>Ga0210384_10006176_pt1 | contig 12834 bp, 10 predicted proteins | sample IncBWH2MmetaG_FD_160574 | JGI IMG/M metagenome (GOLD analysis project Ga0210384, IMG submission 160574) | Forest soil microbial communities from Barre Woods Harvard Forest LTER site, Petersham, Massachusetts, United States - Inc-BW-H-2-M | ecosystem: Environmental > Terrestrial > Soil >... | reverse complement strand
ACGAACACCACGATCTTTCGCTTCCCAATTCCGTGGTCGAAATGTTCTCCGGCGTGTTGGGCGTGCCTCCGGGTGGCTGGCCCAAGAAGCTGCAAAAAATTATCCTGCGCGGCGCGGCCCCGCTGCGCGGCCTCCCCAGCGACAACCTGCCCGCGGCAAAGTTGGATCACGAGCAGCAAGCTCTTGAGAAAAAAGTCGGCCATGCAATTCGCCGCGACGATCTGCTTAGTTATTTGCTATACCCCGACGTCTTCCTCAAATTCGACAAATTCCGCCAAACGTATTCAGACGTCAGCGTCCTCCCCACCCCCGCCTTTTTCTACGGGCTGAAGTCCGGCGAGGAAATAACCATCGAGATCGAGCCAGGCAAAACGCTAATCGTAAAATTTCTCACCATTAGCGACCCGCATCCTGACGGCACGCGTACCCTTTTCTTCGAACTCAATGGCCAGCCCCGCGAAGTCAACATTCGCGACCGCGCTTTACGCGTTATCGAGCGCGCTCATCCAAAAGCCGATCCCGCCGATGCCGGGCAGGTCCCCGCGCCAACCGCAGGCATAATCTCCGGAGTCGCCGTGCAGGCCAATCACGCGGTCGAGCGCGGCGCAAAATTGCTCACGCTTGAAGCCATGAAAATGCAGTCCAACATCTACGCGCCAATCTCCGGTCGCGTCACCAAGCTGCTCGTCGCACCCGGCCAGCACGTCGAAGCCAAAGATCTCTTGGTGATGATCGTTCCGTGAGCGCGCCAGAGCTGCACAAACACGAAAAATTTCGTTCGCGCCTCCTGCGCAATCAGCGCGACTTCATTGTCTACCTTCCCCCCGGATATCACGACCAGCCGCAGCGCCGCTTCCCGGTTCTCTACATGCACGATGGCCAAAACCTGTTCGACGGCGCGACTTCGTTCGTTCCGGGTATGGACTGGCACGTCGGACACACTGCCGACGATTTCATTCTTACCGGGGCCGTGCAGCCGCTGATCATCGTCGGGATCTACAACGTCGGTAAAGTGCGCATCCATGAGTACACGCCCACCAAGGCGCCGCGCCTCGGCGGCGGCCGCGCTGATCGCTACGCAAAATTCCTTATGCAAGAAGTCATGCCCTTCGTTCAGCGGGAATACCGCGCGCTCTCTGATCCACGTGTCACCGGGATGGGCGGTTCGTCGTTAGGCGGATTATTGTCCCTGTATCTCGGCCTCAAGCATCCGCAAGTCTTCGGGCGGGTCGCCGCTCTATCGCCTTCTGTATGGTGGAATCAGCGTGTTATTCATCGCTTCACGGCAGCCGCTCCCGTCGAGCCACGGCCACGCATATGGCTCGACATCGGAACGAACGAGGGCTCTCGGATTGTTCAGGAGGTCGAGCAGTTTCGCGACATCCTCCTGCAAAAAGGCTGGCAACTCGGCAAAGACCTCTATTACCAGCGCGTCGAAGGCGCCGAGCATAACGAAGCTGCCTGGGCCCAGCGCGTCGGCCCATTTTTGCAATTCTTGTATCCCGCCGCCGAGTCCACAGTATAATCCGCGATATTTTCGCCGTAGGGGCGCAGCATGATGCGTCCCCAAACGCCCAGGCCTCAGTGACGTGCAACTCCTGAGGTTCGCCGCTCGCGGCATCGCCTATGGACAACAATCGCCCGCTCACCATCCTCTGCGTAAGCTCCTATGAAAAGGGGCAGGAATTCCTGCGCACCTGCAAAGCTCTCGGCTGCCGCGTGCTCCTCCTCACCGTTGAAAAACTCCGCGACGCCGATTGGCCGCGCGAAGCTCTCGATGATTTTTTCCTGATGCCCGAGGATATTGCCCAGCACCATCTGATTTACACCGTCAGCTACATGGCCCGCTCGCAACCTATCGATCGCATCGTCGCCCTCGACGAGTTCGATATGGAAAACGTCTCCGCGCTTCGCGAGCATCTGCGCATCCCCGGCATGGGCCTCACCACCATCCGCTACTTCCGCGACAAGCTCGCCATGCGTGCTCGCGCCAAAGAGGCCGGCATCCTCGCCCCCGAATTCGTCCACGTCCTCAATTACGACGCAATTCGCGACTTCATGCAACGCGTCCCTTCTCCTTGGCTATTAAAACCGCGCTCGCAAGCCTCCGGCATCGGCATGAAAAAAATTCACAAGCCGGACGATCTCTGGCCCTGGCTAGATCAGCTTGGAGATCAACAATCCTTCTACCTTCTCGAGCAGTTCGTTCCCGGCATCGTCTATCACGTGGACAGCATCGTCTCCGAGCGCGATGTCCTCTTCGCGGAGCCACACGCCTACGGCGCTCCACCTCTTGATGTCTCGCATCAAGGTGGCGTATTCACTACGCGCACTCTGCATCGTGATGCACCCGAAACCAAAAAACTGCTCGAAGTAAATCGCGACGTGATTGAAGGTCTCGGCTATCTCCGCGGCGTCACCCACGCCGAATTCCTGAAATCGCACGCCGACGGAAAATTCTATTTCATCGAAATCGCCGCGCGCGTTGGTGGCGCCTACATTTCTGACGTAATCGAAGCCGCCACTGGAATCAATCTCTGGCACGAATGGGCGCGTCTCGAAGTCGGTGCAGGAAGGCAACCCTACAAACTTCCCACCGCACGCTCCGACTATGCCGGCGTGATTCTCTCGCTCGCTCGCCAGCAGCATCCGGACACATCGGCGTACAACGATCCCGAAATCGTCTATCGCATATCGAAATATCACCACGCCGGCTTCGTTCTCAAATCTCCGAGCGCTGAGCGCGTTCAGCAACTCCTTGATTCTTACTCCGCGTGCTTCGCCGAAGATTTTCTCGCCACGCAACCCGTCCCCGACAAGCCAACTACCTAGCTCGGCAGAAGTCACTCTCTTGGTTGCGGTACAGGGTGTATGCTGTCCGCCCCGGCCTAGTAACTCTCTGGAACAGCCTTGGCACACTTTGTTTGCCGCGTACATTCCGCAGGTCTAGAGTTTCCTCTACCCCGGCCGGAAATCTGCGTGGGGTGCTGCTGTCCCTTTGGGGAGGTCCGATGTGGGGGAATAAAAAGCCGGAAACGCCGCAAGCCGCTCCAAGGCCGCAGGCCGCGCAACCGGAGCAAAAAAATTCACCAGTGAATCAGGCGCCGAAGCCCGCTCCGGCGACTTGGGAGGAAAAAACCGTGAGTACAGATGCTTTGCGTCCATTGGGTGCGACTGGGGACCGTGCAACCGCGCGTCTCGGGTCGAGCCTGCACGTGAAAGGCGAAATTACGGGCAACGAAGATCTGCAGATCGACGGCTCAGTTGAAGGACTGATCCAGCTCGATGAGCGGAAGCTGACTATCGGCGCCACTTCGAAAGTGACCGCCGACGTCATTGCCCGTGAAGTTGTGGTCTACGGCAACGTGAAGGGAAATCTTCGCGCCAAGGATCGCATCGAAATCAAGAAAGATGGTTCGGTCGTCGGTGACCTGACCACCTCGCGCATCATGATCGAAGACGGCGCCTACTTCAAAGGCTCCATCGAGATCGATAAGACTGCCGAGAAAGAATCCCGCGGCAGCGCGTTTGCGAAGCCCGCAACCGCGAACGCCGGGGCGCCGGCAGCAAAAACTATCTAACTTTCCCAACTCCGAGTACCTCCCAAGCGGCGCGGACCTCGGTCTGCGCCGTTTTGCTTTTGCCATTCCGGCAATTCCCCTCTTTGTAGGGGCGCAGCATTGCTGCATCCTACTTGGCAAGATCGATCACTTTAGGACTTCTTTGCTCCTGGCGTGTCCCTTGTCACTAATATTAATCACTTGACAATATACAATGGAGGTTTACTCTTCCAGAATTCGCATTGAGGTCCGCGCACCGTGGGGTACTTACGAAACCGCTCCTCTGGCAGCATCTTCTTTTCTTTAATGCTCGTCTGCGCTGGATGTGGAGGCGGCAGTGGCTCGACCGCAAACGTGCAGCCGCCCCCAACGCCATCGCCTGACTTTGCGATTACGCTCTCGTCCAGTTCGCTCTCCGTCGCGCAGGGTGCAACCAGCGCCCCCGTCATCGTTTCCATTGCCGGCCAAAACGGCTTCGCCGCTTCGGTCCAAGTCACCCTGGTCGGCCTTCCGAGCGGCATTGTTTCGAATCCCTCAAGCCCGCTCACCATCGCATCCGGCGCCAACGCCGCAGTGGTTTTCGGTGCAGCCTCCACCGCCGCCACAGGCAACTTTACGATTACCGCGCAAGGCAGCAGCGCCTCCGTGTCCCACTCCGCCACTCTCGCGCTCGCGGTACAAGCCGGCGCGGTCGCGCTACTCCCGCGTACTGCCTACGCAAGGACAGACTCCGTCGCTGCCCTCGACGATCCCCTGGGCGAGCCTCGCCATCGCCGCATCGCCTATGACGCCGCGAACAAGCACGTTTCTGTCGCCAATCGCGCTATGAATCGCCTCGAGATCTTCTCGACGTTGGACCAGACACGTGTAACCCAAATTGCCATTTCTGGCGCCAGCAGCGCGGATATTTCCCCTGACGGCGCGAGCCTCTGGGTCGGCACCACGACGGAACAAGCCGTCGCTGTCGACACGGCCACTCTGAAAGTGAAGGCTCGTTATTCTGTCCAGCCGCTTTCGCCAATCCCAAACAGTGTTTTCGATCGCCCCGAAGAGCTGCTGCCAATGTCTACCGGCAAGATAATGATGCGTCTCCGCCAATCCGCTGCCGCGCAATCGCTGCTCGCGATTTGGGATCCCTCAGCGAATACGCTCACAAATCTCACCCCCATCGAGCCCGCGCTTTTCCAGAACGGCTTAGGCGCGATGGCGCGCACCGGCGATCACACGAAACTCCTCGTCGCCGCAAGTGACGCCAGCGGCGAGCTAGCCATTCTCGACGCTAGTGGTGCTGCAATCGCAGGTCCGCACGGCCTCGGCGCGGGCACCATCCCGCTCGTAGCCGCAAGTCCCGATGGCAGCCGCTTCGCCGTCGCGTTCGTCTCCGCCGGCGCAGCTCAGATTTTTCTCCTCGACTCCGCGCTTAACCAAATCGCGACGCCAGTCTCCTTCAGTGCCCAAGGCCTGGCCTTTTCTCGAGACGGAAATTTCCTCTACGCCAGTGAGAGCGCGGCCGGACCTCCGCTCATCGCCGTCTTCGATGGCCACACAATGCAGCCCATCGGCCAGGTTCCTGACGCCTCCATCCAAGGTGTGCACTCCGAAATCGAAGAAGCCGATGAAACCCTACTCCTTTTCGCTATCAGTAATCGCGGCATCAGTTTCATCGACGCCGCAAAGCCAGGAGCCCTTCCGCTTTCAGTTCCATCTTTAGCTCCCGCACCCGCCGCGCAGCCGTCGCAAGGACCCGTCACCGGCGGCACCGCGACGTCCCTCGCCGGCCAAAATTTCGAATCCACCGCCCAAGTTAAATTCGGCCAGCAGTTGGCGACAACCGCAGCCGTCACCGCCGCGCAGATTCAAGCCACCGCTCCGCCCAGCGTCACAAACGGCGCTATCAACCTATCCGCATATTTCCCAAGCGGCTGGCTCGCTCTCGCCCCCGACGCTTTCAGCTACGGCCCGCAAATTCTCGAAGTTCTCCCCAATGCAGGTTCGAAGGCCGGCGGCGATGCAATTCAAATCTATGGCTACGGCTTCGGTAGCGACGCGACTCACCTCGCAGTGAAAGTCGCCGGCGCTACCGCAGCCGTCCAAAAAGTGGAAGACGTCACGTCCCTTGCTCCATCGCTCTCTCTTGATTCCACATATCCCTTCCCGCTGCAGCGCATAACGCTGCTGACTCCGCCAGGAACCCCAGGCCAATCCGACATAAGCGTAAGTTCCACAGCCGGCGCCACAATCTCCGCGCGCGCGTTTCAATACACGCAGTCCGCGCAAATCTTCGCGAAGCCTGGCCTATACAAATTCGTTCTCTACGACCAAAAGCGCCAGTTCCTCTACCTCACCACCACAGACCACGTCGATGTCTTTGATCTGGCCGCCGCGCAATTCCACGCCACAGGTATCACTCCGGCCGGCGGCCCTCCGCCAAACGCCGCCCTCCGAGGCCTCTCGCTGACGCCCGACGCGTCTCAACTCGTAGTCGCCGATTTCGGCGCGCAATCGATTTATCTTTTTAATCCCGATGCCGCCACAGGAACAACCGTCCCCGTCGGCGGCGTAGCGGGTTTTCTCAATTCCGGTCCCGCCCGCGTCGCCCCCACCAGCACGCAAACCGTTTTCGTCGCCATGAGCGGTGAAGGCGGTTCGTCTGCTGCGTGCGGCGCCTGCCTCTCGCAACTTAATCTCTCCGCCGCTCCGCCCACTGTGCAGCCTGCCCCGCAGCCGCAGGTCACCACCCTCGCCGGCGTCCCGCTAGTGCAAGCAGACGCCGCCGGCGACACCGTCTTTCTCGCCTACAACGCAGTTCCTGCCGGCCCGCTCGGCACATGGTCCGCGGCCGCCCCTAATCAATTCACAACCTCGCTCGCAAAACAATCCGCCATCGATCTCGCCGCAGCTTCCGACGGCAACATCTTCGCCTCCCGCACGATCAGCGGCACTGAAGTCCGCAACGCCAACCTCACGCTAACCACAATCGCCGCCAATCCTGAGCTAGAGCAAATTCCAACCCGAGTCTTAGTCCCCGGTATGACCCTGCATCCCACCGGTGCGCTTCTCTACCAGCCGTTTCTCACCGGCCCCGCTCCAGCCACGCCTCCCGCAACCGGTATCCAGGGAGGCGTCGACATCCTCGACGCCCACACAGGCCATCTCCGCCTCCGCGTCTTCTTGCCCGAGCCGCTCGCCGCGCTATCCACCGATCTCGACGCTCTCCACGGCAGCTTCCTGGCCGTCGACGAAACCGGCCAAAAAATCTTCGCACTCACCACCTCCGGCCTGACCGTCCTGCAACTCGCAACCGTCCCGCTCGGGATCGGCACAATTTCCCCTGCATCCGCGCCATCATCGGGAGGCGCCACGCTCACCCTCCGCGGCAGCGGCTTCCAATCCGGCGCCACTGTCACCATCAGCGCAAAATCCGCCACCACAACCTTCATCGACGTGAACACGCTAACAGTAACAACTCCGCCGCTAACCCCCGGCCCGCAACAAATCGTAATCACCACTCCCGACAGCAATTCCTACACCCTGGACGCCGCCTTCACCGCAAACTAAGAGGCCATATAGCGCAGAACTCACCTGTAGCGCAGGTTTACCCTGAGCCTCGAAGGGTCGGAGTCCGCGTAGCCCTGCGGCTTTTTTCCTGCATTTTCATCAGCGCACGAATCCACAGCATATTGGCTGCTAAAATGGATTCATGCAGCGCAAAATCTTTTGGATAACGTTCACAATAATCGGTCTAATCGCCGACTTCGCTCTGCCCTTTTGGTGGGCCGTCGTCGCAACAATTCCGATCGGATTGGCCAGTTGGTGGATCGCCTACCGCAGCGATTGGTTCTAACCTGGCCCGCCAAAAATCACGCGCTCGTGACGCCTGTTCCGGTGTATGACATCAACCAACTTGAGTTATATTTCCCTTCGCACACAAGCCGCCTTGCCACAGGAGGAGTCGCCCCATGCGCCACATCATTCGCGGATTCGTATCCCCCACCCTGCTCGCCGCCGTGAGCACTGTTCTCCTGAGCTCTCTCGCCGCCCAGCAAATCCCGCCGCAACTCCAGCCGCCCGCTGGCCAACAACTCCTTCTCCAGGTCCACGCCAAGGGTGACCAGGTCTATACCTGCAAGAGCGAACTCACCGATTTCATCTGGAGTCTGAAAGCTCCCGATGCCCAACTCTTCGACAAAGACGGCAAGCCCTTCGGCAGACACTTCGCTGGACCGTCATGGGAAGCCAGCGACGGCAGCCGCGTCATAGGCAAAGCCGTCGCCAACGCGCCCTCGCCCGACGCTAATTCCATTCCCTGGCTTCTAGTCACGGTTGTCAGCCACGAAGGCAACGGCGTCCTCTCTCGCGCGACCACCATTCAGCGTCTCAACACCAAAGGTGGCAAAGCACTCGCCTCAGGCTGCGATGCCGCTCACGTCGGCCAGGAACTTCGCGTCCCCTACTCCGCCGACTATCTCTTCTACGCCTCGAAGTGACCTAACGTCTCCTTACGTTTCTTAGCGTAATGACTCGCTCAAACCACAAACCTCGGCATAACGCGTCGGGCAATTTTGCAGTATGCTGTCCCGCGAAATAAACGGCCCTGGTTGCGGGCCGGGTGAGTGATTTAGGGATAACCGGGGGCCGAGCGTGACAACACGACGGGAAGTTTTGAGGTATGCGGGGCTGGGAATCGGTGCGGCCGCCGCTTCGGCATTGCGAGTGCCCATAAAAGCCGAAGCCGCAGCGCCCGTGATCGCAGCGAGTGACGCGCAGGCTCCGAACAAGCCCGCTCAGACGGAAGTCACTGACAAGAGCGGCAAGCGCCTGGCAGCGGGGCCCGAGATCGCATGGATCAAGCCTGCGAAAAAAGCTGCGCCTGCGGACATCACCGTAGACACGACGAAAACAGCGCAGACGATCTTGGGATTTGGCGCGGCGTTTACGGACGCTGCGTGCTTCACGCTTTCGCGCCTCAGCGATACCGACCGCGCAAATCTTCTGCACACGATGTTCGGCCAGGACCAACACGCCCTAAGCATGGGGCGCATTCCCATCGGCGCCAGTGATTACAGCACCGCCGCCTACAGCTACGATGACGGCGCCGCCGATCCGGACCTGAAGCGCTTCAGCATCGACCACGACCGCGATTACATTTTGCCCACGCTGCGCGCGGCGCTCACCGCCAATCCCGATCTTTTTTTGTTCGGCTCCCCCTGGAGTCCCCCGGGCTGGATGAAGTACAGCAACTCCATGCTCGGCGGAAATATTCGCCCCGAGCATATTCCCAGCTACGCGCGATATTTTCAGAGATTCGTCGAGGAGTACGCAAGCGCGGGCGTGAAAGTCCGCGCAATCACTACGCAAAACGAGATCGACGCCGACCAGGGCGGCCGGATGCCCGCGTGTCCCTGGCCGGAAGAGGACGAGGAGCGCCTGGTAGCAGCGCTCGGCCCGCTGCTCGAACCGAGCGGCACGAAAATCTGGACCCTCGACCACAATTACAACCTATTCGGCCGCGCCATCGATCAACTCTCGCGCCCCCGCATCAAGAAATACGTGAACACCGTCGCCTGGCACGGCTACGTCGGAAGTCCCGAGATGATGGGCAACGTAAAGCAGAAATTTCCAGACGTGGAAATGCATTGGACCGAAGGCGGCGACGATTACAAGTTCCCCGATTATCTAACGAACTGGAGCAAGTGGGGCGCAACCTTCGCCGGCATCCTGGCCAACGGCCCGCAGAGCATCACCATGTGGAATCTTGCTCTCGATGAGCGCGGCCGCCCCAACATCGGTCCCTTCGATTGCGGCGGCCTCGTGCAGATTCATTCGCAAACCAAAGAGATCACGCGCACCGGATTGTATTGGGCGTTGGTCCACCACGCCCGCGCGTTTCGCCGCGGCGCTGTGATTGTCGCCTCGCACGACGCCAACGGCGACCTTCCCGCGGTGAACGCCGCGCTAATCGGCCAGCCGGCGTCATCATCCACCGTCACAGCCACCCCCAATAACGCCGCGACTTCCCGCGTGTACCACGCAGCCGCAAAAAATCCCGACGGCTCACTAGTCCTCGTGCTGACAAATCCCGGCGATGCCAAGGAAGTAACAGTCGCCTGCGCCGGCCAGACCGCGAAAGTACCGCTCACCGCGGATTCGATCACCACGCTGCGCTGGACCTGAAGTCACGCGATCATCCCCGAAACCCTGCGCAGGCCCATCGCTCAGTTCCATCCGATAGCGCCCGCGTCCAGAGAGCCGCTACTCATCTCTGTTCGGGTTTTTCACTCGCTGGCGCCGCGCCATTCAGCGTCTGCAATTTTGCCAACCGCTCCCGTGCCTGCTCCGCGTCTTTCGCATGCGGTGCTAACTCCAGGTACATTTGGATCTCCGCGACCGCCCTGGCATAGTTGTTTTTACGCGCAAAAATTTCAGCCAGTAGCAGATGCAGCTGCGGAAAACGAGGGAGCATGTCTACGTGTTCCGCCTTGAGACCGCTCCTTTCCGCATCTTCTATCTTGTTGAGCTTGTAATTTGCCATCGCGTTATAGAAATAGGCGTCGGCGTAATTCGATGGATCGAGATCCAGGATGTAAGTAGTAGCGGCGGCGCGATTTAGCGGATCGAGATCCAGGACGTGATCGGTAAGACTAAGGACGTCGTTCCACTTTCCAGTTTCGTAAGCCATCGCCGCGAGCGACAGATAAGGCGGCAGGAACTTTGCATCAACACTGGTGGCGTGCGTATACGCTTTACGAGCCGCATCCTTCTGGTTTTCCTTCTGTAGAACGGTGCCCAATCGAAACCAGGCGTTCGCGGAACTGGGATAAATCTCCACCGAAGTTTCAAAATATTTCTGCGCGTCGGCAAGTTTGTCGTTCTTCTCGGCCTGCAGCCCTTTCTCGTAAGCTCGTCTGGCATTCTTCGGTGCTTTGTAGGGTATGGCGCTCACCGTGGTCCCTTCTATCTTCGTACCCCTTTGCACCACAATAACGCCCACATCAACGCCGCCGCCCAATACATCGAGGTCCAGAAGGCTGATGACACGCGGGTGAAAACCAGACGCCGAAGCCCGTAGCTCGCAACTCGTCAACTCATGCCGTGGAATTCCCATATCCGCATTCCGGTTCGGCGCGCCATTTGGCGCAGCCGAATCGGCGCTCGCGCCAGGAAAAGAATCCGCTCTCGATCCCAATTGCATCGTGAAATCGCCGCGAGTCGATGCATACACCTCTTGGCGCACCCTGTTATTACAAATCCGCTCAACCAACGCATCATTTGGTACAGGTGAGCCGTCGTGAGTCGCAACGCGCCCTCGCAGAAACATCACAAGATCCGCATTCGATTCACTTGGCGCCGAACTCGATGGAAACGAAGTCGTGGGACGGTTGGGGGGCGCGGAAGGTGGACTCGGGGACGCTGAGGTCGGCGGCTTCTGCGCCAGTGTGACTGGTGCCAGAAGCGCCATTGCGATCGCCGGAAGGACAAACTTGCGCATGCGGTGACTCATCGATCGATGACGAGCAAGGAGGGCCGTGGACGTTAAAAGCGTAGAGCGCATGTCCGTCCAAGTCAAGGCACGGTGCCTTGCCGCAATTCGTGACCCAAAGCCCTCCGGGACATATACCAAGGTTTTATAAACCATATCCTCGGGAAGTACCTTGTCCCTACCAACGCATAATTGAAGCGCCCCATCCTCGATGCTACTTTGACCACGCGAAATGGCTAGTTGCATCGTTAAAGGAGCAGGTCATGAAAACTCAACAAGCGTTTACAGGTCGACCCATGTGGCAGGTCAGTCTCATGGCATCAATCCAGCGTTCACAGAAAAGAATCAAGCAGAATTGGCTCCGCCTATTTATGGCCGTGCGTCCCATGCTGGTCGCAAACGCTTTGACGGATTAAAAGGTATCCCTGACTTTACCTGGCGCATCCGTACGATGCCGCCAGGAGCGCTCCTGCTCGTCTACTGCCCCCCCCGCTGCTCGACATTCTGTCGATGCACATCATTTCTTGGCCACGCCCGTTGCGCTGTAGTTGGCCAGCCGCAGGAGCTGCAAGCTGACCCTCACTCCACCCGCCTGATTTGGGTTCTCGCACAATTTGCTCTAAAACCCGCGATTCCTCTCCGCTATAACCCCCTTCGTTCGCCACTTGTGCTGATTAGCTCCCGGACCGGTCGCACTTCAATACTCCCCACGCGAGCGGGCGGCATTTGCGAAGCGACTTGGATCGCATCGTTCAGGTCGGCGGCGTCAATCAGATAAAACCCCGCCAAGACCTCTTTCGTCTCGGCGAATGGGCCGTCCCTGATGGAGACCTTTCCCTCCCGGACCCGCACAACTGTAGCCGTCTGAACCGGCTGGAGAGCCTCCGAGGCTAGGCATCGGCCCCCATCTCGCAGCGACTGGTCGTAGGCCATACACTCATCGTCGGTCATCGCCCCGATTTTCTTCTCTTCACCGTAGACAAGGCATAGGTACTTCATAGCAGTCTCCTGCATCCCGGATAACTTCCAAGCGCGGTAATCTTCCCATATTCCGGTAAGCCCGCTGAGGACCGCGCCATACCGGGTCATTGGGAGGGCGAACTCCTGCCATTCGCGTTTTACCGCGCTCGTAAAGTCACTCATTTCGGCCGGCCCAGCCAAGAATACTGCCACGCCACAGAGACGCTCTGATAGTTTCCGCCGAAGCGAATATAGGTGCCGTTGCTGTAACTTACTTTTATAGATTGATGTTTGCTAATTGGGAATGAAGCCGTGCCTCCCAGGCGCGAACCAGTCTGTTTGGTCTCTAGATTCTGTATGCCGTTCAGGCTGGCAATGCCGCCCCACCAAAAGTTCCCGTCCAGCGACACCCACAAGTGGGGCTTGAAGTCGTAACTGAGATGCCCTTCCAGAGCGCCGATGGGCGCTTCATTCTGTACTTTAGTGACTGGTCCGGCATAATACGCGGAGTTTGCCGTGTAGAACCAAACTCCAGCATAGCCATCGAGCACCCAGTGGCCCCAGCGTTCAGAATAGCCAAGCTCGGGCCTGAAAGCCCATCGATTGCTGCCCCAATTGATCAGTTTCGCGCCGCTGTATTGTCCAGTGGGCGCAATTACCTTGAGACTCAGTCCCAATAGCTTCTTTTGCTTCCATTTCGTCATTTCTTTCGGTTGCATGGCCGAGCCACCCATTAGGTTCACCGAAAGGCGAAAGCTGGAATCCAGCAGGCCCGAGCGGTATAGCGATCTAGATTGTCCGGAGAGATCGCCCTGAAAATTTCCCACTGCGTAC
>Ga0210384_10006174_pt1 | contig 12834 bp, 10 predicted proteins | sample IncBWH2MmetaG_FD_160574 | JGI IMG/M metagenome (GOLD analysis project Ga0210384, IMG submission 160574) | Forest soil microbial communities from Barre Woods Harvard Forest LTER site, Petersham, Massachusetts, United States - Inc-BW-H-2-M | ecosystem: Environmental > Terrestrial > Soil >... | reverse complement strand
CTGATCCCGCCCAACGGCATGCAGCAGAGCCGCCGCACGCAAATTCCTTTGCATATTGGCATCGCCGAATACCGGTATGGCTTTGGCTCGCCGCAACAAATCAAAAATCCGTATCGATATCCGCGCCACTCGCGCCGCGTTCCGCGGACTCGGTTGTGCCGCCCGCGCCGTCGCTCGCAAACGGGCTAACGCCGCCTCCTCCAGTCGCTCTCCGTGCGGCAATGCGTGCCGCCACTTGTTCCAAATGCTCGTTTTCCCCAGTGTCAATTGCCGGTAAGTCTGCACCCGTTTCCCGCGCTCACGCTGCACAATCTGCTTCCACGATTTTCGCGCCGTGCCGTCCACTCCCGCTTCTGCCTTCACTCTTTCCGCCAACACATCCAAGTCGTGAATATCGCCCAATAAGTCCTGCAACCTTTTTAAATTTTCACTCCAAGCCGCGTGATGCTCCGGCAAAAGGCTCTCGACCGTGTACCTCAGCTTTTTCAAACCAATCCGCAAAGCGTGCCAGGGTCTGGCTTTTTTGGTACGCAGTGCCTGCGCGTGCAGCTGTTTGATCTCCTCGAATCGCTCCCAAGCCAGACATTCCGCCGCCAATCCGCTCACCGGGAGCACCCGCACTCGTTGCCGCAACCGTCGCTGTAAGCGCTTCCATTCCTTCTCATCGAACTTTCCCGCTACCCGCAAAACCTCGCTCCGCAGCTCCGGTTCTTCCGTCTCAAAAGAGCTGTGCATCCGCACGCGAACCGGGTCGCTGGTGGGGGCCAATTTCTTGACCCAATCCTCCATCACGTGCGCGTCCCGCAACGCCCCCAAGGCGCGGAACAGCTTTTTGGTCGTTTGCCGCATTTCCGGCCACGCCGCATCCGGATCCACCTCTTCGAATACCACCGCCACCGACCGGCATCTGCGGATCGCCACCCTCAAGTCATGAACGTTGTCGGGATCCGGATTCGAACGCACCTTATCGAGTTCCGCCTGCACCTTGTCCATGGACTCAAAAAGGTCTCGCCGTTCTATCTTGGGACTGGAGGTAACTTCAGGTTGCAGGGTGGTGACACTGGCCATTGAGTGAAATCCTCGACATTCCAGTTTGGCCGGAAAAACTCCCGCCAAACGAACCTATAGGGTAGCCCTTCGAGGTAACCTCGTCCAGTCGAGCGCGTGGTCCCATAGATCAGGCCACATCCACACCAAAACCGCGCCCATCGCCACACACATGGCGCCCGCGATCAGAAATACCCTCGAGGGATCCGGATGCCCCAGCCTCAACATTACGAACTGCGCCACCGGCTGCAGCGCCACCCCAATGAACGAGAGCATATTCGCCACCGCGATGGTTCGGCCTTTCTCTGTAGCTGCCGGGCGCCGCTGGATGAGTGCATTGATAGGCACGACAAAAAAGCCCCCCGCGAATCCGAGCAGGATCAGCAACAAAAGCACGCTGCCAAACCCTATGCCTGGCCACGAAAGCAGCGCAGCCATCAACAGGATCCCCGCAAGCCCCGGCAGCACCATGCCCATCTGAATTCTCTTTCCCGATACATACCCCGCAGCCAGGCTGCCCAGTCCGATCCCCATACTCAATCCCGCCAGCAAATAGCTGCTCCGCGTCTCGTCCAGATGCAAAATGTCTGCGCCATAAAGGACGATATTCAGCAACAATAGCGACCCTAGAAACCAGAAAAACGTGTTCGCCACCACCGCCGTCAGCAACGGCCGATCCCCGCTCATGTGCCGAACTGCAGAGAAAAATTCTCGCGGCACATTCCAGTCAAACTTGCGTCCAGGGTCTGCCGCCGGCACCCGCGAAATTCGCATGCTGATCAAGAGTCCAACCACCGCCAGCACCATGAAAATCACGCCGGACCACACTTGCCGTCCGTGAAAGATATGCGCAAGATATCCACCGGCCAGCGCAGCCAGAATGGCCGCCAGCAAAGTCAGAAACTCAATAATGCCGTTCCCCCAGCTCAGCTTCGATTCCGGCAACAATTCCGGCAGTAACCCATATTTCGTAGGCCCAAAAATCGCCCCCAAAGTACTTACTAAAAACAGCGCCACCCCAGCCCAACCCAGCCGCCGCCCTTGCGCCAACGCCCACGTAGCCAGCGCCATCACTAGCAATTGCCCAGCCACCGTTCCAATCGTCACGCTGCGTTTGCTGTACTTGTCCGCAAGAAATCCGCCGGGGATGGAAAACAACAAGAAGGGAACCGAGAACAATAGCGGCACAATCAGCACGAACCACAAGTCGCGCTCTTCTTTCGACGCCGCCGTCTCCAGCACCAGAAAACTAACCAGCCATTTCAAAGTGTTGTCGCTGAACGCCCCCTGAAATTGCGTCGCAATCAACGCCCAAAACCCGGTCAACTTGCGCGCCGCCACCCCAGGCGACACCGGCTCGCGAAGGTCTTCAATCACACTGGCCATGCGCGGCGCAGTCTAGCCTCCAATGCGTTCCGCCGCAAGCGTTACTCCCCGCATAGCCCGAAATTCTTCATTACACGTTATAATTATCTAGAGATGCTCTACGTCGACAACGTTTCCATGCGCTTCGGCCCCCGCGTCCTTTTCGAGGATGTCACCTGCTCTTTCCTCGACGGCCGCCGCTACGCGATCAGCGGCCCCAATGGCGCCGGGAAATCCACATTAATGAAGATCCTCACCGGCGAACTCGAGCCCACCAAAGGTTCCATCACCCGCCCCAAAAAGCTCGGTATCCTGCGTCAGGACCAGTTCGCCTTTGATCAATTTCGCGTCACCGACACCGTCATCATGGGCAACGCCCCACTCTGGCAAGCACTCGAGGAACGCGACAAACTCTACGCCAAGCCCCACGACTCGCTAACTGACGCAGACGGCATGCGCCTCGGTGAGCTCGAAGGCATCGTCGGCGAAGAAGGCGGCTACACCGCCGAAGCTGACGCCGCCATCCTCCTCGATGGCCTCGGTGTCGACAGCACGCTGCATGAGCGCCAGATGGGCGAACTGCAAGGTGGCCAAAAAGTTCGCGTGCTCCTCGCGCAAGCCCTGTTCGGCAACCCGCCGGCCCTGCTTCTCGACGAGCCCACCAACAACCTCGACCTCGATTCCGTGCACTGGCTGCAGAACTACTTGCTCGAATACGAAGGCGTGCTGATTGTCATCTCTCACGACCGCCACTTCCTCAACAGCGTCTGCACCCACACCGCCGACATCGATTACGAAACCGTGATCATGTACAACGGCGGTTACGACGACATGGTCCTCGCCAAAACGCAGATCCGTTCGCGCATCGAAACCGATAACGCCAATCGCGAGAAAAAAATCGCTCAACTGAACGACTTCATCGCGCGCTTCTCAGCCGGCACCCGCTCCGCCCAAGCCACCTCTCGCAAAAAAGAAGTTGAGCGCCTCCAAACCACAGTACTCGCGCGTTCCAACATCGCTCGCCCTTACATCCGCTTCGACATGAAGCGCGCTTCCGGCCGCCACCCGCTCGAAATTAAAAGCGTCGTGAAATCCTACGGCGACTTGAAAGTCATCAAGCCCTTCACCGCCAGCATCACCCGCGGCGAAAAAATCGCGCTTACCGGTCGCAACGGAACCGGCAAAACTACTTTGCTGAGATCGCTGATCCGCAATGCCAGCGAATTCATCGACGAAGCCGAAAAGGATTTCCCCATCGACAGCGGCATCGTGAAATGGGGACACGAAGTAACCGTCGGCTACTTCGCGCAGGACCACCGCGATTCCGTGGTCACCGACTTAACCGCTATCGAGTGGCTGTGGCAATTCGATCCCCAAGCCTCCCAGGAAGAATTACGCGGCCTGCTTGGTCAAATGTTATTCAGCGGGGAAGACGCGCTGAAGCCCACCAAAGCGCTAAGCGGCGGCGAAGTCGCGCGCATGATTTTCTGCCGCCTTATGCTGCAAAAACCAAACTTCCTGGTCCTCGACGAACCCACTAACCACTTGGACCTCGAATCCATCAACGCCCTGAATATCGCCCTGCAAAAATACGACGGCACGGTGCTCCTCGTTACTCACGACGAAGACGTCCTCGACGAAGTCGCCACCCGCATCTGGCACTTCAAAAACGGCAAAATCGAAGACTTCAAAGGCCCCTACGCCGACTACCTGATCTCGACCCGCGAAAAAGCTTCTTAGGCCAAAAAAACTCCTGCTCGCCTCAGGGACTTACCGGCGAGCAGGAATCTTCATTCGAAACTAAAACTAAAATAGTGACTAACGGTTATTCCCACCATGTCCGCCACCGGGATTGCGGTCTTGCGAACCGCCGCCCTGATTCGGGTTCTTCTTGCCACTGTCTTTGTTGTCTTGCTTCTTGTTGTCCTGTGCCATGGCTAAACTCCTTTTTAAACTGCGGAAGTTTAATTACGTCCCCCGCGCAACCACTGCGCAGCGAACGAGGTGTCAACCTCAGGCCGATTATGAAACTGTGCCCACCCCCTTCTATCGGGGGGATGCTGTATCTGAATCCCGAACAAAACCGATGTTTCCTTAGACGCTTTCACCTCATTTTCGCCGCAAAAAACCTGGTGAGCCGACGACCACGTAAATTGGGAAGTCCGCCCTCCTGTGTTAGCATCCCGTATATACCCGAACCGATGGATTTTTCGCTCAGCGACCACCAAAAACTGATCCGCGACACTATCCGCCAATTTATGGAAGCCGAAGTGCGCCCTTCGGTAGCCCAGCGCGACCGCCAGGAAAAATTTCCCGGCGACGAAATCCATAAACTCGCGGCCCTCGGCTGCTGCGGCATGATGGTCCCCGAAAGCTGGGGCGGACCCGGCCTCGACACGATTTCCTATGTCCTCATGTTGGAAGAAGTGGCCCGCATCGACGCCGCCATGGCTACTGCCCTAAGTGTTACCAATTCCGCCGTCCAGATCCCCTTGCTCAATTTCGGCTCGGAAGTGCAAAAGCAAATATACCTCCAGCGCCTCGCCACCGGTGAAATTCTCGGCGCCTTCTGCCTCACCGAAGCCCAAGCCGGATCCGACGCTGCCGCCATCCAGACCCGAGCCGTCCGCCACGACGCTATTTACAAACTCCAGGGCACCAAAACCTGGGTCACGAACGGGAGCGTCGCCGGCGTTTTCCTCGTCTTTGCAAAAACCGACTCCGCCGCCGGCGGGAAGGGAATTACCGCTTTCCTCGTCGAACCGAATTTCCCCGGTTTCCGTGCCGGCCGTCACGAAGAAAAAATGGGCCAGCGTTGCTCGCCTTCAGTAGAAATCATCCTCAACGATTGCGAAGTCCCAATGGAAAATCGCCTCGGCGAAGAGGGCCAGGGCCTGAAGATCGCTCTCAGCGCGCTCGATGGCGGACGCATCGGTATCGCCGCTCTAAGCGTCGGCCTGGCCCAGGGCGCCATTGAAGAAGCGGTGAAGTACGCCAAGCAACGCCGCGCCTTCGGAAAAAATATCGCCGACTTCCAGGCCATCCAGTGGATGCTGGCCGACATGCACATGGAAATTGAAGCCGCCCGCGCGCTCCTGTACCAGGCCGCATGGCTGAAGGACGCGCATCCCGCTCGTCTCGGTACCGTGGCCAGCAAAGCCAAACTTTACGGGAGCGAAATGGCCAATCGCGTAGCCGCTAAAGCCGTGCAAATCCACGGCAGCGTCGGCTACTCCCGCGAAACTCCGGTTGAGCGCATGTACCGCGACGCCCGCGTCCTCACCATTTACGAAGGCACCAGCGAAATCCAGCGCATGATCATCGCCCGCGACCTCTTGCGTTCGCACGCCGCGTAGTCGCGGAATAGCTGAATAGAATCGTGACGTTCCGCGAGGCGCAAGTAAACTGCGATAGTGCGGCATCGCCCAAAGAGGACATTGAGTGGATAGGAGCGTTACACCAAGGAAGAAACGAGTAGTCAGCGGCATGCGCCCTACCGGCCGCCTGCACATCGGTCACTATTTCGGCGCCTTGCAAAATTGGGTCCGACTGCAAAGCGACCCCGAATACGATTGCTTCTACTTCATCGCCGATTGGCACGCGCTAACCAGCGACTACGCCGACGCCAGCGCCATAGCCCAAAACACCATTGAAATCACCACCGACTATCTCGCTGCCGGACTCGACCCCGATAAATCCGTAATCTTCCAGCAATCCCTGGTGCGCGAACACGCCGAGCTCCACCTTCTTTTATCAATGGTCACGCCCCTCGGCTGGCTCGAACGCGTCCCCACCTACAAAGAAGCCCTCGAAAACGTAAAAGACAAAGACCTGCACACTTACGGCTTCCTCGGCTACCCCGTTCTGCAAACCGCTGACATCGTCATATACAGCCAAGACGATACGCAGTTGTTCGTCCCGGTTGGCGAAGATCAAGTCTCCCACGTAGAACTCAGCCGCGAGATTGTTCGCCGATTCGATATCGCGTACGCAGAACCAGATTGGAGCAAATTGAGTTCCGACCAAGTCCAGGAGCTCAAAAAGCATTTCGACACATCTGTTGCGGCCGGTATTGCGTCCAATACGAACGATGTTGAGAGGTTAAGTCGGGCGATGCGGGGTTCACCTCTGGACTATCGCGCTTCGGTCCTGGCGAATGCCAAAGTCGTCCGCCGTGACGTTTTGCAAGAGCCCGAAGCGATGCTCACCCAAACCCCGCGCATCCCCGGCCTCGACGGCCGCAAAATGTCCAAAAGCTACGGCAATGCCATCACCCTCAGCGAATCCGACGCCGACATCCGCGCCAAAACCAAAGTCATGGTCACCGACCCCGCCCGTAAACGCCGCACCGACCCCGGCAATCCCGACGTGTGTCCTGTCTACGATTGGCATAAACTGTTCTCGCCGCCTCCCACGCTTGCATGGGCCGCCAACGGCTGCCGCACTGCCGGAATCGGCTGCATCGAATGTAAAAGCGCCATGGCTGACAATTTAATCAGGTGGATCGAGCCGGTACGCGCCCGGCGCCTCGAATTCGAAAAGGACCCCGCGAACGTTTTGCAAATTTTAAATCGCGGCTCCGATCGCGCACGCGACTTCGCTCAAAAAACCATGTCTCGCGTACGCGAGGCCGTCTTCGGCTGGGACAGCAAAAGAAAAGAAACGTTCGGCGGCACCGGGGAATAAAAACAATGGCCTCACCCTACAAAATAAATATCCCCTTGTACGAAGGTCCCCTCGACCTGCTTCTCGATCTCATCAAGAAGCACGAGATGAACATCCACGACATCCAAATTTCCACTATTACATCGCAATACCTCGACTACCTCCACAAACTCGAAGAGCTAGACGTCAATGTCTCCGCCGAATTTGTCTACATGGCCGCCACGCTTATCTATATCAAATCCAAAATGCTCCTCCCGCCCGATCCGCTGGCAGGCCCCGAAACCGAATCCAGCGATCCGCGCGACGAATTGGTCCAGCGCCTCGTCGAGCACGAAAAATTTAAAAACGCCGCGCAGCTGCTCTACCAGAAACAACAAATCGAAGAAAACGTCTGGTCCAAGCCCGACAAATCCCTCTACCACGACGAAGGCACCGATGCCGACCTGGTCGTCTCCCTCGTCGATCTCGTAAAAGTGTTCCAGCAAGTCCTCGAACGCCGCAAAGAAGTCTCGCGCATCGAGCTACGCCACGAAGAATTCACCGTCGCGCAAATGATCGCCCAGCTCCGCGCCCAAATCCTCGCCAGCGAAGACAACACTCTCAATCTCATCCAGTTCTTCGAAGCCTGCCCCTCGCGCCACGCCATGATCGTCGCGTTCCTCGCCGTGCTCGAAATGGTCAAGTTGCAAGCCGTTGCTCTCGTGCAGGAAAAGCAGTTTGGCGCTATCCTTCTTCGCAAGCACAAGATGTTCGATGTGGTCTTTGACGAGCAAGGCGGCATTCGCCAGATCGACGAACAGTATCAATGACACCCAGGTGCTAAAAACTAGATGACCAACGAAGAAAGAAAAGCCGCTCTGGAAGCCATCATTTACGCCGCTGACGAGCCGGCCACCATCGACCAGCTCGCCACGGCCTTGGGCGACGAAAAGTTGGCAGTACAATCCTCGCTCGACGAGCTAGTCGCCAGCTACGCCAGCGAAGGTCGCGGCATCGAAATTCGCGAAGTCGCCGGCGGCTTCAAGCTATACACCAAGCCTCAACACCACGACGTCGTCCGCCGCTTCATAAAAAGTTTACGTCCCCCGCTGCGTCTCACCATGCCCGCACTCGAAACGCTCGCCGTCATTTCCTACAAGCAGCCTGTCACCGGCCCGGAAATCGGCGAAATCCGCGGCGTAAACACCAGCGGCGTCCTCAAAACCCTTCTCGACAAGCGCCTCATCACCACCGCAGGCCGCAAAGAAGTCATCGGCCGCCCCATCCTCTATCGCACCTCCAAAGAATTTCTGATGCGCTTCGGTCTCAGCGACCTGGGCGAATTACCCAGCCTCAAGGAATTCGAGGCTCTGGCCCGCGAAGCCCTGGGCAGCGATGAAGGCCTCGCCACTCCCGACGAACTACCAACGGACCAGCTCGATGAGGTTCTCGACTCTCCAGAAAATGCCGGCACAGCCTCCGACGCCGCTTCTGACGGCGCGCATCATGATCGCGAGGACCCATTGGACCCCTTCGTTGAAGCCTTTGCATCCAAGTTGGAAGGGGGAAGCATGGCCACCGATAAAATTCACCGCAATCAAACAAATGATGATGATGAACTAGCCGCCGAAGTCCAAGCCACCAACGAAGGCATGCCCGCAGGCGAAATCGACGAAGCACCACAAGATCCCGAAGTCGTACAGTCCCCCGAATCCTTCGACGCAGAACATCGCCGCGAGAAAATTGCAACCACGGGGAAGAGCACTGACAAGCCCAGCGGAGAATCAAAGGGAGCCGCAGCCGGCGAATAAACGCCCGATACTTTCAAGCTTTAGCAGTTTTGTTTCTTTTGGGTGGCCCACCCTTGCCGGTTTTTCTAGGGTGGGCAAATCGAGGGGCATCCCCAATCAAAGCGTCCCCAAAGTCTTTTTCAAAGGTGAAAAAACGAATACATGCTCGAACGCCTACAAAAAATCATCGCACGCGCCGGCATCGCCTCTCGCCGCCACGCGGAACAACTCATCGTCAGCGGACAAGTCCGCGTCAACGGCCAAATCATCACCGAACTCGGTTCCAAAGCCGACGCTAAAGAAGATCGCATCGAAGCCGCAGGCAAATTAGTCGAAGCCAACGAGCGCCGCGTCTACATCGTCTTGAACAAGCCCCCCGAGGTAGTCTCCACGATGGCTGATCCTGAAGGCCGCAAAACGCTAAGAAATTGCCTCAAAGGTTTACCAGAGCGCGTATATCCCGTCGGCCGTCTGGATTACGACGCTAGCGGCCTGGTTTTTCTCACTAACGACGGCGACCTCGCCGCTGAAATGCTGAAAGACTGGGTCAACCTTCAGCAGCACTACCACGTAAAAATCAAAGGCCGCCTCATGATGGACGATCTCGAGCGCCTGGGCCGCAACGCCTCCGCCACCATACATACCGTCCGCCAGCCCGACGCCACGCGCGGTCACGCCGAAAATTACTGGTATGAAGTCACCTTGCAGGATTCCAAAAAAGACATTCTCCGCCGCGTTCTCTTCGCCGAAAAACATCCCGTCGAAAAACTAAAACGCATCGCCCTGGGGCCCCTCACGCTCGACGGCTTGCCGCCCGGCCGGTACCGCCTGCTAATCGATAAAGAAGTCGACGAACTCCGCCGCGCCCTGAAAATAAAACCAAAGCCCCGCGTATCGTTCGTGCCGCACCAGGAATCTTTTACGCAAAACACCGCAACGGTCATTCACGCCAAACCGCAACCTCCCACAAATAAATATTTTGAAAACCGGCGTCCGCAAGATAAACATCGCCCTGCCCTTGCACCTCGTCCCGCGCACCGAAAGCACGGCCCAAGACCGAGTCGCCCACCATCAACGCAGGACCTCGAGGGCTATCCGAATCAGGAATCGGCGTCAGATCGCTCGCCAACCGATCGACCCACAAAGTGGAATCAAAATCGCGGTCCGAGTCGCCCGGGAAATCGACCGAGTAGTCCGGGAGATAGAATCGACCAGCGCCCTCCCCACCGATCAGGCTCGGGGCGTCGATTTGCCGGAGGGCAAAACGCGTCAGGCTCAAGTCGTCAGTCTAATTCTGGCCGCCCCACAAAATGGAATCAGAATCGCGGCCCACAGCACACCGGCCCCAGAACTCAAGGCTCAGGGCCGCATCGCCCATCCAATCCCGGTCGGCCTACAAATTCGCACAAAGGGGAAAATCCTCACAAGCCCTTCCGTCCCAACCCCCATAGAGCACCTCGATAATTTCGCCGAGCGTCAACAAACAATTTCATCGCCATGAAAACATCCGTCCCCGATAGCTGGCCACGCAGTAACGACGCAATCGCCGACATCCTCAAAAACTATAAAACCATCGCGGTAGTCGGGCTCTCTTCCAATCCCCGACGTCCGAGTTTCGTCGTCGCCCAATACATGCAGTCCGCCGGCTATCGCATCATCCCCGTAAATCCCAACGAAACCGAAGTCCTCGGCGAAAAATGTTACCCACGCCTTGAAGATGTCCCGAAATCGCAGCACCTCGAAATTGTCGACATCTTTCGGCGCTCAGAGAACATTCCGCCAGTCGTAGACAGCTCCATGGTCATCGGTGCAAAAGTTATCTGGATGCAGCTCGGAATTGCCAACCAAAACGCCGCGGCCCAAGCCCGCGCCGCCGGCCTCTTCGTAGTGGAAGATGCCTGCATCCTGATCGAACACCGCCTCCGCCACCGCCGTTAAGGTCAGTTGACAGGGCATTTCAGTTGGAAAAACACGAGTGTGTGACTACCCGAACCGGGTGCCCCAAGTTCGTTTTGTGAACCCGGGTCTTGGGTTGCCGTTTTGTCGGCTAACTCTCAAGACCAATCGATTCCGTCTTGCCTGGTAAGCGAGCAATGTTACTGTACCGACAAAGGAAACACAGACAAACTGTGCTTCCCCACCGCAATAACCCCCAGCAACTTCCCATCCCCCGAAATCGCAAAATCCCGAAATCCAATCTCTCGCAAAATCGGTCGGGGCGTAGGCTGCGCCACTGGAATCTCGTTGCCATCCAAAACTTCGGATAGCTCCCTTATGTCGATCCACACCAGCTCCCCGGTTTTTTTCTCCACCGCGCGCTTCAACAGCACCCGCTGCTCATCAGGCGCCCAACGCAAAACACCTATCCCCGCTCGCACGCGCGCCACTCGATGCGGCGAACTCAGATCGCGAACCTCCAGCACTTCCTTATCCACGTAATACGCAACCTTTTTGCCGCTCGGTGAAACCGAAAGTCCGCCCGCGAAATCCTGAAGCGTAGCCAACTCCTTGTCATCCTGCGCCAGCAAATCAAGACGCATCAATCGCGGCGGCCCCGTTTGCGCCCGATCCTGTTCCACCGCAATCGCCACGTTAGTACCGGCGATCGAATCCGCATCGAGAAACGTTCGCCCCTCAAAGGCCGCGCCCGCCGGCCCGGTCGCCACATTGATATATTGAAACGAATACAGCGCCCGCGGTTTTACCGCCTCCGTCATATAAACAACAGTCGCGTTATCTTTGAGCCAGAAAGCATTCGCCGAATCCCGTATCACGTTATCGCCGCCGTTGATGCGCACTTCCTTGCCATTTTCGTCCAGCACCACGGTCATGAACGAATCCTGCGTTTTTCCACCCTCGTCAATCACCGAAGTCACGAAAAGCCGCGCCAGTATCAGCCTCCCGTTGGACGACCAACGAAAAGAATCCACCGCATAGCTGAACGGTGTGCTGCCATATTTAAACTTATCCCCCTGCACCAGCCGCCGCTTCTTGCCATTCGTCTCCAGCAGCCAGATATCATCGTGCTGCAAGTCGTAGAATTTTGTTTTCACGTTGCGCCGCACGGAATAAACGATGCGTCCATCCGGCCCAAATGCAAACGCGCTGATGTCCTCATCCACGCTCTGCAGCGGCTTCGCAAAATCCACCACCTGGGCCCGCGCCGGTGGGATGGTGCAGCACCCGAAAACGACGCACAACAGCGCGCACAGTCTCCGCAGCCACCGATATCGACTGGAACAAAGGCAAATCACAAGTTGTCTCTGGAGTTCACTACAGTTTGAATGTCATCACCATGATCGTCAGTGCCTGGCGAAGCCGCTGTCACTTTTCCGTCGCCGCCTTCACTTTGATTTTCCGAATGTCTTCCAACCGCTGTCGCAATCGCGCTTCAAATCCCTGATCTGTCGGTTTGTAGTACGTGCGCCCCGCCAAATTTTCCGGCAAGCACGTCATGTCCGTAACTTTTTCCTCGAAATTGTGCGCGTATTTGTACCCGGCACCATAGCCCACATTTTTCATGAGTCCCGTCACCGCATTTCGCAAATGCAGTGGCACAGGATCCGCTTCCGTCTTCGCCACATCCTCCATCGCCTCGCCATGTGCGGTGTACAGCGCGTTTGACTTCGGCGCCAACGACAAATAAACCGCCGCCTGCGCCAGCGCCAGGTGGCCCTCCGGCGCGCCCAGAAAATCAAACGCATCTTTGGCCGCCAGCGTTACCGCCAGCGCCCCAGGCTCCGCCAGTCCGATATCCTCGCTCGCCATGCGCACCAGCCGCCGCGCCAGGTACAACGCATCCTCGCCAGATTCCAGCATGCGCGTCAGCCAATACAGCGCCGCGTCCGGATCGGAATTGCGCACCGACTTATGCAGCGCTGAAATTAAATTAAAATGTTCTTCGCCGCTCTTGTCATACCGCAACAATTTACGCTGCAAAATATCTTCGAGCAGCAGCGGCGTAATGGACAGTACCCCAGCTCGGTCG
>Ga0210384_10006173_pt1 | contig 12834 bp, 8 predicted proteins | sample IncBWH2MmetaG_FD_160574 | JGI IMG/M metagenome (GOLD analysis project Ga0210384, IMG submission 160574) | Forest soil microbial communities from Barre Woods Harvard Forest LTER site, Petersham, Massachusetts, United States - Inc-BW-H-2-M | ecosystem: Environmental > Terrestrial > Soil >... | reverse complement strand
GTCGATGATCTCAGTTCGCGTGGGATGATCATTTCGACTGAGTAGCGCCACCGTCGATAGGATCATACCCGGAGTACAGTATCCGCATTGCAGCGCGCCCTCTTCCAGAAATGCCTCCTGTACCGGATGAAGCTGGTCGCCGCGCGCAAGACCCTCAATGGTGGTGATCTGCTTTTGCGCCATGTTTTCGGCTCGCGTGACGCAAGACCGTTGGGCCCTTCCATCGACCAGGACGGTGCAGGCGCCACACTGGCCCTCTCCGCAACCGTATTTGGTTCCGGTCAGGTCAAGATTCTCGCGCAACACAGTCAGAAGACTGATCTGAGCATCCGCCTCGACCGTGCAGGGACGTCCGTTGACAGCAAGCTCAATCGTAGCCATGCGACCCCTCCTACCCGCGAACCCTCCAAAAACACCTTGAGGCCGTTTGCTGAAATGATACACGGCGTCGAAAGACATTTTGACGCTGGACGTGCCGGCTGAACTGAATCGCCGCTTTCAGTACCGAGCCTCAGGAAGGTTAGCCAGAAATCGCGACCGGCTTACCAGAAACTGGCCAGCCGTCAGAATCGAGATTTCGCGGGCGACTACTAGGCGGCACGGGTTCGGACTGCGGCACACAAAGTCTCCAATCACGGAATGGCCTCAGTTGGCGGAGACGTGGCTAGAGACGATCGGGATAACCTCGGAGTCGTTGCTCCGGGACGCCAGAGCTATCTCAGTTGGGGAACAATTACACTCATTCGCCTTGGTCGTGATTAAGTCGGGGGGATGGGGTTGCGACGGGAACGGTCTTCACGCCTGCGATGTTTCCTTCTTGGTTCGGGCCCCATGTGGTTCTGCTTGGGTACCTTGCTTACACGACGCTGTATGACTCTTTGATCAGTTGACAACGCTACATCAGCTGATGAACAATCCACCTCTTTGTGGGTTTGACCTCTCCAAAACCAGCGTCCGAAGCGGCATCTGGCGTAGTCATTAAGCCAGACGACGAACTAGAAAAGCTACGCTCAAACCTGCTTCACGCCTACGACAAACCAAAACCTTTGACTCGCAGAATTATCGAAGCGGTAAAGGCTCGCGCCCCGAGGAAGACTCGGGAACATGAAAAAAAGAAGGAAGATGCCGCGTGACCTGGAGGTTGACAATCGCGGCACTATCTAGCGATGCATGGCGGATCCGCGTCCCTACAGGCCCATGCTGTTCTTTGCCCGTACAATCTCGCGGCATACCGTAATACTGTGTTGATAGGGAATCCGCGAAAGGGTTGAATGAGGAAATGAAAATCGTTACCGTGTTGTCCCCCATAACTTCGCGCGGCTCGTGCCCGGATGGTCGCGACTCATGTCCTATTTGGCGTGCCCGAACTATCCAAACTGCAAGAGCCAGGAGGATTCGCCCAAGCATCCAGGGCGCGTGATTGAGTATTGCCGCGCCGCGTAGTCAATTCCGCATCGTCTTCTCTTGATCTTTAGAATCCAGTCGGCCTGTTTTCAAAGAAACGCTTGGCCCATCCGCAGGTCGTTACGGCAGCATTTTCGCTCAGTCCCAGAATTACCAATTCCGTCTGCGGATCGTTTGTGTAGGCTGCTATTTTGGCTTCGTCCATCGTTTGTGCGGTGATGATCCTGCGAGAGGGCAGAGTTTGTGAGTCGGCCATGAAGGCAAGAATATTCTTTGGCAACATGGGTGGTCAGGTTACGTAAGGGTGGGGTGCTGATGGCCGAAAATCGGCTCGATTTTCAATCGGGCTTGCGCCTATCTTTCGACGCTTCCTGGGCTCCAACAGATTGAGGAGAATCATTCTAATGTACCGACGATAAGTTCCCGGAAGACTTCATGGGTGGGAACGGTCCCGGGGACTTGAAGACCAAAACCGAGATCCTTAAGTTCCTGAAGGATTCTCTTGCCCTGGGTCACAAAGCGGCGGCTACGTTGACTATTCAGAACATGTTTGCAGACCGGGGAAAGTCAGACTGATTGCCTGCCATAACCGTCGCCCGCATCCATCTACCTGTCCCTCAATTCCGCTGATCTTGCTAGTTACGTTGCCCGACCCCGCCCACGGTTTACTTCAAAAGCCGGACCAATGCGATACGCGCTTGTTCCGATTCCGATGTGTTCAACTCGGCAGATTGCCGCAGGTAACGTTCGGCAGACGCATGATCGCCAGCCGCCAGTCCGATTTCCCCGGCGTGCCGAAACAATTGAGCGTCTCGGATTCCAACTGCCAGCGCCGCGGTAATCTGATTCAGGGCTTCTTGGTCTCGGTTATTCAAATGTAGAGCCCAGGCGTAACAATCCGTAGTGAACACATCGTGTCGTCGGGAATACTCCCGCTGCGCCACCTCTAGCGCCTTGGCGGGCTGCTTCGCGAAGTCGGCGTAGTAGAAGATCAATTCATGATTGGAATTGTCTGCTCGATTCGTTTCCAGTAGCGATTTCTGTTCAAATTCAGCGAAGGCTGTCTGCGCTTCTTCCCTGTGTCCAGCCCACTGCAGAGCACGCGCCAGGTCGAAGAGATTTTCGGCGTGCGGGGCTGCTTGATAGCGCTGCCTTAGCAACTCCACGGCCTCGTCATAGCGTTTCTGCTGGATTCTTACTTTTGCCAGATTTCCCAGCGCATAGTGATAGCCGGGAAACATAAGGAGCGCCTGTTGTGAAAGCTTTTCTGCTTCGTCAATCTTGCCGATTGACAGGTCCAGGTGAGCCATCTGAGTGACGATCCAGGCTGCGTCTTCAACCTCGCTGGGAGGTGTCGACTGGTAAGCCATGTTCATCAAATCCATCGAGCCGTCAATGTCGCCGAAAAGCTCCCTAAGGTAGGCTGCGCGGGTCAGGCCGGGCATGTTTCCAGGTTTGAGATCAAGCATCCACTGAGCCGCGGTTTCCGCTTCTTTGTAGTTCCCTAGCTCAACATTGGCGTCGGTCAGAAAGCCGTACAGCATGACGTCATCCGGTAGCTTCCGGTTGAGTTCCTTGGCAGCCTCCAACGCGGCTGCGAACTCGTGTTTTCCCAGCAGCAGCCAGACTCGAATCCTCTGACCATCGAAATTATCAGGGGAGATGGCAAAGGACTTCTGTAGGGCCTCTTCTCCCTCTCTATAAAAAGCAACATTGGAAGTTTCGCGCGCACGTCGAGAAAAAGCCAAAGCAAGAGAGTTATAGGCCTCGAAGTCATTGGGGGTTTTCGCGATTAACTTCTTTGCCTGCGCCATGCTCCGCTCAGCCGGAGAGAGTTTTTGGCCGGCGGAGGCGCTGGGAGTCTCAGCTAACCCGGCGGCCGTTGCCATAACCAGCAATAAAAGACCTGCAATTCGCTTCATGATATTCCTCGCATATTCAGGGAAAAGTTTGTGGCCGCGGTTACCCGCAGCCACCGAGCAGATTTACTTAACCGGGCAAACACCGGTAGGTTGACCAGTACAACCCATTTGGCCGGGTCCGGTGTGGTGACTGTCGCGACCGCTGTGAGCAGGCGTCACATACGGGAAGGTATTGCCGTAACCGACTTCGTTGGTATTCACACCGTCGCCGATCGGTGTGCCGAACTTCTTCGGATCTGCCAGAATGCCCGCCACGGCACGAGAGGCGATATCAACCACGTCGTCAATGGGGCGCCGACCTTGGGGGAAGCCGGCAAAGTCTCCCGCCAGGAAGCCGAGACGTTTCTGGCTCCCGACCGGAGTGGGAGGAATACCCGTATTCAGCCGCAGCAGATCAGCAATCGGTCCGGCATCTTTCGGACCGCAGCCTGGACAAATCGGGGCCATATATTGGACCAAAGGGAGCAGGTCGGTGCGCGGCGCCACGGCAACAGGAATGCCCAGTGAGCCGAACAGATGAGCCAGAAGCGGATCGAGAAAGAAGCCGGCAAACTGCTTGTCGTTTGCTGGTTCGTCCACGCTGAAACGGTCTTTGAATCCGGTGCCGATGATCAGTTCATTGATCAGCGGGTTGCCCTCGCGGTTGACTTGCCTCCACTCGCCGCCTTCGCCATCGACGGCCCCACTGAGACGACGGATCGTGATGCGCCGACGCGAGGTCGCTCCATATGTGCCAATGACCGCATTCTTGTCATTCGCGGCATGAAGCTTTCCATCTACTGTCAGCATAGTGATCGGCACTTCCAGCACAATGGAATTGACGTTGAAGCCGGCCACTGCGTCAGGAGCGTAATTGTGGGTGTCATCTGCATCCTCCGCGGCCGACATCACTCCTCCAACCCCCATGCGGAAGTTCAGCGAGTCAAAGGCGGCACCCAGGTCGATGTAGAAAGGATCATCGACCGTTCCCGCGAACACACGCACGCCATCGTCCAAGTCGTAAATCCCCTGTTTGAACAAATCGTTGTAGTTCGGCATGGTGAGGGGGCCGACGTTGGAAGGCACCGCATAAAGAGTTTGTCCATTCGTCAGATCGGTGGAGATGCCATCCTTCACCATCGTCACCTTGTAGGTTTGACGGAGGCTCAGTCCTGCGGCGCCAGCGCCCGACAATGAAGTTATAGGCGGGATTCCGGCGATCCCCCCGACGTAGCCGGTAAAGACACCAGGCTGCCTGATTTCCGTCTTAAAACGAAATTGAAACGTGATGTCCTCATGCCCACCCCGATCGTTATCGACCTTCATTTCATAGAGGACGTTGGGATCGAAGGGAAAGTAGTTGGGCCCATTCGAGGGTTCAAGAAAACCGTCGACGTTGAGAATCATGGTGACTCGATCTGGATGGTCATAGCTGACGAACGCGTACCAATCGGTCACGTCCGCGCTATGGTCCAGTGCAGAGATGGGAGCTTCGCGGTGGCTGGATGCAATCAAATTGGTTGGCACCAGTACACACATCGCTGCAACAAAGGCCAGAAGTCGCTTCAGTTGCTGCATAAGATTTTCCTCTTGTGTTCGGTTTGATTTGACGCCCGGTGACTGGCGCTGCTCGCCCCAGAAGATTGCGAAGGGCGCCGTTCAAAGGATGTACGTCACTGGAAGCGCTTTGGATGTTTCGGGCTTTTCGCTGTGCTTGGCCGTTCGAGTCGTCGCCCGTAGTGGAGGTTTTGGAGACCGTGAAACGGATCTCACATTTAAGGACGCGAACGGAGGAAGGGGTGCACTAGCGACGGCGGAAATAATAGGTAAAAGAAGCGCTCACATAGGACTTTAGCGGAAACCCAGTGACGCGCTCGAATGGAGCGCCTTCTCCAGGAAGCGCCAGCGTCTCCAAAGTCTGGCCCCCGTATCCGCTGACTATGAACGCGTTGACTCCAATGTCGAAGCCTTTCGATTGAAAGGGTCGGATCATAGCGCCGTGAAATTCGCGGACTGGTACTGCGACAAAGCCATCACCCAGAGGCTTCCGCCCCCCGACCTCTTCATATTGACCGCGGGCCAACAGGTGAAATGGAAGTTTGTCCACCGTTGCGAGAATACCCCAAATCTGCCGCGGGGCCTCCGGTGTAGGCAGGCCGGTGAGGCGATCTCGTGCGTCCGCCTTCGAGAACAAACCTTGCACGAAGCCGTGGGGGAAATTGTGCCGGACTGTAAACGTTAACGATTTTAGGATTCCGGGACCTTCGTCCTCCTGCAGCCCGGTGTCGTTGGAGATGCGGGCCAGTTGTTGTGCAGTGGTGACGTGCGTCATGGTAAGACGAAGCTCAGTTTTCGCCACGGTCTTGCTAGCCACCAACTGATAGGCGCGCGCCTTGGCAACGAGGGTGCCACCCGGAATTGCTGTGGTGCCGATGCGCGGGTCGTCAGTGTGAAAAGCCTGTCCGTAGCTCAGTGAAACCGAAGGCAAGAACGATGCCGACTCCGGCGGCAGAAAGGTCAACGTCGCCTTCGGCGAACTGACAGTAGCAGCTCGGTTGAAGGAGAAGGTCGGCCGGAATAAATCCTCATTGTCCATCGTGACTTGATCCAGCCGGTAGCCTGCGTTGTAGTGCAGGACATGGAAAACCGTTCCATCCGTTCCGACAAATGGGCTATAGAAATTGATCGTGAGGTTGTTCGACGTATCCGGTATGAACGCACCCGCGGCATCGGCCTTATCCAGATTCAGCGCCCGCGGAGCTTCCCGCCGGACGTCAACGCCGGCCAGGAGTGAGACGGCCTTGCTGAAACGGTCCGTATAAAGTATGTCTGCAGAGTTTGCATTCCGGTGTTCGCTCTGACGAATTAGTCCCTCGCCGAAGTTTGGCCGCACGTCGAGGTTGTAATAGCGGTAGAACCCGGAAAACTGGAATTGACGGTGGTCGGTCAAATGCCACACATCATTGAAGATCAGGGCTCCGTTGAACGTCTCTTCGTGCTGGCGGGCGTCGATCGTGTCGTTGGGAACTGGAGTGTTAATCGGTATCAGCCCCGGCTGGAAAGCGGTACCGTAATAGCCGATGCCGTAAACCGTCAATTCATGTCTGCCAAAGGCGAACACCTTGGAGATGTTGCCCTTGAATTGCTTGCGATGCTCCAGTCGATCGAGGTAGCCGTTGCCAAGGGAGATTTCGGCCCCCATCCAGGTCCGGTTAGACGGATTGGCCGGGCTCCAACCGGCAACCAGATTGAGGTCACGATGGTCGCCGGTAAGGCGAATCATCGGATCAATGCGGTCACGGAGACCAAAGGTAATGGAGGAGTTCACTGAGTTGTTTCCTTCACGCACGTTAAACGCGGCGCCATCGGTTTGCACACTTTCGATCGCGACCGGGATAACGACGTTCGGGTCGGCATAGCCGTTGCCGTGTGCGTTGGAGGGCAAATTATTTGGGAAAAGATATCCGCCGACCTGGAAAAACATTGCGATTGGCTCGCCGTGATCTCCAGCCACTCCGGGGACGAAATATTGCGGTGGCTTCACGCCGCCCGCAGCCGACTCGACAGGCATACCGGGAATCGAGACTGGCATCCCCGGGCGCCCCGGGTTTGCGTCTAGAGTCTCATCACGAATCATGACTCGCTGTGCTGGATCTGGCTCAAAAACACCCACGTCCGAGACCGCGGCGGTGACGGTAACGGATTCATTCGAAGATGTAAGCCTGGTGAAACGCAGATTTTCAGTCTGCTGACCATTCGCTTGCACTGCCACCGTCTCCGTTCGAACCGCAAAGCCGGGCGACTCCGCGGTTACGCGATATTCTCCGCCATCTAGGCCATTAAAGGAGAATCGGCCTTGTGCGTCAGTCTTGGTCTCCCGCCGCGCAGAGTTCGCTCGCCGTAACAGATGAATAGTTGCCTCCGGGATCAACTGGCCCTCAGGGTCGGTCAAATTGCCCGTGAGGTCTGTCGCCGCTGCCGTCCGGGCACCGAAACAGCAAACCCAAAGCAGCAAGGCGGAGCAAATCCGATACGCAGACAGAAGGCGGATTATAAGGTTGGGTCGCAATATGTCCGCTGTCCCAGGAGGCGTGGGGCATCCCTACAGACGGAATACGTGCAGCGGGAAGGAACGGATTTGTGGGCTAGCCCCCAAGAGTAGTGGGCCCTGAACTGGCAGCACGAAAGTGCCGATAGAGTCGCTTCGGCGCAAGTCCCATCTCATCTGACTGCATTCACGGCAACCGCCCGCGATGTGTTGGTTGCGCATGGGAGAACTCTTGATTTCGGTCAAGAAGTAGCTGGACATGGATTCACAAGCTTTGGCCTCTGCCGCGACAGAGCGCGATGAGCCGGAACTAGCAACCCTAGAATCCCTTCTTGTTGCTATACATGGCAGCATCGGCTGCTCGCGCCTAGTTGCATATCGTAGATTTTCGTCGCTTGCAGGCTCGGGTAGCCAAGCAGGCTCGTGAATGGCTAACTCGGCGTTCGGTTGGGTTGGTGACCATCAGGACTTCACAGGAGGGGCCGTAAGAGCCGCAGCTTTCCGCGCTACCAGGAGGAACCCTCTCGAACGCGCGTCTTTCTCCAACAACACCAAATCGCTGCGGGCACTCGCAGTGTGCCCGGATTTAAGCCCGATCTCGCCAAGCGCCAGGCGAGCATAGAGCTCATCTCCCAAGTACCCGTAGCGGCTAGCTTCGACAAGAACGGCCTTCGACTCTTCCGCGGCACGCTTAAAGCTTCCCAGCCCCGCTAGCACCCTGGCGAAATCGAGTCTACCTTGAAGACGCGTCGGCCGATCGTCTGCGTTTTTGGCTTGCTCTATCGCCCGGCGTGCTTGCTCTTTGGCTTCAGAGGCTTTGCCTTGCGCCAATAAGGCGCGGGCCAGCACTCCGCGGGCCAGCACTTCGAACGCGGGGACTTTTGCAATTTCAAACTCGCGAATGGCATCAGAAGCCAGTTTCTCGGCGTCGCTAAGTTTTCCTTCTTCCAGCGAAAGTGCCGCAAGGTTTGCCCAACTGGCCGCGACATTCGTCTTCTCGCCCATCACCTCGCGGGCGGACAGCGCTTCTTGCTGTTTCCTCCGTGCCTCCGCAATCTCATCCTGCTCAAACAACACAGCGGAGAGGCCATCGGCAACATACGCCTGGCCTCGCTTCTCTCCAATTTCCTGATAAACCGCGGAGGCCTCTTCCAATCGCCGCTTCGCCTCGGCCAACTCCCCCATTTCCTGGAGCACATTGCCCAAGTTCGTCAATGTGTTGCCCACTCCGTGTTTATCGCCAAGTCGAGTGAAGACCTGGAGAGCTTCCTCCTGCATTCTTCGAGCCCCGTTCAGATCTCCTAGATTGTCGAGAACGAGTGCAATGTTTCCGATGCCGCTTCCGATCGCCGGCTCGAATCCAACCTCTCGATCGATAGCGAGGGCCTTTTCATAGTAGGCTTTCGCCTGCTGCATTTTGCCTTGGCTCAAGAACGCGTTCCCCTCATTGTTCAGAACTCTCGCCGTCACGCCATGAGCACCGATTTTTCGAAAAATAGCCAACGACTCCTCATATTTCTTTCGCGCAGCATCGAAGGAACCCTGGTCAATGAGAACATCCCCAGCCCGTACCAGAGATTGCCCGACTCCATACTGATCGCCGGCGGCTGCATAAAGTTCTCCAGCCAGGTCGGCAGCTACCGCTGCTCGCTGCGAGTCGCCCAGCCGCTCCAGTGCCCAACCCTCATCGAGACGCGCTCTTGCCACCATCAACTTGGCCCCTTGGGATTCGCTCTTCAAGGCAGCGCTGGCGGCGTAACGCTGTTCTCGCCCGAAATCGCCTAGGTTGTCGGCTGCATAGTCTTCCGCCAAGTCAATCCGGGGATCGTCTTTGGCGGGTGCGGGTAACTTCCTCATCGTCCCGATGGTGGCCAATGCATCGTTGCCATTCCCCGAAGTGCTCTGCGCATGAGCCAGATGCAGCCCATACTCCACGTTATCGGGGAACAATTGCCACAATGTGCGATAAATCTCGATTGCCTTTGACCACTCGTGAGTTGTTTCTCGATATCGTCCTTCTACCGATAAACGCTCTTCTCTCGAAAGGAGGCCCGAGCTATCAAATGCGAGCTTGGCCTCCTGCTGAGCTTTCGTCTCGTATCCGAGTGACAACCAGGTTGAAGAGAGAGCTGCATGACCCATGGCGTAACCGGTGTCGAGCGCCATCGCCCGAGTCAGAAGATCCCGTGCGCCGAGGGCATCGAAGATCCGGAGTTTTGCCAGGCCTTCGGAGTACAGCCGGGCCGCTTCGGCGTTCGCCGGCAGCGTCGCCTTTACCGCAGTAGCCTCGATTCCAGAAACGGGGCTCGCCCCCAATTTTTCGCGAAGCACCAACCCGGCGCGATTGACCAGATCATCGATGTGCGCCTCGCTTCCTTTCTCAGAGATCGCGGCCAGCATCTCCCCCAGCACAGCGTCCTGCAAGCGCAGGTCGAGCCGGATTTCGCCCTCTCCCAAAGGAACGTAGGAGCCAACCACGATGTCGTCAGCATTGAGGCTGTTATGAATCTTCGCCAGACTCTCCTGGCCATAACTGTCCGCCTCGGGCAGCGACAGGTTTAGTTTCATTTGGGTGACGTTCTCACCCGGCACAGTGCGCAATTGTTCGCCTGCCGCCAATTCAGTCGTGAGCATCTCTGACAATGCCGTCGAAATCCACGCTTGATCCGATCGCCCAGAAATATTCTTGAAACCCAGCACCGCCACCGATCGACGTGCATGGATCGGGGCCAAGGAGGTCGAAACGGGGGGCGTGTTCCAGAAATTGCGGATGCTCAATCGATGGCGGAGATCACGAACGTTCAGGCCGAGAGCGACAAGGAATGCGGCTGCCAGCGCGGCCCCTACCGCAATCATCGGCATCCACCGCGGAAGGCGAGTATGTTGCCGTGCGTTCCCCGTTGTGATACCAGAGGAGATCGCTTCGAGAGCTGCGAACAGTTCGCGTGCCGATTGGTAACGTTGCGATGCCCCCTTTTCAAGGCACTTCAGAATTACGCTTTCAAGCGCCGGCTGAACTTGGGTTTTCGCCGAAGACAGCGGGGCTGGCGCTTGATGCAAAATGGCGCCAATCAGTTCCGCGCTCTGCTCTTGGGGAAAGGACCGGCACCCGCTGGTCATCTCGTAGAGCACAGTTCCAGCCGCGAAAATGTCACTCCGACCATCCAAACGGTCTCCGCGCAGCTGTTCGGGCGACATGTAAGGGACTGTCCCGGAGACAGTGGCAATGTCCTTCGAAATGGTGAGATCGCCGGTCGGTTCTGAATGGGTTATTTTCGCCAAACCAAAATCCAGAATCTTCAGTCGGCGGTCAGTGGTGATCATCAGATTGCCAGGCTTCAAGTCGCGATGGATCACGCCCTGCTCATGCGCCACGGCCAACCCGTCCGCAAACTGCATTCCGAGCCGCACGACTTCCCGCTCCGGCAGCGGGCCCTCTTTCAGCTTCGCCTTCAGCGAGTCGCCAGAAATCAGCTCCATCACCAGGAAGTCCAGGCCATCCTGGGTGCCGAACTCGAACACCGCTTCAATGTTGGGGTGATTGAGCTTCGCGAGAGTTAATGCTTCTTTGCGGAATTGCTTTCGGGCAGCCTCATCCGCCAGCGCGCCGACTGGCAGGACCTTAACTGCCACGTCGCGCTCCAGTTGCTGATCGTGGGCGCGGTACACAACTCCCATCCCACCTGCAGCAATGTGCTCCAGAATGCGATAGTGACCGAGCGTCTGGCCGATGAATTGGGAGGGAGCGGCCATTGAGGCAAAATCTTAGGCCCGCGTCCATGGCGAGGTCAACGCGTTTCAGCAGGAACTGCCAATCTGATGGGCGGAGCTGCATTGATTGCGGTCCGCCCCTCATCCACGTTATGAAGGTTGATCGGGAAACGCGTAAAGTGGCGTAACAGCTGTTGAAATAAGGGGTTTACACGAACCGCTACCCGGAACCTGTTGTAAAGGTCGCGAAGTTCCCAGCACTGTGATGAGACTCCCGCCAGCACAACTCCTCGTCGAAGTAGCGGATTGGCGCGGGGTAGTCAAACGGCGCGATTCGCGACCGGCCACAACACAGCCCAAGGGGCAGTTGCACGAAGCACTACGTCGTGTTTGAGCAAGGCAATGAGGTCGCTAGGTACTCGTGTACTTCTCGCCGGCGGAGAATCTGGCCCGGGAGGCTGGTTTTTCCCGAGGGCACGGATTAGGCCGAAGGCGTTGGGCTATCCGCCCGGCGCGGAACGCGACGGCGAAACACGTTTGCCCGCAAACCAGGACCTACCCGTAGATCGCTCGACGCTGCGTGACCATGCAGGACGTTTCGCACAATGAAACTTCAAGCTGCTATCATTGTTGCAATGTCCACAGCACAAATTTGGGATCCGGCGTCTTACGCGCGAAACGCGAGATTCGTATCCGACTTAGGAGCGCCGGTCGTGGATTTGCTTGCACCTAAGCCCGGCGAAAGGATCCTCGATCTTGGTTGCGGAGACGGCGTACTAACGAAAAAGCTGGCGGATCTGGGTTGTGAAGTGGTCGCAGTCGATTCGAGCCTTCCGCAGATCGAAGCCGCGAGGAAGCTCGGCTTGAACGCATCCGCGATCAGCGGCGAAGACCTCCCGTACAACGAGGAATTCGATGCGGTGTTTAGTAATGCCGTGCTGCACTGGATCAGGCGTGCAGATGTGATGCTTGCTGGAGTGTATCGTTCTTTGAAACCAGGAGGCCGATTTGTTGCTGAATGTGGAGGCCACGGTTGCGTTCACAAGATCCGGGCTGCTCTGGTTCAGGCATTGGACCGCCGTGGGTTTGATGGCGAGGCTCGCGTTCCGTGGTATTTCCCCACACCCGGCGACTACGCCACCAGGCTGGAACGCGCAGGATTTCGCGTCGATAGCATTGCTCTGATCCCGCGTCCAACTCCCCTGCCCGGCGACATCATTGGTTACCTGGAAACTTTTGCTCTCAATTTTTTCCAAGGCTTCTCCGACGAAGCTCGCAGCGACTATCTGCAGGAGGTTCGGATGGTCTTGGAACCGCAACTTCGCGATGCCAATGGAATCTGGGTGGCCGACTACGTACGACTGCGATTCGCGGCAACCAAAGCTCGCGACTGACACGGTGTGGAACAAGACTACAGGGCATTGCTCCTGTCTAAACGGCGAAGGGCATTGTAACGTCTGACTCCCGAGTGGCCGGCAAACCGAAGTGATCCGGGCAGACTGCGGTTTTGTTCTCCCCTTAGAAAACTTAACGAATGGGTAACTGTTGTAACATCGCGTCTCTGACAATGTCGTCCCCTGTCAAGCACTTTTGGGCGTACTAACCCGTGCACTCCGAAGAGCGCGCCATTTCGCTCTCGTTGAAGGGAATCTGTCGTAGTTTGACGGTGATGGCATGCTTGCGACTCTCCGTCAACAGCTCGCGGCGGGCTTGCTGGCGCAAGTACTGCAGCATGTCCAGTTGCGGGTAGAGTCGTTCGGCGCGGCGACG
>Ga0210384_10006170_pt1 | contig 12836 bp, 7 predicted proteins | sample IncBWH2MmetaG_FD_160574 | JGI IMG/M metagenome (GOLD analysis project Ga0210384, IMG submission 160574) | Forest soil microbial communities from Barre Woods Harvard Forest LTER site, Petersham, Massachusetts, United States - Inc-BW-H-2-M | ecosystem: Environmental > Terrestrial > Soil >... | reverse complement strand
ACGTTCGACACGCAGCGCCACCGTCTCGATGCCCTGCATGATCAGGAAGGCATTCATCGGCGACAGCACCGCCCCCATGGTGCGTTGGTAGACGCTGCGGCAGCGGCCGATGAACGCGGCGGCACCGTAGTGATCGGTGTAGACCAAGCCGTGGTACGACTCATCCGGCTGGGTGAACATCGGATAGCGGGCCGCATGCGCGGTCCATGCAAAGCTTCCGCAGTCGACGATGATGCCGCCCAATGTCGTGCCGTGGCCGCCCATGAATTTGGTCAAGGAGTGAATCACGACATCCGCGCCGTACTCGACCGGCCGAACCAACATCGGCGTCGCCACCGTATTGTCGACGATCAAGGGCATGCGGTGGCGATGCGCGACCGTTGCCAGCGCTTCCAGATCGCAGACGTTTCCGGCCGGATTGCCGACGGTTTCGCAAAATATCGCGCGGGTGTCGTCGTCGATGAGCGCTTCAAGATCGGCGGCACGGTCGGATTTCGCAAACCGGACCTGAATCCCCATTTTCGGCAGGACATGCGCGAACAAAGTGTAGGTCGTGCCGTAGAGCTGCGGCACGGAAATCAAATTGCGGCCCGCTTCCAGTGCGTTCATCGACGCGTAGAACAGCGCGGTCTGACCGGAGGCCACGCTGAGCGCGCCAACGCCGCCTTCCAGCTCCGCGACCCGTTGCTCGAGCACGTCGGTGGTCGGATTGCTGATCCGCGTGTACCGATACCCTTCAACCTCCAGGTTGAAGAGTGCGGCGCCGTGCTCCGCGCTGTCGAAGGCATAAGCCGCCGTTTGGTAAATCGGAACCGCAACGGCCTTGGTCGTGGGGTCGCAGTCGAAGCCCCCGTGAATTGCGATGGTTTCCCGCTTCATGCTCGCGAATTGAGGTTATTTAGGATGCGCCAGTGTATCTCGAACGATGCAGGTAGTCGTGGTATGGTTCGCCAATTCCCAAGATGATTGTCAAATGACCATTTCGATGCAGGCCGGCGAGGCCGACGCAAAATTCGCCCGCGACGCCTGGCTGCGGGCGCTGACCAAGACCGCGACGATCGGCGAACACGGAATCACGCTTCCCACGCTGATCGGCCGCCTGGCCGGACAATTCAACGCGTCGCCCGCGCTCATCTCCCCTGAAGCGTCCCTGACCTACGGTCAGCTGGGATTTCGCTGCAATCAATATTCTCGCTGGGCCCTCGAGCGCGATCTGCGCAGCGGTGATGCCGTGGCGCTGCTGATGCCGAACTGCGCGGAGTACCTGGCGGTATGGCTGGGCTTGACGCGCGTCGGGGTCGTCGTGGCGTTGATCAATTCGCAACTCGGCGGCGATGTGCTGGCGCATTCGATCAACATCGCGGCGCCGAAGTATCTGATCGTGAGCGCCGATCTCGCGCCGCGCGTCGCCGCGATTCGCGCGCGCCTGGCCGCCGCGCTGGCGTGCCGCGTAGTCGGATCCAGCCCGGAGTTGACGCCCCTGCAAGCGGAGCTCGAGTCCCTGCCGGGAGACTCGCTGCATCCCGCCGAGCGCGGACCTCCGGCGCTCGATGCCACGGCGCTCTATATTTACACGTCCGGCACGACCGGATTGCCGAAGGCGGCCAAGGTCAGTCACTACCGCCTCATGCAGTGGAGTCACTGGTTCGCCGGCATGATGGACACCAAGCCCGAAGATCGCATGTTCAATTGCTTGCCGCTGTACCACAGCGTCGGCGGCGTGGTCGCCACGTTTGCAACCCTGGTCAATGGCGGTGCGGTGGTGATCCGTCCGCGCTTTTCGGCGACTGATTTTTGGCGCGACGTGCGCGACGAGCGTTGCACGCTGTTTCAATATATCGGCGAATTGTGCCGCTACCTGGTCAACACGCCTTACCAAGCCATCGAGTCCGAACACGCGCTGCGGATCGCCTGCGGCAATGGGTTGCGGCCCGAGGTCTGGGTGCCGTTCCAAACGCGCTTTAAAATTCCCCGAATCCTGGAGTACTACGCATCGACGGAGGGGAATTTTTCCCTCTACAACTGCGAGGGGCGGCCGGGCGCGATCGGGCGCATACCGGCATTTTTGGCAAATCGCCTGCCGGTGGCATTGCTGCGGTTCGACGTTGAAAAATCGGAACCGGGGCGCAACGCCGAGGGATTCTGCGAGCGTTGCGCGCCGAACGAAATCGGCGAAGCCGTCGGACTGATGCCCGCCGGCGGCAGCGAGCGTGCCGGCCGATTCGAAGGCTATGCGGATGCCGAGGCGTCGAGCCGCAAGGTGTTGCGCAATGTTTTCAAAGAAGGGGATGCGTGGTATCGCACCGGCGACCTGATGCGCCGCGACGAACAGGGCTTTTATTACTTCGTCGATCGCGTCGGAGAGACCTATCGCTGGAAGGGCGAGAACGTCTCGACCGCCGAGGTTTTGACGGCTCTCACGGCAAGCCGCGGCGTGCTCGAAGGGGTGGTGTATGGCGTCAGCGTGCCGGGGGCGGACGGCCGCGCGGGCACCGCCGCCTTGGTGGTGAATTCGGATTTCGATCTCGCCGCGTTTCGCGCGGAAGTCGCCTCGCGCCTGCCGCCCTATGCGCGGCCGGTGTTTCTGCGGATACTCTCGACGCTGGAGGCCACGGGCACGTTCAAGCCGCGCAAGCAGGATCTCGTGCAGGCGGGATTCGATCCGCAGCAAATCAAGGATCCCTTGTACTTCGACGATGCGCGAGCGCAACGCTACGTTGCGCTCGATGCCAAGCTGTACGCGGCAATCTCGAGCGGCGCCGTCAGAATCTAGCCGCTGCCGGGCGCCGGCATCGTCAGGTTGGCGCGGACTCGCTCACTTGCGCCACGGCGTTGGCGATGGGAATTTGCACGATGAGCATGGTACCGCCCGATGACGGACTTCTCACGTCCAAGCGGCCGCCGAGTGCGCGCACGCGATGACGCATGGAGGCCAGCCCGTGCGAGCCGATGGCCATGAATCGGGCTATGGGCATGCCGATGCCATCATCGGCAATGCGCATCAGCAGTGTTTCCTCGTCCATCCCCAGGCTGATGTCGGCGGTTTTGGCCGCGGAGTGCTTCAGAATGTTGCTGAAGGCTTCCTGTGCGATACGAAACAACGCGATGGCCGCCTCCGATTTGAAGCGCGGCTCTTCATCGGGATAGGACTCGATGCATCCGAGGCCGGCGCGTGCGCAGGTCTCCTTCATTTGCCAGCGCAGCGCCGCGAACAGTCCCACGTTGTCGAGCAGCGTGGGGCGCAGTTCCTCGATGATGCGGCGTTTCAAATCCACGCCTGCCGACAGGTTTTGCTGCACCCGGTTCAGCCGTTGTTTCAGGTCCGACTGGTCGCCCGCCAGGTGCTGTTCGGCCCAGGAAATATCCATGCGCGCGCCGACGAGCAACCCGCCGAGCTCATCGTGCAGTTCGCGCGCCAAGCTGGCCTTCTCGCGTTCCGCAACATTTTGCAAATGCGTCGAGAGTTCGAGCAGCTCCTGGGTCCGCGCTTCGACCTCACGCTCCAGTTTGAGCTTCTCGTCGCGCAGCTCTGCGTTCAGCGCGATTCGACGCCGCATGTCCAAATACACCAGCCGCGTCGCGACGCCGACCAGCAGCATGTTGAAAATCGTGGCCGCGAGGGTTATCCAGCGGCTCAAGGCCAGGGAATTCTCCCAATGCGCGGCGGCCTCGTGGTGTTCGACGCCCTCGCGGTCCCTCAGCCGGTCCAGAATGTCCGAGATGGTCACGCCGATGTCGGTACCCACGCTGGTCTTCACGAGGGCCACCGCCGCCGCGGTTCCCTGGGTTTTCTGGATGGTAAAGATCATCGAGAGATCCGCGAGCCTCTTGCCGATCAGGACCTGCAGGTCGCGCACGCTGCCGAGGCTCAAATCCGAGCCGGCATACGCGTCACGCAAGTTTTCGAGGCGTGGCTCCACCTCCGCCACGACGCGGGTGTACGTCTGGATATAACGCGAGTCGCCCGTCAGTAAAAATCCGCGTTGTGCGGCCACGGATCTGGCCAGCGAATTCTGCAGCTCATCGATGCTGTGCTCGCGCGCCGCGGATTTTTGCAGGCGCTCGCCCGCCTCGCGCAGCCGCGCCTGCCCCTCGCCGGTCACAAAGAACAACGCCGCCAGGAAAAAAATGATGAGAAACGGCGGTATGGCGACATACCAGCGTCCCAAGCCGTCCAAGGCGTCGTTCAGGAAATTCACGCGAATCATTTTGTTTATAGAATGAGTGTCCATTGTCCGTCTGTCGCTGCAGGATTTGTTGCAATGCCCTTGCGAAGCATGGCGACATGTTACCTGCGGCACGGCGCGCAGCGGCGGAAATAAAGGGGAAATTGCCGTGTCTTGCGGTGCCCTGGGGCCCGCATTGTAAGGTTTACAGGTCTAGAATGTTCTCAGGCTGATCGTGTCGGACACGTCGTCCACCGCGAAGGCAATCGGCACGGCGACGATCGGCACGCGAGTTTTGCCTTGCATCCAGACAACGAAGTCCTGCAGCGGCATCGGTTTCGCGTAGAAGTACCCCTGTGCGATATCGCAGCCGAATTCGCGCAACCGCTTGGCTGCCGCGGCGCTCTCAATGCCCTCGGCGACCACCTTGAGCCCGAGGCCGTGGCCCATTTCGATTGCCGAGCGCACCACCGTGGCGAATTCCGGATCGGACGCAATGCTCAGGATGAAGCTGCGGTCGATTTTCATTTCATCGACCGGCATGCGCGCAAGTTGGCTCAGGGAGGAATAGCCTGTGCCAAAATCATCGATCGACAAACCCACTCCCAGTGCGGCGAGGGCGTTCAGCGTCAGCAGCGCGCGCGCCGGATCTTCGATGAAACCCGTCTCGGTCAACTCCAAGGTGAGCAGCGACGGCGGCAACCGGTGGCGGCTCAAGAGCGCGGCGACGCGGGAATCGAAGCGCGAATCGCCGATGTCCTCCGAGCTGATGTTCACGGCCAGGTTCAGCGCCAAGCCGGCGCGGTGCCATTCCGCGGCTTGTGCCATGGAATGATCGAGCGTCCAGCGGGTCAACCAACGGATGAATCCGGTCTGTTCGGCAAAGGGGATGAAGTCCACGGGGCAGAGCAAACCGCGTGCCGGATGCTGCCAGCGAAGCAGGACCTCGGCGCCCGCCACACGGCCGCCGCGCAATTCAATCTTGGGCTGGAAATACAGGCGCAATTCGTCGTGCTCGACCGCGTGGCGCAGCTCTCCCAACAACGAGAGCTGGTCCCGCGCCGCCGGTTTGAGCGCCTCTTGGTATATTGCCAAAGCGCGCTTCTCGCGGCGCGCGCAATCCAGGGCCAGGTCCGCGCAACGCATCAACTCATGCGGGGCGGCCTCTGCGTCGGCGAGCACCAACCCCAGCGTCGCGCTGATATCGATGGGCTGCGCCTCGACGATCACGGGTTCCGCGAGGGCCAGCAGCAAAGAGGCTCCCCAGGCGTGCAGGCCATCGCGGTCCGCGAGCCGGGTAAACGCGGCGAATTGATCCGCCGCCAGGCGCGCAACCGCCGAACGGACCGAAGGCACGGCGGCGATGCGCGCGGCGATCTCGGTGAGCACCGCATCGCCGACCGAGTATCCGAGGTGTTCATTGATGCGCCGGAATCGATGCAGGTTGATGAGCGCAACCCCGATGGGCGTGCCCGCGGCCTCACGCAGCGCCTCGCCCAACGCCGAGCCGAATGCGGTGCGATTCATCAGTCCGGTGAGCGAATCTTCGTACGCCAAACGCCTGATGGATTGATCCCGCGTTTGCACCGCGGTCTGCATGAGGTGCAATCCTTCGGCGAGCACGCCCAGCTCATCGCCGCGCAGCACGTTGCGCTCGGCGTCGTAGATACCGGCACGCATGCGATCGACGACTTTGGTCAGATCCTGCAAAGGGCGCGTGATGTTGCGGGCGAGCCAGAACGCGGCCAGGGCAAAGGCGACCAGGCTGACCGCCGCAATCAGGAACAGAACCTTGGTGAGCCGCTCGAACGGTGCGCGTGCGTCGGCCAGTGACCGCGACAGCACGGCGACGATCCCGGTGTTGCCGGTCTTTGACAGCTCGATGCGGCGCGTGACCACGTCGGTGGTCCGCAGGCTGCCGTCGGGCACGGTGCTGATGAGGTTGTCCCAGCGGCCGTCCGCGCCGACGGACAGCGTCACGGCAAGACCCGTGATGTTCGCCAATTCGCGCGCGGCCGTGTTGTCGAACTCGAATCCCATGGCAATCCACGCCACCGGCAACGGGCTGCGCACGGCCACGGTCACCATTTGGTAAATGCGTCCTTTCTCGACCATCATCCCCGCGGCGCTGTCGCCGCTACCCGCGGTCTCTTGAAGCGCCGCAATCGGGAAGGGGGCGCCGGCCGGAAGCTGCGTGCCTGATGCGGCGATCACCTTGCCGTCCAGCGAGGTGAGCACGACCATCGCGGCGCCGATGCGCTCGCCGCTGTTCTCCAATGCGGAGGCCAATGTATCGGTATCGCGTGCGGCAACCGCTTGACGGAAACCATAGTCGGCCGAGACTGCCTGCGCGGCCTGGGTCAGCTGGCGCCGATTGCTTTCGAGCAAACGCGAGAACACCAACGCGCCGACGTCGAGCTGGCGCTGAACTTCCCGTCCCGCGCTGTCGCGATTGGTCGCCAGCACCGCGCCGAGCGCAGCCGCCAGGACCGCGGCCAGCAGCAGCAGGAAAGTGACCGCAATTCGGGTACGCAGCGCCAACGCCTTTCGCTCCCACCGCTGACTCGTAGGCTACAGAGCCAAGATTAAACGGCCGCTCGCATCGGGGCTGTGCGCTTGAACACAATATGCTGTAGGGGCGGGGCGCCGGCACACGTGACCCAAGTCTCACATCGCATACACTAAGCCATGCCCATCGTTCGCCTCGATAAAGTCTCGCTCAGCTTCGGCCTGAAACCCCTGCTCGACAACGTCAACCTGCGGCTGCGCAGAGGCGAACGCGTCTGCCTGCTCGGCCGCAATGGCGAAGGCAAATCCTCGCTCCTGCAGCTGATCGGCAAGACTCTGCTGCCCGATAGCGGCGAGGTCTGGGTGCGCCCAGGGGCGCGGGTTGCGAGCCTGGCGCAGGAGGTCTCGGCGGGAAGCGAGGCGGCCGTCCGCGACGTGGTGCTGGGCGGGGTTCAGCGCACCACCCAGGACGAAGAATGGCAGGCCGAGCTGCAAGCCGAGCAAGTGATTTCGCGCCTTGAACTCACGGGTGATGCGCTGATGAGCACGCTCTCCGGGGGCTGGCGCAGGCGCGTGATGTTGGGCCGCGCGCTGGTGGCCGCGCCCGACGTTTTGCTGCTGGATGAGCCGACGAACCACCTGGATGTCGAGGCCATCACCTGGCTCGAGAACATGATGCTGGAATATGCCGGCGCCTTGTTCTTCGTCAGCCACGATCGTGCGTTTGTGCGCCGATTGGCCACCAAAATCGTGGAGCTCGATCGCGGACAGCTGCGGGTCTGGCCCGGCGGCTACGACGATTACGTCCGCCAAAAACGCGCGGCACTGGAGGTTGAGGCCAAACATGCGGCGCTGTTCGACAAGAAACTGGCCCAGGAAGAAGTGTGGATCCGGCAAGGGGTGGAAGCGCGGCGTACACGCAACGAGGGCAGGGTTCGCGCCCTCGAGCAACTGAGAATCGAGCGCCGCCAGCGGCGCGAGCGAATCGGCAGCGTGGAGCTGCGTGCGCAAGATGCGGCACCATCCGGCAAGTTGGTGTTCGAGGCGCAAGATGTCACGCACCGCTTCGGCGCGGCCGCGCTCATCAGCGGCTTCTCGGCGCGCATTCTGCGCGGCGATCGCATCGGCATCGTTGGACCCAATGGTTGCGGCAAGAGCACGCTGATCAAGCTGCTCGTGGGCGAATTGGAGCCAACGGCCGGATCGATCCGGCGCGGCACCAACCTGTTGCCGGCTTATTTCGATCAGCAGCGCGAGCAGCTGAATCCGGCCGCGTCCATCGCCGACAATGTGACCGGGGGCAGCGGCGACACCGTGACCATCGATGGCCAGGCACGGCATGTATCGGGCTATCTCCGGGATTTCTTGTTTCCGCCCGAGCGCCTGAATGCGCCTGTGAGCATGTTGTCGGGCGGCGAGCGCAATCGCCTGCTGCTGGCGCGCCTGTTTGCCCGCCCCAGCAATTTATTGATCATGGATGAGCCGACCAATGATCTTGACGCGGAAACATTGGAACTGCTCGAAGAGCTGGTGGCGGACTACGGCGGAACGCTGCTGCTGGTCAGTCACGACCGGGCGTTTCTCGACAATGTCGTGACCGGCACGCTGGTGTTCGAAGGCGGGGGTCAAATCAATGAGTACGTGGGCGGTTACTCGGATTGGCTGCGGCAGCGAAAAACCGCCGTCGAAGCCGCGGCGGCGGCCGCGCCGGAGATCGCCGCAGCGCCGAAGATCGCCGCCGGCGCGCCCAAGAGCCAAAAGCCGCGCCGCCTCTCATACAACGAGCAGCGGGAGCTGCGGCAATTGCCCGAGACGATTCAGCGCCTCGAAGCCGAACAGGCGCGGCTGCACGCTTTGATCGGCGATCCCGAGGTGTTCCAGCGCAACAAAGAGCAGGGCAGTGAAGCGCTTCAGCGCCTGCAAGTCCTCGCCGGGGAACTCGAGCGGGCGTATGCGCGTTGGGATGCTCTCGACAAAGTAAGCAACGCCTAGCTCACAGGGGCCTAGCGGCGCGGGCGGCCGCGGCCCAGCAGATCGCTGGGATTTGGCAGAGCTGCGCCCGCGGCATCGGGGATGACCAGGGAGGAAGCTTGCTCGCGGCGCATCTCCTGCAGTTCGCGCATGGTTTGCTGGACGGCTTGTTCCGCGGCGGCGCCAAATTTTTCCACTGCCGCCGCCAACGTGGCGGCGTCGAGTTCGAAACTGATCGGCACAGCGCCCATCGGCGTCATCACTTGCGCCTGTCCGACAAAAATCACGGGCCGCGCGCCATCCGCGATGCCCTCGGCGGTGACGGGCGTCAATCTGCGGATGGTGCCGACCTTCCGATCGGTAAAAATTTCCTCGCGATAGACCTGCGTCGCATCCATTGTCGCCTGTCGGCCCTCGTTGGCGGAACTCATCGGTGCATACCCCTTTAAAGTCGATTCGAAACAGGCAACTTAGCAGTTTTCAGCCTTGCCTTGGAGGCCTGATACGATACCGGGCTTGGCACACCCGAGCACAGCACCGAAGCTTTCCATTTGGAGCACTCTATTGGGAGTGGCTCTCTTGGGGGTCGCGGTGTTCGTTCTGCACCACTTGCTGGGCAAGTATCACTGGCGGGACATCCTCGAGCGCGTCCAGGCGATCTCGAACACGAAACTGCTGCGTGCGGCATTCTTCACCTGCGCGGGCTACGGTTGTCTGACGCTGTACGATGCGCTCGCCGTTCGTTTCGCCGGCGCACGCGTTCCCTACCCGCGCGTCGCGCTCATTTCCTTCATGGGCTATGCCATTGGCCACAACGTCGGGTTGAACTCGATCAGCGGCGGGGCGGTTCGCTATCGCGCCTATACCGCGCTGGGCCTGAGCGCCAAGCAAATCGCCACCATCATCGCGTTTGGGACGCTCACCTTCTTCCTGGGTGCGAGCGTATTGCTCGGCTTGTCGCTGCTGTCGAATGCCGGAGTGTCCGGATCGCTGCTGCACGTGCATTCCTGGCTGGCGCTCGCCGCCGGCGGCGCGTTGCTGGCCGGGGTCGGCGGCTATCTGTGGCTGGTTTGCACGCGCCACGCGCCGTTGAAATTTCGCAGCTTTGAAATCCCCGTGCCGAAACCGCGCGTCGCCTTTGCGCAGATCGGCATCAGCTGCGTCGACATGCTGTGCGCCAGCAGCGTTCTGTATGTGTTGCTGCCGCGCGAAGCCGCGCTCAGCTTCGCGGCGTTCGCCGGCGTCTACCTCTTGGCGCTCGCCGCCGGCGCAATCAGCAACGTTCCCGGCGGCATCGGTGTATTCGAGTTCGTGCTGCTGCTGCTCATGCCGGCGGTGCCGAAGGACCGGCTGCTCGGCGCGCTGATCGCCTATCGCGCCATCTATTACTTCGCACCCTTCGGCATTGCACTGGTGCTCTTGGGTGCGCACGAGGTCTGGATTCATCGCGCGCCGGTCGTGCGTCTGGTGCGCGTGGCGCGAACATTCCTGAGTGCCGTGACGCCTCAAGCGATCGCCATCGCGGTGTTTCTCGCCGGTGCCGTACTGTTGTTCTCCGGCGCGACTCCCGGCTCGGGCAATCGTCTCACGCTGTTGCGAGACTTCGTACCTCTGTCGGTCCTGGAACTGTCGCATCTGCTCGGCAGCGCCGTGGGCGTGGGACTGCTCATCATCGCGCATGGGCTGTACCGCCGCCTGCACACCGCCTGGTGGATCACGATTTGGTTGTTGTGCGCCGGCATCTTGCTCTCGTTGCTCAAGGGCTTCGACTACGAGGAGGCCACCATCCTGGGCGTGGTGGTCGTCTTGCTCGCATCGGCGCGCACGCGCTTCCAGCGCCGCGCCTCGCTGATCGAACAGCATTATTCGAGCGCATGGATCGCGGCCTTTTTTCTGGTGCTGTTGACCTCCGGGTGGCTGGTGCTTTTTGCCTATCGGCACCTGCCCTACGACAACGAACTGTGGTGGGAATTTGCCTTCCACGCCTCGGCGCCGCGCAGCCTGCGCGCCTCGCTGCTCGCCGTCATGGTCGGTGCCGCCTATGGCCTGTGGCGCGTGCTGCGGCCTGCGCCGCCGCGATTCTCGGCGCCGCTCGCGAAAGACCTGGAGTGCGTGGAGCAGCTGATCGCCCAGGCCCAGGACGCGACCGCCAACCTTGCGCTGTCGGGCGACAAGAATCTGTTGTTCAACAAAGATCGCACGGCGTGCATCATGTTTCAATCGTCGGGCAGCAGCTGGGTGGCGATGGGCGATCCCATAGGGCCGCCGGAACTCGGCGAGGAGCTGGCGTGGCAGTTTCTGGAGGACTGCGACGGCATGGCGGTCTCACCGGTGTTCTACCAGGTCACCCCGGAGCGCCTGCCCCTGTACGTGGACTTGGGATTGAACCTGAGCAAGCTTGGCGAGGAAGCGAGGGTGCCGCTCGATTCCTTTTCCTTGGAGGGCGCGGCGCGCGCGGACCTGCGCCAATCGCATCGCCGCGCCAACCGCGACGGTGCGACATTTGAATTGGTGGCACGCGGCGGCGTGCCTGCCTTGCTGCGGCCATTGCGCGCGGTGTCGGATGCCTGGCTCGCCGCCAAGAACACCGCCGAGAAGCGCTTTTCCCTGGGGTTCTTCGACGAGCGCTACATCTCGCATTTCGACGTGGCCGTGGTTCGCCATCAGGGAGCCGTGGTGGCGTTCGCCAACCTGTGGCGCGGCGGGACGACCGAACTATCGGTGGATCTCATGCGCTACAACGACGCGGCGCCGAAAGGCGTCGTCGACTATATGCTGATCGAATGCATGCTGTGGGGCCGCGCACAGGGTTTCCGCTGGTTCAATCTCGGGATGGCGCCGCTCTCGGGCTTGGAGGAACACGCCTTGGCGCCGACGTGGCACAAGCTCGGACGCATTGTGCAGCGCTACGGCGAAACGTTTTATAATTTCGAGGGCCTGCGAAAATTCAAGGAAAAGTTCGACCCGGTGTGGCGTCCGCGCTATCTGGCGGCGCCGGACGGTCTGGCGATGGCGGGCGCACTGTTGGACGTGACGGCGCTGATATCCGGGGGCGTGCGCCATGTGCTGCGGAAGTGACAGACTTCAGGTGAACTGCGCCTCGATCTTCTGCGCGACCTCGCGCATCTTCGGCAGAAATTGTTCCACCGCCGCCCGCAACGGCACCGCGGTCGCCGCGTAGCGAACCGTCACCGTCGCGAGAATCCGGTCCCTGGCGCGAACCGGAATGGCCAAGCTGGTTTCTTCGGAAACGCGGCGCGCTCGATGGGCCATGCCGAACCCTTGCGCGCGCGTTTCATTCAGCAGGCGTTCGACCTCGATGCGGTTGCGGGCCAGCCGGTCCTCCGGCAACGACGAGCGCGCCAAGAGCTCCAGCAGGGCGTCGCGCTGCTGCGCCGGGCAGAACGCCAGGAACGCGCGCCCGGCAGCCGAGGCCAGCATCGGCACCCGAACTCCGGCGCTGTACTGCTCCAAGGCAAGAGGACTTTGCCGGTCCGTCGTCTCCCGGATCATCATGGTCGAGCCTGACGGCGTGGCAATCGCCACGGGCCAAACAATCTGGGAACCTAAAGTTGCGAGCAGCGGTTTGGCAATGTGCGCAACCAATGCTTCATCGTCAAAGCCGTCCGACAGGGCCCGCACCATGATGGTGGGCCGGTAGCAGTCATCGTGCGCATCGCGATCGACATAACCGGCCTGGCGCAGCGTTTCCAAAATGCGATAGGTGGTCGTGCGCGGCAGGCCGACGGCAGCGGCGAGCGTATTGATCGCCGCGCGCTCCAGGCGGTTGAGTTCGGTTAAGACTTCCAGTCCGCGATTCAGCGCGCGGATGGGGCGGGTCGAATCCCGCGCGATCTCTGCATGTGAATCGGGGCGCGGGTCGGAGTGGGGGGTAACTTGTGCGTGCATCATCCAGAGTGTCCTTTCGGCTCTAAACAATTTCGATTAAAAAACAATAACATACGCTGCTCGATGCACTTCGGTGCCGCCAGCGCTCCTGCTGATGTACATAAGTACCGTCAAGATCGAATCTGGTTGCTTGGAAAACCCGCCTGCAGGCGCATTCAGTTACAATCCGCGCCGATTTAGCCTGTGGACAAGGAACCGGATTTACATGTCGGAACAATACGTTGAAACGGTCATCATCGGCGCGGGTCCCGTGGGACTGTTTCAGATCTTCGAGCTGGGACT
>Ga0210384_10006169_pt1 | contig 12838 bp, 12 predicted proteins | sample IncBWH2MmetaG_FD_160574 | JGI IMG/M metagenome (GOLD analysis project Ga0210384, IMG submission 160574) | Forest soil microbial communities from Barre Woods Harvard Forest LTER site, Petersham, Massachusetts, United States - Inc-BW-H-2-M | ecosystem: Environmental > Terrestrial > Soil >... | reverse complement strand
AGGCCGGCTCGGCGGTCACGCCACCGCGGACAAGCGCGAGGTCCGCATAGTAGTCGGTAATGCCCTCGCTCACCCAAAGCCACCGTGTGGGCTGCATCGTCTCGTACCGGTACGGCCACATCTCCGCCGGACGAAGCCGTTTCACGTTGAAGGCATGGTAGATCTCATGCGCGTACACCGACGGCACGAAGTCCTCGCCGACGAATGGTGTGCCGACGATCGCGACATTGGAGTTCTCGTGCTCGAGCGCGCTCATGCCGCCGAAGGCCGAGTCGGCAATCTGCATGACCTCGTACCGTGTCCACGGCATGTCGTGGTACACGGCAATTTCCTTCGGCACGGCGCGGGCCAGCTGGTCCAGCAGCTTCGTCCGCTGTGCCGGGCTGACCGATCCGGCCGGGTAGGCCGATAACCTGAACCACACCCCACCGATCTTTGTGCTGTCCCCGTCGAAGTGCCCCACAAAGAATGGGTGATCTACGAGTTCGTGGTAGGTCGGCGCACTCCATGAGCGGTCGCCGACTGGTGCCATGCCCGTTACGACGCGCCAACTCGCCTCGGTCTGCACCGTGACGGTCGACCGGAAGTCGAGCCCGCGCCCCGCGGGATACAGAAAAACGTTCGTGCCGTTGAACAGCGCAAAGTCGCTGCGCGCCCAGCTCATCGCGTTGTCAAGGGTATCGGCGCGAAAGCGGAACGCCACCGTGACATCTCCGGCGCCGTCGGCGTAAATGCGCCACGTCTGGGGATCGTACTTGTCCCACCGCAGTGCCTTGCCGCCTCCATTCGCCGTGAATCGCGACACGAAGCGCGCGTAGTTGCTCACCTCGTATGACCCCGGCGTCCACACCGGAAGCGAGAGGAGCACGGGGTCCCGCTCGCTCACGTTGAAGGTCATGGCCACGTCGAGGGCCCGATCGACGCCGTTCGCCGCCTTGAACGTCACGTCGTACCGCACGTTCGAAATGGGCGCGGACCGTGCCTGGGCGCCGCTCCCGCGTGAACAGAGCAGCGTGGCCGCGGTCACCACAGCAAGGCGGAAGATCACGAAGGCCTCGTCGAAGAGTCTGTATCGCCGTAATACTATCCCTGACAGGACGGATGTATACCCCCATATTCTCCCGGTGGGCGCTCCACACCAGCCGTACGTTTCCGCGTCCGATGTATGTATTGCTGCTGGTCCTCCCTCTCTACCGCGTCGCACGACGCCCGAACGCATGACCTCACCCATAACGTCCGCGCGGCCCAAGCCCGCGCACACCCGCCGCCTGCAGTTCCTGATGCGTGATTCGAGCGTAATCGAGGGCCGCGTGCAGATCGGCGAGGACCAGTCACTGGTGCTGTTTCTGAACAGTCGTCGCGGGGGATGGGTGAATCTCACGCGCGCGCGACGGGCAAAAGGCGACGAGTATCCGGGCCACATGATTCTGCAGACTGATCACGTCGTGATGACGTCCGCGCCGGACCACGACGTGATGGTGACGGGAAGTCAGCTCGTGGGAACACTCGAGCGCGCGGTCGAGATCGCACTGGTCGGCGGAAAGATGTTGCAGGGCTCGATGCACGCGGCGCCCCAGCAGCGTCTGAGCGACGTGGTCGTCGCGTCGGGACGCTTCGTCGGCGTCACCAGTGCCACGCTTCAGCCGGACGGTGTTGCAATTGGCGATGTCGTGCTCCATACCAACGCCATTGCGTTCGTGCGCGACCTGCGCCCCCACGGCTCGACGCCGATCGATGAGGACACGTCCGGCCGGCATTTCTCTGGTCCGGCGGCGGGTTTGTGATGGCTTATCACAAGTGCGGAGGAGCTCCCGGCATGCGCCTCGCACCAACGCTCCTCATTGCGTTGCCCGTCGCGACGCTCACGGCTCAGCTTCGTCCCATCGCGCAGGGTAACAAGGGCGCAGAGATCATTTACGAGATCTCCTTTCCCAACATTGTGCATCACGAGGCGGAGGTGAAGGCGATATTCACGGCGGTGCCGCCCGGACCGTTGCACGCGCGCATGGCCCGGAGTTCTACCGGACGGTACGCGCTCACCGAGTACGCCAAGAATGTGTATTCGGTCAAGGCGGTGAACTCGAAGGGGCGTGAACTCGTCGTCAGCCGGCCGGATCCTTATGGATGGGACGTTGCGGGTCACGATGGCACCCTCATCATCACGTACACGCTGTTTGGCGACCAGGCCGACGGCACGTATCCGGGTTTCGACGCGGTTCAGGCCCATATCCAGCCGCAGGGTACGTTCCTGTACGCGCGCGGGTTCGAGCGGCGCCCGGTGCGGGTGACCTTTCACCGCCCCGACAAGGCCTGGACCATTGCGACGCAGCTCGTGCCCACCAAGGATCCCGAGGAGTTCACGGGCCCCGGCATGCAGTACCTGTTCGACAGTCCCACTCATCTGGGCGCCATCCAGTGGAGAGAATGGACGGAGACATCCGGCGGCCGCACGCAGACCATCCGCACTGCGGTGGATGACCCCGCTCCGGCGAGCACGATCGATCAATACGCCGAAGGGACGAAGAAGATCGTGCGGGAGGCCGCGGCCGTCTTCGGCGAGCTGCCCGCATTCGACTTCGGCACCTACACGTTCGTGGCCTGCTACAGGCCGAGCTGCCACGGCGACGGTATGGAACACCGCAACTCGACGAGCGTGACCAGTCCCCGCAGCATGGGCACCGCGGCCGTTCGACTCGGCACCGTCTCGCATGAGTTTTTTCACGCCTGGAACGTCAAGCGCATCCGGCCGAGCACACTCGAGCCGTTCGACTATGACCGTGCGAATCTCTCCGGGGAGTTGTGGATTGCCGAAGGGTTCACCCAGTATTACGGCCCGCTCGTGCAGACGCGCGCGGGGCTGACAGCGCCCAGTCAGTTCGCTCGCGACCTGGGAGGTACCGTCAACGACATGACGAACGCGCCCGGGCGACGCTATTTCGGCCCGATCGGAATGAGCCGGCAGGCACCATTCGTGGACGCGGCCGTTTCAGTGGATCCGCAGAACACCGCGAACATCTTCATTTCGTATTACACCTACGGCGCCGGCATTGCGCTGGCCCTGGATCTTTCACTCCGCGCGCGTGGAGGCAAGACCCTGGACGATTTCATGAGGGTCATGTGGGCACGTCACGGAAAGCCGGAGGTGCCGTACACGCTCGACGACGCGCGCCGGGCGCTCGCGATTGCCTCCGGCGACTCGGCGTGGGCGCTCGATTTCTGGGGCAAATACGTCGCGGGGCACGAGCTTCCCGAGTACTCGCCGTTGCTCGAGCGCGCAGGCCTCTTGCTGCGCAAGGCGCAGCCCGGCGCACCGTGGATCGGCGACGTGGCGTACACCGTTACGGGCAGTCAAGTGACCATCGGATCACCGACTCTGGAGGGATCGCCTCTGTACAGTGCCGGACTCGAGCGGGGGGACCGCATCGTCTCCCTCGACGGCAAGGAGGTCGCGACGGCCGCGGACATCAGCGCCGCTGTCGCCGCGCGAAAGCCGCGGGACAGGATTGCCGTCGCATTCGAGGGGCGCGCGGGCCGGCGCGAGGTGGCGATTGTCGTGGCCGAGAATCCGCGGGTGGAGGTGCTCCTGTTCGAGGACGCCGGCCGCACGCCGACGCCCGAGCAGCTGGCGTTCCGGTCCAGATGGCTGGGTTCGAAGCAAGGCAGTTGATGGAGCGAAACGCTGCTCGATCCTCTCACACGGACCAGTGATGCATCGCATTCTCGCCCTCTGTCTGGCCGCCGCTCCGCTCGCCGCGCAACAGGCGGGCGCCGACCTCATCGTCACCAACGCGCGCATCTATACCGTTGACGAAGCGCGCCCGCTGGTCGAGGCTTTCGCCGTTCGCGGAGGCCGGGTCGTGTTCATTGGCGACGCTCGCGGTGCCCTCACCCTGCGCGGACAGCAGACTCGCGTGGTGGACCTGGGTGGACGCACCGTGATCCCCGGGATGGTTGACGCGCACGGGCACGTCGCCGGGCTCGGGTCCGCCCTTGCAATAGTCGATCTTACCGGGGCATCGAGCTATGACGAAGTGGTTGCCCGCGTGGCCGCCAAGGCGCGAACGCTTCAACCCGGTCAATGGATAACGGGGCGCGGCTGGGACCAAAACCGCTGGGGCGACACCCGCTTTCCCACGCACGAGAAGTTGTCCGCCGCGGTCCCGAACAATCCCGTCTACCTCACACGCGTGGATGGGCACGCCGGGCTCGCCAACCGGAAGGGGATGGAGGCCGCCGGCCTTTCCGCTGATACCCGCGATCCGGCGGGAGGTCACATCGAGCGCGCCGCGGACGGCACGCCGAGCGGCGTGTTCGTGGACAACGCGCAGCGGCTTGTGGGCGAAAAAGTGCCGCGTTCGACCCGCGTGGATGTGAAGCGGCAGGTGCAGGCCGCCATCGCCGAGGCGCAGCGGTGGGGACTCACCGGCGTTCACGACGCCGGAGCAACCACCGAAGTGCTCGATATCTACGAAGAGCTTGGCAAGGCTGGTCAGCTGAACTTCCGCATGAATGCCATGATCGGCGACGATGCCGTGGCTCTTGACCACTGGTTCACACGTGGCCCGCAAAGCGGGCTCTACGGCGGCATGCTCTGGATCCGCAGCGTGAAACTGTACGTCGACGGCGCGATGGGTTCGCGCGGAGCGGCCCTGCTCGAGCCGTACAGCGACGACCCGAAAAACACGGGATTGTTCGTCTCGCCTCCGGCTCACATTCAGGAAGTGGCCATCCGGGCGCTCAAGGCCGGTTTTCAGGTGAACACGCACGCAATCGGCGACCGCGGCAACCGCGCGGTACTCGATGCGTATGAAGCCGCGCTTGCTGCGGTGCCGGCGGCCGACCACCGGTTTCGGATCGAGCACGCGCAGATCCTTCATCACGACGACATTCCGCGATTCACGAAGCTCGGCGTCATTCCGTCGATGCAGGCGAGCCACCAGACGAGCGACATGTACTGGATTGGCTCACGGCTGGGATCGGGCCGCCTGTTCGGGGCGTACGCCTGGCGCTCCCTCATTGACGCCGGTGCCATCGTGCCCAACGGCAGCGACTTTCCGGTTGAGCAGGTGAACCCGCTGATATCCTTTCATGCCGCCGTTTCGCGGCAGGACGCCGACAACTGGCCGTCGGGCGGCTGGTACCCGGAGCAGCGCATGACGCGCGACGAGGCACTCAAGTCCATGACGATCTGGCCCGCGTACGCTGCGTTCCAGGAAAAGGAGCTTGGCTCGTTGACCCCCGGCAAGCACGCCGATTTCGTGGTGCTCGACCAGGACATCATGCGCGTGCCGGCGGAAATGATCCTCCGGACACGCGTGCTCTCGACATGGGTGGGCGGCAAGGCGGTATTCGAGGCAAAGTGACCGGGGCCTGAGTGCGGGTCATTTCGCTGCTGCCGTCCGCAACCGAAATCGTCGCGGCGCTGGGCCGGGTCGACCAGCTCGTCGGGATCACGCATGCGTGTGATTATCCGCAGGCGATCGCCACGCGCGAACGCGTGACTGCATGCGAAGTGGACGCGCTGGCGCCGCCGGGCGCGATCGACGCGCAGGTGCGAAGCCTCGCCGGCGGTGGACAGTCGTTGTACTCGCTGCGCGAAGAACGCATTCGCGCGTTGCGGCCGGACCTCATCCTCACCCAGGCCCTCTGCGAAGTGTGTGCGGTTGTCGAGACCGACGTGCGCGCGCTGGCGGCGCGCCTCAGTCCGGCGCCGGCCGTTGTGTCACTCTCGGCCACCACGCTGGATGGCATGCTCGCCGATATCAGTCGCGTTGCTGTTTCGTTGTCGACCGAAGATGAGGCTGATGAACTTCTGGCGGGACTGCGTGTCCGAATGCGGGCCGTGCACGCAACGCTCAAGGCGGCGCGCGCTCCGCGGCCGCGGGTGGCCGTCATCGAATGGAGCGACCCAGTCTATGCTGGCGGGCACTGGGTGCCCGAGATGGTGCGGCGCGCGGGCGGACTCGATGTGCTCGCTATCGCCGGCGAGCATTCCAGGGTCGTGTCAGTCGAGCGCGTGGCCGCGGCCCGTCCTGACGTCACGCTCGTTGCGCCGTGCGGCTACACGCTGGAGCGAGCGGTCGACGAGGCGAATCGTCTGACGGTTCGTCCCGAGTGGAGCTTCCTCCGGTGCTCCGAAGTCTGGGCGCTCGACGCCAACGCGCTAACGAGTCGTCCAGGGCCGAGGCTTGTGGATGGAATAGAGGTGATGGCGCGCATTTTCAACCCCGCCCTCTTTTCGGCACTCGGCGATTCGCGGGCCGTCCGGATCAGCTCGTAGCCCAAAGGCGCACCGCGGTCGCGACAAGCAGGACCGCGAATGCTTTCTTCAGGATCGACTCGCTCATCGACTGCGCGAAAACCGCACCGCCATACGCGCCGGCCAGTATTCCGACCGCAATCCAGAGTGCAGCGCGCACGTCGAGGCTGCCCGCTCGCCAATATGCGTACGCGCCGAACGCTCCCGCGGGCAGGAGCAGAGCGCCAAGCGACGTGCCGACGGCGGTCTTCTGCGCCATGTTGGCAAACAGAACGAGCGCCGGCACGATGATGATGCCGCCCCCGATGCCGAAGATTCCCGCGAGGATTCCGGCGACCAGACCGATGGCGATGTAAGCCAGTATCACGGGTTGATCCTCTGGGCTGAGGGAATTGCGATCGGCCTCGGATGATTGCCGCGCAACTGGTGCCATGCGAAGCGCGCGCATAACATACGCGCACCTTCGGCCTGCCACTACACGCTGTCCGTCATGCCCACCGCACGGGAACCGATCCGCGCCCCGCGAAGCAGCGGCTTCACACGCTCCACCGAGGTACCGCTCTACTGGTGCGCATACGGATCCGCCGGCGCTCCCCGCATGCTCGTCCTCCACGGCGGGCCCGGCGCGCATCACGACTACCTGCTCCCGCAGTTTCTCGACCTCGCCGACACATGCGAACTTGTGTTCTACGACCAGCGCGGCGGTGGCAGGTCGAAATCCGACGGGGCGGCTGTCATCACCTGGGAAACGCACGTGCACGACCTGGCGCAGGTGATCGCCGAGCTCGGATTCGGGCCGCTCACGATCGTCGGATACTCATGGGGCGCGATGCTCGCATTGCTGTATGCCATCGCGGTCTTCCGCGGCCGCAGATCCGCGCCGCCATCACGGCTCGCCCTCATTGACCCGGCGCCGCTGACGCAGCTGTTCCGCGCACAGTTCGAGGCGGAGTTCGCGCGTCGGCAGGCAAGTCCCGCAATCCAGCGGCTCCGCGACGAGCTCGCCGCCTCCGGCCTTCGCCAGGCGGACCCGGCTGCATACCGCCAGCGCACGTTCGAGCTCAGTGTTGCCGGATATTTCGCCGATCCTGGGCAAGCGAGGAATCTCACGCCCTTTCGAGTGATGGGCCGCGTGCAGCAGTCAGTATGGGAAAGCCTCGGCGACTTCGATCTCATCGCCGATCTTGGGGCGGTGCACTGCCCCGCGCTGATCGTTCACGGTCGTGAGGATCCCGTTCCGCTGGCGTCATCCAGGGCTGCGGCCGACGCACTGCACGCCGAGCTCGTGGTGCTGGATGCCTGCGGTCACGTGCCGTATGTTGAGGCACGCTCGAACCTGTTTTCGGTCTTGCGTTCGTTTTTGCAGCGCACTCCCGACTCCGTCACCACGTAATGTCGACCTACGACGAAATCACGCAGCCCCACATCTCGACCATCGAGAGCGATGGCCGGCGCTATAACGTATCGGTGCGCGTCGGCTTCGACGGAGTCGAATACGTCGGCAGGCTCTGGTTTGCCGACGAGTCGTGGGACGACCTGGGAATCCCCGATCGCGGCGCGCTCCCCGGACGCACCAAGGACGAGGTCCTCGCGCTCGCCAGGCGGTTGACCGACGAGGAACTCATCAAGCGTCACCGCCGCGCTCTGTCCGAGAAGCGCCGCTTTCACGGCCTCCGCAAGGCGACCGACGAGGTGCTCGCCAAGATTCGCTACCTGAATCAGGTGGCGATCTCGATGCGCGCAGGCCTGCTCGACGTCGAAGGCGCCGCCCAGGAGATCGACCTGACAGACAAGCAGCTGCACGCGCTCATCGATCGCCTCTCGACCTATGCAGGAGTCGAGGACTGACAAGCCTGCCTGTGCCTGCACGACGATCGCCGTCAGTGAGGAAGAAGAAAAGGCGCCCGAAGCTCTTCAGGGGCGCGGCGCTCCAGGCGCACGCTGCCGAAATCGAGCGCCGCCTCCGCCTGGAATATCCGGACGCCCATTGCGAGCTCGACCACGAGAATCCGCTCCAGTTGGCGGTCGCAACCATCCTGAGCGCGCAATGCACCGACAAGCGCGTCAACATGGTCACGCCCGCGCTCTTCGAGCGCTATCCCGACGCCCGGGCGCTCGCCTCCGCGGCTCCTGGCGAACTCGAAGAGCTCATCAAGAGCACCGGGTTCTTCAGGAACAAGGCAAAGAGCATCATCGGGATGGCGACTGCTCTCGTCGAACGTCACGGCGACCGCGTTCCGGACACGATGGACGAACTCCTCGCGCTTCCAGGCATCGGACGCAAGACGGCGAATGTCATTCTCGGCAACGCCTTCGGCATCAACGAGGGAATAGTAGTCGACACCCACGTCGCCCGCCTCAGTGCGCGGTTCGGCTTCACCAACGCCACCGATCCGGTGAAGATCGAGCAGGCGCTCATGCCGCTCTTTCCGCGGCCATCGTGGACCATGCTCTCGCATCTGATGATCTGGCACGGACGCCGCGTGTGCGAGGCAAAGAAGCCGCGATGCAGTGAATGCGTTCTCCGAGACATCTGTCCGTCGGCAATGTGAGCCGATAGAATCCCATCATGCCCAAGACCGCCACGTTCGACACGAATCTCGGCACGATCACCGCCGAACTTTACGACAAGGACGCCCCCGCCACCGTCGCCAATTTCGAAAAGCTCGCGAACTCGGGCTTTTACGATGGCGTCAAATTCCACCGCGTCATCGCCGACTTCGTCGTACAGGGAGGCGACCCGCTTTCGCGCGACTTGCCCGCCGGCCACGCGAAGATCGGCACGGGCGGCCCCGGCTGGATGATCAAGTGCGAGACCGTGGGGAACCCGCGCAAGCACGAAGTCGGCGCCCTTTCGATGGCGCACGCCGGCAAGGATACCGGCGGAAGCCAGTTCTTCATGGTGCTCAGCGAGCAGAACACGAAACACCTGAACGGCGTGCACACGGTGTTCGGCAAGATCACCATGGGCCTCGACGTGATGAAGAAGATCAAGCAGAACGATACGATGACGAAAGTTCGCGTAGCCTGATCGCGCGATCAGATCTGCTCACCCAAAACGAAACCGGAATCGCAATGACCGAAGGCCATCATGCATCCGATCGCAGCGCCGCCTACACTGGGCTTGTTCTTGGTGCTATCGCGCTGGCAATCACCGTCTACAGCATTGTTCGGTTGACGAACAAGCACCTCGAAAGCGCAGAAGGCGCAAAGACTGGAGTCGCCGCCCCCAAGTAGCCGCCGAGAGTAGAGAGTCAACGCGTCGAGAGTTCACCGACGCGAGGCTGTGGCCGCCAGTTCCACCGCCAGTCGAGAGCAACCCGAGCCGCGGGTCTACGCGGAATCATCGCAGGTTCCCCCGTGTTTATCCGCGTGCACCCGTGGCAATTTCGGTTCCTTCCTTGGCCAGGATGCTTGGGGGTTGACTACTAACTGACCGCCCGGTAACTTAGTTTCCGTTGGCTAACTGATTCAGTCCGTTGTCGTTGAGGACTTGATCACTCACTGTCTGACTGACTGTCCAGTTATATAACCATATGACCAACATCCTTTCTCACGCCGATCCTCGCTGGCGACGGTTGCCCGAGGAGCGGCCTCAACAAATACTCGACGCCGCAATGACCGTCTTTGCGGATTGTGGCATTGCCGCCGCGAAACTCGAAGACATCGCCGCGAACGCAGGCGTCTCGAAGGGAACCATCTACCTCTACTTCGAGAGCAAGGAAGAGCTGTTTCGCGAAGTGGTGAGACAGAATGTCGTTCCCTACATCGCGAAGGCGGAAGAGATTCCGAGCGACGGTCCGGCGAGAGAGCAGCTCGAGCGTTACCTGGCACACAAATGGGCGTGCCTCAGCCTCCACGGTTCGGATAGCTGGTTGAGACTTGTCCTGCTCGAGCTGCACAAGTTTCCCGACTTGGCCGAGTTCTATCGCATCGAAGTTGTCGAGCGGTCCAACCGGGTGCTCGGCGACATCGTGCGACGCGGCATCGCAAGCGGCGAGTTTCGTGCGGTCGACCCGGCCGCGGCGTGTGCCATCATCAAGGCGATCATCCTCATGCACGTGCTGTGGAGCGGCGCACGCTCCCCGACTCGCGACCTTCGGGCGAGGGCGCCTGGGCAAACGCTCCGCGAGATCACCGATTTCGTCCTTCACGCCCTCCGCTCGGCATCCAGCGAACAACTCGGCACGGCACCCGGAGCTCGGAACGTATGATCACGCCTTCCCATCGCGTGCGCCTTTGCGGCGCCGTCATTCTCTGCGCCGCAAGTCTCTTCGCAGCCCCCATCGTGCTTTCCGCCCAGGCACCGATTGCGCTGACGCTCGGCGGGGCCGCGCGGCTGGCCGCGGACAAGAGCGCCGGCCCCGAGACCGCCCGGCTTCGGCAGGACCAAGCCGATGCTCGCGTGCGGCAGCGCCGCGCCGAATACCTGCCGAGCGTTTCCGGTGTGGTGAGTGAGGGCGAACGCACGTTCAATAGCGCGAGCTTCGGCATCTCCTTCAACGACCCGATCACCGGGCGCTCCCTATTCGATCCCAACGGACAGGTGCTCGGTCCGGTAAGGACGTGGGATGTTCGAGGAACGCTCCGGCAGAACATCGCGGATTTCTCGGCCATCGCCCGCGTCCGCGCGGCTCGGGCCACCGCGACCGCGGCCGGGGCGGACGCTTCGAATGCGTCGCAGCAGGCCGCGGCGGCCGCCGCCGTGACCTACATCCGCGCCGTGCGTGCCGAGGCTCAAGTTGCCGCCCGTCTTGCCGACTCTACGCTCGCCTTCGAACTGCTGGTCATTGCTCAGGATCAACAGACGGCCGGCGTGGGGATAGGGCTCGATGTCACACGAGCCCGGTCGCAGCTTGCTGCCGGGCGGGCACAGATCATATCGGCCCGCAATGAACGCGACCGCGCGCGCCTCGAGCTCCATCGCGCGCTCGGCCTTCCGCTGACGTCGCCGCTCGTGCTGGCCGATTCACTCATCGGGCTTCCGACGGACATCGTGCAGCCCAGTGAGCAGGACGCCACCGACCGTGCGATGCGCTTGCGCGCGGACCTTCGCGCGGCAGAAAAGCAGATCGCGGCGGCTGAGCAACAGCTGTCTGTGATCAAGTCCGAGCGACTCCCGTCGCTGTCGGCGTTTGCCGACCAGGGCACCACCGGCAAGGGGCCGGATCACCTGCTGAGCACGTACACCTGGGGAATCGAAGTCTCCGTGCCGGTGTTCGACGGCTTCCGGCGCGAGGGGCGGCTTGACGAACAGCGCTCGGCTCTTCGTGAGCTCGATGCGCACCGCCGCGACCTCGTCCAGCAGGCGTCCATCGAAGTGCGCGGTGCGCTGCTGGATCTTGCCTCGGCGCGCGAGCAGCTCGCCGCGAGCGACGAACGGCTGGCGTTCGCACAGCAGGAGCTCGCGCAGGCGCGCGAGCGGTTTCAGGCGGGTGTCGCGGGCAACGCCGACGTCATCACGGCCTCCATGAGCCTGAATGCCGCACGAACGCAGCTCGTGGACGCGCGCGCCGGATTCCAGGACGCGCGTGTCGCGCTCGCGCGTGCGCAGGGCACCGTCACCGAACTTCCGTAGTCTCGCAACTCTCGCTCAGTCCTGTCACAGAGCTCAATCAAAATGGCAACCACATCTCTTCCCGAGTCCAAGCAGAGCTCAATCCGAATGGCAACTACTTCTCCGCCCGAGTCCAAGCAGAACGGCAAGCGCAGTCCGGTCATATTCATCCTCCCCATCATCGTGCTCGCCCTGGCGGGATGGGGCCTCAAGACGTGGCTCTACAACCGCACGCATGTGAACACCGACAACGCGCAGGTCGACGGCTCGATCGTTCCCGTGCTGGCCAAGGTCGGGGGTTTCGTGAAGTCGGTCAGCGTGGTTGAGAATCAGCAGATCAAAGCGGGTGACCCCGTGGTGCAGATCGATGACGCAGAGTACGTCGCGCGTCTGGCGCAGGCGGACGCGGACTTGGCTGCAGCCGTCGCGATTGCCGGCGGAAGAGGCACCGGGCCCATCGGCCAGGCAACCGCACAGATCGACGGCGCGATCAGCCAGCGCGAAATGGTCGCGGCACAGGTGCAGGCGGCGCAGGCGGCGCAGACCAAGGCTGCCGCCGACCTCGGGCGCATGCGGGAGTTGTTCGGCAAGCGCATCGTCTCGAAACAGCAACTCGACGGCGCACAGGCGGCCAGCGACGAGGCCGACGCGAACCTCGTGGCCGTCCAACGTCAGCAAGGCACCGCAGGCACGCAGATCGAGAACGCCAACGCGAACGCGAGGCTGGCCGTGGCGCGCCTTGCGAGCGCCAGGGCCGCGCGCGACAACGCCGCGCTCCAGCTCTCATACACGAAGATCGTCACGCCGCTCGCCGGCACCGTCAGCCGCAAGCAAGTGGAGGTCGGGCAACTCGTGCAGCCCGGCCAGCCACTCCTGACGATCGTGGCCGATACGGGCGTATGGGTGACGGCGAACTTCAAGGAGACGCAACTCGCCGATCTCCGCGTTGGTCAGCGCGCCGATATCGACGTGGATTCGTATCCGGGCTGCACGGCGAAGGGAATCGTTCAGAGCGTCAGCGC
>Ga0210384_10006168_pt1 | contig 12838 bp, 11 predicted proteins | sample IncBWH2MmetaG_FD_160574 | JGI IMG/M metagenome (GOLD analysis project Ga0210384, IMG submission 160574) | Forest soil microbial communities from Barre Woods Harvard Forest LTER site, Petersham, Massachusetts, United States - Inc-BW-H-2-M | ecosystem: Environmental > Terrestrial > Soil >... | reverse complement strand
GCGAGATGCCTGGTGCCGTATTCGAACACCGAGGGATCGAGCCGCGCGCTGTAAGCGATCCACTTGCCATCAGGCGACCAGGCGGGCGAACGGTCTTCACCAGGACTTTTGGTTACCTGTGTAACGTGCGCGCCTTTGTCGGTGTTGTCCGCGGAGACTATCCAAATGTCGGTGTTGTACGTGGCATCCGGATCAGGTGTGGAGCGATTGCTGCTAAAGGCCAATTGCTTACCGTCCGGCGACCAGGCAATTTCCGCGTCGTCGTAATCCCCGGAAGTGATCTGCGTCAGGTTACGTTTCGCAAGTTCAAAAACGTACAGATGCGTTCGGCGACGGTCGAGGTAGCCGATCTCGTCTTGCTTGAATTGGCGCCGGTCGATAACCCAGGGTCGCTGCGTTTTGGTTTTTTTCTCCTTGGCATCCTTGCCCGTGTCCGAGTCTTCCTCACTCTCGTTTTGCTCTTTAAAAGCTTCTTTTTCTTCCAGTGACGCGTCCCGGAGGAGCAGCGCCAGGCGGCCTCCGTCTGGAGACCAGGCCAGCTCGTCGACATCTTGCGGCGTATAGGTAAGCCGCTCTGCTTCGCCGCCAAGGCGATTCAGTAACCAGACCTGTTCCTTGCTTCCCTTGCGGGCCGAAAGGAAGGCTAGGTACTTTCCATCTGGACTCCATCGCGGATGCGAAGAGGAAATGCCCGCTGCCGTAAGAGCGATGGGATCTCCACCGGATGCACGGACCATCCAAATTCGTTCCTCGTTTTTGTCTTTCTTCAGAAGCGGAGTCTTAACGGTATAAGCGATCCAACGCCCATCCGGGCTCAACTGCGGGTCGTGCACCTCGTGGATTTGGAAATAGTCATCGATGGTAATGGGCCGCTGGGCTGAGGCAAACGACGCAAGCCATGCCGACGAGAGTATCAAGATAAGAACCGCGACCAGAGTGGAAGAAACCCGATTAAGCATCAGCAAAGACTCCTAAACGAAAGAATGGCGAGCAAACGGCGGAGTTTATCACACAGGAGAAACCTGCGTCGTAAGCAGAAGCAACGGCCACGATTTGCAGGATCACTTTGAGGGTTGGGCGCAAACAACAGCAGCAGCCGTCGCGTTACCTCATACACACATCACTGTAAGAGCGAAAATAATTTGCTGGGAGCGCAGATTTATCTTGCATGCAGAAATGACTCTTGTATTCTTCGAAATGCGAACTCGCTTCACCGCGTCGCGAGAGTGAGTGTCGCTCGGAGGACGAAAGGTAAAAATTGAGTTCTCTGTCCCTTCCCGCCCAATATCCCGCACAGGCAATTTCCACCCGGAAAAAACGAGTCGCAAAGCTGACCCTTTGGCCGCTGGTTGCGGCTACGTTCTTCATGGTGTCTGGCGGCACCTACGGAACCGAAGAAATCGTTAGCGGCGCGGGCTACGGCCGTGGAATCCTGATACTGCTGTTTTTACCGGTCCTGTGGTGCTTGCCAACCGCCTTCATGATTGGCGAACTGTCGAGTGCTCTGCCTGCGGAAGGCGGTTACTACGCGTGGGTACGCCGGGGACTCGGCAATTTTTGGGGATTTCAGGAAGCTTGGCTGTCGCTGGCAGCCAGTATCTTTGATATGGCCATTTATCCGACACTCTTTGTTTTTTACCTCAAGCAGATGTCGCCCTGGTTTGGTGTCGGGAATCACGGCGTGCTTGCCGGTCTATTTGTGGTGCTCACCTGCGCGGCTTTGAACTTGGCTGGGATTCGAGTGGTGGGCATAACCTCGCTGTGGCTATTCTTCTTGCTTTCGGCTCCATTCGCGGTGATTGTGCTGCTGGCTCCCATGCGCGCTGGTGCCTTGGCTGCCGGCCCGCATGGCGCGGAAGCGGGCGCGGGTCTAGGTTTACTTGGCGGTGTGCTGGTAGCCATGTGGAATTACATGGGCTGGGATAACGCTTCTACCATCGCGCAGGAAGTGGAAAGGCCCCAACGTACTTATCCGAAGGCGATGATCGCAGCGGTTATTCTGGTTTCGCTCACCTACGTGCTTCCGTTTGCCGCGGTTTATTTTATGGGTGTACCAGCGAGGGCCTTCGCCGAAGACGGCTCGTGGGCCATGGTCGCCGGTCTGGTGGGCGGCAAAATAATGGGATTCGAGTGGTTGCGCTTCCTGGTAGTCCTCGGCGGCATGATGAGCGCTTTCGGAATGTTCAACGCTCTGGTAATGAGTTACTCACGGCTGCCTCTGGCGATGGCGCGCGACGGAATGTTGCCCAAGATTTTCGCCAAGACCACCGTACGTACCCAGGCCCCCTGGATAGCCATCCTTGCATGCGCCACGTGCTGGGCGCTGTGCCTGGGGCTGGGGTTCAAACGACTGGTGACTCTCGATATCATGCTTTACGGCGCAGCTTTAATGCTGGAGTTTGTGACCCTGGTGGCGCTGCGCATTCGTGAGCCGCAATTGAAGCGCGAGTTTCTCGTTCCCGGGGGATTAGCTGGTGCGATTCTCGCTGGCGTGTTCCCGCTGGCGTTGCTGATGATCGCGCTGGTTCAAAGTGAGAGCCAGTCTGTACTGGGAATAAACGGTCTCCTTTTCGGTGTGCTCATTATGGCGGCGGGGTTCGCGTTGTATGCCTCAACGCGTAAGCTTCGCAAACGTCTCCCCTCGGAAGTTACGACCGCTGAGGTTGCCGAACCAGCCTGATTAGTTCGCCTCCATAGCGGTCGAAACTAGCCCCCTGATCCGCACAAATTAGAATCGGTTCCATTCAAAAACTCCAAGGCTTTGCGTTCAGGCGCGCTGAGATATACTTCCGGCTCGTTCGATTAGAAATTTGCTCCCCGGAGAATAGCCCCGTGAAAATTCCGCGCCTGAAATGGACGCTGCTTACCGGTCTGTCCATCGTTATTGTTTCTGGCTTCCCAGTGCAGATTTCGCCGGCCCAAGCGCAAAGCGCCCCACCGCGCTTTGATGATAAATGTTTCCAGGAGCTTCGCTGGCGGTCAATCGGCCCGCATCGCGGAGGACGGGCTCTTGCGGTCGCGGGAGTGCGGGGACAGCCGGAATTATTTTACTTTGGCTCCGTGGATGGCGGCGTATGGCGAACCAATGACGCGGGGCGAACATGGAATCCTATTTTCGACTCGCAGCCGATTGGCTCCATTGGGGCCATTGCCGTCGCGCCTTCAAATCCGGATGTGATCTATGTGGGATCGGGGGAAGCCGATATGCGTTCGAATATTGGCTATGGGGACGGCATGTATAAATCGACGGACGCCGGCAAATCCTGGGTGCATATTGGATTGACCGACTCCCGCCAGATCGCGCGCATCCTTATTGATCCCGCCGATCCCAATAAAGTATTTGTAGCTGTGCTGGGGCACGCTTACGGACCGAACCCTGAGCGGGGCGTATTTCGATCCAAAGATGGAGGGGCGACGTGGCAGCGCATCCTCTTGCACGATGAGAACACCGGCGCAATCGATGTGGCCTTTGAGCCGGGGAACACAAGCACGATTTACGCCGCGCTGCTCCAGACCCGGAGGCCACCTTGGAATGTTTATCCGCCCTCAAAGGGCCCTGGCAGCGGCTTATACCGATCTGGCGATGGTGGCGATCATTGGGAACGATTGACCGGACACGGATTACCCGTCGAAGAGGTTGGCCGCATCGGAATTGCCTTCGCACCCAGCAATCCCAAGCGAATTTATCTAATCGTGGATGCAAAGGCCGGAGGACTTTATCGCTCGGATGACCGTGGTCAAAGCTGGCAGCTGATGTCGCAAGACCGGCGCATATGGCAGCGCGGCTGGTACTTCGGGGAAGTCAGTGTCGATCCTAAGGATGCCGACACTTTGTACCTCCCAAATACCACGTTGTATCGCTCACGCGATGGCGGGAAAACTTTCGCGGCGTTCAAGGGCGCCCCGGGCGGCGACGATTACCACCAATTGTGGATCGACCCGGATGAACCCAGACGAATGATTCTGGGAAGCGATCAAGGAACCATCGTCACGCGCAATGGCGGCGAAACCTGGAGCTCCTGGTACAACCAACCGATTGGGCAAATGTATCACGTAATCACCGATAATCGGTTCCCGTACTGGGTGTATGGCGCGCAGCAGGATAGCGGCTCGATAGCCACGCCGAGCCGGGGAAACTATCGCGCGCTTAATTTTCACGATTGGCGCCCAATCGAAGCAGGTGACGAGAACGGTTACATAGCTCCCGACCCGGAAAACCCCGAAGTGGTATATGGAGGAGCCGTAACTCGTCAAAATTTGAACAATGAACAGATCCGGCTTACTCCGCCGACGCTGGCACATCCCGGCAATTACCGGAGGACCTGGACTCTGCCGCTCGTTGTCTCCCCTACCGATTCTCGCGTGCTTTATTTCGCTTCACAGGTATTGTTTCGTACCGCGGATGGAGGTAATTCCTGGCTGGTGATTAGCCCCGATTTGACGCGCGAAGATCCTGGCGCGCCGCCAAATCTCGATCCGCCGGCGATCGCCGACGCTGGAAACGAAAAACAGCGCGGAGTGATCTACACCGTCGGACCTTCTTACCTACGCAAAGGCGAAATTTGGGTGGGCACGGATGACGGCTTAATCCAACTTACTCAGGACGAAGGCAAAACGTGGAGCAACGTCACGCCGCCTGAAATTACGGCCTGGAGCAAGTTAACGCACATCGAAGCATCGCATTCAGATGCAGGCACCGCATACGCCGCGGTCGACCGGCACCGCCTCGATGATTTGCACGCGTATATATATCGCACGCGAAACTTCGGCAAGAATTGGGAATTAATCTCGCACGGAATACCCGAAGGATATTTTTTAAATTGCATCCGCGAGGATCCGGCACGAAAAGGTTTGTTATTCGCCTGCACCGAAAAAGGCGTGTTCGTTTCTTTTGACGATGGTGACCATTGGCAACCGTTGCAGATGAATCTGCCCACCACCTCGGTCCGCGATCTCGTGATTCACGGCGATGATGTGGTGATTGCGACGCACGGGAGATCGTTTTGGATTTTGGACGACATTGCGCCGCTACGGCAAATAACGGCTGAGATGGCCCAGTCCTCGTCGTGGCTTTTCCAACCCGGCACCGCGTATCGCGTGCGACCCGGCACAGACCAAGGTACTCCCGTGCCGTTCGATGAGCCGCATGCGGATAATCCGCCGGACGGCGCGATACTCGATTACTACCTCAAGGAGACGCAGTCCACGCCAGTGCAGTTGGAGATTTTTGATTCAGCGGGCGCACTGGTGCGGCGCTACGCGAGTGATGATGTGCTCCCAAAAACAAAAGCGGAAGACATACCATTTCCAACGTACTGGGTGCCCGATCCGGAACCAATTTCGGCTAACGCCGGCGCCCACCGCTTCGTTTGGAATTTGCATTATGCGTTTCCCTCTGAGGTGCACACTTCATTTTACGGGCCAAAGCCGCCTCTTGCGTTGCCTGGCAAGTACACAGTTAAGTTAACCGTGAACGGGCAGAGCCAGTCTCAGCCATTAGTGTTGAAAATGGATCCGCGTGTAAAAACATCGCAAGGTGATCTCGAGAGAGTGTTTCGCGCGGAGTCCCGCATCGGTAAAAATCTGGCAGATCTTTCCACGGCGGTGAAACAGGCGCAGGAACTTCAAACTAATCTGGCCGCGCGCAAGAAAGAATTGCCTTCCGATCATGAGATCGCCGAAGCACTTGCCGTTCTTGATCGTAAAACCGCCGAGCTCATTGGTGTTCAGGAAGAACCCGAATTTGGAGTGTTTGGCTTGACTGTGCCGTCTACGGAAACGATCACGCTACACTCGGCATCGCACGCCGCCACGGGACTATTATCCATTGTTCAGAGTTCCGATTCGGCTCCTACCGCGGACGCGGTTGTGGCGATTGAGAAATGGGATAGTGCCACAAAGAATCTCCGCGAGCGCTGGGACGCCTTGTGGCAGCATGACAGAACGCGCGTAAATTCTCTGTTGCAAAAAGCTAACCTAAAACCACTATAGCGACGGGTTGTCGCCATCGCGACATTCCAACTGGCGCCGGGTTATATGGAAGAACGCAAAAAACCCCAGCTCAAGAAAAGGACACCCATGAACCGCATTCCGAAGCAACTCGCAATAACCGCCAGCCTTCTGCTGCTGAGCGTGTTCCCGGTACTGAGCAAGGCGCAAAACGCGCCGGACTCGAACCAGGGACAGGCCATGCACGAAAAGCGTGGCGATCATAACGCTGTGCTGGCCAATCTGAACCTCACGGATGACCAGAAAGCGCAGATCAAACAAATCCATGAAGGGACACGATCGAAAATCGAAGCGGTGAATAACGATTCGTCGCTATCGGCGGACCAAAAACAAGCAAAGATCCGCGACCTCCGGCGCGATACGCACGAGCAAGTAAAAAAGGTGCTCACCCCGGAACAACGCAAACAATTTGAAGAAAATATGCGCGAGCACCGCGAGTCCAAACAACAGACACCACCGCCATCCAAGTAACGGGTTCCGGTGCGGTTAAGAAAAAGGGACGGCCGGTGCAGGCCGTCCCTTTTTCGTTGCATCCCGTTCCGCGCGCCTTAGTTATCGCGACTAATTTGGTATGCTCCTCAAGGTGAGGAATCGCGACGACATTCAGCCTCGAGGAATGGCTCGCTGTGCTTGTTTCGCGCCTTTTCTTCTCTCAGCTGCCATCCTGATCATTTCAGTTCAATCCTCCGCGCAAGCTCCGACGGCGAATCCTCCTGCATCGGTTGCGCCGCAAAATGCTAGTCCACAAACTCCAACTACAAGTTATTCCGATGCGCAACAGCCCCGTCCTGGGCTGAATGTCGTCGTACTTGACCCTGCGCACGGTGGCACCGACACAGGCGCGCGCGGCACCGGTGGAATCCGCGAGAGTGAAATTGTCCTGCAGTTCGCGCTGCAGGTGCGTCGCGCGCTCGAAGCGCAGGGTTTTCAGGTGATACAAACGCGTATGGCTAATGAAAACCCTTCGTTTGATGAGCGTTCGGCGATGGCCAACGCACAAGTTGGCGCAGTATTCGTAAGCTTGCATGTGTCCTCCACGGGTGTGCCTGGGACAGTACGCGTGTATGTGAATTCCGATTTGCCGGTTAGCTCCGGTGGGCGCCAAGCTAGTGGGCTGATTCCGTGGGATCGTGCGCAAGCACCCTTCCTCGTTCTAAGCCACAAGTTGGGAGATTTTGTGCAGGGTAACCTGGCCGTGAGATTTAGAGGCTCACCCGGCAGCGCGCAAGCTTCCGCCATCCGCCAGTTGCGAACTACCGCCGCTCCAGCCATTGCCGTGGAAATTTCCAGCGTCTCCGTGAACGACCGCGCTGATTTGGATCGCATGGCTTCCGGCGTGGCCGATGCCATTGCTCGTGGCGTGACAGACTTTCGCCCATCTTATGTAGTGGCGGGCGTCCCCGGAGGATTACGGTGACCGCGCGGTGGGTTCGACTGGTGCTCGGAGGATTATTTGGCGCGGTGATTATCGCCGGGCTTTACTTTCCGATATTGAAGCAGCGCGTGAAGCAAACCGCCAAAATTCAGCCGCAATCCGAGGAACAGGCACGCAGAGAACTGACGCAATCTCTGACCGCCAATCCGACGGAAGCGCGGGTGACGGCGAAACTATTTTGGGGCTCAAGTGCGCATGACGGTTCTCTCGCTCCGGTGAACATGGACTTGCCGTTGTCCGGCGATCCCGCATTGCGCGCCAAGCAAGTACTCAATACTTTGTTGGCGGGTCCAGCCGACCCCGAATTGCGTACGCTACCGCCCGATGCGGTTTTGTTGGCATTCTACTTATTGCCAGATGGCACCGGCATCGCGGATTTTTCCGAGGCGATGGCCAGCTCCATTCCCTCGGGGATCGAAAGCGAGCAACGAGCGGTGGATTCCATAACGCGCACATTGGCCGCAAATGTTCCGCAAATCATGCGCCTCAAAATTTTGATTCACGGACAGGAGGTAGAAACACTGGCGGGTCATCTGGATCTTACCGGTTCGTTTGCGGTGAATCCTCGAGGGGCGCAAGCTGCAGCCGCTCCACAATCAGATTCGCTGAGTTCGTGGTCAAGTCCAGGCGCGCCGCCATTGACACTCGAGAGCGGCTCCCGGCAAACTTACGCAGCGACGCGAGAACAACCAACGAATTCGAGGCAGCCCTAAAGTGGCAATCGCAACCAGACAAAGAAGCGACGGACGCAATCCCGACCAGATGCGGCCGCTGAAAATTACTCCTGATTTTATCGCTACCGCCGAAGGCAGCGTTTTGATTGAGCTTGGTGGTACGCGGGTGATTTGCACGGCGACGGTCGACGATGGCGTGCCGGGGTTTCTGAAGGGCAGCGGCAAGGGCTGGGTGACCAGCGAATACGGGATGCTCCCACGCGCCACGGAAGAACGCACGCCGCGCGAGGCTACACGCGGAAAACAATCGGGCCGCACACTCGAGATCCAGCGGTTAATTGGAAGATCGCTGCGCGCAGCGACCGATCAGGAAGCGCTTGGCGAACGCACCGTGTGGATTGATTGCGACGTGATTCAGGCGGATGGTGGAACGCGCACGGCTTCGATCACCGGGGCATTCGTGGCGCTGGCACTGGCTTTCGAACGGCTGATGGCGGCCGGAATTCTGAAGACTTCACCCCTCATTGATACTGTCGCCGCTACTAGCGTCGGAATTGTCGATGACCGCGCGCTTCTGGACCTGGCGTACGAAGAGGATTCACGGGCGGAAGTGGATATGAACGTGGTTATGACGGGATCCGGCGATTTCGTCGAAATACAAGCTTCGGCGGAGGGGCGTCCTTTTACGGGCAGCGAGATGCAAGATCTCCTAGCGCTTGCGGCAACAGGAATACGCCGGCTCACTGAAGATCAACTCGCCGTTCTGCCTATGAAATTCAGTGCACGCGCCCGCTAGAATCTATTTCGCCTCCTCGAATCCAGGGAAACTTGCGGAATTTTGCGCGCTCGCGGAAAGCCCTGCGGCGAACGATTCGTCATCCACGACTGCCCTCGTGGAAATGCTGCCACGCTTCGACTCTTTGCCGCCCTTTGAAGAAAATGCACCAACGTTTGGCGAAAATGCCCTGGGCAAGGTTCTATATTATTCTCAGCTAAGCGACGGAATTGTATTCGTGGACGATTCAGGTTTGGTGGTGCCGGCGCTGGGCGGAGCCCCGGGAGTGCATTCGGCGCGTTATGCCGGACCGCACGCCACGAGCGAGGATCGTATCGCCAAGTTGCTTGCAGAACTTGCAGGTACGCCGCGCCAGGAACGTGCCGCGTATTTTTGCTGCGTAATCGCCGTGGTCAAGCAAAACCTGCCGATCGCGGTGATAAGCAATCGCGCAGATGGCGAGATTCTGGAAGCTCCGCGCGGGAAGGGCGGCTTTGGATACGACCCAATATTTTATTTACCCGAACTGGACAAGACATTTGCCGAGCTGACGCCACAAGAAAAAAACCTGCACAGCCACCGTGGTAAGGCTTTCCGGCGGGTGCTCTCGTTTTTAAACACGCCGTAGTTAACAGTTTTCGAGGCGCGCATTCTCTCGGCGCGCGAACATCCTTTTAACGTTGCATTTGCCCGTATGTTATTCTGGCGCGTCATGCCCAGTAAAAAACCAGCAAAGAAAAGTTCAGCGCGAAAAAAGAAGGCGCTGCGGTCGTCTAGCGGCGGTCAATCACCATGGAAAACGCGCAAGATCGGCAAAAACGAATGCGTGCTGGGTACCGATGCGCGCAGGGTTGCCGCCATTCTCGCCGGGTTAGCTGAAATGTATCCCAATGCGACCTGCGAATTAAAACACGCTAACCCATTTCAACTTCTGGTCTCTACGATTCTCTCCGCGCAGTGCAGCGACGTGCGCGTGAACCAGGTGACCGAATCGCTTTACAAAAAATATCCCCAGCCAGAAGCCTTCGCGTATGCCACGCCAAGCGAGCTGGAACAGGAAATTAGACCGACGGGATTTTTTAGGAATAAGACAAAATCCGTGATGGGCGCCAGTAAAGCGATCGTGGAAGAATTCGGCGGTCAGGTGCCGCGAACCATGGAAGAAATCCTGACCCTACCGGGAGTCGCTCGCAAAACAGCCAATGTGGTCCTGGGCACAGCCTACGGTATCGCTGTGGGCGTCGTGGTCGATACGCACGTGATCAGATTGTCGCGACGCTTAGACTTATCGGGAAAGGGCGAGCCCCAAAAAATCGAGCAGGACCTGATGGCGGTAATTCCCCAAAACAAGTGGATTCAATTTTCGCATCAACTGATCTGGCATGGCCGCCGAGTATGCGTGGCCCGTAAGCCGCGGTGCGTTGATTGCAATCTGGAGCCGGTGTGTTACTCCGGGGACAAAACAATGTCCACGCATCCCGATTCACCCTGCCTGCCGAAATCCTATTTGAAGTAAGCGAACTCTCGCAACCACTTACTTCCCATTTTTGCGCGCTCGTTTGCGTGCCTCGTCAACCAACTCCAAAGCACGCTGACGGCTGCCAAAGCCCAGGGATTTGAATTTCTTGCCTTGCACTTCGTTGTAAGAAATGAAGAAGTTTGTAATCTCTGAGATCAGCGCCTTATCAAGTATTTTGGTTGGAATTATAGGTTTCCGAGTCTTGACACTCAATGGAACGGCCACCAGCCTGTCGTTTCGATTTACCTGTTTGCCCTCGCGTTGTTCCGCTTGTAATACTCCCAAAACGTGGCCCAGTACCAAGCATCCGGGAAATGTGGCTTCATCGGACAGCACCAGCGCATCCAGCGGGTCTCCATCCCCACCAATTGTCGAAGGCACAAAACCAAATTCGAAGGGAAAAGAAAACCCGTAAGGCAAGGTCTTGTCGAGTTCAAAGATCCCATATTTTTCGTTGTACTTATATTTAACGCGGCCGTTCTTTGGAGTTTCGACAATTATATTTAGTGCCCCGGATTCTTTATCGAAAGGCGGCAGCCGGCTCAGATTTCGTGATTCCATTTACCCTCACCTGAAAAGCATGGAGCACGTGGAGTTCTACCTTAAAAGATGGGGCCTTAAGCAGCCATGCAGCAAAGTACCGACGGACACACGCGGTTTTGTGTAGCGCTGCGCCAGCGAAAAGCCCGGTCCCGTAAAAAACACGTGTATCCACCCGGACACTTAGGCTATCTATTTAGGTATGAGCATGACAAAAGTAAAACCTGGTTCACCAGGCGCGGTTGTCTCCCGTATGGGGCTCGCATGGGTATGAGTGAGTTCTACGGAGAGCGGAATGACACAGAAACTGCGAACGAACCCGCGCCGCCGATCAGCATGACCCACCTCCACCCCCGAACATGCAGAGGAGCGCGCGGCACAAGGAGCCAGCCCAGAAGAGCGAGTACAGGAACCGCCGTTTGAATGATTGCAAAGGAGAGCGCAAACACGCGTCCACGAAGATTGCGTGGAACTATCTCTGACGCATAAGTGTCCAGCGTAATCAGTTGCGCGCCGATCGCAATCGCATCGATCAGCCGTACTGCGTCAATAGCGACGGCGGAATTCTGCATGGCCATGACGATCGTTGCCACGGCATAGCAGAACGCAAATCCTCGGAAAGCCCCGCGCCGTCCCCAGCGATCCGCAACTTCCCCCATAGTGATGGTTCCCAAGGAACAGGCCAAGAAAGGTAACGGATGCAAACACTGCCTGGTCGGGCACTCCCCAGTGATGTCGGAAGCAAATCACGGAATCTCCACATTCATAAGCGGAATAAACTGTTGACCGCCGTGCATGTCGCCATCACCGAGTTCACCCTGCGTAAGCGGCCGTGGAATGCTGAACTTAAACGCAAGCGCATTTTCGTATTCGAAGAAGCGCACCTTCTCAACCGGACAATGAAAAAGTTTGGCAAACGCAGCTGGATTCAGCGCTCGGGAATCTCTGACACGCCGATAGCTCGCAAGGTCAGCGAACATGATGTCAAACGTGAGTGTGAACGGACCTGCATTCTTGCTGCGAATTAGTGTTGCGATCTCGGCCAGGATCACGATCCGCTCGAACCACCCAAGTCTATAAAGCGGGTGCGAAACATCTCGACGGGAGTAGCAGGAACGGCGACATGGTTCAGGTTGAAGCGGTACACCGGGCCCCGATCGATGACCGCGGGATTGTGAAGGCACGCGAATGCAGTAATCGATCCCACCCACTTGTCGATTGGGTAGTGCAGTAGCGGCTGGCGACTGAGTTGTGCGAGCTTGTGCGCCAGATCCTGCGTTGGCGCGGTAGCTTCCAGAACGATACCCACTTCGTGGGGGAGATGTTTCGCGTCGGGCTCAAGAGCGCCCATCACCGCGTTGATACCGTAGGTATGAAATATGATGCTATACAAGTTTTTATCGGCCTTGTCACCCAGCACACGAGAAACGCTTTCATCGATATAGGCGCGCACCGAATCGAGCCAACTGTCCAACTGACGGATAATGTATGGATCCCGTATCCCGCCGACAATAATGCTTTGATAGCCCGCCAGCTCCGCTCCCTCGAGTTTCACGGTATACGGTTCGGGTATGAATTCACTTCCTCGAATCCTGACCGTTACGCCGTCGATCGCTTCAAAGATAGTCTTGGTCAGATCGAAAGTTCCGGAGCACTCACGATGCAGGAAGGGATCGGAGTTCTCGTACAAGCTGTGCGCAGCCACGCTTTGCGGAGTGCAACGCAGTCCAGCGCCGTACGGGCGGATTGTGATTTCGTCGTGGCTGACGGTGGTGAAGATGACGCCCTTGCCGAGGGTCTCGCACACGAGCGTTCCGCACTCCGATACTTTGCCGGCATGCCACGCCAACCCGGGCGGAAAACCGTGCATCAACGGGATCGCCGCA
>Ga0210384_10006167_pt1 | contig 12840 bp, 13 predicted proteins | sample IncBWH2MmetaG_FD_160574 | JGI IMG/M metagenome (GOLD analysis project Ga0210384, IMG submission 160574) | Forest soil microbial communities from Barre Woods Harvard Forest LTER site, Petersham, Massachusetts, United States - Inc-BW-H-2-M | ecosystem: Environmental > Terrestrial > Soil >... | reverse complement strand
CCAACGACGAAAGAATGCCGTCGATCTTGCGCGCTTGCAGGGCCGGAATCATGCCATCGAAATCGTTCTCTACCCAAACAGCCTTAGCGCCTATCTTCGCGCAAAGCGCATTGCCCAAGTCGATATCGAACCCGACCAACTCGCCGGTCGGTGCTTTCGATTCGAATGGCTCATAGCTAGCATCCACACCGAATCGAACGGTTTTCCAATCTTTTGCCCAGGCGGGCGAACACCAAGAAACAAGCAGGAGAAGGAACCAGAGGACGTGCTTTTTCATCAAATCAGCCAGAAACCCGGCAACGCCGAACTATTTATACTACTAGCGCCGACTGCAAGGAGAATGAGAAATGACAAATGACAGATGACAAATTGTCGCTTTTCTTGCCGTGCGCTGCGTCCGAGTTCCGAATCTGTCATTTGTCATCGGTGATCGGTCATTCTAGTGAGCTTCAGGCGAATTAGACGACTTCCTCCCGATATGGCATGCCGTCCTGAGCTCCAGGACGTGTTGTTGCTAAGGAAGCCGCTCGGACCGCTCGCTGCACGGCTTGTTCGAGGTTGAGTCCCTCTGCGATACTGACACCTAGCCACCCCACGAAGCAGTCTCCGGCGCCGGTGGTATCAACGGGCACGACCTTGGTTGCGGGCACCGATCCAGGTTTTCCATCGGCAAAACTGGTATACTTGGCGCCGGCAGCACCTAGTGTGACGACGACGGCCCGGCAGCCTTGCTTTTCGAACCACTGGATCGCCTGCTCGATATCTTCTTCTCCGCTCAGGCTGCGTGCCTCGTGTTCGTTCACTACCAAAATGTGTACCCGTTTGTAGACCACCGTGGACAACGGCCGCGCCGGGGCTGGATTTAAAATGAAAGGTTTGCCCGTTTGATTGCAGATCTGCGCGACGGCGTCGATCGCCTCGTCCCTGATCTCAAGTTGAGAAATCACTACGTCGGCGGTTTCGAAGGAGGAACGGGCCGCCGAAATCATGGCCGGGTCGACCGATTCATTCGCGGATTTGGCAACAGCGATCAGGTTATCTCGCGTAACTCCATCGACGAGAATTAGGGCAACACCGCTCGGCGCTTCGGCCACCCGCTGAAAGCGGTCTACTCGGATGCCCTCTTTCGCGAGACGTTCTCGAGCCGCGTCGCCGAAACTGTCCGCTCCGTAAGCCCCAAGGAAAGTGACATCTGCGCCTGCTCGGGCCGCAGCCACTGCTTGGTTGGCTCCTTTACCGCCACCAAACATTTTGAACTCTCCTCCCAACACTGTCTCTCCCGGCTTCGGCAAATGCTCACAAAAGACAACCAGGTCAGTATTAGATGAGCCAACTACGAGTACACGAGCCTTACGGGATCCGATCGGGGATGACATGCTTTGCCATACAGAAACCGTTTATAAGAGATTCTCCAGCAAATGATTCGGTATGCTCGCCCCGGTCAAGAACCGACCGTTAAAATATGATGTGACCTACGCGACCTACCTCTACTTCTCGACTAACTCCAGGCGTCTTGTACGCCGGCACTCGCGAATCTTCTCCATGTTCGCAGACGACCAATGACACATGTCTTTTAAGATACCGCGAAGCGATTGCCCGAGCTCGGTTACTTCATATTCTACGCGCGGCGGCACCGCCGGAAAAACGGTCCGCTTAACGAGGCCGCTCTCCTCTAAATCTCTGAGTTGTTCCACGAATACTTTTTGCGTGATCGGCGGAATACTCTTCCGCAGTTCGCCCGACCGACGGGGTGCTTTGATCAGTTCCCAAAGTATAAAGACCTTCCAGCGGCCTCTTAACATGTCCATGAACTCTTCGATGGGACAGGCTTCAGTACGATTCCGGGGGGTAGTCATAAGGAACTGGTTAGTGCCTAAGTAACGAAAAAGTGCTGTCTTGTCGACCGCCAGCTGCCATCTACAGTAGCGGCACCCCGAGGCTGATTCGATCACTAGCACCCCCGGACTCTTTGTATTTCTATCCTAAATGTTAGTTCCACCACCGAAAGACTATGATTCTTGTAACCGGCTCACCAGGAAATATTGGCTCTCCCTTGGCACAACGGCTCCTGCAACAGGGCGAAAAGATTCGCCTGATGGTTCGCAATCCTAAGAGGCAGGACGACGTCCTAGCCGATCTGCAATCGCGCGGGGCAGAAATTGTGCAAGGCGATTTCGCCGACCCAGGATCACTGGCACACTGTTTTAGCGGGGTTAAGACCGCTTTTTTGCTCGTTCCCGTCGCTCAAGAAACCGCCGAATGGAAAGGCAATTTTATCCAAGCCGCCGAACAAAATGGCGCGGAACGGATTGTGAATTTATCTGTTTCGGGAGCGACTTCGAATTCTCCGGTCGATTTGTTCCGGTGGCACTGGGAAGCGGAGCAAACCTTGGAAGCATCAGGACTGGCTTGGACTCATCTCCAACCAACTGACCTCGCCCGTTATAATAGCCGCTCAATATTGCCAACTGTGCAGGCCCAAGGCGCGTTCTATTCAACCATCGGCGAAGGCAAGGTTGCTATGGTCGATGAGGAAGATGTGGCCGAAGTCGCTGCCAAGATCCTCACCGAGGACGGTCACGAGGGTAAGAAATATGTACTCACCGGACCCAAAGCTTTGAGTTATCCCGAGGTCGCGGATGCATTGGCCAAGAAGCTCGGTAAATCGGTGAAATATATTGATATCGATCCAGCGCAAGCAAAACAGGCGATGATTGGCGTCGGCATGCCGGACTGGGTGGCCGATTTTGTTAATGACCTGCGTGAGCTGGAGAAAAGCGGCGGGGCGAGCGGTCCGACACCGGACATTCAGAAGCTGCTTGGGCGGTCGCCACGAGCGTTCGAGGCAAGCATCGATGCGGTTCTCGGGTAGGGATAAGAAACGTAAAACGTGATTTATGATTGGTGGGGCTCCCTAACCATGAGCGCCACGTCGCGCCTTTGCCATGAAATGGCAAAGGCCTGTCCGCCCGGCATGTCCCCCACCAATCAGCTTCCGCAACCTACTGCGGCATGGCGTGCGCCGGCACTCCGCCCGTCTTCGGTGCTGGGCGCGTTCGCGCTCGGATTCCGCGCCAATATTTCAGGGGCAACAGACCGATCCCCATGATGACGACTTGGCTGGCGACAAAGGCTAGTAGCGGGCCGAACGCCTGATCCATAAATCCGTACGAATGAAGACCGACGCCCAGCATGTTCACACCAAACCAGGAAAGACTGCCGATGACATTCCCGAACACGGCCAAGACAGCAACACCGCGTTCCCGGGCAAAGCCGCCCCAGCGGGCATGAAGAATGATGGCATTCCAAAGGACGACTAAAAGCGCGCCGTTTTCTTTTGGATCCCAGCCCCAAAACCGGCCCCAAGACTGGTCCGCCCAGATGCCGCCGAGAACCGTCGCCACCAAACTGAAAAGCGTGGCGAAGCAGACGACGCCGTAGATCATCCGGCCCAATGTCTTTGCTGTGTTCTCGTCAAACGAAGTCGTGAACACACCGCGAAAGATGTAGATGATTCCAATGAGGCCAGCGAGAAAAACGGCCGAATAGCCAAGAACCTCGCCAACCACATGGGTCGCTAACCACGCGTTGGTGTCGAGCACGGCCCTTAGCATTTCCATCGTATCGCCATCAAACTGCAGGTTCTGGGCGATTAAGAGCGTGGTGAAACCGATGACCGCGCCGCACACGCTCCCAATTCCGTTTCGATAAAATCTTTCCAGGACTAAACAGAAGAGCACCGTGGCCCAGCCCACGAAAATGGCAGAGCTATAAAGGTTGGTTACAGGCGGACGTCCCTGAATGTACATCCGCAGGACCAAACCTACGGTATGAATCAAGAAGGCAAACCCGAGCAACAGCAGCGCCGCTCGACCCAGCGTCTTCGGCCACACTAGCCAGGAAAAAACCGCTGACAGAAATACAACCAAATAGAGGACCAGCGATTGGTAGAACGGTTGGGCAGCGTTGAAGAAGTATTCTAAAGTGGGCCGGCTGAGTTCAGGACTAAAACTCTGACGTAAATATTGCTGATACTCATTCAGAGTCTGATTAAAGCTGGACCCATCTCCGTTGCGATAAGCCGTAACCATTCGGCCGTAGAGCGTTACCGGATACGGTATTTGACCACTCCCAATCGCAGCCAACAACGCTTCTGATACCGGAGACCATCGATCACTTTCGGTCTTACCCCTCGGATTCGGAATCGCGTACGCATATTTAGCCTGGCTCAGGCTTTGGTATCTGTGGGTGAAAAGTAGGATTCGTTGAAAAGCTTCATCATCGAACTGCTTGCCGGCATCGCGGTTCCGAACCGCATCCAAGCCCGGTTGAATTGCTTGTTGAAAGACCTGCAATTCTTTGCCGAAGTCAGGAGAGTCCTGCGGTTGAATCGTGTTCTTAAGCTGGACATACAGCCGTAGTATATCGCGAAGCCGAACGATACCTCGTTGAAAAGCATTTCGGGCATCGGCTTCCGTTTGCGCCGCTTGGCCGGCTTGTTCTTCGATCTGACCAAAGAAAGGTTGAAGATCGTTGAACGAATAGTTCCCGGCTTTCCGCCATCCAAACAGGTCAAGAATATCCGGATTTGTGATCTCAAAGACCTTCGCGCTGTCTGCGTGTTCGGGCAGCATCAGAACATCCAACAACCATTGAGTCTGCGATGGAGTCTGAGCCGGCTTCTGATTTTCGGCGGCGGCTTCGACCCCGTGATGGTTCATCTGCAACAGAGAAACCCGCGCCAGCGTGTCCATTGGCATCACTCGCCCACCCGCTAGAACAGGCAATTTCCCGAAGCCGGTTACATCGAATCCGCTGTTCGCCTCTTTCGGGATCATATGGGACACAGCCCATCCCGCGAACACGATGAAAATAATCCAAGGTACGATTCGCTTCATGCTATGACCCGCCTCCTCACAAAGCTGATCAAGTGCATCCCAAACTGGATCACCAGACCGAGCGCCATCATACCGCAAGCGACATACGGCAACATTCGGCTCGGATTTTTCATGACTTGCAGCACGGTGGTTTGATCATTATTGCCGAAGCCCGCCTGATATAGAATGAAATCGGAATACCAGAGCGGATGATTCATGTAGACAAGCGCTTCCCGATTTTCATGGGCGGAAGGGTCGACCAGCCGCACCTTGCTTGAAAAGTTTTTGGCGATGTCTGTGCCGGCATAGCGGTCATGCTTGAATTCTTCCAAGGTGATCGAGAACGGCCGATAATAACGCTTCGGCCGAAACACGATAGCAAACGGACTTTCGCCTACCTTGAATTGAACGGGTTGAGGAAAGCCGCTGGAAAGCGACCAGGAACCCACTGTTTTGCCATTTTTCAATATGGTGACAGCCGCCGCCGGTTGGTTTCGCTCGTTTTGTTTGTATGTCTTCGGAATAGCGACCGCGACTGCCATGGGTCCCAGCCGGAGATGAGGATAGTTCTGCGAAGGCAGCTGATTCGGGTTGATCAGAGCCGCGTTCTGGAATGACTCATCCACTTGCAATTGCAAGCCGGCGGCCGGCAGAGCAATCGTCTGCCCCTTGATCAATCGGCCGGACGGAATACTGATCACCTCATCCGCGTCCGACTTGGATTGATCGATAATGGCTAGCTCGTCGAAATAAGGGCTCTCTGAATAGTTCTTCGTTTGGCCTTGATCGAGTTGTATTTGGCTCTCTTCTTCGAAAACGCTGGTCACCAGCTGTCCGATCAGCAGCAAGATCAATCCGGAGTGCAGAATCATGATACCAGACTTTTTCCAGCTGAACTTGAAACGGGCCAGATGGGCAGCGATCAGGTTAGCCAGAAGAACTGCGCCTAGTGTGTAGCCACCCGGAAAATAAGGGATTCGGAACTCACTCCCCGGTAGACTGAAGTACAGGAAAAAGCTCTTGAAATAGCGCAGCTGCGCTTCATACACGCCGATCTGCACCTGATCCAGCGTCCCCACAAACACGATGAACATCGCGCAGGCAAGGCAGACGATCGTCAGTCGTAACGACGCCAACGGCTTGAATACATTCTTGAGGAATTCCGTTCTCGGCGCTGACGGCGTCCCCGGCGTTGTCCATCTACCGGTCATTTGTTGATTTCACGTTACTTGGGGGAGGTTCTTCCTGCTTCTGCGGCTGACCAGCGCTAGGAAAATGGAACGACCGAACAAAATGCAAAAAATTGTCTTTCTGTGCCTTCAATAAATCAGGCGGCCCGGTCATCTTCACGAACCAGGTTCTGTCGGCGGTCCGCAAGACCGCGCCCAGGATCGCACTGACTTTATCGGCGCCGGCCGGACTTTGCAGATCGACAATGATCGTCGGAACTCCATCAACGGTTTCTTCCTGCCAGGTTTGCGCAAGTTGTTCGCTCTCTAAAGCCGTTTGATGGACCTGTTCGCGCCACCGATTGATGTTCGAGTCCAAGCCACCTGCGTCGCCGGGAAAAGCGGTGATTGATACGTCAGCAGATTCGCCGTTTGTGCCGGCAACTTCAAAGCTGCCCAGCCGCATTTCGCTCAACGCCTTTTCCGTCCAGTTATCGGGTTTAGTCCAGCTGGCCGGATTCGTGGGAGGCGGCGGCGCCAGGTTTTCCGAACCGGTCTGCATCGACACTTGGTTGTTCTCTTTGGGGATACGGTAGACGGAGATGTTCTCGTTGTTGCAGGCGGTGAGGGCAAACGCGAGGAAAACGAGCGAGAACGCCAGACTTCGCCCCGTCGTCTGGAACTCCGGGAGGCTACGTCGGGCAGGGCGAGAACGCCGGGAACGACCGAGAGCGCCGAAGACCCCGACTGGTCGCCGGTAAACGGACGACCGAGATGGGTCCTTACGGATCAAACTGCCCAAGGCTGAGGGAAACCAATGAAAAAACATCAAATACCGATCGCGCCTTCTCTTTTAAGCTCGTACGCCTGTGAATTTGCTCATTTTTCCGTGACGATCAAACCAGGAGCGCAGCATCGGATTATCGGGGGAAGATCAAAAATGTTCATCGGGGAACGCCGAACCAAGAAAACGCCGATTCGGAGTCGCTTATTAGGACTTCTAATAGTTGAGCGGGTGTCGCGCAAGCCCAAGGATTGGGACCTCTTTGCCATGAAATGGCTAAACAGAATAGCCCAGGGCTTCAGCCCTGGGTTGCCGTAGCCAGAAAGCGCGCCCTGAAAGTGGCGCCCGAAGATATTGTCCGGTAGGGGGTTTTAGACGTTCGTTCGACCAAACGTGCAAATTCTCGTGCCACTTTCAGAGCACGTTCGCTTAAACGCCTCACCCAGGGTTAAAACCCTGGGCTATTCTCTTTAGCCATTTCATGGCGAGGGGCTCTCGGCTTACCAGCTACGCCAAGATCAATCGACAAACCAACGTCCCCAAAAGGAGCCCCACGCCCACTTCCAACCAACTATGCCGGCGAAGCTGTACCCGGGACCATCCCACCGCGACCGCAAAAAGGATGGCGATCAATGACAGCCCCGCGCTCAACGGCCACAATGAACACGCGGTCAACATAGCAAACCCTGCGTGCATCGACGGTTTCAACCAGCGGTTCAGGAACAAGCCGCCTCCGATGAGGATCAATGCCGCAAGACAGCCAAGCGCGTAAACGTTGGGCTGACGAGTCACCCAGAGCACTAACTCGGTAAATAGTAAGAATGCGAAACCGACCAAAAAAAGATGAGGCCTATCTTTCCGCGCGGAAACATCCAGATCGCTCCATTCGCCGATCTTTACTTTTCGGAGGATGTAAAGAGAAGCCGGCAGTAGACAGCATAGTATCACTGTCATTAGGCCGATCACAGACTCAACCGGACCGAAGAGATATGCCCCCACAAGAAGCGCCACAATTGGCGAGAAAACAAACGGATGGCCGGCAATCGAGATCCATTTAGCAACCTTTGCCTTTCGCAGACCTAGTGCGAAGCCTCGCATAAAATCATGAGCTCCCCGCGAATCAGTTGCCTGGTTTTCAGCATACCAGCGACGAGCATTCCTAACTCCGGTATCTACGGAGCGAACAGCACTGACAACCAGCCACCGGACCGTGACCCGAAGCGCTTCGATAAAAATGGTCCGGCGATGGTCCCGCTGCCCCGGGATCGGGTTTACGTATTGATTCAAATATGCGCCCTCCCAGCGTCGGACAGCTGCCGGACCGGCGTGATCACAATCCGCCTCCGCGGATCTCCATTGCATACAAGACGGTAAACCAAACTCCGTCCGCTTTGCATCAGGGTAAATCCTTACGACGCCCAGTTTGTTTGTGCTGCGGCGGCTCGATGAACAGCTTCCAGTTGGCGACAGCTGCGGGCAGCCATCCAGAACAAGCCACCCAAAATACCAAAGACCATGACCAACATGAAAATAACGCTAGCGGAAAAACCGAAGCTGATCCCGTCAACGCCTCCGTTACCGGCCACGCTGGAGGGTTCTTTACAACCTTCACAAGCCATAGCCGAAGGAGCGTTCGCTAAGACCGCACCGATCAACGAAGCGAGGAAAAGCCGCATAACGCCAACGTGTGCTATTTCGAGCGGCCGCGCAATCGATAAACCCAAAATCCGGCCGCGCGGAGTGATGGAGTGTCGGCGTATTGGGCTCTCTGCGAATTGCACCCCGCGACTGCGCGTGGGAGATGCTGAAACGCACAGCTCCGCTAGGAGCGTAATCTTTGTAGCAATCGTCTCCGAAAAATGGGCCCAGCTCCGTTCGGAGCGACATCTAATCGGGATGGCTGCTCGCAAACACACGGTTTGTCTGCCAGTGACCAGTCTGCTACGGGGATGGTTGCTCCGCACGCAATAGGTTGCCGACATCGACGAAGATCTTCTGAACAACCTCCGGGACGGTGGCGTCGTACACGCCGCGGATTGCGCCTTGACGGTCGATCAATATGAAGAAGTTCTGTGGTCGTAGTTCGCCTCGGCATTCGGCGGTCGCTGAGCTCCAGGCTTGAAGAAGTTTAAAGGAGTCCGCCTCAGGGAGAGAAACTAGACGCCAGCGATTCGATGCTTCGTAGCGCCGAGCGTAATCTTCCAGGGCACTCTTCTCCGTCCCAACAAAGAACGAAACCAAAGTCACTACCTTTGCGCCGTGAAGGTTTTGATCTAGTTCGGCGAACTTGCTGCTGAGTAGCTCAGCATCGGCCGGTTTGGTGACATCAACAAAGCCGGCAACCCAGATGGCTCCCGCCAGTTCCGCCGTCCCAATTGGCCGGCCAACTTGGTCGCTGGATTCAAATCTCGGCGCTGCTCCGCATTTTGGCAGCGCCGTCACCGAATGTTGGATCGATCCGTTCCAAAAGAAGTACGCTGGAAGAAAAATCACTCCGGCAATCAGGAGAAGAATCGTCGCTCCGATTATCTGTTTCAGGGGTGATCGGGAAACTGGCACTGGAATTTCGAAGGATTCGCCACAGAGGCAGAGAGGACACAATGAAATAGATTGTGGACGATATCCCCTCAAAGCCGAACTTTAATGAGTAGTAAATTCGATTGGTCCAACCCGGTCCGAACCGCAATTCCGTCCTCAATGGATCAAGGTGCTACGCCCAGCCCAGCCGCTCGGGCAAGAGCGGACTGACTGGCATCGAAAGTCAGCAGTTGATCGGCTTCGACCTGGAGCGCGGTAGCAACGTGAAGGATATCCAGAGCTCGATAACCGCCGGAAACCGTGTATTGAGCACTCAGACGTTCGGCAGTGCTATGGACCTCTGGCCATTCAACGGGGATTAGGACAATGGCGCCATTGTTGATGTTTTCATGGAGAACTTCGAGCATCCGATTGGCTAACCGCTTGGAAAAACCGGTTGTGCGATCTCTCGTATGTCTAAATGCTTGAAGACGAGCGGATTGCCGGAATTCGTAAATCACCAGAGAAGAAGCGTGAATCGGTTCTCCACTTCGGCTCACAAAAGCATCTGCTAGATGGGAGTTATCCTGCTGCCGATACAGCGCGAATAGAAATGATGTATCTGCGAATGCTTTCATCCCTCTTCGCCCTCGACCTCAGTCTGATTCAGAGCTTCAACTTCCTTCAAAGAGAAAACGCGACGACCCCAAATCAGTTTTCGCTGGGCCCGAAAATCTACCTTTTTCCCACGGTCTTTGGTCGCCGCTGGAACCAGCCTGGCAAAGAGTTTGCCACGTTTTATGATGGCAACTGGTTCGCCGTCCTCAATCCAGGCAGAAATCCGGCGGAAATGGTTACGCAGATCCGCCACCGTTGCAGTCTTCATGATAGAAACTTCTATCATGACTTGACATAATGAGCAACTCAGCTAACGGACGTAAATTATTAGCTTCGCCTTAAATGCCGCTTTGTCCCGGAGGGACTAAATGATCGTAGCGACTCGATTGAGCTCGCCGACGTCCTGTCTACCGTAGCTTTCGCTTTATGCTCAAGGTCGGCCTCGCAAGCGAGGCGCGCTCCACGAAAGAGACGTCAGCGAGAACGAAGACGAATGTCCGCTACAGAATATACAGAATCGTGAACAAGAACACCCACACGATATCGACAAAGTGCCAGTAAAGACCGACGCACTCGAGGAATCCATGTTTATGGGGACCTACGTTTCCTGTTACTGCTCTGATGAAAGTGACAATCAACAGGATCACACCGATGGCCACGTGACATCCGTGAAACCCGGTGAGCACGAAGAAACAGGACCCCATGATCCCAGCGGTATTAAACCAGAAACCTTCGTGGTAAAGGTTCCGCCATTCGTCAGCTTGGTTGGCCAGAAAGAGCGTGCCCAGCAGTATCGTTACAAACAACAAAAGTTTCCCATACCGAGTCTGCTTGATTAGACGCGCCTCGCTGAAGTGGAGCGTAAAGCTGCTGGCCAGTAGACACCCTGTCGCAACCAAGGTCTTAACCAAAACGAAGGCGTTTTTTAAGGCCTCCGGCATTTGCCAGGCTGATCCGGCGCCGTTCCGGAGAACGATGTATCCACAAATCAGGCCCGAAAACAGCATCGCTTCTGAAGCGAGAAAGGTGATCATGCCAAAACGAACGACGTTCGGACCGGCTTTCGGGATAGAGTCGATGGTGATAGCGGACGAACTCATAGTCAGGCCTTATGATAGATAGATAATTTCCAGACGAGAACCAGCAGGGTTAGCAGGATAGCGAAGATCAACAAGCCAATCAGCATTCGTCGGTTACGTTTTCTCAGTTCTTCGTCCATTTACGCCCGAGCCAAGACTAGGCAACCAAGCGTGACCGGCAGATAAAGGATCGACATTAGGAAGAGCCGGCGCGCGGCGCGTTCAGTGCCATGCAAAGCAAAAACAAACGCGACAATCGAAAAGGTGCTACCGGTGACCAAGGCTACGGGGACATACCAAAAGGTGGTCAGCCGTAAAACGAAGGGCAGCAGGCTGACCGACATTAGTCCCATGCTATAGAGGAAAGCCAACCTGCCGGTCAGACGGCATTCCGTGTCTTGGCTACTGAGCATGCGAAAACCGGCGCGCCGATAGTCTTCCCGGTACAGCCAGGAAATCGCCAGGAAATGAGGCATCTGCCATAGAAAAAGGATCGTAAAGAGGACCCAGCTTTCGACGCCGGCTTCACCGCGGGCCGCCGCCCAGCCAATCACCGGAGGTAGCGCCCCAGGGACGGCTCCGACGATAGTGTTCAGAGTGGTTACCCTTTTAAGCGGCGTATAAACGAACACATAGGTGCCGACGGTCAAAGCGGCCAACAATGCAGCCAGCAGGTTTGTCGTAACACTTAGATAAACAATGCCGACCGCGCTGCTCACTACTCCGATGAACAAACCGCTATCACGCGAGATCCGACGCGTTGGGATGGGCCGGTCCTTAGTCCGGCGCATAAGAGCATCGTAATCCGATTCGAAAACTTGATTCAGAGCAGCGGCGCCGGCAGCGGCGAGTAGGGTGCCGAAAAGAGTGTGAAAGAGTAACAACCAATCGAGCGGTCCGCGCCAACCAAAAAGAAAGCCGATCAGCGCCGTCACCAAAACCATCGACGTCAATCTGGCCTTAACGAGCACCAAAACGTCGCTTACCAAGCTATTCGCCGGCACTTTTGGGGCAGGATGCAGTCCAGGAAGATGCGTTTGTTCCGAGAGTGTGCTCATACCGTCCCCAGCCCTATACTCCTTGGTAGACCGGAATGCGACAGTCCGTTCGGACTATAATGGAGTAGTCCGCTCAGACCGACCGCCAGCACGACGCCAAGCATCAGCGTCAATGCTCCGAACAGGACGTGAGCGGTGGCAATGTCAGCTGCTTTATTGCTCAAAACCGTCCATGCACCCAGGCAAAACTGGACAACGACCAGCAGGATCCATCCTGCCGCGCAGCGCCGGAAGAAAATAGGCAACTGACCACGCAATAGCCGGATAGCCGTGAAAACGAGGCCAACAACAATAAGGGCGGCCCAAACCCGATGCACATATTGCAACAAAATCAAAGCCGCGGACGTATACGGCTGCGAAGCGGCCCCACGCTGCTGATTGATTTGCGCAACCGTGGCGTCGTCCAGAGGCGGAAATAAATGCCCGTAACTAGTAGGAAAATCCGGGATCGATAGCCCAGCATGCGAATGCCGCATTGATGCCCCCAAGACGAGCTGGACAAACACCATACCGGTTATTACCAGCACCCAGCGTTGGGAGATAAGAAGTGAGAGGTGACTAGTGATTGGTGATTCGTGATTGGCAGTTTCGGTCCTCGTTCGTTCTCGCTCGCTCCCGCTCGTTCTCGCTCGTTCTAAATCCTGCCAGAAGCGAGAGGTGACCAGCGCAATGGTTGCCATTAGGGCGAAAAAGCTTTGAGCCAGGCAACCGTGAAACAAGCCAAGTACCGGATTGTTC
>Ga0210384_10006166_pt1 | contig 12843 bp, 9 predicted proteins | sample IncBWH2MmetaG_FD_160574 | JGI IMG/M metagenome (GOLD analysis project Ga0210384, IMG submission 160574) | Forest soil microbial communities from Barre Woods Harvard Forest LTER site, Petersham, Massachusetts, United States - Inc-BW-H-2-M | ecosystem: Environmental > Terrestrial > Soil >... | reverse complement strand
CACCCGCAACCGCAGGCTGCCGGTATGGCTGATCCCGGCTCTGATGGTTGCGCTGGTGGCCGCCAGCATTGGCTTCGTGTTTCTCAAACGCGGTCATGCGCTCACCGAGAAAGATTCGATCCTGATTACTGATTTCGTAAACACCACCGCCGATCCCGTTTTCGATGGCACTCTCAAGAAAGCGCTGGCCGTCGATCTGGGGCAGTCTCCGTATCTGAACGTCTTCCCTGACCAGAAGATCCGCCAGACATTGCAGTTCATGGGCCGCAGCCCCACGGACCGCATCACCAGCGACATCGGCCGCGAAATCTCTCAGCGCGATGGCATCAAGGCCATGCTGAACGGCAGCATTGACAGCGTTGGGGGGCAGTACGTCATCACTCTGGAAGCCACCAACGCTTCCTCCGGCGATTCGCTTGGACGCCAGCAGGTTCAAGCAGAACGAAAAGAAGATGTGCTGAACGCGCTGCATGGCGCCGCCACCAAACTGCGCGGCCAACTCGGCGAGTCGTTGTCCACGGTGCAGAAATACGACATGTCCCTCTCCCAGGCGACCACTTCATCGCTCGACGCGCTGAAGGCGCTGAGCCTCGGTGACGCCAAGCACAACGGCGGCGACGAACTGGGTGCCGTTCCGAATTATCAGCACGCCATCGAGATCGATCCCAACTTTGCGATGGCTTACGCCCGCCTCGGCACGATTTACAACAACCTAGGGCAGACCCAATTGTCGGAACAGAACCGGCAGAAGGCTTTCGAGCTTCGGGATCGGGCCAGCGAGCGCGAGAAGCTCTACATCATGTCCCATTATTATGCGGACAGCGGCCAGCTCGACAAGGGCATTACCGCCTACGAACTCTATATCCAGACCTACCCGCGGGATGCCACCCCCTACAACAACCTGGCCGTTATCTATAACGAGCTCGGGCAGTTCGACAACGCGTTGGAGAAAGCGAAGCATGCCGTGGAGCTCGACCCCGACATGCTGGCTGGCTATGGGCAAGTGGCTTCGGCCTATGCGGGCCTGAACCGGATCGAGGAAGCACGCGCTACGCTCAACACAGCAGTTCAGCGCAAGGGGTCCACCGCGACCTCCCATGCGTACCTGGCTGCGCTCAACTGGTGCGAAGGGAGAGACGCCGAGATCGAAAAGGAACTACAGACCGCTTCCGCAACCCCGGACGGACAGCTGGAAGTTCTCAAATTCCGCACCGGCCTCGCGGCCGTCCGCGGGCAACTACGACAGGCGCGCGATTTCACGCGCCAGGCCGAGGATGTGCTGGATCGCCTACACCTGCAGGGTCGAGCCGATATGGAGGGGCAGCTTGCCGGCGCGGAGGCAGTGGTGGGCAGTCTTCCCGAAGCCAACAACGGAGCCAACGAGGCGCTGCGGTTATCCCGAACTCTATCGGTGTTAGGGAATGTTGCCACCACGTTCGCCATCCTGCGCCAGGACCAGAAAGCCATCGCATTGGCCGACGAAATCCAGCGCACTCATCCAAACGATACCTTCGCGGTGAACGTGACCGTCCCCATGATTCGGGCGATCGCCGCATTACGTCCCGCGAATCCCGCCAAGGCCGACCCGGCGAGAGCCATCGACTTCCTCAATACCGCCGCCCTCTATGGGCGCGCCAACAACAGCGTTTATTACGTCCGAGGCCTAGCCTACGAGCAGGCTGGACGCTACGCCGAGGCCCAGCAAGACTTTCAGAAGGTGCTGGACATGAAATCCCGCAGCGGACCTGACATTCTGCTGGTGATCGCTCAACTGAAGTTGGGCCGCTTATTTCAGAAGCAGGGTGACCCTCCCAAGGCTCGCATCGCCTATCAGAACTTTCTCGCCTCCTGGAAAGACGCTGACCCTGACCTCCCACTCCTCCACGAAGCCAAGGCTGAATACGCCAGGCTCCAGTAGAGACGCGGCTTGCCGCGTCTCCGTCCATACGCCACCCATGAGCCGATGGAGGAACGGGGCGCCCTCGCCCGTCCATTCGGGCGGGACGTCCCGCGCTCCACCGTCAGAAACGGATCAGCATGAGCAGCCAAGATCACGGTGAAGAGCACAATGACGATCAACGAGCCCGTTGGGATAACAAGTACGAGCAGGGCCTGCCATCTCTGACCGAACCGGATCCGTTCTTCATCTCGGCTTACGAGCGGTTTGTGAATCCATCGCTCCCGAAGCCAGGCGTGGCATTGGATTTGGCGGGTGGACTTGGCAGACACGCCCTATGGCTGGCAAGCAGGAGCTGGCAGGTTACTGTGGTGGAAATTTCCGACGTGGCGATCGGAAAGCTCAGTCAGGCCGCTCTTCAGCTGAATGTTAATGTCGACCTCTTTGCAGGGGACGCCGCCGAATACAAACTTGAACCCTCACAGTTTGATCTCATCGTGCTGTTCTATCACCTGGACCGCGGTCTCTTCCCCAAGATAGTTTCCGCGTTGAAACCGCGCGGTCTGCTCATCTGTAAGATGAGCCTGCGATGGGATTCGGGCGAGAGGTTAACGACGGGCAGTACCAATCCTCTGCAGAGAAATGAACTGCCGTCACTCGTTCCAGAACTGGATGTTCTGCATCACCAGGAACGCCCCGTGCGCGATCGGGGCGTAGTCGAGTTTGTAGCAAGGAAGTAAGGGCAGTGCGGCTTTCGCATCGTACCGCCCTCACCCGGGGAAGGACTTCCGTTAGAAATGAAACCCGACCTGAGCCGTCAGCGAACGCGGCGTCACATAGTGCGTCCCGCTGAACGTCGAAAGGAAGTTATACAGCGTCGTCTTGTTAGTCACGTTGATGGCGGTGAGCGTAAGACTCCATTTGTAACGTTCGCCTTTGAACAGGTTGTCGTCGCCCACCGAGACATCGAAAAGACTCCGTGGGGCGATGCGCTGGGGATTGTGGTCGGGGTTCTGCGTCCCGGGCGCTGGTATCTTCACCAGAGTCGAACCATACTGCGATGGCGCACAAGTGGTGAGAGGTGTAGAGAGTGTTGGGCGTTGGCTGCCGCAGAACAGTCCAGCTTGAAGTTGCTGATCCGCGGTAAGCCCAGTCAGGTCCACAGGAGTTGTTGTATCGGTTGCGAATGGCACCGCGCCTGCAACCAGACCGCTGTCATAGCGCCAGTTGAAGCCAACCCACGGCCCAGTCTTCCAGGGCTGGTATTGCAAGTGAGTCGTTTCGTTGAACTTCTCGTCGTGGTCAATACGGAATGGACTCCCACTCTGCCCTACCGTAGTCCCCAGACCGCTGGTTTGGGGCGGGAAGAACCGTGCGGCGACGCTCGACATTACAACCAGCGCCGTAAACCCGTGGAACTCTGGCACACTCACGCGAATTGCATATCCCGGTATCTTGGAATTATGCCACGCAACTGGGAAAAAAATCGGAGTCGCAGCCAGGATGCTGAAATCGTAGCCGGTGTGCGTGTACTTCCAAACATAATCCCCACTCACGACGGCAAAGCGACCCAACGCTTGCTGGAGACCTGCATGGAATTCATTGCGGTAGCCGGGCTGAAGCGGTGCGTTTACGCAAGGGATGAGAGTGGAGAGAACCGCAGACTGGCACCCGGTGCTTGAAACTATCAGATTCTCGTTGAACGGACTTTCAAGGCTCCGTCCATAGGAAACGCGAAGAACCGTATTTGATTTTTTGATGTTGTAAGCAAGGCCAACGCGAGGCTCGGCCTGACGAGCAATAACCAGGCCGTTGTACAAGTCACCACGAATTCCCAGGTTTACAGACCAGTTCCCTTTGGTGATTTGGTCCTGGACATACAGCGCGGCCTCTTTCACGTCCGTGTGGCCGCGAAATGGGAACAAAGTGCTGCTGGAACTGGCACAGTTGTCATTCGTTGACGGGGTAGCTCTAGTCAAATCGTAGCAGCCTAGAAGTGGCGTGAACGGACTCGCAGCATTTGGGTTCGATGCAATGTTTGGTTGTAAACCAGCCCCCGCGCATTGGGATGGATCATTGAACCCAGCGACCGGACTGTTGCTTGCATCCAAACATGGGGAGTTGAGAAATGGACTGACGATACCAAGACTGAAATTCTCGGTGAGGAAGGTCTGTTGATACGTGGCGCCCACTTTTATGTTGTGGATCCCTTTCACATATGACAGATCGGAGCGAAGGCCGACATTGGCAAGCGTCCGATTTTGCGCGACCGTGGATTGCTGAATCGGACCGAGATCCGCAAAAGGATTCTTGCTGGGATAGTAGTTATAGGCGTCCCGCCGCACGAATGCGCCCAAAGTAAACACAGCGTTTGTGCTGAGCACTCGCGTCCATGACGGCGCAATATTAAAGGTCTGTATCTGCGAGCGCTGATCCGCGGGGCCTACGACATTGCCGTTGGGATCGAGTCCCCCGCTGCCCGACCACGCCGTAGCAAGTTGGGTGTCAAACGAGTTGGGCGTCTGAAACCACGAACGCGTGAAGCCCAGGTTCAGGTGAATGGAGTCCGCGGTTGAGAGTTGATAGTCAACGCGGTCAAATACGTTTTCTTCGTTGCCCCTGGCGTGCATTACGACAAACTCCGGCGGATCAAGAAACCGGCCACTGTTCAAGCCGTTGGCAGAGATAAAGTTTCCCCACTTTGCGCCGCCATACGCCAGGTCGAAGCCTACATTGGATGAGCCAAAGGAGCCGTAGGAAGCGTTTATGCTCCCGTGAGGTGTGGTTACACCCTGGCCTGAGCGCGTCGTTGCCACAATCACCAGGCTCGTCTTGCCGCCGTACTCAGCCGGCGGCGCGCCGGGAATGACCTCCAATGACTGGATCGAATCGACGGGTATCTGATTCGAAAAAACCTTGCTTTGCTGATCCGTGATGGGCTGCCCGTCAACCGAGAACGAGTTGGACGCATGGTCGCCCATCCCGTGAAACAAGCCGTTCGAATCGGCGGCGACTCCGGGCGATGCCAGGGTGACCAGCGAACTCACCGACGAAGACTGACTTTCGAGAGGAATCTTGTCGAACAATCCCCGGTCCACGTCGGTGTGGCCGATCGGATCGTTCTCCACTAAATCCTCTCCAGCCTCGACCGTGACCGCCTCGGAACTCCCGGCCACCGCCAGATTGACTTTTACATTCACGCCCAGAGCCGACCGAATCTCCACATCCTGCGCGGTTTGGGCAAATCCCGCAGCCGTCACCGTCATGTGATACGGATTAAACGGCACGTTCGGGAAAGTGAAATTCCCCTTACTGTCAGTAGTCGTCGTCCGGTCAAAGCCGCTGACCGCGTTGTGAATCTCCACCGTGGCATTCGCAACCACCGCGCCCGAAGGGTCCAGTACGGAGCCGCTGATCGAACTTCCGCCCGACTGCGCGTTCGCGGCCCCCACACTCAACATCGCAGAAACGGTCACAATAGCCACAGCCAGCCAGCCCTTACAAAATAAATGCATGATTCCTCCAATAATGGGTTCTGGAGCGAGTCCGATCACATTCAAGATCGAAGATCGCTGTCCTTTGGAATACTTACTGGATTCGGCGCGGGATCAGAACGCAGGTGGGGGACGAATAAACTGGGTGGTGGCGGGACGGAAAATCCGGGAAACTTCTGAAACCGGACTCGCCAGGGCTGCAGTAGCCAAAACCGGAGCGGATGCAATCGTCTGGGTGTTGAGTCCGACATGAGCTGTAGCGCAAATCGAGCAGGTGTGGTGGGATGTGGTCGAGTTCTCGGGATGCGAGTGGGTCGCCTGTATCGTACCCATCACGCACACCAGGGCAATGCAGAGCACGCCTGCAGCTCTGACGAACGCCCCCCGATTTGCCACTACCCTCCGCATGCTCTTACCGCGTTGCTTATTGACTTAGGCGCGTTGCCTATAGACGATTGTACCCTTAGATGGTCATCCACGGAAATTCGCTGCACTAAAAATGAGGCTCCCCGCACACCCTCCGCACACGGCTGCCTTCCAAGGCCTTGAACGGATGGTACCTGCGCTTGGTATATTCTCGGGTTCGCAGACATGAAACCTTTTAACCTCTGCTTGCTCGGCTTCGGCAACGTCAACCAGACGCTGGTCGAACTCTTCGAACGCAAAGAATCCGAACTGCGCGAGCGTCACGGCATCGAGTGGCGCATCACGGGAGTCGCATCGCGACGCATCGGCTGGCAGGCAAACGCGTCCGGCTTTGATGTGGCCGAACTCCTGCGTGCGCAGAACTCGGACGCACTCGCCTCGGATGCGTTCGCGAGAATGCGCGGCAAGGAGTGCCAGCACTACAACGCCTGGCTCGACGCGGCTCAGCCCGCCGTCGTGTTCGAAGCCACTTCCCTCAACGTCGAAAACGGACAACCGGCCATCGACCACATCCGCGCCGCGCTCGAACACGGAGCTCACGCGATCACGGCCAACAAAGGCCCGGTCGTGCATGCCTATGAAGAATTGCGTGACCTTGCAGCCCGCCGCGGCAAGCAGTTTCTGTTTGAATCTACCGTCATGGACGGCGTCCCCATCTTCTCCCTTTTCCGCAACACGCTGCCTGCGACCGAGGTGAAGGGGTTCAAGGGAATCCTCAACTCCACCACGAACGTGATTCTGGCTGGCATGGAAGCTGGGCTGAGCTTCGACGAATCTCTCGGCCAGGCGCAGCAACTGGGCATCGCCGAAACCGATGCCAGCCACGACATCGACGGCTGGGACGCAGCCGTAAAAGTCGCCGCGCTGGTGAACGTGATCATGGGCGTGCGCCTGCCTCCGAAAAAAGTGGACCGCGAGGGAATCCGCAGGCTCACCGGAGAAGCGGTGCGCTCGGCTCGAAATGCAGGCGCGCCCTACAAACTCATATGCCGCGCCCAGCGCACCGAATCGGGAGTAAGCGCCAGCGTCCGCCCGGAGCAGATCCCGCTCACCGACCCGATGGCGCTGGTCGGCGGAACGTCGTCCATCGTCCAGTTTGAAACCGACATTTTCCCGGGCCTCACAATCACGGAGGAAAATCCCGGCCTCTATGCGACGGCCTACGGCATGCTGGCGGACTTCATCCGAGCAGCCAAGTCGGAGAGCAGGCCGGGGTGAGAACCAACAAAAGCACTATCACCCGGAGCGGTATTCTTCGACAATCGTTGGAATTGGAATTGGAATCGGAATTATCACCGACTCCGTTTGTTGCAGCGCCACCTGCGTCTTAATTTGATCTTTAGTATTTTGATCTTCCCAGTTGGGCCTGCTCCATGCGGGCTCAGCGAAGTCAGACTCAGGGAGAAGTAATTTATGTCGGGACAAGTCATTTTGTATTTTGACGACCAAGCGGACGCACTGCGCTTCGCCCTAGCCGCGGGATCCGTGATGGCGGGCGACGAAGCTCGCGCCACCGACGATTTGGTCCAGAAAACGACGCGAGTCACGCGCATCCGGCTGGACGCCGCGAACAAAGGAAAGGGCAAGCAACCGAATCCTCCCGAACGCGCTGCCTAACGAGGTGCTGAAAAGGCGCTGCGTACCCGGATGCTGAAAAGCCCGCTGGTCGTGCCGCCCCGTTTCGTATCAGGGCATCGCTTCCCGGATGCCGAATCTCTCAGAAATTAGACGCCCCTTTAGGGCCCGGGCATGCGAATCCCTCGGCTTTCATGCCACCCTCCCGCATCGACCCTAATGCTCTCATTTAAAATGTCTGCTATGCCAATCACTGAACAGGCTTCATCTTCATCCACCGCACTCGACCTCGCCTGGGTTCGCTCGCAGTTCCCCGCGCTCGCGCAGACTGTCAATAAGCATCCCGCCGTCTTTCTGGATGGCCCCGGCGGCACACAGGTCCCGCGGCAGGTGATTGACGCCATCGCGGACTATCTCTCGCGCAACAACGCCAACACCGGGGGCGCCTACCACACCAGTCGCAACACCGACCGCGTGATTGCGGAGGCGCGGTCTGCGATGGCCGATTTCCTGAATTGCGATGCGGATGAAATCGTTTTCGGCCCGAACATGACCACGCTGACTTTCGCAATGAGCCGCGCCATCGGCCGCGAACTCGCACCCGGCGATGAGATCGTCCTCACTCTGCTCGACCACGACGCGAACTTCTCACCCTGGAAAGCGCTGGAAGAAAAAGGCGTCATCATCCGCACGGTAAAGTTTAACGAAGACGACTGCACGCTCGACATGCGCGACCTTGCCGCGAAAATCGGCAAGCGCACGCGGCTGGTGGCCGTCGGTTATGCGTCGAATGCCGTAGGCACAATCAACAACGTCGCCGAAGTGGTGCGACTGGCGCAGCAAGCTGGCGCGCTGAGTTACATCGATGCCGTCCACTACGCTCCGCACGGGCCAATGGACGTGCGCGCACTCGACTGCGATTTTCTAGTCTGCTCGACTTACAAGTTTTTCGGCCCGCACATGGGCGTTCTCTATGGCAAGCGCGAACACCTCAAGCGTCTGCATCCGTATAAAGTCCGGCCTAACACCGACAACATTCCAAACTGCTGGGAATGGGGCACCCTGAACCACGAATGCATCTCGGGAATCAAAGCCTGCGTGGATTACTGGGAAGAGCTGGGCAGACTCGCGAAGCCTGCGGTCACGACCCGGCGCGCAGCGATCCTGGCCGCGCACGAAGCGATTCACGGTCACGAACGAACAATGATGGAGAAGATGATCGCAGGCTTGCTTGCGATTCCCGGATTAAAGCTATACGGCATCATCGACCCACGGCGCTTCGAGAATCGCTGCGCGACGATCGTCGTCCGAATCGAAGGCCACACGCCGATGGAACTGGCCACGATGCTAGGCGAGCGCGGCTTCTTCGCGTGGGACGGAAACTACTATGCCCTGAACCTCACCGAACAGTTGGACGTCGAGCGCCTGGGAGGATTTCTGCGCATAGGCCTCGTGCACTACAACACGATGGAGGAAGTGGAGAGGCTGCTGGGGGCGCTGCGGGAAATTGTGGGAAGGTAGAATCTCTGCATTTACGCCATTACGGATGGCGGCGACAACGGCAGTCGCATCTCAAAGACGGCTGCGAAGCAGCGATTGCTGCAATCGCAAATTCGACTCTTCGGATTCCGATTCGCCGAACCGATGCCCACCGAGGAAAAGCGGTCAGGGCCGGAGTCAGTCATGGCGTTAGCGCGCGACACTGGCGGGTTCGTCTTCGGTGTTTCGGGCCACCCCAGCGCAGGTGGAGCGTCTTTTCTGCCGTCCGGGAATTTTGAATATGACGAGGACGAGCAGACGCGGGAAAGAATCAGACTTTACAGGCAGGCGCTCAATATTCAGGTGAACGGTTTCTACACGTTGCACTTGGATGCACCCATCCAGCCCGGGAAAGCGGGAAAGGTCTCTCTCGGCATCGTGGATGGTAGGGGCATCGCGAGGAAGGACGTCGCGTTCCCATACTCGAAACTACTGCCCTCACAACCCAACTAGGATTACGGCTTGCGGCTCTTCGTCTGCCGTTTTCGACTCGGAGGCTTGGTTCGAACGCGTTTCGTTTGAGCACGCTTCCGGCGAGCGGCTTTCGCTTGCATCTCGACCACGGAGTTTCCCCGTCCGACAATCGCCAATTTCGCCAGTCCGATGAACAACCCGTGCTCAACCACTCCTGGCGTGCCACTCAACTCGCGCGCGAGCGCCGCCGGATCCGCGATCTTCCCAAAGCCGCAATCGAGAATCTCATTGCCATTGTCGGTCAGGTAAGGACTGCCGTCGGGCTTCAAGCGCAATTTGGGCAAGCCGCCGAGCGACACGATCTTCCTCTCGACAACGGTTCGCGCAAACGCGATTACCTCGACTGGCAGTGGAAACTTGCCGAGCACAGCAACCACCTTGCCGGAGTCAGCGACCACCACCATCTTCTTCGTTGCCGTAGCGATGACCTTCTCGCGAGTCAGCGCCCCGCCGCCGCCTTTGATCAAATTCAGCTTGGGATCGACTTCATCGGCGCCATCGATGGTGATGTCGATTTCCGGGTGTTCGTCCAGCGTAGTCAGCGGGATGCCGAGTGTGCGCGCCAGATCGGCAGTCCGCACAGAAGTTGGGATTCCGATAATTTTCAGTCCATCTTTCACGCGCTCGCCCAGCGCGACAACTGCGAAGTACGCGGTTGACCCCGTGCCCAATCCAACGATATCGCCGTCGCGCACCAGCTTCGCGGCGGCGCGGCCGGCGGCTTCTTTTTCTTCTTCATTCGCCATGGTTGCACCTTATTGACGTCCCGTCTGATCGACACTTCACCCGATCGGCGCTTGTCGTCAGACGATGGACGATCACTTGTTATAGATCGCGATGTAGGCGAGATAACCCGCCAGTACCACTCCGAAAAGACCGAGCAAGTAGGATACGAGGTCGATCACGAATCCAGCCGGCTCGAAAGTGTTCGAATCAAGTTGCACTTTGGTCTTTCGATAGCGCCTGAGACCGGCCAGAATCAGCAGCACTCCACCCACGGTCGAAATAATGCCCAGCCAGGTTGTCAGGCCGGGGGTGGTGGAGTTGTATCCCTGCATCTTCATGAATTCGCGCAGTGCAATCGAGAACCGTCCGACTGCGAATCCGAAGACGATGGTCGCGACGCCAGTTCGCACCCACGCTAGAAAGGTGCGTTCGTTGGCCAGGTGATCGCGGGCGCGATTGGGGTTTGAATTATCAGGCATGTATAAGGGTGAACAGGCAAGTCTAGCAGCCCGAATTATTCCACAGCCTTCTGAATCAGCGCACCGATTCCCGCGATGTTTTTCAAAAGATCGGCGGGAAAACCGTGCCGCTCCTGAAGATATTCCGGTGAATTGTAGGAGAGCCACACTTTGCCCTGCTCGTCTTGCCACGCAAGCGCTTTCAACGGAAGGTCGATGGCCAACCGGGGCGCCGCAACCATCAAAGGCGTCCCACCTTTCGGACTGCCGAAGATCAACAACTGCGTCGGGCGCAGGGCGAGGCCGGTCTTCTCCGCCTCACCGCTGTGGTCGATAAGTGCAAACACCATCACGCCTTTCTCTTTGAGGATCCACTCGAGCCGCGCCAGAGTTTCGGGCACGGAGTAGCGGCTCGGCACATCGATGATTCCGCTCGCCATGTCGGTGCCTCCAATTCAGATTTGCGACATCATAAACCCTTGTCATAGATTTCAGGTCGATCTACATCCTGCGATTGGCCTTGCTGGTGGAGCGGGCGTCCCCTCCCGGCCACCTCGCTGGCCGGACGGGCGAGACGCCCGTCTCTCCACTTCCCTCGGCTGAATCGGCCACACCGGGCGCCGCATCCGTTATTCTATATAAGACCTCTTATGGCGACTTCAACTCGGAATACCAGCAGGAGCGCGGCTCCCGCAATCGTCGACAATTACGAACGCGAACGCGTCTTTAACCTGTTCCGGCAATTTGGATATCTGGAAGCCGAACTGAACCCGCTCGGCCTGCTGCCTCCGCAACCGCATCCCGATCTGCGGTTTGACAATGAGATTGACAACGAGTGGGCGCGGGAAGCGCGCCGCATTTATTGCGGCAGCGTAGGCGTGGAATTCATGCACATTGCCAACCCGGAGCGGCGACGCTGGCTTCAGGAACGCATCGAGGCCGAACCCGCCGCCACCGAGCGGGAGCGCGCCCTGGACCTGCTGTTCCGCGCCGACGTTTTTGAGCAGACGCTGCAGCAGCGCTATCTCGGCAACAAACGATTCTCGCTCGAAGGCAACACGTCTTTACTGCCGGCGATGGATGAGGTTCTGGACGTGGCCGGCGAGCACGGCGCGGTCGAACTGGTCATGGGCATGAGTCATCGCGGACGGCTGAGCGTCATCATTCATCTGGCCAAGCGCCCGGCGGAGCAGGTGTTTGCCGAATTTGAGGATGTGGATCCACGCAGCGTATTGGGATCGGGCGACGTGAAGTACCACATGGGCGCGACCGGTGAGTACGTCACCCGGAGCGGCAAGAAAATTCATATCCACCTGGTATCCAATCCCAGCCACCTGGAAGCCGTGAATCCGGTGACGGTGGGACGCACTCGCGCCAAGCAGGACCGCGCCGGCGAAGGCGGCGAGGCGAAGTATCTGCCGCTGCTCGTTCACGGCGACGCCGCGTTCGCAGGACAGGGCATCACGGCAGAAACCCTGAATTATGCCGACCTCAGCGGCTTCACCGTGGGCGGAACGATTCATGTAATCGTCAACAATCTGATCGGGTTCACGACCAATGCCCGCGAAGAGCATTCCTCGCGCTTCTCGGCGCAACTGGCGCGGCGGCAGGCGATTCCGATCTTTCATGTGAATGGTGAAGACGTGGACGCCGTGATGCGGATCGCGCGAATCGCCGCCGAATACCGCTACAAATTCGGCACCGACGTGGTCGTGGACCTGATCGGCTACCGGCGCCATGGCCATAGCGAGGTGGACGATCCCACCGTGACGCAGCCCCTGATGTATAAGGCGATCAAAGAGCACCCGCCGCTGTACCAGATTTACGCCAAACAAATCGGCCTTGACGCTGACAATATCGCAGAGCGAGTAAGGACGATCAAGAGCGAGTACGAAGCCGCACAAAAGAGCGCGACGCAGTTCACCAAGAAGCCGCTGATGCGCGATCTTCCCAAGTATTGGGACGACTACTTCGGGGGCCGCTATAAACCGGACTACGAGCAGCCCACAGGCATCGCGCGCGAGGAGTTGGTCGAACTCACGGCGCGTTTGACCACGTATCCGGAAGGTTTTCACATCCATCCCAAGGTGAAAAAGTTGCTGGAACAGCGCGCGGAGATGGGGACGGACAAGAAGCCAGTCGACTACGGCATGGCGGAGGCGCTGGCTTTCGCGAGCCTGGTCAAGCCTAACCTGGGGAGGCCGGGGATTCCCGTACGCCTGAGCGGTCAGGACACGCGGCGCGGGACATTCAA
>Ga0210384_10006165_pt1 | contig 12844 bp, 12 predicted proteins | sample IncBWH2MmetaG_FD_160574 | JGI IMG/M metagenome (GOLD analysis project Ga0210384, IMG submission 160574) | Forest soil microbial communities from Barre Woods Harvard Forest LTER site, Petersham, Massachusetts, United States - Inc-BW-H-2-M | ecosystem: Environmental > Terrestrial > Soil >... | reverse complement strand
ATCGATGGTGCCGATCAGCTCAATGGCCGCGGACAGCCGGGCTGCGGGTGTCATTTAAAACTTCCAGGTTTGAGGACGGCCGCAGGACTCTCGTGCAGGACTCCAGCGCAAGACTCTAGATGGGCAAGAGAATCCTCACCGCGAAGTAGACCCACATCGCAAACAGCACCAGCACGCCTGCGGACCATGCCGTCGAGCGCTTCCCAGCATCGTTCGAATTCGCGAACACGCCGGCATGCACGAAGCGCGTGACCACGAACACCCAGGACATCGCCACGATGAACAAGTCGGTATGGCGAGTTGGCATCGCCAAGGCAATCAAAGCGTAGAACAATACCGGCAGCCCGAATTGGTCGAGCTTCGTCTCCTCGCTGACCAAACCACCGCGGCGGCCGCGCACCATCCACAACAGAAGTCCAAAAGTGAGCCCGATTTGGACGAAAACGGGCAGCAAAACCATTTGAACCGACATGCGAATCCCTCCCCGGCGCTGGGCGCGCCTTTCGCTATAGCGGTCGCCCCCGCCGCTGACAATCAATCCGCCCACTTGAACCACCCCCGGCGTTGCCGTGACTAACTACTGATAGTTCCAGCGATTTTGGTCCTGCAAGGCTCGAGATGCCGCGATGAATATCACGACCCCGATCCTGACCAGCGCGATCCATCTGGCCATGCTGCCCGGCGATTCCATCAACTCGTTCCTGAGGATGATTGGCGAGGGCACCGGCCTGTTCGACGATAGCCCCGATGGCGGGCTTGGCATGGTGATGTCGGGGCTATCAGGCGTTGCCGCCGCACTTGCGGTCGCGATCGTCCTGACCGTCTATTTCCGCAGCGGATACCGCACCACGCGCGATATCGTGAAGCATGGCCTCGCGACGCTCGCCGTGCTCGCGCTGGTGGCATTCGTCGCCTACGACATGCGGCAGGCGGCGCTTGCCTATCTCGGCATCAATCCGTCGAAGCCGGCGGTCGAATTCGAGATCCGCCTGCCCAAGGCCGTGTTGTCGGCGATCTCAGACACGCAGGTGGAATTGCACACCGACCGCAATCAGAAGCTCGCGCAAATGTCCGGCGCGCTCGATTCAAGCGATGGCCGCAGCGTGCTCCGGGGTTCCGTGACGCTCGATTACCGCACCACCGAACGCGTCGTGGTCCTGAACCTGCCGGGCCAGGCGCAATGCGAGTTCAAGCTGCGGCTCGCCGCCAACCCCACCCGTTCCGACCAGTTCGGGCCGTGGCACCTCGCCGACCGCATTGCCTCCCCCGCGACCGGCGAGGTAGCGGGCACCGTGACGCATGACGCCTTTGCGATCCGCTATCGGGTGTTGTGACAAGTTTCGAATCCTTCTCGAAAAAAAGGCGTCATCGTCCGCCAAAGGGTCGGCGCGAAACATTTGGCGATCCAGTATTCGAAACTAAGTTTTAAACTGATAGGTATGACGACGTCGTCATGATTCCTATGCACCGGACGAGTATGCTCGCTGCATGCCCGAATTTCGCCTGACCCAGATTTCCGACACCCACCTCGCCCGCCGCCTTACCAAGCTGACCGACAATTTCCACCGCCTCAGCGAATATATCGACGCGAGCCGTCCTGACCTCGTCATCAACAGCGGCGACGTCGCCTTCGACGGCCCGGCCAGCCCAAAAGATCTCGATTTTGCGAGATCCCTGCACGACGCGCTGCCGGTTGCGTGCCGCTATTTGCCCGGCAATCACGATATCGGCGACAATCCGACCGAGATCGGTCCGACTCCCTCGCAACGGGTCAGCGAGAAGGACCGGCAGGCCTTTATCTCCGTATTCGGTGACGACCGCTGGCGGTTTGAAGCTGCCGGATGGTGCTTCATCGGCCTGAACTCGCTGGTGATGAATTCAGGCCTCGGGGGTGAAGCCGAGCAGTTCGATTGGCTGGCGGCCGAACTCGCCGGCGCCAAGGGCAAGCCCGTCGCGCTGTTCCTGCACAAGCCGCTTTATCTGAACGCGCCCGATGATCCGGAACTCGAGGCAACCTCGTTCCGCTACGTCCCGCAGCCGGCGCGAGCGCGTCTGATCGAAATGCTCCGCACAGCCGATTTGCGGCTGGTCGCCAGCGGCCACGTACATCAGCGGCGCGATTTCACATTTGCCGGCATTCGTCAGATCTGGGCGCCGTCCGCAGGCTTCATCATTTCGGATGCACGGCAGGAACGGATCGGCATCAAGGAAGTCGGCCTCGTGGAGTATCGCTTCCAGCCCGACAGTTTTGAGGTCCGCCACGTCAAGGCGCCGGGTCAGGTCAATTTGGATCTGGACGAGCTTCTCGCGAAAGCGCCGGCCGAGTAAGCGCGCGCTACTTCTGCGCGGCGTCTTTCAATTCTCGCTTGATGGAAACCAGGAGCGACTGCAAAGCCTCTGGATTTGCCGATGGCTTTGCGGGCGGCGGCGCCGTCTTTGTCAACGGCGTTGCGGGCGGCGGAACAGCATTTGCCCAGGGCTTCGCAGGTGACGGCACTATCGCGGATGCCGGAGCGGGTTCAGCCTGCCGCTCGACCTCCACGAATTGGCCATGCAACACGTCTTCGCGGCGACCCGCCATCCAGAGGGTCACCCAATAGCCGACGGCCAGCAGAATTACGCAAAAAATACCGATCTCAAACATTGCTACACCTGAAATTGGTGTAATTTTTCAATGTCTTGAGATGCGGGTCAAGCAACGGCGAAGCGCAGGCCGCGCGAATTTCGGGCGGTTGTGACAATTCGGATACGCTCACATCCGGGGCAAGTCGGGCTGCGAGCAACGCTGCCTGACAGCTCCGTCACGGGAGGCCAATCTCAAGGCCCGAACCAGCTGACCGAGGGCTCCCCGTAATAATAGCCGTAGGTGCCAATCACCGGCGCGTCGATCATCGCGCCTGGGCCGTAAGGCTGATGCCGATAATAGAAACGCGGTCCGGGCGTGAATTTGTGCCCATAACCACCGGTCAGATAGCGGCTGTCCGGATAGTTGAACCCCATGGCACCGGGCTCCTGGGTGGCTTCCTGGGCCATTGCAGGCGCGATCAGCATCGCCGCCGCGATGCAACCGGCCGATAGAATCTTGAACGTCGTCATTGGCTTTCTCCATCAGATGCAAAAAGCCAACGACAGGTTTATCGAGACGTTCCTCGTCGTTTCTCAAGGGAGCGTGAGTTCGCAACTCGAGTTCCGCGAAAGAGTCGGTGAAGGGCTTACGCCCTGTCCGGCCCGACTCGCACCAATTGCTTGCCGAAATTGGCGCCCTTCAGAAGCCCCATGAACGCTGCCGGTGCGCTGTCGAGGCCATCGGTGACGAACTCCTTGTACTTGATCTTGCCCTCGCGCACCCAGCCCGACATGTCGCGCAGGAACTCGGCGTGACGCGCGGCGTAGTCGCTGACGATGAAGCCGCGGATCGCCAGACGCTTGGTCAGCACCGCGCGCATCATCGACGCAGCCCATTTCGGCGGTTTCGCTTCGGTGTCGTTGTAATGCGCGATCAGGCCGCAGACGGGTATGCGCGCGAACGTGTTGAGCAGCGGGAACACCGCTTCAAACACGGCGCCACCGACATTCTCGAAATAGACGTCGATACCTTTCGGGCAGGCGTCTTTCAATTTCGCTGCGAGATCGGGATCGCGATGATCGAGGCAGTCGTCGAAGCCGAGCTCGCGTTTGACATAGTCGCATTTGTCCTTGCCGCCGGCGATGCCGACGGCACGCGCGCCCTTGATCTTCGCGATCTGCCCGACCGCCGATCCGACCGCACCCGAGGCGGCCGCGACGATGACGGTCTCTCCCGGCTGCGGTTTGCCGATGTCGAGCAGGCCGAAATAGGCGGTCATTCCGGGCATGCCGAGCACGCCGACCGCGGTCGAGATCGGCGCGATCTTGGGGTCAACCTTGGCGAGGCCCTTGCCATCCGACAGCGCATGGGTTTGCCAGCCGGCGCGCGACAGCACGATGTCGCCCTTGGCGAAGGCGGGATTATTGGAGGTAATCACCTCGGCAACGGTGCCGCCCTCCATCACGCCGCCGACCGGCACCGGCGCCGCATAGGACGGCCCGTCGCTCATGCGGCCGCGCATATAGGGATCGAGCGACAGCCAGATCGTGCGCAACAGCACCTCTCCTGGACCGGGTGTCGGTAGCGGAACTTCCTCGATGCGGAAATCGGACGGTTTTGGCTCGCCGACGGGACGGGAGGCAAGAACGACGCGCTTGGCGGATTGGGGCATGTGGTTTCCTCCAACTTTATCTGATGATCGACATCTAACGATAAAGCCGCCGGGATGGAAGTAGGCTCCCTCGCCCCGCTCTCTTGTCCGCCGAAGCCCGCCTTCGGGCGAAGACGGATGCGGCGCGAGGCGAGGAACGAGGCCTACACCCCGCCCGGATAGTTCGGCGCTTCCCGCGTAATGGTGACGTCGTGGACGTGACTCTCGCGCAGGCCCGCGCCTGTGATGCGGACGAACTGCGCCTTCTCATGGAACTGGGCGATGTCTCGCGCGCCGACATAGCCCATCGCGGCGCGCAGGCCGCCGGCGAGCTGGTGCATGACATTGCCGACCGGGCCCTTGTAGGGCACCTGGCCCTCGATGCCCTCCGGCACCAGTTTCAGCGTGTCCTTGATGTCCTGCTGGAAGTAGCGGTCGGCCGAGCCGCGCGCCATCGCGCCGACCGAGCCCATGCCGCGATAGGCCTTGTAGGAGCGGCCCTGCCACAAAAACACTTCGCCCGGCGTCTCGTCGGTACCGGCGAGCAGCGAGCCGACCATGGCGATGTCGGCGCCGGCCGCCAAAGCCTTTGCGAGATCGCCGGAATATTTGATGCCGCCGTCGGCGATCACCGAAACGTTGGCTTTCTTCGCCGCTTCCACCGCATCCATGATCGCGGTGAGCTGCGGCACGCCGACACCGGCGACGATGCGCGTGGTGCAGATCGAGCCCGGGCCGATGCCGACCTTGATCGCGTCAGCCCCAGCATCGATCAGCGCCTGCGCGCCTTCCTTGGTCGCGATGTTGCCGGCGATCACCTGCACCGCGTTGGAGAGCCGCTTGATGCGGTTGACGGCTTCCAGCACCCGTGAGGAATGGCCGTGCGCGGTATCCACGACAATGAGATCGACACCGGCATCGATCAGCCGCTCGGTGCGCTCATAACCGTCCGTGCCGACCGTGGTCGCCGCCGCTACCCGCAGCCGCCCTTGCGCATCCTTGCAGGCGAGCGGATGGGCGACCGCCTTCTCCATGTCCTTTACCGTGATTAGTCCGACGCAGCGATATTGCTCGTCGACCACCAACAGCTTCTCGATGCGATGCTTGTGCAGCATCCGCTTGGCCTCGTCCTGGCTGACGTTCTCCCGTACCGTCACGAGGTTTTCGTGCGTCATCAGTTCGGAGACTTTTTGGTTCGGATCGGTGGCAAAGCGCACGTCGCGGTTGGTGAGAATGCCGACCAGCTTTCCGGGCACACCCTTGCTTGCGCCGGTGACCACCGGAATACCGGAGAAGCCGTGGTCCTTCATCTGCGCCAGCGCGTCCGACAGCTTGGCGTCCGGGCCGATGGTCAGCGGATTGACCACCATTCCGGATTCGTATTTTTTCACCTGCCGCACCTGGGTAGCCTGACCTTCCGGATCGAAATTGCGGTGGATGACGCCGACGCCGCCGGCTTGCGCCATCGCGATCGCCATCCGCGCTTCGGTGACGGTATCCATCGCGGAGGCAATGATCGGGATGTTGAGCGGGATGGCGCGGGTGACGTGAGAGCGGATGTCCACCTCGGAAGGCAGCACATCCGAAAGACCAGGTTTCAGCAGCACGTCGTCGAACGTGTAGGCTTCGCGGATCTCGTGGAATCCCTGCACGGTCGCCATTGCCAACTCCTCGTTCAGCGGCGCTTCGCCGCAATACCAATTACGGATGAACGTCGCTGTCGGCGAAGCTACCCGCGTCGCCGTCGAATCGAAGCCCATCGGTGGGGTTGACGCCGGTCGATAGCATGGCAGGCTGCCGAATCAAAGCGCCATGCACAGGCTTTTTTGCGGGAGCCCGTTACCCCCGGCTCAGCGCGGATAACCCGGCGGCGGGCCGTGCTGGCGGATCGCATCCACCACTTCCCGATGCCGGCGCTCTTCCCGCTTCATGTGAACCGCGATGATCGCGTGCGCCGACGGCACCAGCAGCAGGACGTGAAAAATCAGCCCGAAAATCACGCAAAATACGATCAGGATCAGGTTGAAAATCGCCGAAAACGGCTGCCCGTTCAGAAGCAAGCCGAGCGGCGGCAATAGAGCGGCAAGAACGTAGATCATCTTTCGATCTCCGGCGACCGGCAGCGGCGCATACCAGCGTCACACAGGATTTAGGCGGTTTAGCGCCTTCCGCAATAGCCTGTATGACAATGGGGTGATACAGCGCTGACTACCCCCGCCTTTCGCCCTTCTCTCCCCAAAGCGAGATGAACAAGCAACGCCTGATCCCGCTCATCGTGGCCACGGCCCTGTTCATGGAAAACATGGACTCGACCGTGATCGCGACCTCGTTGCCGGCGATCGCCGCCGATATCGGCACCAGCCCGCTGACGCTGAAGCTTGCGATCACCTCATATCTGCTTTCGCTTGCGGTGTTCATTCCGGCAAGCGGCTGGACCGCCGATCGCTTCGGCGCGCGCATGGTGTTCGCGATTGCCGTCGGCGTCTTCATGCTGGGTTCGATCGGCTGCGCGCTGTCTTCTTCGGTGACCGGTTTTGTGATCGCGCGCATCGTGCAGGGCATGGGCGGCGCGATGATGACGCCGGTCGGGCGGCTCGTGCTGCTGCGCTCGATCGACAAGAGCGCGCTGGTCAACGCGATGGCATGGGTCACGGTGCCGGCGCTGATCGGACCGGTGATCGGCCCGCCGCTCGGCGGCTTCATCACCACGTTCTTCTCCTGGCACTGGATTTTCCTGATCAACATTCCGATCGGCCTGGTCGGCATCTTCATGGCGCTGAAATACATCGACCCGATCAAGAGCGAGGACCCCGAGCGCTTCGATCTCTATGGGCTGGTTCTCGCGGGCGTCGGGCTTGGCGGCATCGCGTTCGGGCTGTCGGTCGCCGGCCTCAACCTGCTGCCGTGGACCTTGGTCGCAGCGCTGGTCGGGATCGGCACGATCTCAATGACGCTCTATGTGATCCATGCGCGGCGGACGGGATCGCCGGTGCTGGATTTCTCGATGCTGCGGCTCTCGACCTTGCGTGCCTCGATCATCGGCGGCTTCATGTTCCGTCTCGGCATCGGCGCGCTGCCGTTTCTCCTGCCGCTGTTGATGCAGGTTGGTTTTGGGCTGTCGCCATTCCAGTCGGGTCTCGTCACCTTTGCCTCCGCCGTCGGCGCGATGGGCATGAAGACGCTGGCCGCGCGCATCATCCGCACCTTCGGCTTCCGCAACATGATGACCATCAATGCGGTCGTCAGTTCGGTCTTTCTTGCCGCCTGCGCGCTGTTCACCGCGACCACGCCGCTCCTCCTGATCATGATCATTCTCGTGGTCGGCGGCTTCTTCCGTTCGCTGCAATTCACCGCGATCAACACGGTCGCCTATGCCGAGGTCGAGCCGGCGCAGATGAGCCGCGCCACCACGCTCGTCAGCGTCAACCAGCAGCTGGCGGTATCCACGGGCGTGGCGGTCGGCGCCTTTTCGGTCGAAACGACATTGTGGCTGCGACATCAGACCGAGCTCAGCGCCGACGTTTTCGCGCCGGCGTTCCTCGTGGTCGCCCTGATCTCGGCGGCCTCGTGCTGGTTCTTCTGGCAAATGCCCGATGATGCCGGCCACGAAATTTCAGGGCGCAAGGCGCTGGCAATTTCCAGCCGCAAGGGGGCCGCCAAGGAAGCGGCGCTCGCCGCGAGCGAAACCACCGAGGACGCGCGGGATCAGCGGCTGGGGTAGGTTACAGCTCACGCATGGCTGCGCGGCATGTCACGCAAGGCCCTCAGCGCTGCCGGCGCGTTGAGAACAGCGAACGTCTCGCGCGGCGTCAGATAATTCAGCGCCTCGTCGAAGGTCTGTGCGTCCTCGATTTTTGCGCGCGCGATCGCCAGATGCGGGTCGATCTGGCCGCGGTTGCGCTGTTTTTCATCCGGCAAATTCGCCAAATGGGTTTCCAGCAATTGGCGGTCATCAGCCAATTCGCGCAGCGGAGACACCGCGGCTTCACCGGCGGACGTTGCGAATTCTTCTGCACGAACCAGTACCTGAGGCGGAGCTGTCTGCTCCGGCGTGCGGAACAATCTGGCATCAGGACGAGAGACTCTGGACGACAGCATTGCGATTGGAATACAAAGCAGAAGCCCGACCAGTACCGGCGTCATCCAAAGCAGCAACGGCAGCGACACCGCGTAGGCGCTCGCGGCCATGGCAACGCCAAAGAACGTCGGCCAGGCATATTTGCGCATCAATTCCTTGGTCGGCACCTCGCCGCCATCGCGGCGCTGAACCTGCCAGCCTGCATCGCGTCCTAACGCGATTTCCGCGATCGCAGCGGATTGGAAGATCATCATCACGGGCGCGATCAAGCCTGACAGAAATGTCTCGATAACGAGGCTGGCAAAAACGCGCGCTCCGCCGCCGAATTGCCTGCGGTTTCGCCTTTGAGTTCCGAGCAGAACGTAAGCGAGAAGTTTCGGGACGACCAACAGGCCCATCGTGCCTGCAAAAACCCAAGCTGCCAGGATCGGATCCTGTGCCGGCCATTTTGGAAACAACGAAAAACCCTTCGGAAAATACTCGGGTCGGACGAACTGCGCCTGCAAGGAGATCAAAATGCCGAACACCAGAAACAAAAGCCACATCGGCGCCGTGAGGTATGAGCCGATCCCGGTGAGCAGATGAAGCCGCGAAACCCAGTGCAGCCCGCGCGCTGGAAGCACTGCCAGGTGTTGCAGGTTGCCCTGGCACCAGCGGCGGTCGCGCGCGGCGAAATCCAGGAGCGACGGCGGGCATTCCTCAAAACTGCCACCAAGCGTAGGCGCCATTCTGATCGCCCACCCTCCCCGCCGCATCAGCGCCGCTTCGACGAAATCGTGGCTGAGAATATGCCCGCCAAACGGCTTGCGGCCCTTCAGGTCGGGAAGACCCGCTCCTTCCGCAAACGCGCGCACGCGAATGATGGCGTTGTGTCCCCAATAATTGCCTTCGGTGCCATGCCACCAGGCAATGCCGGCGGCGATCAATGGGCCGTACAGGCGCCCTGCAAACTGCTGCAATCTGGCGAACAGCGTTCTTGCGTTGACAACAACGGGCAGCGTTTGGATTAGCGCGACGCCTGAATGGGCCTCCATCGCAGCCACCAACCGGACGATGGTGTCGCCTGTCATCAGGCTGTCGGCGTCGAGTATGATCATATGGTCGAAAGCAGCGCCGAACCGCTTGACCCAATCCTCGATATTGCCTGCTTTTCTCGCCGTGTTTTCGCGGCGATGACGATAATAGATATTGTCGGCCCTGGACTCCCGGCGAAGCCGCAAGAAACATTTCTCTTCCGCAATCCAGATGGATGGACTGGTCGTGTCACTCAGCACAAACCAGTCGAACCTTGAACCATGTCCTGTTAGCTCGACCGATTCGTGCATCGCCCTGAGGCGGGCCACGATCCGATGAGGATCTTCGTTATAGGTCGGCAACAGCATCGCAGTCCGGCTGCCGATCGACGGCAGCGGCGTCTCGGGATCGATGCCGAGCGGATCTTTCATCCGAAACAGCAGTAGGAAAAATCCAGCTATGGTCGACATGAACGAAAAAGCGATCCATGCGAAAAGCAGCACGAAAAGACCAAGCACCATCCATTCGAGGATCGTAACACCGCCGACGTTAAGAACTTCGTACATCTCGTAGGAACCGGCCGCCGTCATCGCCGCCGTGCCGAGCAAGATCAAGGCACGGCGAAACGCTATCCGCGCAGGCGCGGCTTTGGTTTCGCCCTTGCCTTGCGCAAGGCCTCGCAATTGCTGCTTGGACATCGGCAGCGGCGACTCGGCCGGAAGGAATAGCCCGCGCGGCTCGCCGTCAGCGAGTTCAAGGTCGCGCTGTTGCCTCAAGGTGTCCATCGATAGACCCATACCTCCGAAATGGCGTCGTTGCCCTGCATCAGTGATGCCCGCAGTTCGATCGGCGACTTGTCCTTGACCGACGCCTCGAAGCTCAACCGCCAACCGCCGACGGACGGATTTGGCTGGGTGACGATGTTCTTGATCTCGGTTTTTTCGGCGCCAACGTTGCCGCGGATGCTGCTGGGATCGACCGACTTGAGTTTGTCACCGATCAGATCGAGCACGAATATCTTGGTGCCTTCGCCTCTCGTGCCGACGCCCGTTCTTACAAATCGGGCTAGCGACGAGACTTTTGGCGTATCCGGACCCCAATGCAGACGATAGGTGTAGGTGTATTCGCCCTTGGCTTCCAGGGGATCCTTCGGGCGCCAGAAGCCTGCGATATTGTCGTGGATTTCTTCCTTGGTCGGAATTTCGATCAGCTGAACTGAGCCTTCGCCCCAATCCCCGATCGGCTCGGCCCACAGGCTTGGCCGCTTTTCGAAATTCGATTCGATGTCTTGATATTCGAAGAAATTCTTTTGCCGTTGCATCAATCCGAAGCCGCGCGGATTGAGATCGGCAAAGGTAGAGATCTGCAGATCCCTGGGATTGCTGAGCGGGCGCCACAGCTCCTCGCCGCGGCCGTTATAGATCGCCATGCCGTCGGAATCGTGCACCTCGGGCCTGAAATCATCGACCTCGATGCGGTCGTTCGGTCCAAAGAAGAACATGCTCGTCATCGGCATAAGGCCGGCATGATCGAGGGCGATGCGTGGGTAGACGGCCATTTCCACATCGAAGACCGTGGTGCCGCCAGGCCGTATCGTGAAGCGATAGGCCGCAGTCGTACTTTCACTGTCGAGCAATGCGTGCACGACGATGGAATTGGCGTTTGCAGCCGGCTTCTCGATCCAGAAGGTCTTGAATAAGGGGAATTCCTCCCCTTTGGCCTCGCCGGTGTTGATCGCCAAACCCCGCGCCGACAGGCCGTAGATTTCGCCTTTCGCGACCGCCCGGAAGTAACTTGCCCCGAGAAAGACGCACACCTCGTCGTAATAGTCGGGCCGGTTGATCGGAGCGTGAATCCGAAAACCGGCGAAGCCCAGATCGGTCTCTGGACTAGGTGGTGGGTTGCTGCCGAACGCGAAATCGTCGGACCGGTAGGCGATCTTGGTTGCCTGACCGTTGGCGACTTCGTAGATGTCCACGCGCGGCGCGTAGAAGAAGCCGCGATGGAAGAATTGTACTTCGAAGGGCATTTTTTCGCCGCGCCACAGCGCGCGATCGGACACGAAACGTATCTGCCGGTAGTGATCGTAGTCCAGGTCCTTCAGACTATCGGGCAGTTTCGTATCGGGGGCCTTGTACGCTTTGCCGGCGGCATCGCGGGCCAACTGCCGTACGATGGACCGATCAAATGGAACGGAATCAGCCTTCGCGGGCAGGATCGACCCGCCTGCGGCTGACGATGCAAGCGGCAGCGTAGCCGCTGCCTGTAAAAAGCGTCGGCGGTCCAAGGAGCCTCCCGAACGGATGAGAGTGACGCAAGCAAACTCTCATGAGGCCGGTAGGTTCCAGGCACGGAACAAATGTCGCAGGGAGAGAAGACCGATCCGCGAACGGCGCTCGCGCCTCGCGTGCAGGTAGTTATCTCGGCCCGCCCCGAAACCCCGTCGCCAGCACATAGCGCTCGGAGGAATCCTGCCGGCTCGAGGCTGGCTTGACATGGCGCACGCTTGCAAAATCGCGTTTCAACTGCGCCAATAATTCCGCGTCAGCGCCGCTCTGAAACGCCTTTGCGAGGAACGTGCCGCCGGGATTGAGCACCTCTGACGCAAACGCCGCGGCGCCCTCGATGAGGCCGAGGATACGCAGCTGATCGGTCTTGCGGTGGCCGGTGGTGTTGGCGGCCATGTCCGACAGCACCGCATCGGCGCGGCCGCCCATCATCGCGGTCAATTTTTCCGGTGCGTCCTCGGCCAAAAAATCGAGCTGCGCGAAGGTCACGCCGGCAATCTCTGGCATCTCCAGAAGATCGATCGCGACCACCTTGCCCTTGCCGTCGGCCGCACCGACGCGTTTGGCGGCGATCTGGCTCCAGCCGCCGGGCGCCGCGCCGAGATCGACCACCGCCATGCCGGGCTTTAGAATGCGATATTTGTCGTCGATCTCGATCAGCTTGTAGGCCGCTCGCGAGCGATATCCCTCGCGCCTCGCCTGCGCCACATAGGGATCGTTGAGCTGGCGCTCCAGCCAGAGCTTTGACGACAGCTTGCGCTTGCCGCCGGTCTTGACCGTGACATGCAGCCGGCCGGTTGAGTCTTTCGCCATATCAGGCCTGGATCCCTATCCGCGCAACGCGCCGTCCTCGCGCATCATCTCGACCAGCATGCCCTCGCGCAGGCCGCGGTCGGCGACGCGCAGCCGCGGCAGCGGAAACGCCTGCCGGATCGCATCGAGAATGGCGCAACCTGCCAACACCAGATCGGCGCGCTCGACGCTGATGCAATTATTGTTGGCGCGCTCCTGATAGCTCATGCCGAGCAGTTTTGCGATGGTCGCGGTGAGGTCGGCGTCGCACATCCAGATGCCGTCAACCCGGCGACGATCATATCGCGCAAGATTGAGATGGATGCCGGCGAGCGTCGTCACCGTTCCCGACGTGCCGAGCAGATGCATATCGCGCAGATCGCCGGCGTGCTCGGCCGCGAACGGCGAGATATATTGCGCCACCTTTTCGACCATCCGCGCATAGGATTGCCGCG
>Ga0210384_10006164_pt1 | contig 12844 bp, 16 predicted proteins | sample IncBWH2MmetaG_FD_160574 | JGI IMG/M metagenome (GOLD analysis project Ga0210384, IMG submission 160574) | Forest soil microbial communities from Barre Woods Harvard Forest LTER site, Petersham, Massachusetts, United States - Inc-BW-H-2-M | ecosystem: Environmental > Terrestrial > Soil >... | reverse complement strand
TTTGCGATGGGGTATGACCATAGAGCACACCGCCCGTGATCAGAGGGCTTGTCTGCAGCCCGCCCGTTTCACCGGTGTCGTAGGTCCAGGCGACCGTCAAATTTTTGACGTTGCTGCGATTGATTTCCGTGAGAGGCGAATAATGATTCGCTTCCGCTGAGCCAGCGTAAGCTGGCCAGTCGCGTTGCTGGTTGCTTTGGACGGCTGATTGAGCGGCAGTCGTTTGTTTCCAAGCACAAAAGCGAATCAGGGTAATGCTGGCCAACAGTAGAAAAACGATTCTGCCAATTTTCGGAATATTCACTAGACCTCGCGTCGGAAATCTCTCGGAGTGATGCCCATGTCCTTGGATAGTACTCGAAATTGGAATCTCGACCGATATCAAAAAAGCTCGAGAGCGAGCGTGCAAACAAGTACACGAACGGCCGCTTCCGATGGACCGCACGGCGAGCAAGAGCGAATCGAAGGACGAGGAACTGGTTCAATTCGAAACACTGTTCGGAGGCGCGATTGCTTGCTCTTGCGAAACGGGTCGTTGCGGAGAAGGAGCAGTCAGGAACGTGATATGAAGCGCGAGCGAACCATGTCTCTCCGCTGGAGGCTGGTTTGACGATCCCACGGAGGGAAGGCGAGTGCTGCCAGCTCTTCAATTCCGACAACACATTCGCCTGGCAGCGCTCTACCGGCGAATGGCACCGTCTTTGCGTCTTGCGGGCGCGGGCACGGGGGCAGCGCTGCCTTCGAGGCGAACGAAAAGCCGATCCTCCCGGGATCGGAAAGATTACAGGTACCATCAGCATGGGACTTGCCCTGTCGCCCGACTATCGCACGGGCAGCGTGGAAGAAATTGTCCATTAAGCGGACACAGCGTTGTAGGCTGCGAAAGGATCGGGAGCGAATTGCGTTCGTCTCGCAACGCCGAATACCACAAACAAGAACGAAAAGACCAACCATTTTCAGCGCGTTAGTGATTTCCAAAACGTAACAGCGCCTCGGGCTGTTAGCTACGTTCTCTTGGGTACTTCCCGCATTTGCTCCATCATCTGCCGCATCGCAGACGTGGAACCGGGGGCACGGCGTTCTCGCCAAGCTTCCAGTCGCTTGCAGGTTTCTTCGATTCCGGAAAACAGATAGGGATTCTTGAACGCGGCGCGCCAGGTTGGCACGATGCTGCGCATGCGATCCCAGACCACCCAGATCTCGCCATTGCTTTCGAAAAAGAGTTCGTCGTTAATCAAGCCGCGATTGACAATGCTGGCTACCATGTCCCAATAACTGATCACCATTCGGATGTAGGTATTCTCCTGGCTTCCTTGAGGATACTTTTGCATCACTTCTTCGGGCGTCGATGCGTGATAGTGCTCGACGAACCAGGCTCGTGCTTCCCGCAGCCGCGGCTCGCGGCGGAGGTCATAGAGCCGCAACATCAAATTAACTTCTTCGTAGGTAACTTGACTCATAACTTTTTCTCCTTGGATCCGAACGATCAGGTAACCGCCGCGGGCGGCCTGTTTTCCTGGAATGAATCGGCATTCAGAAGTTCGACGCGCTGCACGTGGGACAGCGAAATGCCGCGGCGTTGAAACTCCAGCTGAATTCGTCTGCGTAGTTCGCGCGCGACATCATCCTGTCGCGAAGGCATGGTTCGCAGCTGCAACCTGAGGGTGGAGGTATTCAAGTCGCAGGCCTGCACACCGAGGATTCTGGGACCATCGACCAGCGCTTGCGACCAGGAAGCGTCGGCGCGCAATTCGCCTGAGGCCGTGTCCAGAACCTGGAAGGCAAGTTCTTGCGATACGACGGGGGATATGACAACGTCCACGAAGGCCTGTGACCAGTCGCGGCTCAAGTTCCCCACAGCGCGGATGTCGCCGTTCGACAGGGTTACCAAAGCTCCGCGGGAATCGCGGACTACCGTGGAGCGCAGTGTGAATTGCTCGACGCGGCCCGTGGTTTCGCCGGCGTGGATGGATTCGCCGACAGCGTATTGATCTTCCGAAATTATGCAAAAGCCGGCGATAGCGTCCTTCGTGAGATTTCGGGCGCCGAAGCCGATCGCCAGACAGATAAAACCGGCCAGCAACGCGGCAGGCATGACATTGACGCCGAATTCCTGTGCTGCGGTGAGCAGCGCCAACACCCAGATAAGCGCGTTGCCCGCGTTGAAGAGCCTGTCTGCGACCGAGCGAGTTTGCTGCTCTCTCGTTTGCGCGGCACGGCTTTGGGAAGCGGCGGACTTGACCATTTTGTCGGTGAGGCTCTTCAACAACCGGGTGAGCAGGAACGCAACGGCAACAATACCGAGGAGTCTAAGCAGGCCGGGAATGCCGGGAAGATACGCAAGAACGCTGGACATAGAGTCTATCGGAAAGCGAGTATACCATTGGCTGGAGAAGGATGCAGGCAGGCCCGCCACGCGGTACCCTGTCCAAGGAGAGAGTGTTGTGGAGACCAGGCGTAGTTTCGTGACGGCAATGACGCTTGCGGTGGCCGCCTCCCCGTGGATTGGCGGCTATGCCTTTTCGCAGAATCCGCCGGTGGTGCGGGAGCGCAGACCTGCCTCGGAGCAAGGGCCCGCCGAGGCGCCGGACGTTCCTACCGCGGACAAACGCATGCTCGACGAGAACCAGAAAGAGATCAAGAAGAAGGTGGAGCGGCTATTCGATCTCGCGTCGGAGCTAAAGGCTGAAGTGGAAAAGACGGATTCCAGCAAGGTGCTGTCGTTGAACCTGCTCAAGAAAACGGAAGAGATCGAAAAACTGGCGCGAGAGATCCGGAGCCGCTCGAAAGGGTAACCCAGTGGGGAACCTGAAGATGCATGACGTCTTTGCGGGATGCCAAGGAATCCGAGCGGGGGAGTCGGCTACTGGCGTGAAAATGCCAGAACCGTTAAACTGATGAAGTTACTGATGCAGAAAGTTCCTCTGCGCGCCCGTAGCTCAGCTGGATAGAGCGCGTGCCTCCGAAGCACGAGGTCGGGCGTTCGAATCGCCCCGGGCGCGCCATAAGAAATCTGTGAATAAATGTTCTAGGCGTTTTGCGTGAGTCGCTCTTTGGCCCTCAAAAACGTTTGGTGTGATAAAAACGTGATAGACGTTTGCTCGTCTGCCGATTCTTCAAGTTTGAGCTGGCAGCGTTAATCAGGTATCTCATTCTGGGCGGATGGCTACCCGGAACCAATCTCGAACAAGATACCGACTAATGTACCAGGCGGCCGAAAAACTCTGCAGTCACGAATTTGCCGGGAGCATCTCCTACTTAGGTTTTCAGCACACGTGTACATAACGATCGCATGAACAATCCAAAACCGATTTGCGGTGAGAAAGGACTCTCGGCGGTTCGGGCTGTCCAGGCAGATGCATTTGGTGAGCCCTTTGAACGGTTTGAACGACAGAAAGTAATTAGTAAGATCAACACCCATACGAAGGAGATTGTTAATGAATCCCTTTCAAGTTCTGCTTCTGGCGTTCCTTATTGGCGTCGTCGCTGGCTTGCGTTCGCTGACCGCGCCTGCAGTTGTGGCCTGGGCGGCTCACCGAAATTGGCTCAACCTGCACAACACGTTCCTCTCTTTTATGGGTTCAACTGCCGCCGTCGCTATCTTCACTCTGCTGGCGGTCGTCGAACTGGTAGCCGATCAACTCCCTTCAACCCCCAGCCGTCTAAAACCTCCGGGTCTAATTGCGCGCATCATTCTCGGTGGGCTTTCCGGCGCGAGCGTTGCGATGGCGGGGGCACAATCGTTCACGCTCGGCGCCGTCTTGGGTGTGGCTGGTGGCATTGCTGGCGCGTTTGCGGGCTATGGAGTTCGCACACGTCTCGCGAAGTCTCTCAAGGTTCCGGACTTGGTCATCGCTCTCATGGAAGACGCGGCGGCGATTGCGGGGGGCCTTTTTATTGTGTCGCGGTTCTAAGCGCGCGTCACATACATACGATTCTCTGAGTACAAGGAGCTGCTCGATGAGTGCGCCCGATCAATACCAGGCGATCGTCATCGGTTCAGGCCAGGGCGGAACTCCGTTGTGTATGGCGCTCGCGGGTGCGGGCCTTCGAACGGCGCTGATAGAACGCGAGCATGTGGGCGGAACCTGCATCAACGAGGGTTGTACACCGACGAAAACCATGGTCGCCAGCGGCCGCGTCGCCGATCTCGCGCGGCGAGGCGTAGGCTATGGCGTTCACACCGGATTCATCCGCGTCGACATGGAACGCGTCCGGCAGCGCAAGCGCGACATCGTGAACAGCTTTCGCAATGGCAGTCAAGGACGCATTGAAAAGACGGCAAATCTCGAGTTGATCTTCGGCGAAGCCAGCTTCACCGGGCCTAGGTCCGTGCTCGTCCGGCTGAAAGACGGCAGCCAGCGTGCGCTCACCGGCGAGAAGATCTTCATCAACGCAGGTGCGCGCCCATCTGTGCCCGCACTTGACAGCCTGAAGGACGTGCCCTTTCTCGACAGCACTTCCATCATGGAGTTGGAGACCGTTCCGGAACACCTGCTGGTTCTCGGAGGCGGCTACGTCGGCCTGGAGTTTGGGCAGATGTTCCGCCGCTTCGGTAGCCGCGTGACCATCGTTCAGTCCGCCGGGCAATTACTCGGCCGTGAGGACTCCGATGTGGCTCACGAAGTTGCTGCCATCATGAAGCAAGACAACATCGACCTTCTGCTGAACGCGAAAGCCACGGGCGTAACCAAGACGGGAACGCAGATCCATCTCACCGTCCGCACGGTCGACGATTCCCTCGCCCTCGATGGCTCTCACTTGCTCGTGGCCACGGGACGGGTTCCCAATACAGATTCGTTAAACGTTTCGGCCGCAGGTATCGCAACCGACAGCCGCGGTTTCATCAAGGTGAATGGAAGATTGGAGAGCAGTACGGCGGGCGTCTTCGCATTGGGAGACATTAAAGGCGGGCCGGCCTTCACCCACATTTGCTACGACGACTTTCGGATCCTCCGCACGAACCTTATCGAGAAGGGAAGCGCCACCACCGATGGGCGGCGCGTGCCCTACACCCTCTTCATCGATCCGCAACTCGGCCGCATTGGTCTGACCGAAGCCGAAGCCAGCGCGCAGAACAAGAAAATACGTGTCGCCAGGATGCCCATGACGTCTGTGGCCCGCGCGCTAGAAGTGGATGAAACTCGCGGATTCATGAAGGCCATCGTGGATGCCGACACCGATCAAATCCTCGGTGCAGCGATACTCGGTCTGGAAGGTGGAGAAGTCATGTCGATGCTGCAATTGGCGATGATGGGCAAACTGCCCTACACCAGTTTGCGCGATGCCGTCTTTGCCCACCCCACGCTCGCCGAATCCCTGAACAACCTCTTCACGCGTTTCGATTCGTAATCGAAGCTGGGCCTGTTCGCGAACATGCGATCGCTCGTCGAACGAGCGCGACACGCAGGGCACCTTCGGCCAGTGCACCGAGGCAATTACTCGCCGGGCGCGCCACCGCCGATGGCGATCACGTTCTAGTTGTTCATCGCGGCGGCTCTTCGCCGGCCCGCTCGCGCACCATGTACTCGGCGTACCAGTCTGGCCAGTTCGGGTCGGCTTGCCCCGTCCGCGCCTCGTGCTGCCCGTGCGCGGCCGCCGCACGCCGAAGGGCGCTTGCCAGATCGTTCGCCGACGCGAAGGTCGTGGTGGCGGGGTCGATGCGACCGGGCAGCCGCGTCGTGATTTCCTGGAACAGCCAGCCGTTGCCGTCCGGATCACGGAACGAAGCGAAGGAGCGGTAGCTGCGATGCTCGGCATCCGGACCGCTGACCCGGACCCGTCCAAACAGGTAGGGCTCGTCCGTGCCCGCGTACACGCCGTCGTCGTCGTGGAACACTTCGCTGATCTCGACGCCGCGATCGAACAGTTCTTTGCGGGCTGCCTGGATGTCGGAGACGATCAGGTACAGGCCCTGGGCAGAGCCGGGCGCAGCCGGGGTAACGTTCTTGCCGAAGATGATCGAGCACCCCGAGCCAGGCGGCGTGAACTGGATCACGCGGAACTCTTTACCGCTGTCGTAGTCGGCGTCGAGCCGCCACCCGAGCCTGCCATAGAACTCCTTCGCGCGATCGACATCTGAGACAGGGATGACGACCACCTCGAACTTCATGTCAACTCTCGCGACGCGCGCGTCGCTGGCCGGGTCATTAGTACGGACTGCCTTGGTGCTCACGGCTGCCTCCTTCGTTGTGTGGGATCACTATTGGGTTTTCACCATTCCGTCGCGGATCACGCTGCGTATGTGCGGCTCGGGTCGGTCGGGGGCTCGATCTTCGAGCCTCACGCGCTGGAAAGACGCCGACCCTGATATCCCCATCTTGATCGCAGCAAAGGCAGAGTTTGCGAACCTTCATTAGTCGCAGGCAGCTCTGAAGGATGTACTAATACCCATTTGTTCTGTTGGCTGTTCATCGAATTAGAAAATGCTTGAGGGGTTCCAGGTTAGAGCTTTCAGAGCGTGCCGTTTTTGTCAGGAGCGTATCCGCTCTCGCAGCAGCACTTTTACAGTTTTGCCGACTTCCTTTCCGATTGCCCGGCGGATCTGTACCTTTACGGGCAGCATGTGCCTACCGTCTCCCATAGCCATGAACGAACTCTTGAAGGGATGACCATCGATTGTGCCCCTGACCTTAACCAAACCACGTGTGCCGAAAAACCTGACCGAATGTGGCCAGATTAGATAAGTCCATCCGCCCTTGTGGCTTTTCTGCAATTTGGCGGAAAACGATTTGTTCAACATCTTGGCCATCCTTCAGACCTTCCTGCCGTCGGAGTATAGGTGAAGCGACGCGCAAGCTGGATAGTCGCGTTTTCCAGACGAGTTGTGCCAGTATTTTTCCCCTTTTGCGCGTTTTATAAAGACCTCATCCGCCGTCGGCGCATCACCTAGCATGAAAATGTGGTTCAGGGCAGCATCGCGCTGGAGGACGGAATTCTCCCTGTGATGACACAGATCCCGGTATAAAGACTGACCCGTCGGTAAAGGTATCACCTTTTGTCGCAGCCGGAAACGGGAAGGACACAGAGCGGTGTCTGTAACAGTCCTGCGCCGCAATCGCCTCCGCCCAGGAGGTGCCATGCAAACCTAGTGGAGTGGGTTGGATGTACATCAGGCCACCGTCGTGGCCTGAGGGCATAGCCAGTTCAGCTTTCGGACCGCTACAACTGAATCTGGCGATTCAGCAGGGCATAGCATTCGCAAGATGCCCGCTCCAAACCGCTCCTGTTTTTAATATCGACTTCCCCGCGTCGATAAGTATTAATCCGGCCGTCCGAAGAGCGCAGGCTGCATCAGTCACGCTTGCTCTGCGCGCCCGAGCATCTCAGAAAGAAGGTCGTGCGTTAATGGTAGAACGCTGTCGCCGACGCGGTCGAGATCACCAGCAGCCATTTCGACAGACGTTCTTCGATATCGTGCAGGCGATTACAGGCGGCAGTGAGAGAGGCTTGCAATATCAGTTCTTGTACGAATCTCTGCATCAGAGTGGCAAGGGTTGGACAGTTGTCTAATTAGGCCACGAAATCGGTGGCTCTGTCTTCAGTCCACTACACGCAATTCGTACAACAGACTTCGACGGACTGGTGCTTAGCCCTGCTGCAAGCGGCACGCCGACGAATCCGTCTTTGCCAGTGACGCCCACTTCTACGCGTTTTTCACCTGCCATCATGGTCACAAAAGAAACCAGACCCCTCGTTGTGGACATCCTTGACGAACGTACATTTTCAAAGCACACCCCGAGTCGCGGTAGACCGATTGCATAGGTTATGCCGGCTCGTAGTTAGCGATCGTATCGGCGTGTCGCACGTAAATCCTCAAGCCCGGCGTGGCGCTTCCGAATCGAACTGAACAGATCCACCCATACTGCAAATCCTCAGTTCGATCGATGATGGTTTCATCCCGCGCCGTCAAATCGTCAATGCTGTGCCGGCGAATCCACTACGATAGGTCAGAGTATGCGGATGTATGCCAGCGTGCTCACACGACTCCTACTAGTTTCCCCGTAGTGAATTCCCCCCTCTATTATGCTATTCGGGAATTAATGGAGCGCACCAAACCAGGTAACTCTCGGCCAGCGACGCAGCATCCGGCGACTACAAATAACACCTTGCGTCTTCTGGTAGACCAGATCACCGACTACGCCATCTTTCTGCTCACTCCCGATGGCGACGTAGCTACTTGGAATCACGGCGCACAACGCATCAAAGGCTATCAGCCCGAGGAAATCATCGGACGGCACTTCCGCACTTTCTATTCTGCCAAGGCCCAAGACGCGAAGATACCCGAGGAAGAACTCACGATTGCCGCCGCGACCGGGCGTTTTGAAGACGAAGGATGGCGCGTTCGCAAGGACGGCTCCCGGTTTTGGGCTAACGTGATTATTACCGCCATCCGCAATCCCTCTGGTGAATTGATCGGCTACGGTAAAGTGACCCGCGACTTGACTGAGCGCAAGAGGGTTGAGGAACAACTCCGCGATCTATCGCATAACCTCCTCAAAATGCAAGATGAGGAGCGCGGAAAGCTGGGTCGAGAGCTGCATGACACTGTCGGCCAATATCTCGTCGCCATAAAGATGACGTTAGAGGGACTGCTGTCCGAAAGTACCCTCGACGAATCTCAGGTCCGTGAATCGTTGTCCGAAACTCTCTCGCTGGTTGAACGCACCGTTCGAGAGGTCCGCACCCTCTCCTATCTGCTTTATCCGCCCATGCTCGAAGAAATGGGGCTTCCGTCAGCTATTCGCTGGCACCTTGAGGGTTTCTCGAAGCGCAGCGGTATTCAAACCACGCACGAAATCCACTGCGATGTGCGCCTTCCGAAAGAGATTGAGCTTGCGCTGTTTCGTGTATTCCAAGAAAGTCTCACAAACATCCACCGACACTCGGAGAGCCGCACTGCGGAAGTTCGCTTTAATATATCGGACCGTATCGCCGTGCTTGAAGTGAAGGATCAAGGTAAAGGGCTTGCTGGACACCACGAACTCACGACCTCCTCGCTTACGAAGTTGGGCGTCGGTATACGTGGGATGTACGAGCGCGTCCGCCAACTCGGCGGCAGTCTTGTCATCACCTCGGATTCCCAGGGGGCAATGGTAAAGGCCAGCATACCTATTGACCCGCAATCCACATTTCTCAGTTCAGATTCAACCGAAAGGCCGACCCATGCCGATTAGAATTCTCATTGCCGATGATCACGAGGTTCTGCGCGAAGGGGTACGCTCCATTCTCAAGCGAGCAAGGCCAAAGTGGGAAATCTGTGGCGAAGCTTCGAGCGGACAAGAAGCAATCGAGGCCACGAAGCGCCTGAGACCCGACATCGTCTTACTCGATATCACCATGCCCGAACTGAGTGGGCTCGAGGCAGCTTCCCGTATAGCCACGCTCGGACTAAATACCCGAATCCTAATCTTTACCATGCACGAATCCGGTGAACTCGCCAACGATGCGCGCCGTGTGGGAGCCTTAGGTTACGTCAGCAAATCCGACGCCTCCCGCCAGCTCGTGGTCGCTATTGAAACTCTTCTATCAGGCGGAACCTTTTTCGGAACCCCACAAACAGCACCAGCGCCTGAGAATCCCAAAGCCGGTCCTCCTATCATCTCCATCGTGTTTCGCACCGCTCTTCGTCTCGTGTGATTTCTCACGTGCCGCTGCGCCGGATGCCCCGGGAGCGCCATAAGAATCTCCCACTTAAGCGGTTTACGTATTTTTCGTAAGGCACTATCCTACCTCCGGGATCCGGGTCATCTCCTCTACAAGTAACTCTAAGCGAAAGCCCGAGGTAATAGCAGATGCAGTTCGACTCTCCGATCTTCTTTTTGGGTTTTCTACCGGTCGCCATTGCATTAATCTTTCTCTCCACTCGCCGATACTCGAATGTCGCAATCATCATTTTGAGTCTTATCTTTTACACCTGGGGAGAGCCCAAGTTCGCACTCATCGTGGTTGCCTCGGCGGTATTCGATTGCACCGTGGCAAGGCGTATGTACTGGGTTCTCCAAAGTAGCAGTCCCCACTATCGGAAGCTACTGTTGCTGGTCATGGTTCTCGGGAATATCTGCCTCCTTGTCTATCACAAGGGGGTTTCTGATTGGCAATCTGGATAAAGCCCTGAGTTTGGCCGGCGCAAACACGTTTGCGATCCCTTCCATTGCGCTTCCAATCGGCGTCTCGTTCGTAGTTTTTGAGAAAATTACATATGTGGTTGATATTGACCGAGGTGTAGCCCCTGCCGGCGAACTCTTTGTCTCGACTACTTGGCCTATATTTTGCTTTTCCCGAAACTGTTGGCTGGGCCGATCGTGAAATACCATGAGATTGCGGACCAACTCAGAATCCGGCCCAAAAGCCTGGAGGACGTCCGTGAGGGTGCAACCCGTTTTTGTTATGGAATGGGCAAGAAGGTATTGGTAGCGGATCTTTCCGGTGATATCGCGAACGCTGTCTTCGCGCTGCCCATCGCTCAGCTGAGTTTTGGCGAGGCCTGGCTTGGCGCTCTCGCTTTTTCGGCGCAAATTTATTTTGATTTTTCCGCCTATTCCGATATGGCGATTGGCATTGCGCGCGTTCTCGGCTTCCGGCTACGTGAAAATTTCAACTACCCCTACACGGCGCAGAACATCACGGAGTTCTGGCGGCGCTGGCACATCTCACTCTCCAGCTGGATTCGCGAGTGCATTTACATCCCGCTCGGCGGAAGCCGCGTTGGAACCGCGCGAACATACGTGAATTTGACAGTGGCCTTCTTGCTTTCTGGATTCTGGCACGGGGCCGCCTGGACCTATGTGGTTTGGGGAATATTCCATGGTCTCTTTCTCGTTGTGGTCACCGAGATAAACCACTCTCGCTAAACGCATATCTTGCCGCTCTTGAGGATTGGCTCACAACACGTCGATAACTATCCGCGCGGCTTGGACGCAGACCTCCTGAAGCTATTGAATCTCGCATTCCCGCACTACAAGTCAAACTACCTTCACATCGATTTGGAAGAAACATCCAGATCGCAGCCACTGCACTCGATTACCTTTGTTGGAGGCAGTCTCACTAGAGGAATGATCGGTTTTCTCGTATCTGCCAAAGCCGCCGATGTTACGCTTTTTTACTACTACGTCCTAAGTAGGGAAGTGTGGCCTCGGACCGGTGCGCCTGTTGTTCGTCCAGTCGGGTCAAACCACGACTTTGCCGCAGAGTTTCTCTCTTCTGACGTCGTCGTCCTTGAAATGAATGTTGAGGCAATGGGGGCTAGGCACATCCGTTCGTTTTTGGCTGATGCGTTGGGCTACTTCTCACACGCCCAACCCCATGCGGTAGGTTCAAGCGTTCAGCGGTGAGATATCCCCAGGAACTGGAATCCGGCTTGCAGCTATAGGTGCGAGGATGGAACTTTGAATTTGGCAGCCCAGCCCTCCGTCCTCCAGTTAAGCTAAGCTGTTTGTGCAGGTTAGCTGGTTCGCGGAAGCCCCCATCAGATCCTCGGCTTCGCCAGCAAGCGGCAGGAGTAGAAAAACTTTAGCCATTTTTGGCTTTTAAGAGGAAATTCAATAACCATGGATTTCGACGTTACCATTGTGGGTGCAGGCCTTTCGGACTCTCCGGTGCTGCCTGTTTAAAGGATAAGGGTGTTGACGTCGGGATTTTTGGCGACCCGATGAGCTTCTGGCAGAACCATATGCCCGCAGGGATGTACCTGCGTTCAAATTGGGCGGCCTCGCACATTTCCGACCCGCACAACAAACTAACGTTGGACCATTTCAAGGCCGACACCGGCGCGGAATGCGAACCCGACGCCCTTGCAACGGTTTGTGGAATGCGGCCAGTGGTATCAGCAGAAGGCCGTGCCGGATTTGCAGCGCCAGCAGGTGACGGGCGTGGAAAAAAACGGCAATGGGTTCCAGCGAACTCCTTGGCCATCCAGGGAAACGGCGCAATGCCCGTGGCGATGATCACCCGGTGAGACTTCACAACCTGCCCGTCACTCAGCTTAAGCGATGGGCTGCCGAAGTCGCATGTGACGCATTCCTCGGATCACAAGGATTTGAGCCGCTTCAGCGGGCAGCAAGTGCTGGTGGTTGGCGGCGGGCAAAGCGCGCTGGATGCTGCAAGACTTTTGTATGCGCATGGCGCCATGCCGGAGCTGGTGGCCAAGCAGAAAGCGGTGCGCTGGGTTGGCCAGAACGTGTGGCTGCACAAGTTGGGTCTGCTTTCCTGGTGCTTGTATTCGAATTTCGACTTTGGCCCGCGGGCATCAGCCGGTTGGTGGGATTTCCGAACGTGTTCCGTCGTTTGCCGCGTGCTTTGCAGCACCGCATCAGCTATCGTGCCATCCGGCCGGCAGGGACCGGTTGGCAAAAGCCGTATCTGGCGTAGGTTCCTATGACGCTCAATTGCCTTGTGACTGCCGCGGAAATTATGGGTGACAAGGTGCACCTGAAGTTGAGCAACGGCACGGACCGGCTGGTGGACCACGTGATTGTGGCGACGGGATATCGCGTCGATACGGCTCGCTAGCATTTCTTCAGCCCTACAATTCAGAAAAGTTTGAAGATCGTGCGCTGGTACCCAGCCCTGAAACGCGGACTGGAATCCTCGATTCCAGGACTTCACTTTGTCGGCAAGCCCGCCGCGTGGAGCTTTGGGCCCGCTGCTGAATTTCGTTTCCGGGGCGCACTTTGCGGGAGCAGAATTAGTTCGCGCCATTTCCTAATCCTGAACCTGAACACGCCGCAAGATTAGACAATCTCTTCTTAACGCCAAGTCCACGAGATTCCGGCTTGGCGTTTTCCTTTATAGCGCGCGGGCGAGTTCGATTCTCCCAAGGAAACGCCTATAGTCTCTAGTCACC
>Ga0210384_10006163_pt1 | contig 12845 bp, 11 predicted proteins | sample IncBWH2MmetaG_FD_160574 | JGI IMG/M metagenome (GOLD analysis project Ga0210384, IMG submission 160574) | Forest soil microbial communities from Barre Woods Harvard Forest LTER site, Petersham, Massachusetts, United States - Inc-BW-H-2-M | ecosystem: Environmental > Terrestrial > Soil >... | reverse complement strand
ATGGCCACGCGTTCGGTTACATTGAACAGCGGCGCCTTGTCCGGGTTTCGCAGGATGGCCACCACCAGTTCGTCGAAAATCTTGCTGCCGCGTTCGATCAAGTCGAGATGCCCGTTAGTCGGCGGATCGAACGAACCTGGATAAATGGCGATCGTTTTGTGCAAGTTTCCTCGCGGAACCAGCATCGCAACGTGGCGAACTATGATTTTAGTGGGCGAGGAACGGGGATGGCAAACCAGGATCAGCGAACTGGAGTCGCGGATGACAGAAGAGCAGTTGGCCGAGGCAAAAAAGCGGCTGGAAAGCGTTAGCTCGCCAACCGCCAAGTAACTCGATCTTCTCGAATTCTCTTATCGCTTTCTACCTTCTGGCCGCCGGCACTTTGGCGTCCGTCCCTGTAGGCATGGTTGCGACCTTGCTCGTCGTCTGAGTGACCGCAGCCGCGCCATTGGTTGGGGCAACTGGAGTTGCAGTTGCCGGTGTCAGTCCCAACGTCTTGCGCACCTCGGCCTCGAGCTTCGCCAGCGTATCCTTGTTGTCTTTCAGGAACTGGCGCGCGTTCTCACGTCCCTGCCCAATCCGCTCACCCTTGTAACTGAACCATGATCCGGATTTCTCCAGAACATTGTTGTTCACAGCAAGATCGAGCAGATCGCCTTCGCGCGAGATGCCCTCGCCGTAAAGAATGTCAAATTCCGCCTCGCGGAACGGCGCGGCGACCTTATTCTTCACGACCTTCACCCGCGTACGCGAGCCGGTCACGACATCGCCTTCCTTGATGGCCGCGATACGCCGAATATCGATGCGCACCGACGAATAGAACTTAAGAGCGCGCCCGCCCGTCGTGGTCTCGGGATTGCCGAACATCACGCCGATCTTTTCGCGAATCTGATTGATGAAGATCAGGCAAGTGCGCGACTTCGAGACAATGCCGGTCAGCTTGCGCAGCGCCTGCGACATCAGCCGCGCCTGCAGGCCCATATGGCTGTCGCCCATCTCGCCGTCGAGTTCGGCTTTGGGCACGAGCGCCGCCACCGAGTCCACCACCAGGACATCAATCGCGTTCGAACGAACCAGCGCTTCCGCGATTTCGAGCGCTTGCTCGCCGTAGTCCGGCTGTGAAACCAGCAGGTTTTCGATATCCACGCCTAACTTCTTGGCGTATTGCGGATCGAGGGCATGCTCGGCGTCCACGAAGGCTGCCATCCCGCCAGTCTTCTGCGCTTCCGCGATGACTTGTAGGGCGATCGTCGTCTTGCCCGACGATTCCGGTCCGAAGATCTCCACCACGCGACCGCGCGGGAACCCGCCCACGCCCAGCGCAGCGTCGAAGGAAATCGCGCCGGTCGGAATCACCGCGATCGGAACGATCGCTTCCTTCGAGCCCAACCGCATAATGGAGCCCTTGCCAAACTGCTTTTCAATCTGGGAGAGCGCAAGATCAATCGCTTTGGTACGTTCGTCGGCCATGGTGGCTCCTCAAATGATGTGTTTTATGAAGACCCTCGTAGAGTAAACCCACGGGCTGGTGGGCCGTAGTGTTCGTCGTCACAGCAATTTTGGTCAATATACCACGAAGCGAACAAAAAGCGAATTATTCTTTACGCGGAACCAGCGGTGACACGGGGACCGGTTGATTACCGCTTCAGTAAATCAATCGGCTCCTTCACGTCGTGCACGCGGAAATACTTCGCCAGCGCCGGATACTTCCGCGCCACCGCCTCGTACATCGCGTAGGCGACACTGCGATACGACATGTGTCCCGCAGGCCCGGTGCGCAACTCCGAGATGTAGACCACCTCGGCGAAGTCCATCTTGAACAGGGTACGCTTGCGATAGCCAAGCGGAATGACATATTGCGAGTTCTCGATTGTTTCATCGCCGGGCCGGCGGGCGATCTGGTCAGCAGCCAGAGCAGCGTTCTTCATGGCGGCGTCGTAGCCCCCGCGCGCGCCGGCGGCTTCGATTTCGGGAGGCGTGTCGTAACCGTGGCGGGTGGTGAAGCCTTGCCCAATCTGCACGCAACGCCGGTGCCGATGCATGTCGCGGAAGCCGCCGATATCCATGAGAATGTCGAAGCGGAACTGCTGCCCCGAGCAGAACGCGCGCAGCATCTCATCATGCGGACCGCGGTTGCGCAGGCCCAGATCAATAATTTCCCGGCGGAGTTTTTCGCCCGCCGCTTGAATCGCCTGCCGCACCTGGCGATACGGATAGTGACAGTGCTCGTAGAGCAAAGTACTGGCTAGCTCGATTTCCAGCGGATCTTCATCCAGCAGATCGACCGGTTTCGATGGAGCAATCTGCGTGCGCCCGATCACCTCAACCGCCGCCTGCTGCAGGGCGCGGCGCGTCTCGATCTCGTACGGATTGGGATTGGCGTACTTGACCAGCGTGGGCGCAACTCGGACTTCCTTCAGCAACTGCTCTTCCGCCTTCAGCGCAACCGTCGGCGACACTTCGCGGATCTCTGCAACCAGTTCCTCGAGCGCCTCTCGATTCACGTTGTAGGCGGGCGACAGCGCCGCCTGCTTCAGCAGTTCGCCGAGATGGCGGATCTCTTCGTGCGTGTGCGAAAGAAGATGTGCCACCTGCGATTCGAGGGTGCGTGCATTGACGATTTCGCCCAGCGATGTGTTGGTTCCCAGGGGAAGGAGGTAGCGTGAGATGTCGAAGGCCCGGGCACGCACCGTGCGCTCGTAGCTATCCGGCTTCATTTCTTGCGGCTTGGGTGTGATCTCTACCAGGTACTCATAGGTCCGCTGCGACAGCGCCTCGTAGACTTCGAACAGCCCGTCCATCGTGTTGCGATATAGCCCCCGAGCTTGCTCGTCGCCGCCAAACTCGGGCACGTAATAGCCGCTCTTTTTGAAGTCCTGATAACGGGTGGAGCGCTCCTGACCGTCCCACCGCTGCTCGTCCGCGACCGCGATCGCAGCCAGGATGGAAAGTTTCTCGATCGCCAGCGCGATGTGGGCCAAATCCGCAATTGACCGGTGACCGTACTGAAAATAGAAAGTGTTGAGAAACTTCTCGGCCTTCTGCGCCGTGATTTCCTTCAGGGACTCTTTCATCGAGAGCGCCGAACGCGAGTACTTGGCCATGGCATAGGCCTGCACTTCCGGTTCGACGCCGTACACGGCAAAAACTTCAATCGCCGGCGAATCTGTGGGAATACGGCTTTCGTGGGTAGGCTCTGGTTTCGTCATTACTTCCGACATGGGAGTGACGGAAATGTTATCTGGGGCGCGGCCCTTGCGCAATCGGCGCCCTGTGGAGAACTCGAAGCTCGCATTCCCAATTGCGGAACCGTGCGATTCCGCGGTACCTGTAACGTTTTTGTTACTTTTCAACTAGTACTTGAATCTTATATAAAAGAAAGATTGTTCCTTTATTGATGAATCGTCCTATCTTCATAGTCCTACTCCTCGGACTGTGCGTGCCAGGAGAGGTTTTTGCTCAAAAGATGTTTTCCACGGGCGTCGAGGTGTCTCCGCCCGGGGAAGCACCGGTACCCCCGTTTCCGCTGATTCTGGCAGACACCGGGCCTGTGGCCACGCTGGACCTCGACGCTCAGTTGCCGGTGATGTCCCCCGAACTGGCTCTACTTACCTACCAGCGCCGGGTCGCTCGCCAGACAAATGATCTCGCCGCTTACTCTGCCGTAACCGTCGTACGAGCGCAACTGCCGGACACTTCTCAGCAGGGGGAGTACGAACTTGAACGGAAATACGAGGCGCCGCACACCCTGCAATTCACGCCAATCCACTTCACCGGGGATGGATTCGTGAGAAGCAATGTGATCAACCGCCTGCTGCAGTCAGAAGTCGATCACGTTCAAAAGGACGACCCCGGGCTCACGGCCATCAGCCCCACAAACTACAAGTTTTCCTACAAAGGCGTCAGCAGAATCGACGACCGTCTCGTACATGTGTATCAGGTGAAGCCGCACAAGAAGCGCCCCGGGCTATTCAAGGGTCGCGTTTACCTCGATGCGTATTCCGGCACGTTGGTTCGCGTCGAAGGTGTGGTTGTGAAATCGCCGTCATTCTTCGTCAAGCACATCGAGTTCGTACAGGACTATACCGACGTACAATCCTTCACGCTGCCCGTTCACATTCACTCCGAAGCCAAAGCCCGGATCGTTGGCCGCACCGTCGTTGATATCGTGCACCGTGATTATCAGGCGGTGCCATCTCCTGCCACGCAAACCGCGCAACAAGCCTCTTTTGCCGCCGCGCATTCTCGCGGACAGTAATCTTTCATTCTCTGGCACGCCGCCGATCCTTACTACAATCGATGCATGCATCCGTCGCTGGCGTCCACCGCGCACCGGCCATGGCCCTTACCCGCCGGTCCGTGGCTCATGGCGCAGAGTTGGCACGATCTTCTTTTCGCGCATTGGCCTATCTCGGCAGAAACGCTTCGGCCGCTAGTTCCCTCGCAACTTGATCTTGACCGATTCGATCAGCAGTGCTGGATCGGCGTGATTCCTTTCTGGATGAGCGGCGTCCGCCCTCGCGCCATTCCTGCTATTCCAGGACTCTCCTCTTTTCCGGAACTCAACGTGCGCACCTACGTGACACGGTGCGGCCGGCCTGGAGTGTATTTCTTCAGTCTCGATGCCGCCAGTCTGCCGGCCGTGCGAACGGCCCGCGCGATTTATCATCTGCCCTACTTTTTCGCCGACATGCAGGTCAAAGATACGGGCCCAGAGATTGCCTACCGTTGTTCACGTCGTAAGGCCGAAGCTGAATTTCGCGCGTGTTATGCGCCGCGAGATGTTGTCGAATTGCGCAAGCCCGGAACCATCGAGCACTGGCTCACCGAGCGATACTGCCTCTACACGGTCCACGACCAAACCGTGTATCAGGGCGACGTTCATCATGTGCCATGGCCTCTGCAAAACGCATCCGCGGAAATCGAGGTGAACAGCATGGCACGGGCCGCCGGAATCTCGCTTCCTGATACGCGGCCCTTGCTGCATTTCGCGAAACGGCTGGACGTCGTAGTCTGGCCTTTGCGTCGCGCGGGCTAGCGGTGAACCGGCATCCCACGATTGAGCCACTCCTGATACAGCCCATTGCTGCGCCGTTGCCGAATCCTGCAACGCGTATAATTTCACGTTTCTAACGTTCGATTGGATCAAGAGGAGATTCTCGAATGACTCTCTCCGGACGCGTGGCGCTGGTAACCGGCGCTTCGCAGGGCATCGGCCACGCTTGCGCGTTGAAACTCGCGGAAGCAGGCGCCGCCGTGGCCGTAGCTGCCCGCAATCAGGGCAAGCTCGAAGAACTTGTCGCGCAAATCACAGCCGCCGGAGGTCAAGCTGCCGCCTTCCCCCTGGATGTAGCCGACGAAGAGCAAATCAAGTCGGTGTTTAAGGCGGCGATCGCCCACTTCGGCAAGGTCGACATTCTGGTCAACAATGCCGGAATCACGCGCGACCAACTCGTCATGCGCATGAAGCGCGCCGACTGGGATGCCGTCCTCAACACCAACCTGACTTCGGCATATTTGTGCATTCAGCAGGTGATCGGGTCCATGCTCAAGCAGCGTTGGGGGCGAATCATCAACGTCACCAGCATCTTCGGGCAGATCGGGCAGGCCGGGCAGGCGAACTATGCCGCGTCGAAAGCCGGCTTGATCGGCTTAACCATGGCCATCGCCCGCGAGGTCGGCTCGCGCAACATCACTTGTAACGCGGTGGCTCCTGGCTTTATAGCAACCGCGATGACCGACGTGCTTTCCGACGAAATCAAGCAGAGCGGCCTGAAGATGATTCCCCTGGGACGAATCGGCACCACTGATGATGTGGCGGGCGCGGTGCGTTTTCTCGCTTCTGATGAAGCGTCGTATATCACCGGACACGTTTTGAACGTGAACGGTGGGATGTTGATGGGATAGACCACCGGAAGGATCCCTCAAGAAAAGCAGCCAGCAACGCACCGGAAACATCCAAAAAGTCGACTTCCCGAGTCTTGGTCAAGGGTTAGAAGTCGCTTTTGTCAGAGATGAACTCACGCGACACAACGCCCGGTTTTACGTTCTCCCAGGTTGAATCCCCCGCGCAGATCGCGCAGGTCCGGGAACTTTTCCTGGAGTACGCTAAGTCGCTCGGCTTCAGTCTCTGCTTCCAGAGTTTCGATCAGGAACTTGCAGGATTGCCCGGAGACTACTCACCTCCTGATGGCCGCCTGCTGCTCGCCGAATACGAGGGCCAACTCGCGGGCTGTGTCGCGCTGCATAAAATAAGCGCGGACATTTGCGAGATGAAGCGGTTGTATTTGCGGCCGGCATTTCGAGGCAAGGGACTCGGCCGCATCCTGGCGGAGAGAATTCTGCGCGACGCCCGCGAGCTTGGCTACCAGCGGTTGCGGCTGGATACGGTCGAGCCCGTCATGAAAGATGCGGTCGCCATGTATCGACGGCTGGGCTTTAAGGAAATCGAGCCCTACCGTGCCAATCCGATGGCCGGCACGCTATACATGGAACTGGATTTGACCGGCAACGCGTCGCGCCCACCGCTATGAACCTCGACTCCCACATTCTTCTACGACTGACTGCTTGCTTTCTCATGTCGATGGTTTGGTATGCGGCTGCCGCGCAGTCTGCCCCTACTCCTGCTGCCCAGCCCAAGGAGACCCGTTTGACAGACCATGCTCGAGGACCGTTCGATGTGAAAACCACGGCCCAAGCTCTCTCCGAGAAAGTCGCCGATCCCACGCTCGGCCGAATGTCGCTCGACAAGCAATACCATGGCGCCCTGGAAGCCAGCGGCAAAGGCGAGATGCTGACAGTTTCGACTGGCGTCAAAGGTTCGGGAGTGTACGTTGCGGTCGAGCGCGTCACAGGGACCTTGCAAGGCCGCAAGGGCAGCTTCGCGCTTTACCACACCGGAGTCATGACTCGCGGCACCCCGGAATTAAGAATCACCGTGGTCCCCGATTCGGGTACGGAGCAGCTGGCCGGAATCGCCGGCACACTATCAATTCAAATCGAAAACGGAAAGCATTCGTACGACCTTGAATACACGCTGCCCGAAAGCAAATGAAATTCGGGGAGATATGCAGCGCGTTGCGCACACCGGAAATGGCGTCTGTGGCTTGATTCTCCGGTGGAAAAATTCTGCACGTCGCGTGTCGTTGCGACCCAAGCTTCTAGGCTGGAAGGGTTTTGCCGCATAGTCAATTTCCACTTGCCAGACGGTACTACTCTGGTTACTATGCAGTCCAACTTCCGTTGGGCTCTGGTGCTGTCTCATTGCCTATGAACATCGGCGAAACCATCCGAAATTACCGGTTGCAAAAGGGCATGTCGCAGGGCGATATCGAAAAGCGCACCGGGCTGCTCCGCTGCTATCTGTCCCGGGTGGAAAACGGCCACACCATCCCTTCGCTCGACACGCTGGCCAAAATTGCCACTGCGATGGAATTGCCGCTCTCGCAGTTTTTTTCTGATTCCAGTCACACCAACGGGTCCAAGGGACTGCCCCAGCTCTCCGAAGACGAAGTCCGCTTCCTTAGCCAGATCCGCCGCTATTCCACCAACCTCAACGACAGCGACCGCAAGCTAGTACTGGCCATGGTGAAGAAAATGGCCTCGAGCGCAGCGCGGTAGGCGCCAGCTTTTAGCTCCTTGCTTTTAGCTCTTAGCTTCAGAACTCGTTTCATACAAGTTTTGGGAAGGGCACGCCTTCAGGCGTGCCGCAACGGTTGCATAACATTGGGCTTTAGCCCCTGAGGTCCGCTATCTCCGTTGCGAGCTATTTGATGAGATGCATTCTCAATCCTTAATCATCGAAGGTCTGAGTCGCGACGCCGGGTTACGTGCCGTGAGCATCTCCAGCAAGAAACATCGGGGAACATAGCCACGGAGCCGGCGAATGAAGTTTCGCTAAAAGCTAGAAGCTAAGAGCCGCAAGCCGCCTTCTCATTACTTTCGTACTCCTACCTCAGTGCCTGCCGGGCATCTGCCCATACAAGGCATAAGCCCCTAAACTGATCCTGCTGAGGCGCGCCCTTGACGATCGACGAGGAATTGTCGCACCTCGACTCGCTGCTTCGTCGTCTGAAGATCGAGTACGAGGTCTACTTCAATAACCCCACCAAACGTCCGCCTTCGGACCTGGAGTGGAAAGCGGTCGCTCTCATCCGCAAGCATTCCGACGGCAGCCGTATGAATTTCACGCAGCGCTTTCGCTATAACGAAATGGCCCAGCGCTATGCTATCTACAGCGACCTGTGGCGCAAAAAAATGCGCATCCGGGAAGAAGGCTACCGGCGCCCGCAGGATGCATTGCTTTCGGTGCAGGGAGTCCGCTCTTCCGAGGATAATGCCCCCAAGCATCGCGCCGCTTACGGAGTGGGTCGCGCGGAGCCTGGTGCATTCTCCATGGTGTGTTCTGAAAGCTCTCCCAAGGAAGATGTGGAGCGCCTCTACAATGCGCTGACCGCTGCGAAGAAGAAATCCGGTGAAGCCGTCACTGGAAACCTCGACACGTTTTCGACCTTCGTCAAGAAAAAGACAGACCAAATCCGCAAGCAGTACGGCTGTCACAACGTGGAATATTCCGTGGAACTGCAGGATGGCCAGGTAAAGTTGAAAGCCAAGGCGAAAACGTAAACCCAGTCGCCGGTCTGCAACTATCACTCGTCAGTCAAGAATCCTTCCGCCGATAGAATCGATCGCCTGTCTGCACGCGAGTCGGCCCCTTTTGCACCGTAGCGCGCGAACTCGCTCGGCACCGACGACTGCCCCCTCGCGTCTGATGTAGAATTTTTAGTTGCTCCCGCGGCATTGATCCCTTCGTGAGGCTCCCATGGCGAAAATCCAGCGTGCCATTCTCAGTGTGACCGACAAAACCGGACTTGTAGAGTTTGCCCGCAAGCTTGCTGGCATGGGGGTGGAACTGATCTCCACAGGTGGCACTGCAAAACTTCTGCGTGAGTCGGGTATATCCGTGAAGGATATCTCCGACCTCACCGGATTCCCCGAGATGCTCGATGGCCGCGTCAAGACGCTCCATCCCAAAGTGCATGGCGGCATTTTGCACAGGCGCGAAAACGCCGCGCACCGTTCGGCCGTAGCCGAGCACGGTATCCAGCCCATCGACATGGTCGTGGTCAATCTCTACGCATTCGAGAAGACAGCGGCCAAGCCCGATGTACCGTTTGAAGACTTGGTCGAGAACATCGACATTGGCGGCCCGTCCATGATCCGCTCTGCCGCCAAGAATTTTCACGATGTCGCCGTGGTCACCTCGCCCGCCGATTACGACGCGCTGGCTGAAGAAATGGCACGTTCTGGCGGCGAACTCTCCTCTGCCACGAAGTGGCGCCTGGCGCAGAAGGCCTTTGCCACCACGGCAGCCTACGATTCCGCCATCGCTTCAACACTCGAGCGTGTCAGTTCCAATGGCCATTTCGAACTGCGCCCCGCCGAAGGCTTCCCCGCGACGCTACGTATGTCGTTTCACAAAGTTATGGATCTGCGTTACGGCGAGAACCCCCATCAAAAGGCGGCCATGTATTCCGATGGCTCAGGCGCTGGGGTCGCGAACGGCCGCCAACTGCAGGGCAAAGAACTCTCTTACAACAACATTGTTGATCTCCAGGCCGCATGGGATCTGGCCCAGGAATTCGACGAGCCGGTCGTGGCAATCATCAAGCACACAAACCCGTGTGGCACGGCGACCGGTAAAAGTTTGCTCGAGGCCTATAAGAAGGCGCTCGAATGCGACCCGGTCTCGGCATTCGGTGGCGTGATTGGCGTGAATCGCGTCATCGACGGCTCGGCGGCGGAGGAGATGGCAAAATTGTTCCTCGAGGTCATCGCTGCGCCCGGTTTCGATAACGACGCGAAAGCCAAATTCGCCGCAAAAAAGAATCTCCGCCTGGTCGAGGTTGTTCCCTCCGACCAGAAATGGGTCCTCAAAAACGTATCCGGCGGCATGCTCGTACAGGATGCCGACATTCGCCCACTCACCGACGCCGACCTGAAAGTAGTCACCAAGCGCCCGCCAACTCCAGAGGAAAAACGTGCCTTGCTGTTCGGGTGGAAGGTCTGCAAACACGTGAAGTCCAATGCCATTCTCTACGTGCGCGACGGTCAGACCGTTGGTGTAGGCGCAGGTCAGATGAGCCGGGTCGACTCTTGCAAGATCGGTGCCATGAAGGCGCAGTTGCCGCTCAAGGGCACCGTCGCCGCCTCAGATGCCTTCTTTCCATTCCCCGATGGCGTGGAAGAGATTGCAAGGGTCGGGTCCACTGCCATCATCCAGCCTGGGGGGTCGGTCCGCGACCAGGAAGTCATGGAGGCTGCCGACCGGCATGGCATGGCGATGATTTTCACCGGCGTCCGGCACTTCCGCCATTGATTCTGCCGGGTTTCCCGCCTCTGCCGGTTCGCCGCCTCGGCTGAACGAATCAGTCGACCGTTGTGGCTTGTGGACTCTGTGTAAATGTTCGTAAAGGGAATCCACCAGTCCCTGTCCTTCCGGGATTACTTTCGCTCAAGGCGAATGCGCCGTTTCCTTTCGATTCCATCAATGGGAGAGTACAATTCTCATACACCCACGCGCGGCGGTTGGGCATCTATATCGCTGAGACTTTGGGATCTAAGGTATTTCATGAAGAGAATTGTCGTCGCATTTTCGGTGCTTCTGCTGGCAAGCGTTGCCAGTTTGGGACAGTCCTCGGGTTCGCCAGCCGCGAAGCAACCAGAACCGCCCACACCGCGCAAAGTCGATAAGGCTGCCGCCTACTACCACTACACACTCGCTCATATGTACGAAGAGCAAGTTGCTGTGTATGGGCGCAGCGATCTTGCGAACAAGGCCATTGAAGAATATCGCGCCGCCATCGACGCCGATCCCGGCTCGGAATATCTGACCTCGGCATTGGCGGAGTTGTATGCGAAGACCGGTCGCATTCGCGACGCCGTGCTCGAGGCCCAGGACATCCTCAAACGCGATCCCAACAATCTCGAAGCACACAAGCTGCTGGGGCGGATCTACTTGCGCTCGCTCGGGGACATGCAGTCGACCAACAACGGTTCCGGCAGCGTCCTCAAACTCGCGATTGAGCAGTACGAGCAAATTGTCAAGATCGAACCCGACAGTGTGGACGATCACCTGCTCCTTGGTCGCCTCTACCGGCTGAACAACGACCTGCAGAAGGCGGAGAGCGAATTCAAGCTCGCCGTGAAGTTGCAACCCGATTCTGAGGAAGCTGTCACCACCCTGGCGTACCTCTACAACGAAGAGGGAGATGCAACCCGCGCAGTTCAAGTTTTGAGTTCCGTTCCCGACGCCGGCCGTTCCGCCAAGATGTACGCGGCATTGGGTTACACCTACGAGCAGCAGAAGCAGTACAAGGAAGCCATCGAGTCCTACCGGCGTGCGATTGAACTCGACCGCGACAATCTCGACGCGATCCGCGGCCTGGCTGAAAACCTGATGAACGATGGCCAGACGGATGCCGCGCTCGAACAGTACAAGGTCATTGCCGACGCGAACCCGGAGGACGCCCAGACCTACCTGCACATGGCCGAGATCTACCGCAAGACGGGCAAGTTCGATCTCGCGCTCGAAAACCTGAAAAAGGCCGAGTCGATGGTGCAGGACTCGATCGAGGTGCCCTACAACGAAGCCGCCGTTTACCAGGCGCAGGGCCGCTACGACGAAGCCGCGCAGACCTTGCAGGATCTGCTCAAGAAAACCGAGAAGCCTGACAACAGCTATTCGCAGGGTGAACGCAACAACCGGGCTGTGTTTCTCGAGCGTCTGGGCACCGTATACCGCGACCAGGGCAAATATTCCGAAGCCAACGACGCATTCCGCAAAATGATTGCGCTCGGCGACGACAACGCCGTGCGCGGCTACCAGCAGGTCATCGACACCTACCGCGAGGCCAAGCAATGGCCCCAGGCAACCGCAGCGGCGAAGGAAGCCGTTCAGAAGCTCCCCAACGACCGGGGCCTGCAGATGGTTTACGCCGCGCAACTGGCCGACACCGGTCAGCCGGACAAGGCCCTCGCCGAAGTCCAGAGCATGATCAAGGGCAAGCCTGAAGATCGCGACGTCTATATCACGCTCGCCCAGATGAACACGCGGCTCAGGCGCTGGGACGATGCGCAACGCGCGCTCGATAAGGCGGAAGAGCTTTCCACCAAGCCCGACGACAAAGAGTATGTCTATTTCCTGCGCGGCTCGAGCCTCGAGCGCCAGAAAAAATACGATCAGGCGGAAGAGATGTTCCGCAAGGTGCTCGCCAGCGACCCGCAGAATTCCATGACGCTCAACTATCTCGGCTACATGCTGGCCGACCGCGGCGTCAAACTCGAAGAGGCTCTCGGCCTTATTAAGAAAGCTGTCGAACTCGAGCCCTCAAACGGCGCCTATCTCGACTCCCTCGGCTGGGTTTACTACAGGATGGGCAAGTACGAGCAGGCCGAAGAGGAGCTGGTGAAGGCCTCGCAGCGCATTGGCACCGATCCGACCGTGCACGATCACCTCGGCGACGTATACCAGAAAACGGGACGGCTGAAGCTCGCCGTAGCTCACTGGGAGCGCGCCGTGGCCGAGTGGAACAAGACCGTCGGCCCGGAAGTCGATACCGACAATTTTGCCAGCGTGCAGAAGAAGCTCGAATCCGCCAAGGTGAAGTTGGCGCGCGAGCAGTCGGAAAAGCCGTAGCACAAGTTTTCAGAGTTTTAAGGTTTCAAAGTTTCAATGTGACGCCCTAAGTTTGAAACCTTGCCACCTTGAAACTTTGAAACTAGACTCTTCTCATGCTCGCCGATTACGCGGTGCGCGCGGAGCGATCTCGCGGGCGCCGATTTCC
>Ga0210384_10006158_pt1 | contig 12850 bp, 7 predicted proteins | sample IncBWH2MmetaG_FD_160574 | JGI IMG/M metagenome (GOLD analysis project Ga0210384, IMG submission 160574) | Forest soil microbial communities from Barre Woods Harvard Forest LTER site, Petersham, Massachusetts, United States - Inc-BW-H-2-M | ecosystem: Environmental > Terrestrial > Soil >... | reverse complement strand
CCGGTTCCGGTGATTCAGAAAAAGGCGGGCAAAAAGGCCGCCGGCTAATTTCCAATGGGTGCAATGGACAGATTCAGCTCGGAAGACGTGCAGCGGATCGTGGGTCTGACCGGGAAGCAGTTGGATTACTGGGACCGCTTGCACCTCGTTTCTCCTCGAAAAGAGGAAGGAAGCCGTTTTTACGACTTCCGCGATCTGATCGGCCTTCGCACGGTCAAGCAACTGGTCGAAGAAGGAGTGCCCGCCAGCCGGCTGCGGCACGCTTTGGTGGCCCTTCGCGAGAAGCTCTCCCACGTGTGCACCCCACTGGCGGAACTGCGTGTTCTTTCCGATGGAAAAGACATCCTCGTAGAGCATGGCGGGGCCCGCCTCGAGCCGCTGTCAGGACAGTTTGCATTGAACTTTGAAACCAGCGAACTGCGCGAACAAGTGCGCGTCATTGCTAAGCCAGGGCCGAATGCCGACGAATGGCTGGCCACCGCGCTCGAGTATGACGTGGGCGGTGAGACACGAGCCGAAGCGATCGACGCGTATGATCACGCTTTGTGCATTGATCCTCAAAAGCTCGACGCATTGCTCAACTGCGGGACACTCTTCTACGAAGAAGGCAACCTCAAAAAAGCGGCCGAATACTTTGAGCGCGCTCTGCAGGCGGATCCAGAAAACGCTTTGGCGCACTTCAATCTCGGGAGCGTTTTGGAAGAGGTGGGAAGACTGGAAGCGGCTCGGCTGCATCTACGCCATGCCGTTCGCCTCGATCCAAGCTATCCGGACGCCCATTACAACCTGGCCTTTGTATGCGAAAAGCTGGGCGCGCACAACGAAGCACGGCGGAATTGGGAAGCGTATGTCAAGCTGGACCCCGCAAGCCCCTGGTGTGGCTACGCGCGGCAGCGCCTGGCCTCTTCCAAGGTGCGAAAGTCAGCTGGCCGTTCCTAGGATCGAACCGCGTTTGCCGTCAGCCGCTGAACCGCTAACCCTCGCTCAACAACGAACGGTGTAAGAAGCAATTTGCAGGAACATTCCCCTTTTAATTTTTGATGCGCCGGTCACGGCCGAACGCCTGCGAGCGCCTTCCCTGCCGCAATCCGTCCGAGGCGAACGGAGCCGCGTTTCCGGCGGTAGGGATGGAATCGAAAGCACTTCGCCGCCCAAGAGTCACGAGGAAGTTGCTGCCCGAGCCAAAGCCCGCGCGGCAGAGAGATTCCGCGCTGGAGAGTATCGCGCGGCTCTCTTATCCCAGGCCGTCGCAAGCCCACAGCGGCCGGCCCGTCCGTGCTTGGCAAGGAAACTACTCAGCGCATCTTTTAACGAACGTCTGAAACTCGCTCAACACGCGGACAGGCAATTCGCCAATCGTTTTCTTGATGAGCAGATCGTGGCCTGCGCCTTCGACTTCAAAGAGGGCGTGCCGGGCCGGGATCAGCTCCAGGGCGGATTTCATTTCAGAAATCGTGCCGAAGGGATCGCGGGTGCCGTGGACAAAGAACGCGGGTCTGTTTAGCTTAGGAAAATGTCTGGTGCGCAGCTGATCGGGCTTTCGCGGAGGATGCAGCGGATAGGAGAGAAGCAGCAAGCCGTCGACCAGCTGCGAATCCTCCGAAACAAGCATGGTAGATTGCCGTCCTCCGTAGGAATGGCCGCCCAGAAATATGGGGCCTCTTTCTCTCTCTCTCATAAGCGCAACAGCTCGCCGCAAACCGTCGCGGTCCCTGGCGGCGCTGCCGGGCGAAGGCGGCCCGTGCGGGCGCTCGGAGCGAAATGGCAAATCGAAACGTAGCACGGTGAAGCCGGATGCAGCCAAAGCGTCGGACATCTTGACCAGCAGCGTCGATTGGCAGTTTGCACCGGCGCCGTGCGTAAGCACGATTGTGCCGCCGGTCGGCTGTGAAGGCTCGTGCAAGAAGCCACGAACAGGAGGATCAGAAGCGAGATCAACAAACGGCGTAGTCATCTAGTTCGTAAAATCGAAAGCCCGGCTCGAAGAACTGGCGGTCTCGGAACAAACAAGATTGCGTCAACCTCTTACGCGGGCGATTCGCTCGACACTGATCTTTTCCATCGTGTTTGGGCCCGCGAGCTAAAAACGGTCAATAGTGGGTGGGGAGCCGGAATTCTGAGTCCCACGGATCTGATGCAACTTAACCTGCTGATTCTACTAAACGCCAGTGACTTAAAAAACAGCGAATTCGCCAAAGGGAGATACATGGCGGGTACACCGGATTCCGTGCAACGCAGAAATAGTTCCAAAGACATCTACCAGGTATTTGCGCGCAGTGCTATCCAGGCCCTTGGCGCTTTCTTTGTGCAAACGTTCCTCCCGGAAGCGCTGGAGTGGTGTAGAATCCAGCAGGGAATGCCGGGATCAGGAAATACGCCCTTGGTTCGTTTGTGGAGCCAAAATTACTATGCGTCTGCGGTTCATCGTCGTAATTCTCCTCTCCATCGGATTGTTTGGGATGGCATTAGCGATCCGCGGGAACGACACTTCTTCAAACGCGGAAATCACCTATAGCAAAGACGTAGCGCCCATTCTCGAAAGAAACTGCGTGGTCTGCCATCGCCCGAATGATATCGCTCCCATGTCGCTCATGACCTACGAGGAAGTTCTCCCGTTTGCGCGGATGATGCGAGAGAGCGTCGTTCAACGCAAGATGCCCCCGTGGCATGCCGATCCTGCCGTCGGGGAGTTCACCAATGACGCTCGCTTGACGGGCGCGGACATCGCCGTCATCGATGCTTGGGTAAAGAACGGAACAAAAAAAGGCGAAGCCAAGAATTTGTCACCTGCTTCCGTCCTCACGCCGGGCTGGCATATCACGCCGGACGTGGTGCTAACCATCCCTGAGTTCTTGGTGTCCAAAACCGCTCAAGACGACTACGAATATATCTATGTGCCCACAAACTTCGCGGAAGACAAATGGATACAGGCCGCCGAGGTGCTTCCCGGCGACCGCCGCGTGGTTCATCATGCCACCGTTTCCGTCATCGCTCAGTCTGAAGTCGCCAAGCATCTGGAACAGCACTCCAAGAACGATGCCGGCGAGGACAAGTATCATTACCGCACCGGAAAAGTTTTGCACCTCAGGCCTGATGCGCCGGTCATTGACGACGGCTGCTCGGCGCCCGACGGCGGCGGCATTCCGGGCGAATCCTCGGGGTATTTGAACATCGTGCCCGCGATCTATCTTCCGGGCCACTTGGCGGAGACGCGGCCTCCTGGCTACGCGCTTCGAATTCCCGCCGGTTCCTCTTTGCAATTTCAAGTTCATTACAGCAATCATCATGGCCTGGATGTAAAAGATCGCACCAGCATCGGTCTTGTCTTCGCGCGGGAACCCGTCAAGCACGAGATTGGGCAATACGAAATCTGGAACAATATGTTTCTTATCCCCCCCAATGACGACAATCACCGCGTCACTTCATGTTTTACCCTACCGAAAGACGTGATCGCTGTGGCCTACACCGCTCACATGCATTTTCGCGGTAAAAGTATGATGAGCAAGGCCATTTATCCGGATGGTCGCGAAGAGGTGCTCCTCAACGTTCCCCACTATGATTTTCGCTGGCAGGAAACGTACTTCTTGAAGAAGCAATTCTTGCTACCCAAAGGCACGAAACTCATGACCGTCGCCTATTTCGATAATTCCAAGAACAATGTCCAGAACCCCGATCCGTCCAAAGCAGTTCGTTGGGGTGAGCCCAGCGACGAGGAGATGATGGGCTTCTGGTTACAATTTGCCGATCCTGAACTTGTCGCTGAAACGTCCCCCGTGACGTGGAAATGAGCGGCACGCCGCTTTTCTACGGTCCGACCGTATCGCCCAGCGCAGCGCGGAAACGGTTGGCGCTTGGCTATCAGGCGGTGCAGCTCCGGGGACAGGAGCTGCTACAGCACGTGAAGTCTAGTAAAACACCCTACAAATGCCCTTTGTCATGTCGTCGAGAATGCCTTTTTCATTTGCCCTGACCGTGGTTGCTCCTCTCATTTGCCGTGAATCAGGACCCAGCCGAGTAGGACACAGGTACAGAAGAAGAAGTGAAGCGGGTACCGCGCCAGTCGCGTAGCTCGAACAGCTTAGCTTCGGTCGACTCGTGATAAAATGCCGTGTTTATCGCCGTAAAATCTCAGGATACTTTGCGCCATGAATTTCAGCCGTCGCAGGTTCGTGCAACTTGGCGTGGGAGCCGCGCTCTCGCTGCGTACTAACCAGTTGCGAGCGCAGGGTGTTTCGACCCACACCGCCAGGCCCTTGCCAAGGCCAGCAGCTTCCGGACGCCCCTTCAACGCCCATTTCGTGGACGTCGCTGCTGCCGCGGGCCTGCACGCGCCGGTCATTTATGGCGACTTAGAAATCAAAAAGTACATTGTGGAGTCCACCGGATGCGGCTGCGCCTTCCTTGATTACGATAATGATGGGTGGATGGATCTGTTTGTGCTGTCGGGCACTCGGCTCGGAGGTGCTCCCGACGGCACGACGAATCGCTTGTACAAAAACAACCGCGACGGAACGTTTATGGATGTCACAGAAAAAGCAGGGTTGCGCTCGCTCGGATGGGCCTGTGGAGTCTCAATCGGAGACTACAACAACGACGGCTTTGATGACATCTTTTGCACCACTTTCGGGCAAAACGTGCTTTACCGCAACAACGGCGACGGAACTTTCACCGATGTGACGAAAGCCGCCGGGCTTTGGAGCGATCAACAAAGGTGGGGAGCCGGCTGCACCTTCGTCGATTTCGACCGCGACGGACATCTGGATCTCTTCGTTTCCAACTATGTGCGCTTTTCCTTTGAAAATGCTGCTGTTCCGGGAGAAAACGCCAACTGCAGATGGAAGGGAATTCCCGTCGAATGCGGGCCGCGAGGATTAGCCACGGGCAGGAATTCCCTTTATCGAAACAACGGCGACGGGACGTTCACCGATATAACACAGCAAGCCGGCATCGCGCGAGCCGCGGCCACCTATGGCATGACAGTCGTGGCTGCGGACTTTGATGAAGACGGATGGCCAGACATTTACGTCGCCTGTGACTCCACTCCCAGTCTTTTGTTCATGAACAATCGTGATGGAACTTTTCGTGAAGAGGGCGTGCTGCGAGGCGCGGCCCTGAGTGACGATGGCATGGAGCAGGCTGGTATGGGCGTCGGGGTGGGGGATTATAACCTAGATGGACATCTCGATCTATTCAAGACGCATTTTGCGGACGACGCCAACATTCTTTATCACAACGATGGGAAGGGAAATTTCGAGGACGCTACAGGGTCCTCACGCCTGGGAGTTGAAACTCGTTACGTCTGCTGGGGAGCAGGCATCGTCGACCTCGACAACGACGGTCTTCCAGACCTCTTTATGGTTACCGGCCACGTTTACCCCCAAATTGAACGAGTATTGTCGCAATACCCCAATAAAACACCGCGGGTCGTTTTTAGGAACCTGGGCAAAGGAGTGTTCGAAGAACTCATCCCGGAGGCTGGTCCGGGTGTGGCGGCGGCACACTGCAGTCGGGGATGCGCGTTTGGAGACTTCGACAACGATGGGGATATCGACATCCTCATTGTCAATCTCAACGAGCCTCCTTCGCTGTTGCGCAATGACCTCAGCGGGAAGTCCAACTGGATCAAAGTGAAACTGGAAGGTGTAAAGTCGAATCGAAGCGCCATTGGAGCTAGAGTGCTTGCCCACTATGGAGGCAAGACACAGGCACAAGCGGTCCTGAGTCAATCCAGCTTTTTCTCGTGCAGCGATTCCCGCTTGCATTTCGGTTTAGGGAATTCCTCCTCGGCCGACATCGACGTGTATTGGCCCAGTGGACTGCACGAGACTTTTAAGCAGATCCTCGCCAATCGGCTCATCACCATCAAGGAAGGTGTAGGTCCTGTACCGAACCGCGGATGGGCCAAAACGTAAGCAGCGATTCACAAAATCTTCAACCGCGCGTCTCGCATGGCGCCATGTGCCCACATTCACCCATTCGCCCGCTAACCTAGCCGCAGTTCCAGCCCATATGTGACTGGGGAGGCGTACGCAAAGCGAAAGTCCACACCGCACAGGCGGGCGTCCCCAGATTCGTTTTTCTGATGCATTTCATAAGAATAACGAAATTGTGCTTGACTATTGCCTCGGGTGGGTCTAACAAGGGACACAATGGGGTGGCCTTGTGGATTCTTACGGTTGTCCACTCGTTCTGTCTGCTTCGTTGTCTAAGGAGAAAGCATCGCTGCCGGTCTAGGTGCGCCCGTGCGGCATGTGGTACGCGCGTTTAGGTGAGTCTTTGGGGGAGGGAAAATGGCAAATCTCGGAAAGTTTGCGCTTATCTTTTTAGCGGCGGTAGTCGTTTTGGCGCTCACGCCTACAGCCGTGTGGGGCCAGAACGTTTACGGAACCATAGCGGGCACCGTCACGGATACCAGCGGCGCGGCCGTTGCCAACGCCACGGTCACATTGACCAATCTCGATAACGCACAAAAGCACAGCATAGAAACGGACGCGTCCGGCAACTACACGTTCGTGAGTATTTTGCCCGGCCGCTACAAGTTGGAGGGCGAGAAGGTCGGCTTTAAGAAGTTTTTGCGCGAGCCGATCGAAGTGCAGATCGAAAGCGGACTGAGATTGGATATCTCGCTGCAAGTAGGAGCGCAAAACGAGACGGTCGAGGTGACCTCCGAAGTGCCCCTGCTCCAGCCGGAAACGAACTCGTTGGGGCAAGTGGTCGAACAGCGAACGGTCACGGATCTGCCCCTGAACGGCCGCAATCCCCTGGCGCTAGTCGGCCTGGTGCCGGGCGTTGTGCCACAGGGCACCCCGTCAGCTGGCAATGCCTCGGGGGGCAATCCCGTTGGCGCTAATCCGTTCGCTCTCGGAGATTTTCAAGTTGGCGGAGGTATGGCTGGGCAGAGTCAGATCCTGATCGACGGCGTGCCTACCAATGGAGCCTACTTGAACGTTGTCACCGTGATACCCACGCAGGATGCCATCGAGGAATTCAAGGTCCAGACAAACAATCTTGGTCCCGAGTATGGGCGATTTGCCGGTGGCGTCATCAACCTCTCAACAAAGTCCGGCACCAACTCCTTCCATGGTTCAGCATACGAGTTCCTGCGGAACAAAGTGCTGAATGCGAATGGCTTCTTCGACAACAGCAGCGGCCTCGCCCGTCCTCCGTTTACGCAAAACCAGTTTGGCGCCAACGTGGGAGGGCCGGTTCTCCACGACAAGCTATTCTTCTTCTCGAGTTATGAGGGCTTTCGGCAGCGTGAGGGAAATGTCTTTTTGGGATGGGTTCCTACTGCAGCTGAGCGCACCGGGGACTTTTCACAGCTAGGGTCAACCAACACGACCTCAGTGCTTCCCATTTACGACCCGACCACCAGTGGCGTGGGGGGGAACGCTTCCTGCACAAGCACGATGCCTTGCAGGACGCAATTCTCATTCGGCGGGGTACCGAACAAGATCAATCCGGCTCGGCTCGATCCCACGGCAGTGGCGCTTTTGTCCTTCATGCCGATGCCGAATCAGGTCGGCAACCCTAACGGTAACTTTGCGGAGAACTATAGCTCGGGTGGCGACGTCAACCAGTACAACGAGCGCATTGACTATAACCTGGGTTCCAAGCAGCGAATCTTCGGACGGTACACGCATTCCTACATTCTGTCGCTCCCCAACAACCCTTATAACGGTATATGCAAGGACCGCTGTACCGAAACCACTTATGCTCACCAGGTTTCCCTTGGTGACACGATTGCGTTTTCACCCAAGACCATTTTGGACTTGCACATTGGTTACACGCGGTATGTCTACCTCCGCACGCCGCTTACCCAAGGCATCGACTTGTCGAAGTTTGGTCCAAACTGGGCGGCTTTGGCTCCCCAGATGACTTACACTCACATTCCGGACGTGTGCGTCTCGGAGACGAACGGGGACAACCACTGGGGCGCCGGCAGTTGGTGCACTCAAGGAGCCGGAAGCGGCATCGGGGCTTGGGACGACACGTACAGTTTCAACCCCATGCTCTCCCATATTATGGGGAAACACGCCCTCAAAGTCGGCGCAGAATTCCGCGTGCTTCGCAACAACTACTATCAGAGCAACGATCCTGCCGGCTTGTACTATTTTGATGCCCGCATGACCGCGGCAAACCCCACCGTCGGCACCTCTGGGGCTAACGGTTCAACGGGGAATGGCCTTGCTTCCTTCCTCCTCGGATATGGGGCTAACGGCAGCGTGACCGAGCCGGCAAGGACGGCCGACCAGAATCTTTACAAGGCCATATACGGGGGCGATACCTTCCAAGTCACCAGGAAGATCACCGTGAACGTGGGTGTTCGCGTTGACCTCCAGGGGGACTGGACGGAGCGGACGAATCGCATCGTTGTTTTCAACCCCACCGAAACCAGCCCCATTGGGGCCGCGGCCGGAGAACCGGCTCTGAAGGGTGCATATGATCTAGTGAGCAGCTCGCAGCATCCGGGACGCAGCGCTTTTGGTTCCTGGAACCATGTCAGCCCGCGCCTTGGGATTTCGTACCAATTGGACAAGAATACGGTTATCCGAACGGGCTACGGAATTTTTTACTTGCCGGTGGATATCCGCTGGAACGATGCTCCCCACAACCTCTTCATCAACAGTTTCAGCACGTCATGGCTCACAGCCCAGTCGGATGGAGTTACCCCTAAGAATCCCCTGTCCAATCCATTTCCGGGCAGCGGAATCACTCCACCCTTCGGGAGGAACCAGGCCTTGATCAACGTGCAGGGGAGTGGCAACGAAGCGTCATTGCCCAATAATCCCGCCCCTAACGTACAGCAATGGAATTTTGACATCCAACGTCAGTTTCCCGGCAATGTGCTGTTTGATGTTGCTTATGCGGGGTCCAAGGGCACACATTTGCCCATGCATGATCAGACCCTCGACCAATTGGCGCCCCAGTTTCTGCCCAAGAGTGCTGCGGATGTGGCCAACCTAAAAGCACAGGTTCACAACCCATTTGCTGGAAATTGCCCTCCCCCTAACACTGCGCTTTGCACTGGGCCCGTGCTATCAGGTGGCATAGGCACTAACCCGACGGTCATGGCAGCGCAGTTGCTGCTGCCATTTCCGCAGTTTGACAATGTGGCCATGGCCGAGCCCGATAACCGCGATTCCATTTATCATTCCATGCAGATGAAGGTCGAAAAGCGCTTCGCTGCTGGCGCGCAGGTGCTTGCCTCGTACACCGTTTCCAAACTCATCGATGACACCAACTCGGAAATCAACTGGCTGGAAGCCTCTCCGGTGGGCTGGAACGACGCCAATGTTAACAACCTGCGCGGCGAGAGAAGCCTGGATGCATTCGACGTTCCCCAGCGCTTCGTTCTTGCTTCCGTTCTTGACCTGCCATTTGGCAAGGGCAAGAGGTATGCAAATAACCTGAACACCGTCGCTGACAAACTGATCGGCGGATGGGGAATCAATACCATCATCACCTTTCAGCGCGGCTTCCCGATTATCATCGGCGGCTGCCCGGGCCTGCTCAGCGAGTCCGGTGTCCCGAACGTGGGCTGTTCCCGCAATACGAGAACGGCCTTGTCGCACCAGACCTCCGGCTCTCTGGACGCACGGCTGGCCCACTGGTTTGACACTTCCGTGTTCACGCATACCAACGATTACAGCTACGGCACCGATTCGCGTACCGAGCCGAACATACGCACTGACGGAGTGAAAAACTTTGACTTTGCCCTCTTCAAGAACACGAGGTTTGGTCCGGACGGAAGGCTTGGCGCCGAGTTCCGCGCTGAGTTCTTCAACGGGTTCAACCATCCGCAGTTCAGTCCGCCCAATAGCGGCTGTTGCGGTAGTAGTTCCTTTGGTCAAGTAACCAGTCAGTACAATCTTCCGCGCGAAGTCCAGTTCGCGTTGAGGTTTACCTTCTAATCTTCTAGCCGCGGCGTCCGGGCGGGCCTTCCCGCCCGGCGCACGACTCTCTTCTCTGGTAACATTCTGCTTGGAATCATCCTTTCCATGTGCTGCAAGGGGAACAGTGTCCATCCATCGCCTCACCGCACTTCCTTGATTGCCTGCTTCCGATCGAATTTCGCTGCCTGGCGTGAAAAGACTTGGCCGAGAGCGACCATCTTCATTTTTCTTGCCCTATGGTTGCTGGTTCCCTCATTCGCGGCCTGCCAGACGTCCGAAGGGCAGGTTGAAGCGTTTTTCCGCGCCGGCCAAGAGGCCATGAAGCAGGAGCAATTCGCTCGTGCCGCGGAAGAATTCAAGAAGGTACTGGCTCTTGATCCGACCCTACTGGAGGCTGAGGTCAACCTGGGCCTCGCTTATCAGAGCCTTTTCGAATACGACTTGGCGGTGCGCCATCTGGAGAAGGCTCTGCACGAAAGGCCAAACCTGCTCGGCCCCACTGTCATCGTCGGAATGGATTACCTCAAACTAGGCTCCCCGGAAAGGGCCGTTCCATTCCTCCAGCGTGCACTAAAGCTCGATCCTTCGAACCGCGAGGTGCACCGGGCGCTGTCTTCGTGCTACTTGGGCCAGGAAAAGTTCCGGAGCGCCGCCGACGAGCTCCGCCAGGTGGCCGCGCTTGATTCCGACAAGTCCGAGGCCTGGTTCAAACTCGGACACGAGTACCTGGATCTGGCCGCTCGTTTGGCCTACCGGGGAGCGCGTTTGTATCGCGAGTCGGCCTGGGGACATCGTTTTCTCGGCGATCTCTTATTTCAGCGCGACCGTTGGGAAGATGCGTCGCAGGAGTACCGGAAAGCGCTCGGCATCGATGCGGGGCAGTCCGGCTTGCATACCTCACTAGGCCAAGCGCATCTGCATGCGGGGAAATTGGAAGAAGCCGAAACAGAGTTTCACCTGGAGCTTCAGCTCGATTCGCGAAATGAGCTGGCTTGGCTCGGCCTCGCAAACTTGCAGTTGGCCAGGGGCCAAGCTACAGCAGCCCGGGAATCTCTCGGAAAAGTTTGGGAAATTTCTCCTGAATTTTTGGCTGTACAACGGCAGTTTCCGTCCATCGAACTCTCTCAGGAGGCAAAGGCCTCCATAGCCCGCCTGCTGGACGAACCAGAAGGGGCGGCCAAGCATTTTTTGTTGGCGGCTCTGTACGTCGCCACGAATGACAACGCTCTTGCAAACCGTCAATGGAAATCGTTCCAATCCGATTTCTTGGCTTGGCAACAAGCATGGAATGCTGCCGCGGGAGCCCGCGCGGATCACGACCCCTGCAAAGCCAATCGCTACTCTCGCTGCGTAGATTCGCTGCAAACGAGAAAGCATCTGACCGATTCAGAGCAGCTGCTGTTGGGAAAAGTGCACTTTACATTGCAACAATACGAAGCTGCGGCTGACGCGTTAGCACAAGTGCAGGGCGCCACCAACGAAAATGCCGAGGCCAGCTACTGGTTGGCGCGCTCCTACCAGGCGCTGGGGGCTGAGGCGTATGCGCGATTGCAGGAATCTTTTCCCGGCTCCTGGCGTACTCACCAGCTGCGTGCCGAAGGTTACGCCATTCGTCGGGATCTCGACGACGCGCTCAAAGAGTTTCAGGTGGCCTTGCAGTTGCGTCCGAATGAGTCAGAACTTCACGAAGCGCTCGGGGAACTTTACCTCGACAATCATACTGACGACGATGCGCAGAGTGAGCTGGAGAGAACCTTGGCGCTGGATCCCTCGCGTACGCACGCGCTTTATCTCCTAGGGCGCTTGTACGTGCAAAAACGGGACAACGAAAAGGCACTGTCGTATCTACAGCGCGCTTTGCGCCTCCAACCGGATTTGGTTGAAGCCAGCAGCCTCCTGGGGACCGCGTACGTGCGCTTGGGACAGTTTGCCAAGGCCATTCCGAAACTGGAGAAGGCAGCTCCTTTAGACCATTACGGCAACGTCCATTATCAGTTGTACTTGGCGTATCGGAAGCTCGGCCAAGCCGAGCTCGCGCAGAAAGCGTTGGCGCGCTCGCAAGATCTTCGTCGAAGCTCTCTCGAACGTGACCAGGCCTTAATTATGGGATCTCCGCAGCCGGAAAGTGAACCGCAATGAAGGTAAACAAGCCCTTTTGCGTTACGGATCGGCTCGACCTGGATCACTTCCGGTTTGACGATCCGTCCAGAATCTCGCTTTTCGCGTCCCCAGAGGCCGGAATCACGGCCGCTGATCAAGTTGACAGACCCTGCTAACCAATCCACACTGACATAGTCTAACTATGTCACGGGGTGATGATTTGCATCGAGACGAGATTCCTCCTGGAACACTCTATCTGTTGATCTTGAAAACTCTGGCGCGCTCCGGCGAAATGCATGGATATGAGATCGCCAATTCTATTCAGCGGATATCGGTCGAAGTTCTTCAAGTCGAAGAAGGCTCGTTGTACCCGGCGTTGCAGCGCATGCTCATCAAGGGATGGGTGACCGCGAAGTGGGGCACGACGGCTGGCAACCGCCGCGCTCGCTACTACCAGCTGACCGCAGCGGGTCGTAGACAATTGGCCGTCGAGATGTCGCAGTTCGAACGCGTCATCGGAGCGATCGTGCGTGTAATGGAAGCGGTCTGAAAGATTCTGGCATGAACTGGCTGCGCGAAGTCGCAAGACGACTCTGGATGCTGATGCATCGGCACCGATTCGACGCGGAACTCGAAGAGGAGATGCGCCTGCATCTGGAGTTGCGCCAGCAGGAACATCTCGAGTCGGGCATGATCGAAGGCGATGCTCGGGCCGCCGCTCGGCGCCGGTTCGGCAACGTAACCTCGTTGAAGGAAAAGAGTCACATCGCGTGGGGCTGGGAATGGTTCGAGCACCTCATGCAAGACGTTCGCTACGGCCTGCGCGTGCTGCGCAAGAATCCCGGCTTTACCGC
>Ga0210384_10006156_pt1 | contig 12850 bp, 13 predicted proteins | sample IncBWH2MmetaG_FD_160574 | JGI IMG/M metagenome (GOLD analysis project Ga0210384, IMG submission 160574) | Forest soil microbial communities from Barre Woods Harvard Forest LTER site, Petersham, Massachusetts, United States - Inc-BW-H-2-M | ecosystem: Environmental > Terrestrial > Soil >... | reverse complement strand
ATCGTCAACAATTTGTAACGCTTGCTATCTTTCGCCGCAGTAACATGCTCCAACCCGGCCGGCGGCCTGAATCTCTGCCGCCGACCTGTCGGAGTTTCGTACCAGGCTTGAGGCTAGTCTCCGAATACGATGGTGTCCTGCTTGTCCTTTGCGACTTCCTCTTGCACTTGCTTCGGGTAGAGAAACTGATGACCCTCCACACGGCCTGGGTAAGACCAGGCTACGATCGCTTCCGGCTGTGACACGCCTCGCTCCGCGAGAACAATCGCAGACTTTCCGGACAGCCCCTTCTCCTGGGTGGGTCGTGCCTGAATTATAGCAATCACGTTCGTCCGATCCGCGTTGGAGATCCGCACAATTTCGTGGTTGAAGCTATTGACGAGCTCGAACAGATAGGTCCCGGCGGGCAATACTCGTCCTGGAATCTGCACCGGTTGACTAAACGTAAACAAAGTCGCTTGATTCCATTCGTCAGCGTGTACAGCAGGCAGGACGATCAAGAATGCAAGCAGGAATGTAACAGTAACGAAACTCCTGATGGCAGCGGATTGTTTCATGACAGCTCCTTTTGTTTTATCGCGGCCGGATGATGTGGTGATTCCCCCGTGCCGCTTTTTTCTGTGAATTCAACTTGGCCTCACAGATGAGACGCTCGGGGGCTGCGGAGAGCATGTAAACTGTTTGTCACGCGATTGTCAGAGATTTTTGACAATTACCGGGGAGAGCGTCTTCAGCGGGAAGACATCCCACAAAGAAATTTGCCTGCTTTCGTTCTCAAGCGCTATGCGGAAGGCGGAGGCGTTTGTGAGTAACTTTACGATTCGCGCGAAATTTGTCGGCGCCGTTTCGGAATGTAATTCTCTCTCGCTCCGCGTTGCGCAACGGAGCGAGAGAGTTCGTTAGAAGAATTATTTCACCGCCAGAGCGATCGTCGCCGAATGCGAAAGAGTTCCCGAGGTTGCCGAGACGGTGATCATGCTCGTACCAGCCGGGGTGCCGGTTGAAGCAGCCGCCTTCCCGCTACCACAACCTGCCGCTGCGAACACAGCCAGCAAAATAACGGCGAGGCCACCTGCGCGCAGCAGTGCCGTGGAGAAGAAACGCAACCGCAGCCTTCCGAAATGCAGCCCAACGAGAAGAAACCCAACGAATCCGGCAGCTAGCAACATCCGCAACTGCGAGGTAGGCCAGTGACTCGCCAATTGTCCGGATGGGACCGCGCCCATCATCGCGCTCCGTGCAGTCGTCGTGATTGTGAGCATGGGTGTTGTGCTACCCCCAGGAGTATAGCTCTGAGTGGAAAACATGCACTTTGCGCCCGTGGGCAATCCGGAACACGAGAGGCTAACAGCAGAATTAAAGCCGTTCGTGGGAGAAGTATTAATCGTGAAGTTTGAAGACGCTCCTGCGGTCACCGTAGCGCTAGTAGGCGAAACACTTACGGAAAAATCGGGCGTGTTCCCACCGCTAGCCTGAGTCGGCACGAGCGATGCGAATACTCCGTGCATTTCCGCCATGCCGCCGGCCGTCAAATATAGGGTGTTTGCATCGCCCGCCGCGCCTCCGCCTCCAAAAACAAGGTCCCACAAAGAAAGATTCGTGATGACGTTGCCGCCCGCATCTTTCACGCTATCGATGAACGTACCGGCTGGCATGTAGGCGTTCAGAACCCCGTCACCGAAATTACCGACCAGCACATCGCCTGCGAACGCGCCGAAACCGGCTGGAGGAACCACAACTCCCCACGGAGCGTTTGTGTGCATATCGCCTTGCATAACAAACGTCTGAATCATATTGCCGTTCGTGTCGAAGATATCGACAACTCCGTCGCCGGCGGCATGAACCGGGTCATGTTTGGGAGCGTCCTGCAGCGCATACGTCACATAGATTTTGGTCTGGCTATTGACGGTAATCACATGGATCCCAAAGGGGGCGTAGCCGGCAGGGAGATTCGGGTCGGTGAAAGTGCCGGAGAGGTTGGTGAGCTTGAAATTGGAGTCATAGACTTCCACTTTTCCGCTGCGAAAATTAGTGGCGAGCAGAAAGTTCGCTCCGTTGTTCGTGATCATAGCCAGTCCTTTGTACACGGCACCGGCTCCGCCCATGGAATTATCCACGGCAAGGATTACGGTCGCGCCCCCATTCCAGCCGGAGATCGTTCCGTCCTCCGTGTCAAAGATAAATAGACTGGGCTTGCCGCCAACGATGAACCCGGTTTGGGAGAGGTTGGCCACGATTCCGGTCGGAGTGGCCGCAGCTGTGCTTCCTGCGGGCGGTGGGATCGTGAATGTTCCCTGGAGCATTCCGGTTTGGTCATAGAGGGTCGAGAATCCGCTGTTGTTGTCGTTGATCCAAAAAGGTCCGCCGGGGAAGAACGCAATTCCCCAGGGGTTGACGAGATTCGCGTCCACGTGAGCAGGAGCGGGTGTAACGGTTGAAGTGTCCGCTACTAAATTCGTCTGGTTATAATTGTTGGTGGAAGTCTGAGCACTCACGGTCACTCCGAAGGTGCAAAATCCCAGGATGAGGGCGGCAATCGTTGAAAACATCTTGCAGAATGGCATCGATTTCACTTCATTCTCCTTTTTAGGTATCTCGGTCCTGATCATTAAGAGATCGCGGGCGATCACGATACCAACTCCGTGCTGACGTTCGTGTCCCGCCAAAGTCAAATGAATGTCGCTTCTCTGTAACCTCGTGTAGGTTTTTCGTTAGACAATTGAACGGGCTCGATTCTTGTAAGGAGAATCACGATGCAAGGACATATTTTTCAGAAGCTGATCAGGGTTTCTGCAGCCGCGAGCATTTTCCTGCTTGGCACTGGTACCGTCAGAGCACAAGCTATTTCACAGCCGGCTCAGTCGATCCCTCCGTCGCCGCCCGACCCGAACGTCAGAGCCCTGGCAGACTCAGTGCGCGAGCTCCAAGGCCAAGTGCAATCTCTCGTGGAGCAGCTCGGCGAGTTGCGCGCCGAAGAGATGCGCGATCACGCGGAAGCCCGCGAACTTCGTCAAGAACTCGAGCTCGCGAGAGTTGAGAGCCGCCCGCGAACAGGACCAGCGGGGAGCCGCGATTCATACCTCAGCCTTTCGCCGCAAGCTAGTGCTTCGCTCCCAACCGCTACGGCGGGGCCCGATTCTCAACAAGAAGACCAGCCTACCGAAGCGAGGCTCGCTCGCCTGGAAGAGAGTCAACAACTTGTCGAGTCAAAAATTGCCGAGCAGAGTCAAACTAAAGTGGAAAGCGGATCGAAGTATCGCGTGCGTCTTTCTGGCATTGTGCTCTTGAACGTCTTCGACAACCAGGGCGTCGTCGACAATGAGGATTTCCCCCAAATCGCGACTCCTCACTCTGCGGTTGGTTCCACTCAATCGTTCGGCGGATCGCTGCGCCAGTCCCAAATTGGCGTCGAAGTCTTCGGTCCGGAAATTGCGGGAGCGCGCACTAGCGCTGACGTGAAATTCGATTTCGCCGGTGGATTCACCGACGTGCCCAACGGCGCTGTAATGGGCATCGTGCGCCTTCGTACCGGCACATTCCGCATGGATTGGACGAACACTTCGATCGTTGCTGGTCAAGACCGTTTGTTCTTCGCGCCACTTGCGCCCACGTCGCTCGCTTCGCTCGCTGTCCCGGCGCTTTCCTATTCGGGGAACCTCTGGGCTTGGACACCTCAAGTACGCGTCGAGCACAAAATAGCTCTGTCTGAAAGTTCCCATCTTATGTTCCAGGCTGGAATTCTCGATTCTCTCTCCGGCGAACTTCCAGTGAGCCAGGATCGATTTCCTTCCTGGGGTGAACAATCGGGACAACCCGCCTATGCCGGCCGGATCGCCTTGACTCATCGCGCCTTTGGGCAGGACCTTACCGTTGGATTTGGAGGATACTATGCGAGGCAAAATTTCGGCCTAGGGCGGAGCGTGAATGGATGGGCGAGCACGTTCGACGTGCTGTTGCCGCTGGGAAAGTATTTCAATCTGAGCGGAGAGTTTTATCGGGGAGCCGCTGTCGCAGGACTCGGTGGTGGCATAGGCCAGAGCATCCTGACTTCTGGCCCGTTCACCGATCCTGCCACAACGATCAAAGGACTTGATTCGATGGGCGGCTGGGTACAACTGAAATTCAAGCCCAAAACAAATTTCGAAATCAACGGTGCCTTCGGCCAGGACAATCCTTTTGCGGGTGAGCTGCGGCGCTTTCCGGGAAGCCCGTCATATTTTGGCGAATCACTCGCTCGCAACCTAACGCCGTTCGTAAATTTCATCTACCAGCCGCGATCCGATGTATTGTTTTCCGTGGAGTATCGCCGCCTGCAAACGTACATGTTAGACAGCAATGCGAACACAGCAAATCACGTTGCTGCGAGCGTGGGATATATCTTCTGATGCGAAGGTTCTATCAACGACGGCGGGCGGCAATCTTGTGTCTACTTTCCGCGGCCGGCCTCTTCTGCGGTCTCAGCCGGTCCCAAGCGCTGCAACTTCTGACCGTCACGGCGAAGGCTCAAATCGTAAGGGACGGAGCAGTGAAACCGGCTGCGGGGCACGGCGGAGCTGATCTTTCGAACGTCGTGGTATGGCTTACGCCTATTGGCGGCAGCACACCCGTGCCAACAACATCGGAGACCGCGAAGCTACCGCCGGTGCTTACTCAGCACAACAAGACCTTCGAGCCTCACGTTCTAGTGGTTGAAGTGGGCACGGTGGTGCAATTCCCCAACAAAGACCCTTTCTTCCACAATATCTTTTCTCTCTTCGACGGCAAGCGATTCGACCTCGGTCTTTACGAAGCGGGCACCACTCGTTCGGTGCGCTTCGACCGACCAGGGATCAGCTACCTCTTCTGTAACATTCACGCTGAAATGAGTGCGGTTGTCGTCGCAGTGGAGACCCCCTACTACGCTATTTCCAATAGTTCCGGAAACATCTCGATAAACGACGTCCCTGACGGACGATACCAACTGCACGTCTGGTACGAGCGCAGTTTGCCGGAAGATCTCAAAGGCCTGGCCGCGCCCGTTACAATCTCCCGTTCGGAGCGTAGTCTGGGTGCTATCAAAGTCGTCGAAAATCCGAATTTCACCCTTGCGCACAAGAACAAGTACGGCCAGGACTATGTCCCGCCCCCCAGCCCCGGTTACCCGAGCCCATAAAGTCAAGATCAAGAAGCTTTATGACGCGCAAGCGCGTGCCGGCTGCGCCCTTTGGATTTCAGAAGCCCTTCCCGCTTTCTGCGCATGGTCACCCCACTCGCGCAATAACTGGCGGAGGCGTACACGCGCCTTGTGCAGTTGCGATTTTGAATTCCCAATCGAGCAGCCAAGAATCTTGGCGATCTCTTCATGGCCGTAGCCTTCGACGTCATGCAGCAAAAACATCTTCTTGTACCCCGCCGGCAGCTGAGTGATCGCGCGGTTCAGCCCAAGCCGGTCGAACAAACCCGTCATGTTCAGATCCACTTGACCGATCTGTTTTCGGGGCGTTCCAAATTCGTCATCGGTATCCAACGTATCCTCCAGCGAAATTTCGCCAAGCTTTTTCTTGCGGAATCGCATCAGCACGATATTAAACGTGATCCGGTGAAGCCATGTGGAGAAGGCTGACTCGCCGCGGAAGCTTCCGATCTTGCGAAAGACCTGTAGGAAAGCCTCCTGGGTCAGCTCCTCGGCGTCGCTTGAATTGCCGGCCATACGAAAGCACATCGCGTAGACATGCCTGCTGTGCTGCTTGTACAGGTGCTCAAAAGCAGCTGCATCGCCCTGTTGTGCCAGCCCGATGATTTCGGTTTCGGTGAGATGAGCTAAATCGGTCGACATTGATGGACTCATGCGATTTCTCGCTCTCCATTTAGAAACGCTTCATGAACTCGGCCCCGATAAGAATTTTGCGCCGCGCCATCGCTGGCCCTGAATACAATGGGCGAGTCCCCATCCAAGCGTTCTGTGGTCCTTCCCGGCCCGTCCGTACTAACCGAGCTTAAACAAATTGATGTCTGTAGTTGCCACGGGATTGTTTGGAGTACGTCAAGAGTTTGTAACAGCATCCGCCAGAGGAGGTGCGAGCAGAGTCGAGACCTAAGAGAACGTTTACAAAATGTTTACAAATTCCGGAAGTCGGCGTGACAACGTCTCAAGTCCAAATGGCGCAATCTAATAGCTTGAGAGGTCTTCCACTCGTCGACAAAGGTAGCGGGTACAAGGAACGTTCCGGATGTCGTGCTGACAGCTAGTTCTAGACTTCTACATCCCTGAGGAATCCCATTCGCTAGAGGGAAAGGAATCTTTATTTAGTCGGATCACCCCGGGGTGATGATTCGGCCTCCAGACAGCGGACAGTAGCCTGCAGCTCAAGGTGCGAATCTTGACGAGGCGGGGCGTCGCCAAGTTCCGCCCTGAATTTCCTAGGCAGACAGAAGGCCCGTCGCGTTGACGCCGTCAGGGGAAACGCACTACGATCAAAGGTCCCAAGCATTAGGTGTCGATGCGAATGTCGGCCTTTGGTCTGTATTTCCGGCCAGGACTTCGCAGCTGGCCGCGGTACGTCTGCCACAGGAGCATGAATGGATGGATACTGTTCTGGTAGTAGAAGACAGTCGGCCTATGCAGCGGACCTTGCGGCGACTTTTTGAAGCAGATGGCTTACAGGTCCAGATTGCATCGGATGGTGTCGAGGGCCTGGAAAGCTTCCGCAAACAGGCGCCCAGCATCGTGGTGCTGGATCTTAAGCTTCCTCACTTGCCGGGCAAGGAACTTTGCCGCGCGTTCAAAGCCCAGCTACCTACCGTGCCGATCGTGGTTTTAAGCGCCAACGCGGAAGTCGAAGATAAGGTGCTGCTCCTGGAGTTGGGAGCAGACGATTACGTGACAAAGCCCTTCAGTCCCAAAGAGTTACTCGCGCGGGTGCGTCGAGCCATGCGGCGCGGCAGTCCAACGTTCTCGAACGGTACGAATATGGCTGCTGAAACTGTCCAGCATGAACTGCTCCTATTTGGCGATGTCAAAATCGATTTCACTAGCATGGAAGCAACGCGCGGGGGTAAGGAACTCACACTCGCTGCCCAAGAGTTCAAGCTGCTGCGGTTTCTTGCTCGCTCACCAAACGTTGTTGTCTCGCGAGAGAAGCTGCTCAATGAAGTCTGGGGATATGAAAATTATCCTTCGACTCGCACAGTTGATAATCACGTCCTGCGACTTCGCCAAAAGCTTGAACCCGACCCCGCCAACCCGCGTTATTTTATGACCATGCGCGGCGCTGGTTATAAATTCACGCCCGGTGCGATGACTGCAGCAGAGAAACAGTGACCATGCATTGGGGAGCTTGATGGGGCGCCTTCGATTACGAACCCAACTGGTAATTGTCACCCTTGTAATAATCTTTGCGCTGACCGGTGCAGTGCTCTTGATCATCCGACACTCCGTTCATTCCGCGATTACGAAACAAGTACAAGGAAGCACCGATGCGTCTCTGCGTGCATTCGAAAGCGTTCAGCAAGAGCGCGAGCGCGATCTGTCACGGACCGCTGCCATGCTCGCCGAGCTTCCAACCTTGAAGGCTCTGATGACGACGGAGCACGCACCCACAATTCAGGATGCATCACAGTCCTTCTGGGAGTTGTCAGGCAGCGATCTGTTTGTCCTCGCAAATTCGAATGGTCGAGTATTCGGGTTTCAGGTCCGGCAGAACGGATGGACTCGGGAACTTGCTGAGCGCGATCTCGGCAAGTCCGTCAGACAAGGCGAAAGCGCAGCATGGTGGTATGCCAATGGCCAGCTCTACTGGGTTTTTCTTTGCCCCATCGTCGCCGGCGCTGAAACCAATCAAAGGCAGCTGGGGATACTCGCGGTCGGGTATCAGGTAGATTCAAGCGTAGCGGAACAACTGTCGCTTGTCGCGGACAGCCAGATCGCGCTGACAGCAGGCGAGGATGTGATTGCGTCCACCCTTGCGCCCCAAGCAGTGAGCGAACTTCACAGCTGGATAGCAGACAACGAAACAGCTGCCGACACAAGAACAAGGCAAATAGTTCTTGGCACCGACCAATATGAAATGGCATCTGTTCTGATTCACAATGGGCCGCCAACGCCCGTGCGGTGCTATGTCCTGATGTCGTTGGAACCGGCCAATGTTCTTCTTCAGCGACTGAATCGAATGATCGTCATTCTTGTAATTTCCGCGGTGCTATTCGCCGCACTTATTCTCACTTTCGTCTCGAGAACCATCACTCGTCCGCTCGACAACCTCTTGTCCGGCGTGCGAGCACTAGGCGGCGGCGACTATGCCTATTCGATTAGGCCGCGCGGAAGCAGCGAAGTGGTTGAACTCGGAGAGGCCTTCTCGAACATGCGTGGTGAGTTACTCACGTCTCAGCGGCGCTGGCGCGCCAATGAACGAGTTGCGGCGCTGGGACGCGCTGCGAGCTCGATCTCGCACGACCTTCGGCATTATATGGCGGCCGTTGTGGCCAACGCGGAATTTCTATACGAAGCGGACAAGCTGAAAATGAACCGGGATGAAATCTACCAGGAGATCAAAATGGCTTCGGAGCAGATGGTCGACCTACTCGACTCATTTCGCGAACTCGCGCGAGAAGAAGGCTCGATCACTCCGGCGCCAGCGTTCTTGGACCAAATCGTCCGCCACGCCGTGGAAGCCGTCCTCGCCAGGCCGGAGTTGCGAACCCGCAAAGTCAAAGTAACCACTTCGGGTCCGACGAATGGCGTTTTTGACGCGAAGAAAATGGAGCGAGCATTTTTCAACCTGGTGTTGAACGCGTGCGAGGCCGCTCCGGAAGGAACTGGTGCAATCTCGGTAGACATCCATTCGTCGGATGACTCTTTCGATGTTCGACTAGCCGACAACGGGGCCGGCATCCCCGCCGCAATTCGTGAATCGCTCTTCGACCCGTTCGTGAGCTCGGGAAAGCTCAATGGAACGGGGCTGGGGCTCGCAATCGTATTTAAAATCATCCACGATCATGGTGGCTCCGTGAGCGTGGCAGCGACTTCCGAGGCTGGAACAGTTTTCTTGATCAAATTGCCACGAGCCGCTAGCGCACCGACAATGACCGGTATAATCCAGCGACGATAGGGAAGCATTGATACTCCAGCTCAGTCAATGTTATCCGGTTGAACGACAACAAACGGAACAAGACGTTAATGAAAGACGCCACAGTCGTAAAAATGCGAGCGACAATTACCATCCCATTGGCCCATCCGCCTAAGGATAATCGCGCTGAAGTTATTCATGCGCTCGGGTCGTCGCCGTGGAAAGTCGGCGATTCGGAAGTAATCAATGCCCGATTCAGCGCGCCAGCAGGAAATTGGCGCGGTTCCAGAGGTAGGTGTCGGGAATCGAGGATTATCATCACCAATCTCATTTCGAGATAGATCGTGAAGAGGATTTGTCTGGATCTACGACTCTTGAGTGGTCAACATACTTCCAAACCAGATTTGACCGCGTACAAGTTGGTCAGTCGGTCGTGAAGATTTTGCGATTCAGGAACGGCAGTAACAATTGCAGTTTTCAGGCTGCTGAATAGCGCCCGACAGACCGGCTTGAATTCAAGCAGGATAGAAAACACCAACAGGAGCAGGAACAGCTGCGCGCCAAGCAGGACGAAGAGCGGCGCGACCTCCAGCAAAAGCAGGAGCAGGAACACCAGGAGATCCAAAAGCAGCAGGCGGATGCAGCTAGAAAACAACAACTAGAGCAGCAGCACCAGCAGCAAACGCAACAGCAGCAGCAACAGCAACAGCAACAACAGAAATCGCTCGATCAGAAGCAGCAGCAGGAGCGCGACAAAAAGCCTAAGTCTCAGAACGATCAGCACGACTAGGAACCAAGACCGGAGCGCTACGGGAATATGAGTGGCAGCAGCCATAGACACAGTCGCCGTAGGCAAGGGCACTGACAATTTCGTTCGGGGAGTGGTGAAGCGTAGGTGGCAATATACTTCGCTTTACCATCACCCGAGTGACGATCCTCCACACTCGCCAGACGAATCGCCCACGCGCAATCCCGAGATGCAGCTGCGCCGGCACGCTGCGCTGAAGAAGGGCGGCGTACAACAGAGCACTCAAGTAAATGTTGATAACAATTTTTCAAACATCGTGATCGGGTTGTTTCGTGTACGATTTTTCCCTGTTGACAGGTGCTCTAACAGCTGGAACCGGCTGGTATCAATTGAATCTATTCAGCGAAACTGAAACTGCGGTGCGCTGCGCCAACGCTGGTGCTGGTACCATGCCTGAAATTTGTTGCGAGAATCGGTGAAATCGGTTTTTAATCATCGGGCCAGGAAGGCATCGACATGCCGAATGCTCAAAAGATCTTGGTAGCGCAAAGCGACCTGAAGCGAGCGTGTGCGTTACGCTCTGCTTTCGAACAACGGGGTTGGGATGTGATGATCGCGACTGACACGGTTCAGGCCTTTACGGTTGCCATTAGAAACAAACCTGCGGCCGTACTCTTGAGCAGTCAGATTAAAGGCGGCGGTGGCCTTTTTTTACTGAAGCGGATGCGGGAGTGTGTTCACACTGCCCCGATGTCCATTATCGTGATCACCGAGCCTAACGAAACTACGAAACAAGAGTACCTATCGGCTGGTGCATTAGAATGCATTGAACAGCCTGTCGAGATTGAGCGGCTGTGCGCCGCTGTACGAAATCATGTCGCGCAGCCGCGTCGAGTCGTCGAGCCTCCCCTCGAGACCCTTAGCTCGCCGGCCCGCTTGGCGGCGATTCGCGATACGCAACTCCTAGATTCGCCGCCGACCCAATCATTCGACGAACTAACGCGCTTAGCGACAAGTCTCCTCGGGACACCCGTCGCCCTGGTCTCAATCGTCACTAGTGATAAACAGTTTTTCAAAAGCCAGGTCGGTTTAGCGGATCCATGGGCTAAGTCTCGGCAAACACCTCTTTCGCACTCGTTTTGCCAATGGGTTGTGTCCAGCCGAGATGAATTGATAGTAGCTGACGCTCGACAACATGAGGGTCTGATTCCGAATCTCGCCCTTCGCGATCTAGGGGTGGTAGCCTACGCTGGCGTACCGTTATCTGCCTCGAGTGGACAAGTTCTGGGCTCTTTTTGCGCTATCGACTCGAAACCTCACCGGTGGACCGACGATGATCTCGCCACGCTACGTGATCTTTCCAAAATTGCTGAGGCTTACACAGCTCTGGAAGCCTCTCTGAATGTCAAACCCGAGGCCGGACGAGCCGCCACGAGCGGCGCCAGCCTGTTGGCCTCAACAGATACCATCGGACGGGCTATTCGTGGCGCTACGCGCATCCTGCAGCGGGGTGGTGAGAAGATGAGTGAAACAGACCGGGCACTGCTTCTGCAGATTGTTAAACGTCTGAATCAAGAACTGTCCCGGCCGGCAGGGGGAACGGCCTGATTAACTCAAATACATTCAGATGAAAATCCCAACCGAACCAATTGGGAGCATTCCACGCCCCACAAGATTGATTGCAGCGATCGAGCAGGCCGGAGACTCCGCGGATCCGAGTCTAGATCCCCTGTATGACGAAGCGATTCGGGACACGATCGAACAGTTTGAGTCGACGGGTTCACCAATCATTACCGACGGCGAGCAGCGCAAATATCATAATTTCTGGACGTACTGCGTCCACGGGTTGCCTAATACCGCGCCGGATGGATTCAAGATTCCGTTTTCGGCCGGGCATGTGCGACGGATGCCGCGCCTGACGGCCGGCCCATTTCGCTACCGAGTGTATGCTGATCGCTACCTCGATGCTGCAAAGTACCACGCGCACGTGTCACTTAAGCAGGCAGTGATTTCGCCCTCCGCCCTCAGCCTGATGCCCAGTTGTCTGAGCCGCTGCCGCATCCCGCCTAAAGTTTACTCGAACCGTTCGGAGGCCGACTTCGTTATGCCATCAGGGATTATCACTACCTATCTCGTTTTGACAAAGAGTATGACGCCCAGCCAGGCGCACTCGTGTTCATTCCGGCTGAAACCTGGATCGGCTTGAAAAACACAGGCAAGGAGAACATCAGCCTCGTCTTTGTTTGGAACGAGCCTGGCTTCGAAGGAATGATGCGGTGTGCATCAGTCCCCAAAGGGCAGGTGGCCCCGCCTATCTCGCGCGAAGGAGTCAAAGAGTGCTACCACCAGGGCGATGCGGACTTGGAGATAGTGCAACCTCCCGCAGACAAAAAGCCATGAAAAGCGATTGTGGACTGACGACGACCAACCCGCTCAATATCTGCGAGGCCCACTTTTTCAGATAACTGCTGCGAACAGATTTCTCGACATCTATCCGGTTCTGTCCCAGTTGAGGCGTAAATCCCGACGGTTATTGCAGCTTCGCGTACTCCGCTTTGGCTTCCTTCAGAATGGGGATGTCGGGGGCGGCGTCCTTCCAGAGGGTCAGAAAATCTTTGTAAGCCGCGAGCGCCCGGACGCGGGCGGCATCGGCATCCGCGCCCTGCGAAGGCTTCGCTTGCAGAGCATTGGCGCGAGCCAATCCCAGATGTGCCAGGGCTCCCGTCCAGCAGTTCCAGACAATGCCGCTGTGGTCGAGAATCTTCTGAAACTCGGCGCCGGCAGCACTTCCGTGTCCGGCTGCCAAGTACGCTTCTCCGCGGACATACACATGGTAGAGGCAGGAAAGATTGGCTACGAACGGAATCGTCCCCAACTCCATGCGGGAAGTAGCTTGCAGAGTATTCAGGGCGGCAGCCGGGTTCTTTTTGTTCAGCGCCAGTTGAGCCTGAATCGCTGGCAACCAGAGCGACTGCACCTGGGTGTCCAGCGGGAAGCGTTTCCCTAAATCTTGAGCCAAGGATTCGGCTCGTGCCGTATCGCCCGCCATAGCGAACGC
>Ga0210384_10006155_pt1 | contig 12851 bp, 9 predicted proteins | sample IncBWH2MmetaG_FD_160574 | JGI IMG/M metagenome (GOLD analysis project Ga0210384, IMG submission 160574) | Forest soil microbial communities from Barre Woods Harvard Forest LTER site, Petersham, Massachusetts, United States - Inc-BW-H-2-M | ecosystem: Environmental > Terrestrial > Soil >... | reverse complement strand
GATATCTCTTTCAGGATCGATCGCGGCGAGACACTCGTGATTATGGGCGGGAGCGGTTGTGGCAAGAGCACGTTGCTCCGGCATATCATTGGTTCGATGAAACCAACCTCCGGCTCCGTAAAAATCTTTGGAGAGGAAATTACGACGATGAATGAACGGGAGATCGCGCGCATCCGGGGAAGATTCGGAATGCTGTTCCAATCCGGCGCGTTGCTGGCCTCACTCACGGTTGGCGACAACGTGGCGCTCCCACTGGTGCAGCACACCAAAAAGTCAGCCGACGAAATCGAAGAGATTGTAGAACAAAAACTCCAAATGGTGGGACTGACCGGTTTTGAGAATCTGAAACCGGCGGAGATTAGCGGCGGCATGAAAAAGCGAGTCGGCCTCGCCCGCGCACTCGCACTCGACCCCGAGTTGCTCTTCAGCGATGAACCGACCTCGGGGCTTGATCCGATCATGACGGCAGTGGTCGATCAATTAACGTTGAAGCTTACGCGCGAAGCTGGCATGACCGCCGTTGTGGTCACGCATGATATGACGAGTGCATTTCGAATCGCGACCCGGATGATTATGCTCGGACACGGAGATATTATCGCGCAAGGGACGCCGGAGGAAATCCGCACCAGTCCCAACGCCGAGGTGCAACAATTTATCAACGGTGAAGCCGACGGACCGATACCCTTGAACCTCTCGCAAGACGAGCACGAGCATCATCGGCATGTGAAGCCACGACCGTGCGTCTCTGCGCGCGGCAGATTTCATCTCAAATCTTCATGAAACGAAATCTCTCCGATTACATCGTGGCCCTCGCGGTCGTCGCTTGCAGTCTCGTGTTGCTCGCCGCTCTTACCATCGCCCTTTCCGGTTATCGATTGAAAAAACCAGAGCGCACTCTGCAAATCAACTACGAGGACGTGACCGGCATCAAGATCCATTCCGAAGTTCGCTATGCGGGCGCGCCCGCCGGCCGCGTAATCGCGATGCGTCACTTGAGTGCCGCCGAGCGCGACGCGTCGGAGAACAAGAAAGACGCCGTCCGCGTCACGATCAGCCTCGACGCAGGGATTCCGCCGGTGCCCAGTGATGTGATGGCAACGTTGAGCTCGGACACGATGCTCGCGCCCAAATTTGTCGCGCTCTCCGCCGGCACGACGGGCGGAAAGACGCTCACGAACAACGCTGTGATTGAAGGTCATGTCGCTTACGGCCTCGAACAAATCATGGCCGCGGCCGGTCCGCTCTTCGACAACGCAAACAGATTACTCGATAATTTGAACGTCACGGTCACCGACTTGAAAGGCAATCTGGGGCAATTCATGCCGAAGATATCGCCACTAGTTGATACACTGAACACCGATCTGGACGAGTTGCATAAGGTTGTCGCGGACTTCGGCGGTGTGGAAAAAAACGCGAACACAGTTCTTGGAACGGCGGACAAATTCGTTGGCGCCACCGACAAGCAACTCCAGGAGCAGATGAAACAGTTGCACGTAATTTTATTGAACTTGAAAGTGGTCACCACCCACGCGAAGGCAATCACCGAGGCGCTTGGAGAAAAACCGAATCGCCTAATCTTCAGCGGCCAAGCGAACAAGCTCACGCCCGAAGACGAGATCATTAAAAGCAGCAAGCCGTTGCCGGCAAAAAAGCCATGATTCGGCGGTAGCCGCTCCTCTGTGAGACGTGTTCTGAACGGCCCACAGGGCCATTGCTACAATTTCCTATAACGCCGCATCAACTTGAAGAAACGAATCGTGTCGCGAACGGGATGGATGCTGCTGACTTCGTCAGAGTAAACGGTACTGATGGGCACTGATTCGATCCGGTAACCTTTGCGGCTGGCAAAGATGAGCATCTCGGTTTCGTAATCGAAGCGGTCTGCGCCGCCGAGCACGTCCGGAACCAATTGGCGATGCAACATCCGGAAGCCGCACTGTGTATCGGGAATTTTTTGGCCACAGACGCGGCTGATTCGTTTACTCATGTAACGATTGACGATGCGGCGTAGCGGCGGCATGCCGGAGAGATCGTTCATGCGCGTGCCGATGAACAATTGCGCATCGAGTGTCGATGCAGCGTTAACAAAACGATCGATTTCCTCGGGAAGGTGCTGACCATCGGCGTCGAGAATAACGACGTAATTGAATTGTCGATCCAACCAGTGACGAAGTCCCGTCTTGATCGACTCGCCTTTGCCACGATTTTGCGGATGAACAATTACCTCCGCGCCGGCTTCACGCGCGCGTGCCGCCGTTTGATCGTCGGATCCATCGTCCACGACAAGCACGTCATCAAGCTGTTGACGCGTTCGGCGGACGACGTCGCCGATATGTTTCTCTTCCCGATAGGCTGGGATGACCGCCGCAATGGATGGTCTATCTTGCACGCGCCCGTCCGCGTTTTCCATCATCGTCAACGGACGACCGGATGGAAGTCGGCCGCGTGATAGGAGCTGCGGACGAGCGGGCCGGAGGCGATATGCAAGAATCCTTTGGAGCGGGCGATGTCGCCGTAGTAATCGAATTGCGCCGGCGTGATGTATTCGACGACCGGAAGATGTTTTGCCGTGGGGCGAAGATATTGACCCATCGTTAAAACCTCGCACCCGACCTCGCGCAAATCATCCAAGGTTTGGAAAAGCTCGGTTTCCTTTTCGCCCAGACCGAGCATGATGCCACTTTTCGTCACGACTTTTGGCGACAATTCTTTCGCGCGCTTCAGGACGCGAAGCGAAGTGCGATATTTAGCGCGCGAGCGTACGAGCGGAGTCAAGCGCTCGACCGTTTCCATGTTGTGATTGTAAATGTCGGGTCCGGCATCGAGCACGATTTGGATGCACCAGTCCTGCGCATGAAAATCGGGCACCAGTACTTCGACAACCACGGACGGATCCATTTTCCGAATCGCGGTGATGGTGCGGGCGAAATGATTCGCGCCGCCGTCTTTGAGATCGTCGCGCGCCACGGCGGTGATAACGACATGTTTCAATTTCATCCGTCGCACCGCTTCGGCGACACGTTGCGGTTCATCTTCTTCGGGCGCGAACGGTTTCGCCGTTGTCACGGCGCAAAATCCGCAGGCGCGCGTGCACCGGTCGCCCGCGATCATCATCGTCGCAGTGCCCTGACTCCAACATTCCCACCGGTTCGGGCATTGCGCACTTTCGCAAACGGTGTGCAAACGCAGATCGGAGATGAGCGCCTTGGTGGAAAAGAAAACAGGATTCGACGGCAGCCGCACCTTGATCCAAGGCGGCTTGTGCGCCTGGTGCAGCGCGGGTTCGATTTTCACGCAGGACATGCGAGCGAAAGCTAATGCAACGTTGAAAAGTTGAAAAGTTAAAGCATTGAAGTGAAAAACGTCCAACTCCGAAAGCTTTCGCCCGCCGCGGCGGGCAGACTGAGCAGGCGCTCAACGTCTAGCATTCAACATCGAATCATAATTTCGTCCGGCCTGAGAGCGCGGCCGCGAGCGTCAATTCATCTGCCGATTCGAGACCGCCTCCGGCAGGAAGACCGCGCGCGATGCGAGTCAAGGTCATCGGCTTTCCTTTGAGAAGATCGACCAGGTAATTTGTGGTGGCTTCGCCTTCGACATCGGCCGCCAGCGCAAAAATGATTTCGGAAAATTTTTCCTTCTCGATCCGATCGAGCAATTCCTTGATACGCAAATCTTCCGGACCGACATGATCGAGCGGTGAAATTTTGCCCCCTAACGAATGATAACGCCCGCGAAACGCGCTCGTCTTTTCCAGCGGCAGGATATCAGTCGGCTGTTCGACGACGCAGAGTTGGTCGGCCGCGCGCGAGGAATCTTGGCAAATCTCGCAAATTTCCTCCGTGGTGAAATATCCACAAAGTGCGCACGGATGAATGGCCTGCCGGGTGGCCGCGATGGCGCGCGCGATCTGCTCAGGTTGATCTCCGCGCGCCTGCACGATCCAAAGCGCGATCCGTTCCGCCGAGCGAGGCCCAATCCCCGGCATCTGGCGCAGTTGCGCGATCAAATCCCGGAGCGCGGCCGGATATTCGGTCTTTCTCAAAACGCGCGCTGGTTCAACCGGAGGGCGTTTCCGTTAAGTGCAGGGCGAGCGGCTCGAGCCGGCGCAGATACAATTGCAGTGGCGCATCGTCCTCTGCATCCGGGTCGCGCGCTTTTTGAAATTCCGTGTAGGCCTCGGCCCAGCGTTTTTCTCGATAAAGCACGACCCCGTTCCAGAAAGAGTCGCGCCGGGCAAGATGCTCCGGCTTGGCCTCGGTCGCAAGCCAAAGTGGCTCGTAAATCTCATACCGCTCCTGCGTGTTTACTCCACTGAGAAAATCGATCGGTCGCGCGACAATTGCCTTGCTCGCCAGCTCGAAGGTGCGCGGGCCGATCAAGATGTGGGACCCGTAAAACCGATTCGCGACGCAGAATCTGCGCGCGAGCTCGACCGGCTCACCACTGGTCAAGAGTCCCGGGCGCTCACCATCCTTCAGTGGCGCCACAATCATCGTGCCGGAGCTAACGCCGAGATGCACGTCGCAGTCTGCGAAAAGTTCTCCGTTATTCTGTCGGCGCGAATCGCGAAAGGCCTGCACCAAGCCGAGCGTGACGCGCACCGCCTTATCCGCATGCTCGGCATTGCCATCAGGAAATCCGAAGATGGCAACCACTCCTTCGCCATCAGCCGCCTCAATATAACCGCCCGCTTCCCGGAAACGTTCAGTCGTGCGACGAATGAATTTTTCTGCGGTCCCGGCGAAAGCCGCGGGCTCAGAGTCCTCGGCCAGGTCATGCTTATTGGCGATGTCGCACACGACTACGGTGACTTCGCAACTCCTGGCGCTGGTATCGAGTGGGATTTCTCCCGCGATCACACGACTGACTTGCTCGTTCGACAATCGGCCCGTGAAAAACGATCTGGCCAGGTGGGACCGGCTCCGTCTGGCAATTGCGAGGGATCGCTCGGCGGCGACGAACGCTAGCAGCACCGCGAAGATTGACGGCAGCGGCTGAAAAAATATCCGGTAGAGCGAGCAAATCCAGCAAAGGCCCAACAGCTCGATCAACAACGCCAGAACCAACCATCCCACCTGCTTGCGCCGAGAGCTCGTCAAAGTGAGCCCGGCGACACCGAGCGACAAGATCACGATGAAAACATATTGCCATCCGCCGGCAACCGATCTCGCGATCGTGCGGTGATGCGGGGCGAGTTCCGCGGCCAGTAGTTCCAAACGCAGCAATAGTCCGCTTGCGTGCAGCGCGCCGATGACTCCGGCGACGACGAAACCAATGATCAGAGTTGCGACTAAAGGTCGTTTCATCGACAAACTAAGCTTTCTGGGCCGGCGCAACCGGGAAGTACGAGCCCACGACGAGGTCGCTCAAAAATTTATCCGGGGCATCAACTGCCGCGGCGTTCAGTACAAACTTTTTCTGGCCGCTGTTTTTCTGGATCAGACTCAATCCAAATTGATAATCCTTGAACAGATGTTCGCAAAGTTCCGCCATCGTCATTCGCTCCGTCTGGGCACGCTCGACCAGGCGCCGGAGCGCCGAATCATCGAACATGATTTCGAGTCCGTACTCTTTCTTGAACCTATCGGCAAATTGACGCGCGCTCACCTCCAACGCTTTCCCTGTGTGCTCGTGGCTTTCGGCCATGAGGCGGTCGAGGACGCGCTTCGGCTCACGCACCAGTTCGGCCGTGACGCGCAACTGACTCAATCCTGACCCCGCCAGATAATATTTGTAATCGCGGAATAACTTCTCGAACACCGTCAACAATCCCCGGGCACCGGTTTTTTCCTCCGCCGCGGCTTCGGCCATCAAGCGCAACGCTTCATCGTCAAAGCTGATCTCGATCCCGTAGGCGCGAAAGGCGCGTTCATATTGTCGAAGTAAACTGCCCTCAGAATACTTCATGATCTTAAACAGATCCTCGGCATCGAGGTCCAAGCAAACAACCCGCACCGGGAGACGGCCGATGAATTCCGGTTCAAATCCATACTCGACAAAATCCTGCGTCGTGACGTGCTGAAACAATTCATTGTCCATCACCTGCACAGGCGCGGCGCTAAATCCGATCTGTCCCTGCCTGACCCGTCGCGCGACTTGCTCTTTCAGCTTCTCAAACGCGCCGCTCACCACAAAAAGAATGTGGCGCGTGTTGATCGTTTCGCGTTTCGCCTTGCCCCGCTTCTGGAATTCGAAGGCGGCCTGCAACTGCGCCTGGAGATCGTTCATGCTCCGCACCGGCACTTCCGTTTCTTCCATTAGCTTGAGCAACGTGGTTTGCACGCCGCGTCCACTCACGTCGCGGCCGATCAAATTTCCCGCCGAAGCGATCTTGTCGATCTCGTCGATGTAAATGATCCCGAACTGCGCCAGGTTGACATTGCCATTCGCTTTCTGCACCAGCTCGCGCACGAGGTCTTCCACGTCGCCGCCCACGTAACCGGTCTCGCTGAACTTGGTCGCGTCCGCTTTCACGAACGGCACTTTAATGAGATCGGCGATGTGCTTGATGAGATAAGTTTTGCCGACGCCGGTTGGCCCAACCAAAATGACATTCTGCTTCGCGTACTCAGTCTCTTCCGCCCGCCCCGGATCTTCCTTTTCCAGTCGCCGGAGATAATTGGCGTGGTTGTAATGATCACACACCGCGATCGAGAGCACTTTTTTCGCTTCGTCCTGCTTGATCACAAAGCGGTCGAGATGCGCTTTGATATCGCGCGGGAGAAAATTAAAAACGAATTCCTCTTGGTCGATCTTGTCGGGCTTTTCTTCCACGCCGGATTCAGCTGGCTCCGGCTGCGTGAAGGTCGCGACCGAGACGCGATCGCCGAAGTTCGATTTCATGAACTCGGTGATCTTCGCCTTTAGTTCTTCCGGTGAAGGAAATGGTGGTGGTGGGTTCTGTTCCATGGTTTCTCGTGCTTTTCGCGATCAAAAGGTCGCGCGAAAATCTATCATGGCAAAGACTCGTGTAAATCTGACTCCTGAATGCGGCATTCGTTCATCCACGCAGTGCTCTGGAGAGGGAATAGACGTGGCCCCGATTGCAGCCGAATTCTGCGCTTTAATTAAAGCGGCAGCCCGGATTCGGCGTAGACCGGCGCGGCGCTCGCGCCTGTACCATGAACGACCGACTGTGCGTCGCGAAGAGGGTGATTACAAATTCACCAATTCTGCGCGACTTTGTCCAAAAACTTTCCGGCGAAAATCGCGTCGAGATCGCCCAGGACTTTAGCCGGACCGAAATACTGCGCGCCAGCGTAGGTACTGGATATGACCTTGCCGGTTGCATCGACCAGAACCAGACAGGGGATTCCCTTGCCGGCGTATTTCCTAATTGCTTCCTTGCCTCCAAGTTTTGAGAAATCGATCGCTGGCCACGGCATGTTTGCCTCGCGCATGTAAGTTTCCATCGCGAATTGCGATTTATCGAAGCTAACAAAGACGATCTCGAACTCCGGATGTTGTGTCGCGACTCGATTATAGTAATCGACCAACTCCGGCGTGAATTTGCGGCACGGCGCGCACCAATGCGCCGAAAAGTAGAGCGCGATCAACTTTTTCTTTTCCAGCACCTCGTCATCGAAATGGCCGAGCGCTCCATTACGCAATGAAACGAGATCGCCCTTTACTAATTCACGGATCGCGTTCGCATTCGGCGCTTGCAGCCGAGCAGCTGCGCGCTCGCGCGCGATTTGGCTCTGGTACAGACTGTCGAACTGCCGCGAACGCTCCGTTTCAGTCGCGCGTCGCTTCGTTTGATCCGCGATTTGCCGCTGCGCAAGCGTCATTTGCTCTGGCGAAAGTGAATACGTTCCACTCTTTAGCGCAGTGATCAATTCAGCGGACGCACCCACTTGAATCAGCATCTTTTCTTTCTCGACATCAAGCTTCTCGGCAAAATGTCGGGTGGACAATTCTTGCATGAGCGCGTTACTGGAATAGCCCGAACGCAACATCAGGCTAATCTCCTTGATCGTGAGCGGCAATTGCGTCGCGCGCGCGACAAGGATCGACAAGAGAACGCAAACTAAAGCGGCCAGGGCGCGGTAACGCATTCGCTCTTTCCATAGCAAAAGCTACGCCACAACTCCGACTGATTGTTTAATCGCTCTGGCGCGACATAATAAGCCGTGCCCCGAAATCTCGGCTCGCGTTTCAGGTTCTGTGCCGTGACACCGGCCAGGCCGTAGCAAAGTGATGGCTCGTTGAAAACCTCTGCAGAAAAATCGACAACGATCAAGCTAGTGGCGCCGAAACAAGTCGCGCGGCTTCGCCTCGATCGTTTTCTGGCCAGCCAACTGAGCGGATACTCGCGGGCTCGACTCCAGCGACTGATCCGCACCAGATTCGTTAGGCTAAACGGCCAAGCGGCAAGAGCGCGCGATCTGGTCCGCGCCGGTGATGAGATCGAGCTAACCGAACCGCCACTCGAAAAGATCGACAATCAACCGGAGCATATTCCGCTGGAGATTCTTTTCGAGGACAACGATCTCATCGTTATCAATAAACCGGCCGGTCTGGTAGTTCATCCGGGAGCGGGTCATCGGGAGCACACGCTGGTCAATGCATTGCTACATCATTGCCCCAACCTTTCCGGGATCGGCGGCAAAGAACGGCCAGGCATCGTCCATCGCCTCGACAAAGAAACGAGCGGCTGCCTCGTCATCGCGAAAAACGATCAGGCGCATCAAGGATTGGCGATCCAATTCGCGGCGCGCAGCGTGGAAAAAATCTATCTGGCGATTGTTGCCGGAAAATTGCGTAGAACCGAGGGCGTGATTGAAGAGAAAATTGGACGGCACCCCGTCGATCGACAGCGAATGAGCGTGAGTTCATCGCGCGGGCGCGCCGCGAAAACCGGGTATCGCGTCGTTCGCTCCTCAGATAAAATGAGTTTGGTCGAGTGCCAATTGCACACCGGACGCACCCATCAAATTCGCGTCCACCTCCATCATCTCGGTCACCCCGTGCTCGGCGACAGAGTTTATGCGCCGAAATTGGCGAAAGAATATCCGCGCCAATTGTTGCATGCCTGGAAACTTGGGTTTCAACATCCGCGCACAGGCGAATGGAAAAGCTTTGCAGCGCCCTTACCAAGCGATTTCACCGACGCGTTGCGCTCGATCGGACTCTCCGGGCTAAATTTAGGCGGCGAAGCCGCATTTAACAAAGCCCGGCGGAGTGAGAGACCGCCGGTCGTTGTTTAGACGCGCGCTCCCGGATCAATACTCAAGGGAACATCAGCTTACGGCGTGGGTTCCTGCGGCGCGATCCCGCCTCGTCGCAGCACTCGCTGCAAACCCGCGCGATACGCGGCGACATCGACAAGTTCCGCAACCCGCCGTTTCAATGCGCGCGACCTGGTCGCAAGAAAAATCGCAAAGAGCAAATACGGAACGATGAACCACAGATCGACATGGGACGTGTTGAGCTGCCGATAAATCAAAAGACTCAGCGCAACGAGATTGAAGATGACGGTCGTGGTGACGAATCGAGTGCGGAGCCGGACGTGCGTGAGGCATTTCGTGCCGCCGTGATACTCGGTCACGGTTTGCAGCGCAATGCTCCACCAAAAATTTCCGTAAATCTGAATGTCCCACTCATTCCAACCGGTATCGGTGGAATAGCGCCAACCTTCTTCCTCGAGCAACTGGAACATGGCGCCAAGCAAATGATGACGGTCCCTTCCCTCTTCGCTCCAAAAAATTCGGCGGCCCAAACTACCGGCAAGATTCGCGCCGGCCGGCAAATGTTCGTGCGTCCGAATCACATTGCGCGGCGTGCGCTTAAAGTGCAGCCAGGTGAAATAACGAGAAAATCCTCGCACGAGCGGTTGAGCGAAGGCCAAAAAGAGGACGAGCAGGCGGGCATGGACGGTGTCGAATTTCGGTTCGATCCGCGCCCGCACCATGTAAGAGAGCGCGACGCAGAGCGTGCCGCCAAACATCAGATAAGGGACAATGCGAAGGACCGGCAAAAAAATCCCAAGACCAAAAAGAAAAATCGTGAGCGCGAACCATTCGACACTGCCCAGATAAACGGCCACGTCCGATTGCGGTGTGGGATAGATCGATTGAAAAAAACCGTCACCGAAAATTCCGTGATAAATCACCGGCCGGTCGATAAACCAACTGAAGCGCGGCGTTCCATAAATCTGGCCGCGCCATTTCGCCGCTCCGGTTGGGCCGAAGAAAATCAAATGTTTGAAGCGCAGCAACGATTCCGCTTCGCCGTAGCCGTCCTGTTGTTTTAAGAAAGCGCGCAGAGTGAAGCGACGATGATGCCATACAATGGCGGTTGGGCTGAAAGCGATGACGCAACCAGCCTGTTGAAGTCGCCAGCAAAAATCGACATCGTCGCCGGCCTTGTGATATTCGGCATCGAACCCACCGATGTTCTCAAACGCCCAGCGGTAGAAGGCCATGTTACAGCCGGGAATGTGCTCCGCGATTGTGTCCGTGAGCAAAACATGACTCGGCCCACCCGGCGCTGCGGCGACACAGGCCTGGACCCAATTTTGCGCGGGCGGAGTGACATTGGGCCCGCCCACTCCGGCATATTCGTCGCTCATGAGCGTGCCGATTAAGTAGTAAAGCCAATCGACGTCCGCCATGCAGTCACTGTCCGTGTAGGCGAACACTTCGCCCTTGGCCGCGGCCGCGCCGGTGTTGCGGGCGTGACTCAAGCCGCAATTACTTTGATGAATGTAGCGGACTCGCGGGAATTGCGCCGCGACATAAGCGGTGTCGTCGGTCGATCCATCATCGACCAGGATCATTTCGTAATCGGGATAGTTCAGTTTGCCTAGGGAGTCCAGACAGGCAGCAAGCGTTTGTCCACCGTTATAAGAACAAACAATGACAGAGACAAACGGCGTCCGAGGCAGGTGTCGATGCGGCAGCGCGGAATTGTCTTTGCCAAGTTTTTCCCGAAGCACGGAGAACGCTTTTTTCGGTTCGCGTTCGCGCGTGACGATCCCAAACGCCCAATCGGTGATTTCCTGCTCGCCGGTGAACCATTCGTCCGTCCAGGTAAAGAAAATCGTTCCGGCCAGGCCGCATTTCACCACGCTATCGACATGCCAGCCGAGCATTTCGGCCTGCTCCTCTTGCGAATTCCGGATCGTGTCCATGCCGAATTCGCCCAGGATCAGCGGCCGTTCCTCAGTCAGATTTTGCAATCGCAGCAGGTATTTCTCAAAGTCGCGCTGGTTGTGCAGGTAAACGTTGAAGCAGAAAAAATCGACATTCTGCGGCAGGAGATATTCGGTCGGCGGATAAGTGGCGTAGGAAAAGAGAACGTCCGGATCGATCGCGCGTCCGATTCGAATCAATTTCTCCACAAAATCGGTGACGCGGCGCACACCGAGCCAGCGCACCATCGGGCTCGCGATCTCATTTCCAACGAGGTAACCGAGAATCGCAGGATGGCCGGAATTGGCTTTCACGGCAGCCTGCACTGTTTTGATGATCGCGTTGCGCGCGGATCTCTCACGCAAGAATTCGATATGCTTCGCCCACGGCAACGTGATGAGCACGCGCATTCCCGCAGCGGCGCACCGATCGAGAAACCAGCGCGGCGGAGCATGATAGATCCGCACCACGTTCAAGCCCGCCTGACGCATCAGCGCAAGATCGACATCTACTTGTTCCGGGCGCCCGAGATGATTTCCCTCCGCGTCCGGCTTAAATGGCCCGTAGGTCACGCCCTTGACAAAAAACTTCCTCTCGCCTTCGAAAAAGAATTTCGCGACCGCGCGAATCCTGGGCAGTACGGTCGTGCTCACGGCGGTGCAAAGGTAGGGACGACGCATTGCCGCGTCCAGCAACTGTAGAGGCAGCCGCGTCGGCTGCTTTGGCAAGAGGACGCAGGCGACACGCCTGCCACTACAGCTCCAAAAGACTTTCTCGCACAATCGCGCCCGTGCGTTCGATGTCATTCGGCGAATGCGCCGTGGAAATAAACCCGGTCTCGAATTGCGACGGCGCGAAATAAACGCCGCGCTTCAAGCAGCCCCGAAAATACTTCGTGAACATTTTCAAATCGCTGCGCTGCGCGGTAGCAAGATCGAAAATCGGTCCTGAGGCGAAAAACAAACAAAACATCGAGCCGGCCCGATGGAACGTAGCACGCACTTCCGATCTTCGTAGCGCCTCGCACACGGCGTTCTCAAATTGGGCACCGAGTTTTTCTAACAGCTTCCATGCGTCGATCCGCTCCAGTTCGCGCAACTGCGCGAGACCTGCCGTCATGGCCAGCGGATTCCCGGACAATGTTCCCGCCTGATAAACCGGCCCATCGGGTGAAAGCTGATCCATGATTTCGGCGCGGCCGCCGAAAGCGCCGATGGGCAAGCCGCCGCCAATTACTTTTCCAAGCGCCGTGAGGTCGGGCGCGACTCCGTAGACTTGCTGCGCTCCGCCACGCGCGACACGAAACCCGGTCATCACCTCATCGAAAATCAGAAGTGCGCCATGTTTTGTACATTCCTCGCGCAAGATCGACAAAAAATCTTCACGCGGAAAATAAAGTCCAGCGTTTGCAGGAATTGGTTCGACGATAACGGCAGCAATTTCATTATTTCGAAGCGCATGTCGCACAAGATCGACATCGTTAAACGGCAGCGAGATTGTTAGATCGACAAATGTTTGCGGAACGCCGGCGCTGTCCGGCCGCCCGTGAGTGAGCGTGCCGCTGCCCGATTTTACCAGCAGCGCATCGACATGTCCGTGGTAACAACCGTCGAACTTGATGATTCTGTCGCGGCCGGTGAAACCGCGGGCCAGTCGAATGCACGGCATGGTAGCTTCGGTTCCGCTGTTCACCATCCGCACTTTCTCGATGGA
>Ga0210384_10006154_pt1 | contig 12851 bp, 9 predicted proteins | sample IncBWH2MmetaG_FD_160574 | JGI IMG/M metagenome (GOLD analysis project Ga0210384, IMG submission 160574) | Forest soil microbial communities from Barre Woods Harvard Forest LTER site, Petersham, Massachusetts, United States - Inc-BW-H-2-M | ecosystem: Environmental > Terrestrial > Soil >... | reverse complement strand
GACTAGCATCGAATCGGACGCAATCCCGATCAACACGGCGATCGTATCGGCTAACACCAAAAGGATTGCGCTCACTCCAAATGGCCATCAGCCGAAGGCACCCATGGACAAAAAGCACGGGACCAAGAAGTCCGGAAGGAAAGGCTCGGGTGGCAATGAACGGGCTTAAGCACGGCGGGCGCTCAGCAGCGGCTATTGCATTGAGGAAATCCGTATGGAAAACGATTAAGGAGCTGAAGATACCTGGCACCGCGGCCAACGAATGACATACAAGAACTTCCGCTGGTCCTATTCGCCATCTAAATGACCGGATGGGATGGACCACATTGGGCTCTGAATATTCAGCCTTGGCTTTGCTGCGTACCGGCGGCGTGCTCCCGACGCGAGACAGATCCGCGACATGGTCTGCGAGCGCGCATAGCCCTGCGCACTCTCTGACAATGATGAACATGCGAATGCTGATCGAAACATCCGACTGATTTGCTTTGGAAACTCGCAAATTCGCTAAGCAGCACGCTGAATTCGCGGCGGAAAGCGGGCACCGAGCGAGGAGGTTCACAATCGATTTCTTTTTGAACTTCGTACGACTCACTGAACCGGAAATACCTTCGCCGCCTCCCATACAGGCGCTGCGTCCTTCGACTTCAGATAATCCAAAAGCGCGTGGGCGGCTTTTGCATCCTGAACGTTTGTGGAGAGCCAACCCGTAATGTCGACCGGGGTAGCAGCCTCGGGCGGCAAAGCACCTACGACGTCGAGCCCAGGATTGCGCATATCGCTGAGATAAGGACCGAGGGCGATCTCGATCTCGCCGTTGGCCACTGCGTCCTGCACGCCTCCGCCACCCGAGAACCACTTGATCTTCGGTTTCACCTGGTCGGTGATACCCATCTTATCGAGGGCTAATAGCGCAGCTCCTCCAACGCTCCCCTGCATGGGATCTACAGAAGCGATGGACTTCGCATTGAGCAGCGCCGTTTTGACCGCCGAGGCCGTCGAGATGTCGGGCTTGGGGGCGCCTTTTTTAACGGCTATAGCCAACCGAAGCCTGGCGACCACGGTCTGAGTTTTCTTGTCGACATTTCCGGTTTTGATGGCTTCGTCAAAAGGCGCAAACAGAAGCGTGACGTCCAACGCGCCACCCTGGGAAACTGTCTTCCTGGTGCTTACACCCGTGCCGTACGATACTTGCACATTGTCACCCGTCTTGGCTTCAAACTGTTGAACTATTTTGTCAACGTCCGCTTTGATCGGGTCCGGCGTCAGCAGAGTGACCCGGGTTTGGGCGTGCACGCTGGACGAAATTCCCAGCCCCAGAGCTACGACGGCTATCCCCGAAACTAGCAACGAAACAAGATATTTCACGGCCTTCCCCTCCCATCGGACTTTTGCCCTAACGCCGAAAAATCGTTCATGAGCGGTTCTTCCTTTGTTCCTTCGGCTAACCTATAGCCCTAAAAATTCAACTTTAATCCGAACTGGATATGCCGCGGCCCACCTGAACCGAGTACAGGGTTAGTCGAGTCCGGTGTAGTACACGAACAGCCGAACTGTCCGCTCGCGCCCGCAGAAGGATCGAAGACGCCCGGAGTTGAGAAATCGGCGTGGTTAAACAGGTTAAAGAACTCCACGCGGAACTGCGCGCTAAACCGTTCCTTGATCCGCCAGAGCTTGCTCACGGAAAAATCCACATTGTAATAGTTTGGCGCGCGGAACAAATTCCGGCTGGCGTTACCGATCGTTCCGTACGCGGGAGGAGTGAGAATGCCTCCATTTTGCATGTAGCAACCGAAATTTGTAAGTGAGGCAATGGCCAACTGCTGAAGCTGGGCGTTGCCCGCATAAGGGGCCTGCGCGGCCGTCACGCAGGCTGCAGGCACGGCGGCGGCACAGCCTGGCAGATTACCGAAACAGGGAATGGCCTGGGGACCCGAAATGAAAGCGGAGCGCGGCCCCGTGTAGTTCCAGGTCTGCGCACCGCCGGCGGTGACCTCTCCGGTTCCAGTGAAATCATTATTTGCGTCGACGGGGTACCAAGGCTGTCCACCCTGGAGGGTAACAATGGAACTGACCGACCAGCCTTGGAGCATTTCTGCCGGCGACTTTATCCCGGGGAGCGCGTAGGTCGTGGAGAAAGTAAAGCGATGCCGGATGTCGCTATTCGTTGATCCGTAGCTCAGGCGCGGGTTACGCGCGTCGACGGGAAAAGCTTGCTGGCTGATGCTCGACGAGGATTCCATGTCGAGCGCGTGCGAGTAGGTATAACCGGCAATAAACGATAACCCGTGAGAGGTCCGTTCGTTCACTGTAACCTGCAGAGCATTGTAATTGGAAAAGTCGAGATTACCCGTCTGGATGATCTGCGAGAGGTAGGGAAACTTGCTGCTGTACGGCCCGACTTCCGCCGCGGCATCGGGACTGCAGTTGCTATAGAGCGCTGACCCGGCCTTGGGGGTGAGGCATGCGCTCACCGCCGGGGCGTCCCACCCGGCGCCAATCGCCGGTTGGTTGATGTCTAGCTCGCTTCCTGATGCAAAACCGTGGTTGCCCACGTAAGCGACGTCCAACGTCAGATTATTCGTAATGGCGCGCTGGATGTCCAGATTCCACTCGGCCACGTACGGTGTTCGGAAATTCGGATCCACGGCGGCCGTGCTGCAAGGCGCAGCTGCGGTGCACGTAAGTCCAGTGTATGTGATGGTCCCAATCTTTTGGCTCACTTGACCGGGAAACACTGGGCCCGCGATCGACCAGTTAATTTGGTTGGCTGCCAGCGGTAACAATTCGGGTGAATGGGCGTTGATGGCGGTGCCGCTATTATTGACGCCGATGTCGGGGAAATTCGCTCCGAACGGGGTTAAGTTCACCAGCTCCGAGGTGATCAGCATGCTGTTCAGGACACTGGCTCCCACGCGGACCACCGTTTTTCCGTTGCCCCGCACGTCCCAGGCCATGCCCACGCGCGGAGAAAAGTCTTTGTGATCGGGATTATAGAGGGAAGGGATCGGCGCGCCCGGGCCAGCCTGCTGAAGCGCTGGCGTGGTAGCTTGGTTCACATTGGGATTGAAGTTGCCAATGTAATTGTTGCGCTCCGTGGGAGGCTGGTTGTATTCGTAGCGCAGCCCCAGGTTCAAAGTTATTCGCGTCGTTAGCCGCCAGTCATCCTGCAAGAACCCCGCGAACGAATGTTCGCGCACGAAAATGTTGGGATCGCCCAGGAAAATCGTGCCCTTCCTCGGCTTCCCCTGCAGGAAGGTCTGCAAGGTCGCGAACTGCACCCGGCCGTTCGCCTGATTATAGTTATTGTTGTCGTAAACGCTTTCCAGAAACTCAAAACCAAACTTGAAGGCATGCTTGCCGCGCAGATATGACACGTTATCCACGAAATCGATACTGCCTTCCGGCCCGCGTACCCCGGTCCGCTTGCCTGCTCCCAAATAGCCGGTGAAGCCGGTAATATCGATTTCCGGCAACCCGCCGTACAACGGGTTCGTCACTCCGGTATTAAAGCCATAGCCGCTGGGCCACAGATTCGCCGGAATCATCGCCACATCCGAAGAGATCGTTTGATTGTGAATGAACGCATAGCCGCCCCGAACGTCGTTTACCCAGTTGGAATTCGGAGTCCAGGTCCACGCTCCGTTGTACATCTGCGCATTCGCCGGAACCGTGGCTCTCCATTGCGGCAGCAGTTGCCCGGTCGCGTACGACACCAACTGTTCGGCCTTCGACACGTAATACATACCGCTCACATGATTGTGTTGGCTGAGGACGTAGTCGCCTTTAATAAATCCATTGTTCAGCGGCCCCGTAGTGATCAAATTAGGGGAAAACAGGTTCGACGTAGTGCTCGCAAGGTACGGAAATAAATTCTCATTTGTCGGAGAAGCGGGCGTCACCACACAGGTTCCCGTATTCAGGCCTGACAATTGCGCGCTCAGCGGACTAATCGGTGTCCCAGCCGCTTTAAAGGCCAGACAAGTGTCCACCATACTTTTACCTGGACCCAGGCCCGCGACTGACGTGGGGATCGTGTCCACTGCCACCCCTCCCAGCTCGGTACGCAGGCCCTCATAGCCCAGAAACCAGAACAGCTTGTCTTTGATAATACGTCCACCGGCTGTCGCTCCGAACTGTTCGAGCGTGGCGGGCGTGACGGGATTTGTTCCAGGAATCCTGAAGAAGTTTCCCGCATCGGTGGCTCGGGCATCCCGCCCAAACGCGTAGGCCGTGCCGTGAAGACTGTTCGTGCCCGATTTTATGCCTACGTCTACGACCGAGCCGGCCTTCCACCCGTATTCCGCCTTGGGGTTCTGCTCGGTATTGAATTCCTGAATCGCGTCGATGGGTAGCAGCGACGACGCATCTCCCGTACGATAGGAGGCATTCAACACACTCGCGCCCGTGCTCGGAGACATTTGGGAGAGCCCTTCAATCATCACCAGGTCTTCCCCCGTGCGCATGCCGTTGGTGCTCGAGCTCCCGGTGCCCGCGCCGACTGCCGTAACCACTCCGGGACGCAGTTGGAGCAACCGTTCGAAGTTACGGCCGTTCAACGGCAGCGAAATAATCGACTCGTTGCTGACCGTTCCTCCCAAGGTCGCATCTGTGGTGTCGATCGCCGGAACCTCGCCGGTCACGGTGATAGTCTGGGTTTGCTGGCCCGGCTGCACTACCAGATCGACGCGGATGTTTTGGCCCACCTCCACCAGCACGCCAGTGTGCTCGATCGTCTGGAAGCCTTTGGCCTCGGCGCGGACTACATATGTGCTGGGGGTCAGGTTGCTGGCCACGTATTCTCCAGCATTGTCCGTAGTTAAGGTTCGGGCAGCGCCTCTCGACGGGTCGGAAACCGTCACTGTGGCGCCTGCTATGGCGCCGCCGCTTTGGTCGGCTACCGTTCCTTGAATGGTGCCTTGATTTGTTTGTGAAAAAACGGGACGGCAAAAAAGGAATAACACCATTGCCGACCCCAATGCCTGCAATGCTTTTCTTGCATGGCACACCGATATCCCGCGCATGAACTCTGATGAATTCATAGGCTACCTCCAAATCTTTCATCGTTCAATCGGCGCTGACGCCAGGAAATATCCGGCCAAACTGGAGCAGGTGGTAGCATACGTTCGACCAAGCGTCAAGGAAAACCGCTACAAAGTCCGTAGCGAACTAAAATGCCCGGTTAATGTTCGTCACCCCCGCCGTCGTCGCTGTGGAGAAGGGGGATTTCAAAGCGCGGCGGAAAAGTCCGCCTTTAGAATCCGAACTCCTCAGAGCCGGTCTCGCCGGCGAGCATGTGCGGTCGCTGATGCTCAGGATTTCGGCCGCTTGCCACCAAGTGATCTTCTAGCGACATCGCTTCAACATCACTTCCCGTACTTTCATCGCCCGCTCCAATGGCGGCTTGCGTGTAAGAGTCCATATCCTGCATGGCCTCCCAGTTGCGCCGCGTCCGAAGCGGACATCTCACTTGCTAATTCATCCCGACATCATGCGCTACCGACAACGAGAAATATTTCACTTGACAGCTTCTCACCTCTATACAAACCTTCGCGCCGCAGCCGTAGTTGGCGAGTCTGATCAAAGACAGACCTGGAGAGCTTATGAAACTGAAAGCAATGTGCACGATCGCTTGCTGTTTCCTTGCATCGGTTCTTGTTCTAAGCGAGATCGCCGTCGCACAGCAACGGAACACCGGAGGGGAGCAGAACTTCAGACAGCCCACCCCAGAGCGCGATGTAACGATTACGGAAATCCCAGGGGTCATCGCCACAGGGGCCAAATGGAAGCTCGTCTGGCAAGGACCGGACAACGCCGATGGTCTTGTCGGCACGAAAGACGGCGGCGTCCTATTTGCGCAGGAACAGCCCAGTACCATTGGCAAGCTCGACCCAAACGACAAGTTTTCAATTTGGGCCAAGGACACGCATGGCACGGGAGCTCTGGGGATCGACTACAAGGGCCGCGTGATTGGCGTGGAGAGGACCTGCTCGGATCCGGGCGGACATCCGGACGAATGTCATGAGCCCGCGCAATTGATCGTCATTACTCCCCAGGGTCATCAGGTTCTGGCCAGCGAATACAGCGGCAAAACATTCTGGCGCATGGGCGAATTGGTTTGCGATAACAAGGGCGGCGTCTATTTCTCCGATGACAATGGAACCTACTTCGTCGATGCTAAAGGCAAAGTGAGCCTGGTTGCCGATAAATCGGTGCGCACAAACGGAATGATGCTCAGCCGCGACAATAAGACGCTTTACGTGACTAATGGGAAGACTCTTGTTGCCTTTGATATCCAGTTGGATGGTACCACTACCAATCAGCATGATTTTGCAACCCTGGAGGGCGGCGGAGCAGGAGATGGCATGGCCATCGATTCCGAGGGGCGTCTTTACGTCACGTCTGGCGACCCCGGCATTCAGGTGTTCAGCCCGGACGGAAAATATCTGGGCCTTATTCCTCTGCCCAGGTCTTCCTCAAGCGTGGCGTTCGCCGGACGTGGTAAAAAGGTCCTTTATGCCAAGGGCGCAGGAATGAAGGGTCCGGACGGAAAAGAGTATCGAATCCCCGACGGCGTAAGAAATAATGCCAAGGCGATTTACAAAGTTGACATGGTCGCACAGGGATTCATGGGCCGCCCGAAATAGCCGATGACTCGGTGTCGCTCGCGTGAATGACGATTGCCCGCCACGAGATCGCCGGCCCGGGGCTGGGCCTCGGTGGCTCAGGTACTTGCTATTGGGATCGCCGCCGGCGTTAACGAACGGCAAGACTGCAACTGAGTCAATCATGTTAATCGTAGCGCAACAAGTATCACTGTATGCATGTGCTCCGCGTATGTGCCGAGTGCGAATTAGGTAATTTATGAAAAAATCGGAATGAAGACCTGAGAATAGTGTATGCGACCCCTCGCTTAGACTCCAGGTTTCTGAAATCGCTCGGAGCGTGTCACGGACCGTGCTACACGGACGTGTTGGTCGCCGTGGGGTTGGTTCGGAGCCCGCCTTTCCTATTCGGACACCGCCAGAAAGTCACGACTGTGTGGACGATTCTAGTTTGTCGAACTCTTCTTCCGTCGTTCCGCCCACCTCTTTTTCATCAGCATAGATAGCCGCTTGCGTCCTGCCGCAGTAAGATGGTGACGCTTCCTTGCCGGCGCTGCATCTTTCTTGGCGGATACGTTCGTGACCACGGCTCGGGTTGAGTTTGCTCCATCCAACGCTGCAATAGCCTTGTCGAGGCGGTTTCTTTCTGCCTTCAGTTCTGACACAATTCGTTGCGTATCCAAACTTTCCTCCTTTTTTGGGCCTTGTCAAGCGCACGTGATTGTAGCGGACTTGTGTCGGGAATAAAACTCTGCAGCCGTCTGGTCCGCTCGACTTGGATTTCCTTGAGAGCTTCGCGAGGTAGAACCGGTCGAGCTTTAGTCCTTTGGCTTCGAGCCTTAATTGCACTTCCTTTTGGCTCGCCTGGTGGTCGCGGGAAATCAACGCCCGAATCTTGGACTTATAAAGCTGCTTTTGCTCGTGGGAAATACGGGGCATGGAAGGTGAGGATTGGTGAGGTTGAACTAACTGTACCTTTTTGCGGGAAGGCTGCAAAGAGTGCAGGGTGTGCTATGGTGCCACCGCATGGAGTGTGGCCAATGAGCAAATGGTTTCGAAAGATTTGGAATGATCCTGTGTGGAGCAAAGTTATCGCGGGACTCATTCTTGCGGCAGGAGGCGCACTCTGGGCCAGCCGCACAAGTTGGGGCACAACATTAAAAACTCCTCTACCTTTATGGATTGTCATCATTGTAGGCGCGGCAACGTTCTCGCTTGCGGTGATGCTAATGTTTTTTAGAACGTATCAGTTCGAACCACAAATCGAAGTGATAGACGTAAGTGTCACGGAGGTCAACCGGCCAATGCCGCTTACCTTCCCTTTAAAATGCCATGTGCAGTTTCGAAATGAGTCGGACGGTTGCGTGGATGTGCGCACGTCAGATTACGAGCCGAACACGGTTACACTGAAACGATTCACGCTTAACGTGCTCCAAATAGACCTAGAAGGATGGGTGCCGGAACCGTACGCAACTGACCGGATCGCTGTGCTGCCTGGACAAACGTTTCGCGCTTGGATTGGGATTGACGAAACAAAATTCAGCCCCGCGAGCGTTAAGGACCTTCGTGGTCGAATGGGAACCCTCCGATTGATTGTGAATGGTAAACGGTTGGCTTTTCAATTATGATTTTGCCAATTCCTTCAACAGATCCGTAATCCGCTTCAAATCCTCTGCCTCGCAGATCGCTTCAATCCGCACTTTGAGACAGTGAAGCCGTTCGAACCAGCGCGTCCGCTTTCAAAGCGGTCGAACGGCAGCTGCTTGAGTAACGCTGCATCCTCGCTGATCCAAGTCCTGGGGTTTACGATCGACTTTATGTGACTTGTGGCTTGTGTTAGTAATTCTCCATGCCAAGTCTCTTCATCGAACGCCGAAGGTCTCCACGAACCGGACTGGCACAATTCATGCGCATCCGTCCCGTCGATGCAGATTTTCCTGTGGAATATTGCACCACCTTTAATGTCTCCCGGGCAGGAGTATACCTGAAGACTTTGGCAACCCATTACGTTCTTGGCATGACGCTCTATTTGACACGTGATTTCGTAGAGGCCGATCCGAACCGTGAAGAAATTATGGGCGCAGTCGTGCGGGTCGATAAGCTAGAGGACGGTAAATTTGGTGTCGCAGTTGACTTCACGTCAGCGGTGTAGCGAAAGGAGTGGACCGATGCCGAATTCAGATCAAGAAATAAGCGACAGAAAGAAAGCCCTCATGGAAACGGTTGAAGAGCTGTTGCCTGACTTTGTTCAATCGTGCCGTCAAACCAATAATGACGTGGTCATAATCCACCAAGACTCGTTTGCAGCGGACTACCGGGACGAGGAATATCGGCTTCTCGGGATGGCAATTAAGGTGGCAGGAGTCTTCGGGAAGGAACTCCGAATCATCGGTAAGAACAGGGAGACACTCAAGGCAGGAATGAAACCTCAATTGCTCTAATAAGTATCGCGGAAAAGCCGTGAACAAAAAGCACGGGACCAAGAACCCCAGAAGGAAAGGCTCGGGTCAGAATGAACGGGCTTAAGCACGGCGGGAGATCAGCGGCAGCTATCGCATTGAGGAAGTCCGTATGGAAAACGATTAAGGAGCTGAAGATACCTGGTACCGCGGCCAACGAATGAACCACAGGGCTCTGAATATTCCGCTTTGGCTTTGAAGGGCAAGCTCTTCACGCAAGAACTTCCGCTGGTCCTATGCGCCATCTAAATGACCGGATGGGGGCGATGACGCTTTCGCCGCTTTGCGGTCGGACAAATCCCTCGGCCGCCCGGTCATGTTAGTTTTAATCTGCGAAAATTTAACCGGAACTGGGGGGTTTCAAATGACTATAGAACAGGCACTTGAGGCTATTCGCAACGCATGTAACGACGCCAGGAAAGTCGGCGCGACCGAACATCAATAATTGCAGCCGCGAGCGCAAGATGGAAAGAGGAAACAGATATGGTGGCATCGGTTGCGGAGACCGAGCCACGTATCTCTGCCAGACGAGTGCCTTCGCACTAAGACATTGTGTGATTTGAGACCGGCATTATTTTCGGCCGGATATATTCTTCCTTTTTTCCGCCCATCGCTTTTTCAGCAGCACAGATAATCGCTTCCCGTCCCGCGCCCGTGAGATAATGACGCTTTCTTGGTGCCTGTGCGCCACTCCTGGAAGATTCGGTCGTCGCTGGGGTTGCGGCTGTTTCACCCAGTGCTGCAATGGCTTGGTCGATGAGGCTTCGTCGCGCCTTCAGTTCCGAAACAATTCGTTGGGTATCCAATCTTCCTCCCGGAGTTACCGTCCCCGCTATCCGGCCATCGAGTAGCTTCTTGGGCCATTCATCGCGTCGTGGGATGACTTACTAGGCACCGCTGGCTTTTGTTTTGGATTTCTGTTCGTAGCATGCGGCGTGGGCATACTGCTGATCAATCGGCTCACCGTATAAGCGTGCCAATGTCGGGCCCTCACTCACGTCCGCGAAATTGTCCTGGGACTTGATCGGCATCTTGCAGTAAACGCAAAGCTCCAGTTCGGCTATGGTTAGGTCAGGCTTCCTATACGGCGAATTCTATCACGCACGTTGGCACTCAATCGTCAGGTTGACCTGAATCGAATTGAAATGAGTCTTTGGCTTGCGGCGATTGACGTTTAGTTGGTTTTTTCGTTATCGCGTTCTTCACGACGAAACATTGGGCTTCGAATGCATGGACGAGGCGCGCCGCTTACCTCGCAGCCCCGTGTACCAGGCACTGGCTGGAACGTGCGCCTATGGTAACTCGCGGTTAATGGTCAGAGCCACAGGATCGAAATGACGAAGGCGGCATGTGCGTGCCGCCTCCTTCTCCGGTTTTTTTAGGGTGTGATGCGGTCGGCGGAAACAGTGCCCGTGAGTTCAAAAACAGTGTGCGTCCCCGAAGGATCGTACTGAACGATCTTGACGGTTCCGGTGTAATGGTTGCCTGAATGATCCAGGATTATTTCTTCTTGGATATTGGCCGGGCCCTCAAAGCAGCCCGTTGCATCGGGCTGCTGCGGGGGACTGCAACTCCGGCCGGTGGCATCCCAGCTCAAGGCAAAATGGTTCAGCTTGTAGGCGGATGGTCCCACGCTCTTGAACACTCCCATGCAAAAACTCCCGCTAGCCGGATCGCGCCCGGAGTTCATCATTTCCGTTCCGTCGCTGTGCCATTGAACGTATCCGGCATCGAGCGTCGCGCCGTCGGGGGGATTGAACGGCGCTGGATTGTTCGAGTTGCCTTTCGCGCTGAAGGTGAACTTCCACATCCCCACGATGGAGTTGCCGTTTCTATCGCCGTCGCGGTCATCATCGCGATCGGCAACCTTCGTCGAGCCCATTTTGTACGAAACTGGTATCAGATGGGGCGATTGCGGCAGGGGAGCAAACGCCGGCTTGCCGTTAATCGAAAATCCGCAATCGGCGCGAGCTGTTTGGGCTAGCCCGCTCGTTAGCGTGAGCGCCAGGATAGCGGCGGCCGCAAGGAAAGTGCTCTTTGCCAAACGCCCTCTTTTCCTCTGTCTGATGGTCATTTCAAATCTCCTTTTTTGGCCGGTGACGCACGAGAAACGCAGGTTTTCAATCGAGATCGCTTCTCCGGTTCCGGATCGCCGCGGACCTTCGCACTCTTGCCAGGGCCACGTCAATGCACCGCGCCTCAAATCTCTTTCTCCAGATAACGCGCTGCAATGATTCGACTTAGATGAACAGTTCTCTCGGGAAGGCTGCAGGCGTAAGGCCCTTGCACACGCCTGCGCCCCAGTATATGATTCGCACCCTCTTAAAAGTTTAGGTACCGGCATGCAACCAGTCGCTCCAAGCCCCATCGGCTATCGGTTCGGAGTCTTCCAGGTGGACATTCGTGCCGGTGAGCTCCGAAAAAACGGTCTCAAGGTCAAGCTTCAGCGTCAACCGTTCCAGGTGTTGTTGCAGCTTCTGGAGAATTCGCCAAACATCGTCGGCCGCGAGGAGCTCCGCAAGCACCTGTGGGATGAGGAGACGTTCGTCGAGTTCGACCACGGGCTGAGCAATGCCATCGGACGCATTCGCGACGCGCTCGGGGATTCGGCCGAAAACGCCCGGTTTATCGAGACGCTCCCCAAACGCGGATACCGGTTCATGATTCCGGTCGAAGAGGTCTTTGCCTCCAGCTTTCCTGCCGGTGTGAACAGCGGGGCCAACGGCCATGGAACACCAGCTGAAACGCCATCTACCGCCGAGGAGCCGCAAAGAGTTGTTCCCGCGTGGCTGGCCCACGCACCTGCAACCTCGCTTTCGCGGCGGATCGCCATCGCTGCGATCGTGGCTGTCTTGGCCGGTTTGGTCGCGACACTGGCTGCCCGGCACGAGGTACTCCAGCCGGTTCGCTATACGCAGATTACGAACTTCGATGACGCCGCGTTTTCTCCTGCCATTTCGCCAGACGGCCGCATGGTTGCATTCATCCGGGGCAGTGACATCAACTTTCCGACGGTCGGCCAGATCTACGTCAAGCTTCTTTCTAATGGTGAGCCGGTGCAGTTGACCCACGATGGGTGGCCCAAATATGGCGTGACCTTTTCTCCCGATGGTTCACAGATCGCTTATACGTCAGCCGAGAACCGTTGGAACACAGTGTCCGTCCCGGCGCTCGGCGGCGAGCCACACTTGCTTCTTCCAAACGCCGCGGGCTTGACGTGGCTGGATAAAGACCACGTCATGTTTTCTGAAATCAAGACCGGTCTGCACATGGGACTTGTCACCGCGACCACCAGCCGCTCTGAACTACGCGACATCTATCTGCCGGAACACGAGCGGGGAATGGCGCACTATTCTTTCCTTTCGCCCGACCGCAAGTGGGTTCTGGTCGTCGAGATGGGAGGAACGGGCGCTTGGCAGCGCTGCCGCCTCGTTCCATTTGATGGCTCATCGTCGGGGTCCCAGGTTGGACCCGACGGACCGTGCGCTTCCGCAGGCTGGTCTCCCGACGGGAAATGGATGTACTTCGGCGCAACCGTTAATGGCTTGAGCCACCTGTGGCGCCAGCGTTTTCCGAACGGTGATCCGCAGCAACTAACTTCCGGCGCCACCGAGGAGGCAGGTGTGGCCATCGCCAAAGACGGCCGCTCCGTCATCTCAGCTGTCGGAATGAGGGAAAGTGGTGTTTGGCTGCACGACCTTCGCGGCGAACACGCGATCTCCTCGGAGGGCTACACTTCCCTTCCTTCGTTTTCGCGTGACGGTGCCCTCGCCTACTACCTGCTGCGCCG
>Ga0210384_10006153_pt1 | contig 12852 bp, 12 predicted proteins | sample IncBWH2MmetaG_FD_160574 | JGI IMG/M metagenome (GOLD analysis project Ga0210384, IMG submission 160574) | Forest soil microbial communities from Barre Woods Harvard Forest LTER site, Petersham, Massachusetts, United States - Inc-BW-H-2-M | ecosystem: Environmental > Terrestrial > Soil >... | reverse complement strand
CAGAGAGCGACACGGCTGCGAGAAGTGCGGGAAGGAGCAGGCGGATGCGCATGCGTGGAATGATATTAGTGCACGACGCTTCGTACCCACTGCTGCGCGCGGTCCAGGAGGCTTGTTCCGGCCGTGCCCTCGGGGAAGCCGCAGCCGGGACGCGGAGGAACCACCGCATCGGCCGGCACGGCGACGGCGACGAGATCCGAAGCGCATCCCGGGACTGCGCGCAGTCCGGTCGGATACTCGATGCGAACCTCGACGACCGACTCCGGCATGGGCGCGCTCCACGAGCTCGTGCCCAGGCCCGCCATGATGTGCGCCCACACCGGCAGTGCGCCCGCGGATCCCGTGAACCCTGTCGGCTCGTCGTCGTCGTAACCGACCCATACGACCGCGACGTGGCTGCCGGAGAAGCCGGCAAACCAGCTGTCGCGAAAGTCCGAAGAGGTGCCCGACTTGCCGGCGACGACCAGATCAGGCGGCAGCAGAGCGCGCGCCGAGCGCCCCGTCCCGTGATCCATCACGAGCACCAGCATGCGATCGAGCTGGTAGATGACTTCCGGGGAGGCCACCTGCGTAACTTCGAGCGGAAACGCCTTGAGCGGCTTGCCATCGCCGCTGATGACCGCGCGCACCGCGCGCAAGGGGTTGCGGAAGCCGCCGTTGGCGAGACCGTTGAAGAGCTGCGCGGCTTCGAGCGGTGTCACATCCACCGCGCCGAGCAGCATCGCCGGCACCTGTGCGGGCGGCCGCGGCAGGCCGAATCGCTGCAGCGTCGCCCCGACCTTCGGCAGTCCGAGGTCGAGCCCCACACCGACTGTGGCGAGGTTGAGTGACTCGGCGAGCGCGCGTACCACGGGAACCGGCCCATACACCTCGTGAGTGAAGTTCTCCGGTGTCCAGTGGCGGTCGCCGGTGAGCTTCACGTCGACGGCCGCATCCTGCACGACCGTCGTCGCGTTGTAGCGTCCGCTCTCGAGCGCCGTCAGATAGATGAAGGGTTTCACGAGCGATCCCATCGAGCGGTGCGCATCGAGCGCTCGGTCGAAGCCGTCGTAGCCGACATCGCGCCCGCCGACGATTGCAATGACATCGCCGCTCTGCGGCGAGGTGACGACCACCGCACCTTCGAGTCTGCCGTGCTTGCGCTGGCGATCGAGCCGTGCGAGTTCGCGCTCGAGCGCGCGCTCGGCCTCATCCTGCGCGCGCGGCTCGAGGCTCGTGTAGATGCGCAACCCCGCCTCGGTCAGATCCTGATCGCGATAGTCGCGCCGCAAGGTGCGGCGCACGAAGTCGAGATACGCCGGGTAATAGGCTCCCGCGGGGCGCGTGCTGACCCCGAGCGGCCGGTGCGTGGCGGCAGTTGCGTCGGCCGAGTTGATGACGCCCTGCTCCGCCATCTGGCGCAGCACGAGATTGCGCCGCGCCAGCGCGCGCTCGGAATGGCGCCGCGGATCGTAGTAAGAGGGTCCGCGCACGATCGCGACCAGCAGCGACACCTCCGACAGGTCGAGCTCGGAGAGAGGCTTGCCGAAGTAGAACTGGCTCGCGAGCCCGAAGCCGTGAATCGCGCGGTCGCCGTCCTGCCCGAGGAAGATCTCATTGATATACGCGTTCATGAGATCGGCCTTGGTGAAGTGCGCATCGAGGGCCATCGCCATTACCGCCTCGCGCAGCTTGCGCGAGAGCGTCTGCCGGGAGCTCAGGAAGTAGCTGCGCACGAGCTGCTGTGTGAGGGTGCTTCCTCCCTGCTCGATCTGCCCGGCGCGCACATTGACCCATGCGGCGCGCAGCATTGCGACAGGATCGACCCCGTGGTGCGTGTCGAACTTGCGGTCTTCGACGGCCTTGAGGGCGAGAGGCAGAAGTGGCGGTACCTCCTCCGGACTCACTACGATCCGATCCTCACCGTGGATCGGGAAAATGCTGCCGATCAGCAGCGGCTCGAGTCGCAGCACCGGCACCTCGTTCCCGGTGCCATCGCGCAGGCTCTCGATACCCTGCGCGCCTGCCATCGTGATAGAGAGTGGCTGCGCGGCGCGCGTCTCATCCGCGAAGCGTGCCGGACGCAGCGACACTTCCAGCCGCTCGCCTGCAAGCCGGTAAGTGCCCGGGTGATCGGGCCGGTCGCTGCGCAGGTAGTGCAGGCGCTGCAGCTCGTGCTCGAGCCCGGAGACCGTGAGCGGCAGACCCGCGTACAGCTCGAGTGGCGCCGCATACACCTGCGCCGGCAACGTCCAGCGGCGACCCTCGAACTGCTTCACCACCAGGTGATCGAGGTACAAGCCATAGAGCGCGGCGGCGAGGAGCATTCCGCCGAGGATGAGAAGCAGTGCGCGTTTCAGATGAAAAGCTCCTCGGCAGGCGGGCGCAGGTTGTACTCCGAGCTCATCGTGCGCCCATAGGCGCCGGCATTGGCGATCAGCAACACGTCGCCTTCGCCGGTCGGTGGCAATAGCCGATCGTGACCGAGTACATCCGCACTCTCGCAGATCGGCCCGACGATGCTCACGAGCTCGGTCGAGGGCTCATTGAGCCGCGTGAGGTTGGCGATTTCATGGTACGCGCCATAGAGTGCCGGGCGGATGAGCGAGTTCATGCCGGTGGCGATGCCGATGAACCGTAGTCCTCCCTTGGCCTTGAGCTGCGTGACGCGCGCGAGCAGGACGCCGCAGCTCGCCACCAGGTAGCGCCCGGGCTCGAGCCAGAGCTCGAGTTGCGGGTGCTCGGCGCGCACCGCGGCGAGCAGCGTGTCGAGCGCAGCGAGATCCACCCCCGGCTGGTCGCTCCGCTCCGGCACGCCCAAGCCTCCGCCGACATCGATGATGCGCACGCGGGGGAAGCTGCCGGCTGCCGCGGCGAGCAGCCGTGCGGTGTGCTCCCAGCTCGTGACATCGAAAATACCGCTGCCGACGTGTGCCTCGAGGCCGATGACCTCCACACCCGTTTTTTCGGCCGTGCGCGCGAGCTCCGCGAGCTCCGTGATCGGTACGCCGAATTTCGAGCGGCTGCCGGCGGTACGCACGTGAGTGTGGTGGCCGCGGCCGACCCCGGTGTCCACCCGCACGAAGATCTCGTGGCCTGCAAAGAGCTGCGGCCAGGCCACGAGCGCGTAGGCGTTGTCGACCGTGACTCTGACGCCCGCCGCGAGTGCCCAGGCACATTCGGCGCGCGGTGCGAAGTTCGGCGTGTAGAGAATGCGCTGGCGCTCGAGCTGCGGAAAAAGCTCGAGCACACGCTCGACCTCGCCCCGGGACACGCACTCGAACTCGATGCCCTCGGCGTGCAGTGCGCGCAGCAGCTGCGGATGCGGGTTCGCCTTCATCGAGTAGTGCACCCGGGCGATCGATCCGAGCGCGCGCAGTCCACGGGCAGCGCTCCGTGCCACCTGGAGGTCGTAGATGAACGCGGCGTCGCGCTCACCGAGCACCCCGAGGAGCGCCTCGCGCTTTGACCGCCACCACGGCGTTTCGGGTGCGCCGGGCGCGGGCGGACGCGAGAACAGCTGCTGCCACGTGGGACCCAACACCCGATCACCCGGCACCGGGCGAATGAGTAGCTCGTGCAGCTGCTCGACGAGCCGGTCGCCCTGGTTCTCATCGACCACGAAAGTGATGTTCAGGTCGTTGGCGGCCTGGCTCATCAGATGAATCTTCTGCTCCTCGAAGAATTCGAAAGCGCCGCCCAACTGATGGAGGATCGCGCGGATGTTGCGGCCGACGAGGCTCACCGAGGCGCACGGCCCGATGACCTGCACGCGGCACAGCCGCGAGAGGTCGGCGACGAGCTCGGCCACGTGGGTGTTGCTGAGAGTGTTGGCGGCGGGGTCGAGTGAGACGGTGACATTGGTCTCGGAGGTCGACACCAGGTCGACCGACATGCCGTGCTGCTTGAATATCTGGAAGGCGTCGGCGAGGAACCCGACCTGGTGCCACATGCCAGGGCTCTCCAGGGAGATGAGGGTGAGACCCTTCCTGGTGCACACCGCCTTCACCTGCGCACCGCCGTCCCCGCCTTGGGCCGAGAGCACCGTGCCTTCGAGATGCGGGGCGTGAGTGGCGTAGACGTGCAGCGGGATACCGTACTGGCGTGCCGGCAGGATGCAGCGCGGGTGCAGCACCTTCGCGCCGCTGGTCGCGATCTCCTGCGCCTCGTCATAGTGGAGCGTGCGCAGCAGGCGCGCGGTGGGCGTGGCGCGCGGATTCGCGCTGAACATGCCGGGCACGTCGGTCCAGATCTCGATGCGCTGTGCCGAGAGCTTGGCGGCGAGGTACGCCGCGGAAGTGTCCGAGCCTCCGCGGCCAAGGAGCACGGTGTGCCCCTCCCCGTCGCTGGCGATGAAGCCCTGTGTGAGGGCGACGGGCAGGCCCGCCTCGAGCTGCTCGCGCAGGGCCGCATCGGGAGCAAAGCCGCATACGGCCGAGAGCACACTTCCACGGGCGGCTCCTGCCTGATGCTCGGCCCGGAGGAGTCTCCGCGCATCCAGTGCCTGTACGCCGAGTCCGCGGGATTCGAGGAAACGCACACCGATCGGCGTCACGAGGAGCTCACCGGCCGCCATCACGCGTGCGCGCGTACGGTCGCTCACCTCGCGCACCAGCGCCACGCCCGCCGCGATCTCGCGCACTTCCGCGAGCACCCGTTCTGCCTCGACGGGAAGCGCCACACCGAGCTCAGCCGCGAGTGCACGATGGCGGTCCTCGATGATGCGCAGCTCCTCCTCCGTGGCCTCGGCGGCGGCCGCATCGAGCAGTCTGTCCAGGCGATCGGTGATACCGGCAAGAGCCGAGTGGACGATAAGCACGCGCGCACCGCCCGAGCAGCGCTCGGCGGCGACCCGCGCGATGTTGGTCCAGTTGGCGAGGCTCGAAACGCTCGTGCCGCCAAATTTCAGGACCACCCAGGCCGAGGGCGTGCGGCTCACTGCTCTTTGCTGACGATCGGGCTCTTCAGGCGCGGCAAGCGAAATTTTGTGGGGTGCTTTACAGCTCGTCGTCGAAGTCTTTCAGGTCTTTCTCGAGCTTGCGATCGGCCAGCACTTCCTCCAGCCGGCTCCAGGCCGCCTTGCCTCGCTTGCCCTGATTACGGACACGCTTATCGACGCGGTCGAGCAGACGGTCGTAATCGGTGCCGTCCTCGGTCGGCCCACTCAGAAATTCGTCGTCGAGATCGAAGCTCTCGTTGTCCCGTTCCGACATCTGGAGGTCTAAATCCTGAATTAATTCAACAACTAAAGTGCCTGTGGCGGCACGAACAAGGCTGCGAACTATAGCCGATTCGCGCCCACGATCAACCCTTGTGGCGCTGGGGCGTGGTTTCAACGCCCGCAAGCGCGGCTACGGCTGGTCGGTCCTGTCCCGGACCACCACCGGCGCTCCGCGGCTCAATCCGAGGCCCTCCGCGGCGCTGTTCTCGGCACGCGCGATCTCGAGGACCCCAAAGGAGTTGATCAGGGCCAGGTACTCACCGGGACGGGTATCGCCGTAGGTGCGCAGCAGGGGAAAGGCATGGTTGCCCGCATGCACCAACGGCAGCCGGAAGCGCTCGATCAGGGGTGCGTCGATATTGGTGATGAGGTTGCCGAAGTGATCGATGGTGATCACGACGCCGGCAACGCTGCGGGCCTCGACCGCCGGATCCTCCACCCAGGAGGGAACGAGTGTCCTCGCCACATCGCCCAGGTCCTCGATCCGGCAGCGTCCGGCGGCGAGCTCCGCGGCGACCGGCGCGAAGATGTCCCGTCCATGGAAGGTGGCGCTCGGGTGGTGGACGCCGAGGTGCGCCAGCTGGGCGGCTCCGAGCCGTACGATGAGCGGATCGTCGGTGCGGGCCACCACCGGTGCGAGCAGCCCGTTGTCGGGCGCGAGGAAATAATGACCCCCAGCCCTGACTGCCACGATGCTGCGCGAGGTACCCACCCCCGGGTCGACCACCGCCGCGTGCACCGTACCCGCGGGGAAGTAGCCGAATGCGCGCGCGAGCCAGAAGCCGGCCTCGGCCGGCCAGTGGACCACGATCTCGTGGGTGAGGTCGATGAGGCGCGCCTCGGGGAAGCGCGTGAGGATGCACCCTTTCATGACGCCGACGAAGGGCCCCTGGTGACCGAAGTCGGTCGTAATGGTGATGACCCCCGAGGGGCGCGGGCCTTCAGCCGCGGGCATCACGACCGGCAGCCCGGCGGCCCCCTTCCGCGCAAGTGCGGCAGCGATCCGTGTAGGGCACGGCCGCGAGCCGCTCGGGCTCGATGTCTTCCCCGCACCCAGCGCAGGTCGAGTAACGGCCCGAAGCCAGGCGCCGCAGCGCCGCCTCGACCTGCTGCAGCTCCGCCTGAGCCGAGCTCGAGATCGCGCCGAGGACATCGTCGTGCTCGCGCTGTGTCACCTGCTCGGCAAAGTCGGCCGACAGCGGATCCGCTTCGTGGCGCAGATCCGCGCTCGCCTCGCTTGCCCGCTGACGCAACTCGTCCCGGCGTTTGAGCAGTCGCTCCCGTACCGCGTTGGTGTCCATGAGTCCCCCGGGAAGAATGGATCTCGTCAGGACGGCCGTTGGCCGCGACGCCTGTCCTCGAGCCATTTCTGCAGCTGGTCGAAGGGCTCGACAAACTTCGCGACGCCTTCGCGCTCGAGCTGCTGTGCGACGGCCTCGAGATCCACATCGAGCCGCTCGAGCCCCTCGCGTGCATCGCTCGCCTCGGCAAGGTGACGCTCGAGCGTGAGCTCGGGACGTCCGAGCCGTCGATAGGTGTTGAGGGTCTCGAGTGGCATGGTGTTGACGGTGCCGGGCACTACCAGTTCCTCGACGTACTTGATCGGACTGTAGGCCGGGTCCTTGGTCGAGGTCGAGGCCCAGAGCAGTCGCTGCGGCCGGGCGCCCCGGGCGGTGAGTGCCTCCCAGGCGGGCTCGGCAATCGCCTCTTCGTAGATCTCGTAGGCGCGGCAGGCGCTCGCGATCGCCGCCTTGCCGCGCAGAGCGCGCGCAGCAGGCTGTCCGCGTGATGCCAGCGCATCGAGCAGACGGTCCACGGCGGTGTCGATGCGGCTCAGGAAGAAGCTCGCCACCGATGCGACGTTCGCGACGGGCTTGCCTTCATCGACCCGTCGAGCGAGCCCGTCCCGGTACGCACGGGCCACTGCGCGGTAGCGCTCCGGAGAGAAGAGCAGCGTCACGTTGACGTTGACGCCGCGCGCAATCAGCTCACGGATGACCGGCAGCCCGGCCTCGGTGCCGGGAATCTTGATGAAGGCATTGGGGATTCCCAGGCGCTGCCACAGCCGTTGCGCTTCATCCAGACTCCCCGCGCTGTCATCGGCGAGGTGCGGGGAGACCTCCAGGCTGACAAAGCCATCACCGCCGCTCGCGGAGTCATACAGTGGGCGCAGGAGCGCCGCCGCGTCGTGCAGGTCGGCGAGCGCGAGTTCCTCGTACAGCGCCATCGCCGAGGAAACGCTCGGTAACAGCCGTGCGATGCGCTGCGCGTAGATCGCCTCGTGCATGATCGAGTGGGCAAGGATGGAGGGGTTGGAGGTCAACCCCGCGACACCGTCCTCGCGAATCAGCCGAGCGAGGCTGCCATCATCGAGCATGCCGCGCCCGATGTCGTCGAGCCAGACGCTCTCGCCGAGCTTGCGCAGCTCGAGCAACGGATTCGGAACAGGCGCATTCATGGCAGCAGACTCCGGTGTTCGAGGGTAGCGCAGGTAGCGGTGCGAGTCTCGCGGTTTTACTACGGATATGCGTAAATCATCGGCTCGGGTATAGGGGCTTAAGTTCCGCAGAAGATAAGGAGTGCAGCCATGGGTGAGGGTAACGGTGGGGGACAGATTGCGGAGGAGCTGCGTACGCTCGTGAGCGACGCGGAGGCTCTGTTGCGCTCGACCACGAACGCGGGCGGCGCGGAGGTCCAGCAGCGCGCCCAGGCGACGCTGCAGGAGCTGCGCGCGCGCCTCAGCGCACTGGAAGACACCGTGCGCTCGCGGGCGCGCGACGTCGACAGCTACGTGCGCGACAACCCGTGGCAGGCGGTGGCGGTGGTCGGAGGCATCGCGCTGCTGCTCGGGCTCGCCATGGGCCGCAGATGATGGATGCGCCGGCGCCGCTACCGGAGACGCCGGCTGCAGCCGACTCACCGGGTGCGCTGCGCGGACTCCTGGCGGCGCTCCTCGAGGCGCTGCACACGCGGCTCGAGCTCGCGGGGGTGGAGGTGGAGCTCCATCTGCGGGCGCTGCTGCGCTCGCTCATCTGGGCGTTGGGCGCAGTCGCCTGCGCGATGCTGGGCGTCGCCTTCGGCGTGCTCGCAGTGATCGCGGCGCTGTGGAACACGCACCGCTTGCTGGCGCTGCTCGGCAGCACGCTGATGTTCATCGCGCTCGCGGGGCTCTTCGGCTACCTGGGCGCGCGCGCACTGCGTGTTCATCCGGATGTGCTCGAGGGATCGCTCGAGCAATTGGCGGAGGATGAGCGTCGCGCGCGAGGCGGTCCATGAAGCGCCTCGCGGAGCTCGAGGCGCACCGGCGCGCGTTGCTCGCACGCTGCGAGGCGCAGCGCGCGGAGCTTTCCTGGCGTCTCGCACAACTCAGTCCGCGGCGCTGGACACAGGCCTGGGCGGGCGGGGTGCAAAGCGCTTCGCGCGGTGCACGAGAGCGCGTGCGCCATCCCTTTGCCTGGGTCTTGGCCGCCGCCGCCCTGCTGCTGCTGCGGCGGCCGCGCGACGCGCTGTCGATGCTCGCCAGGGCGCGCGGAGCGCTCTCGCTCCTGACGCGTACCGCACAGGTGCTGAGTCTGGTCGGAGCTCTGCGCCGCCGGCGCCAGGCGCGCTGACGGGGTCCCCACGAAATTTCGCTTCTTGGTGCCAGATGGGCGCTCGCCAATCGCGGCAAGCGGAATTTCGTGGGGTGTCTTAGCGCACCTGAGCCGAGGCGGTGGCTGCGGACTGAAGCTTGGCTGAGGCAGGATCGGCCGCAAGGCCGACGAGGGTCGGCATGCCATTAGCGGACTTGAGCGTTGCCCGTGCCAGCTCCCAGTGGACCGCCGCGGTGTCATCACCGAGCGCCCGTTTGAGCTTCTGCGACAGCTGACGCACGTCCGGCACCACCGACTGCCCTTCCTCGTTCACCGGTGGATGCGCTTCGAGGAATAATCGCCCATCGACCCAGGCAACCTTCACCGGCTCATTCACCAGGCGCACCTTGGTGCCGACCGGAATGAGCGCAAAGAGCGCGGCCACATCCTCCGGGTACATGCGGATACAGCCGTGGGTCACGGCCATACCCACCGCAACGGGATTGTTCGTTCCGTGGATCATGTACTCACCACGGCCGGCAGCGAGGCGCAGGGCGTAGTCTCCGAGCGGATTGTCGGGGCCAGGGCCCACCATTTTCGGCAGCGGGTCACCGTTTTCCTCGTGCTCCTTGCGGATCGACTCGGGCGGATACCAGGCAGGATGAACGATCTTGGCAATGACACGCGTATCGCCGAGCGGCGTACGCCAGTCCATCTTGCCGATGCTCACCGGGTAGGTGATGACGATCGGCTTCTCGTGCGGCCGCGGCTTGGGAAAGTAATACAGCCGGTGCTCGGGGAGGTTCACGACCATGCCCTCGCGAGGACCGGCCGGCAGGATGTGACGGCCCGGTAGTGTCAGACGTTGGCCGGCGCCCGGAAGCCACACGTCCACACCGGGATTGGCGCGGATGATCTCGTAGTAGCCGAGGCTGTAGCGATGTGCGATGTCGGGGAGCGTGTCCTCGTAGACGGTGGTGAGGTTGGAGTCCTTACCGACGACCGCCGACCCATCGGAGGGAATCGCGTAGAGACTCGCTCGAGCGGAACCACACGTTGCCGCGGCGAGACCGAGTACGACAGCACTCCACAGCAAGGGCTTGTGCATCAAGCGGATCTAATGTGCATCTGCAGAAAAAGCAAGCGACGTTCATGATTATAGAGCAGGCGTCCCACCTGCGTTACTCTTTTGCGCGGTGAGCCGCAGCCGAAAACCCACGCGCAGCTTCTTCGAACGCGGCACGCTCACCGTCGCACGCGCACTGATCGGCATGCATCTGGTGCGCGATGACGGTCGCACGGTGCGCGCGGGGCGGATCGTCGAGACCGAGGCTTATCTCGGCCCTCGCGATCTCGCGGCCCATTCCGCGCGGGGTCGCACGCGACGCACGGAGGTCATGTTCGGCCCTCCGGGTCACGCGTACGTGTATTTCATCTACGGCTTCTGGAATTGTCTGAACGTCGTCACGGGACGTGCTGGCGTACCGCACGCGGTCCTGCTCCGCGCTCTCGAGCCGCTCGGGGGCCTGACCGAGAGCACGTGGGGGCCCGGTCTCCTGTGCCGCGCGCTGTACATCGATCGTCGGCTGAACGGCGCCGACCTCCTCGGCGATGAGCTGTGGCTCGAATACCCGCAGAAGCGCTCGCCCGCGGTGCGCATCGTGCGTGCGGCCCGCATCGGCGTCGACTATGCCGGCGAGTGGGCGCAGCGTCCCTGGCGATTCTTCGATCGCGACTCGCCGTTCGTCTCGACGGCTTCTTCCGCCCGGCGCCGCGCGCGTGGTGCGACCGCGGCGCGTGCCGGCTCGGGCGCCGTGCGAAATAATGGGCCGCGCGCGCGCTGACGCGCGCTCTCTTCGACACCCCGACACTGAAAGGAAACCTCGATGTGGATGTGCAACCGGGCCCCGATGCGGACCATGCGCCCTCTCACGAGAGTGCTGTGCGTCCTCAGCGCGCTGCTGATCTCTACCGCGCCGCGTGCAGCGCTCGAGGAAGGCAAGAACTTCAGCGCCCTGGTGCCACCCCAGCCGACCAGCCAGCGCGGGAAGATCGAGGTGGTCGAGTTCTTCTCCTACGCCTGTCCTCATTGCGCGCGCTTATATCCGCTGCTCAACGCGTGGGTCGCGAAGCTCCCGCCGGATGTGCTGTTTCGCCGCGTCCCGGTCGGCTTCAACCGCGACGCCTGGGTGAACCTGCAGCGGGCGTACTACGCGCTGGACGCGACCGGGGATCTCGCCCGGCTCGATGGTCCGCTCTTTCATGCCATTCACGAGGAGCGCAAGGCACTTTTCGATGAGTCGAGCATCGCCGACTGGGTGGCCCGCAATGGAGGAAATGCCGACAAGTTCACCGCGGCCTACACCTCGCTCGGAATCAATAAAGAAAGCTTCCAGGCAGACAAGATGGCCGAGGAGTTCCACATCGCGGGGGTTCCGGCACTGGCGATCGATGGTCGCTACGTGGCGCTTGCCGATGGCTCGACCGATGAGCAGCAGGCTCTGAAGGATCTGCTGGCGAACACCGATGAACTGATCGCGCGCGTGCGCAGCGAGCGCGGCGCCGCGAAGCCGGCGCCGCGGGGGAAATGACCGCGGTAGCGTGCGAGTGACCCCGGCGTGCCAGGTCCCTTTTTTTCGGATAGTTAGGCAGTGAGCTAACTATTCGCAAAGCGAAGGTACGCCACTCCGGGCGGCCGCTGCATGCGCCCTACTCCGGTGCCACCTCGAGTAGCTCGCTCCCTTCCGGCACCCGATCGCCGCACGCGAAGTGAATGGCCTTCACCGTGCCGGCGTGCGGAGCGCTGATGGCGTGCTCCATTTTCATGGCCTCGATCACCATGAGCACATCGCCGGCACTCACCTTCGAGCCCACCGCCACCGGGACCGACACGACGACTCCCGGGAGCGGCGTCGTCAGGCCACCGACCGCGGCCGTGGCGCTGAACTCGTGGGTGCGCGGATCATCGAGCACGAAGTCGTACAGCTCCTCTGCGAGCCACAGGTATACGTGCGCACCGGCGATGAAATAACGGGCGTGGTAGCGCTGCCCGGCGATACCTGCGGCGATCGTGTCAGGATCGGTCTGCACGCTTGCCAGTGGCCGGCGGTCGTGTCCAGCGGCGGTTGCCGCCGCAGCACGGCCGCCGGCGTATTCGAGCGCGACTGCGTAGCGCTGCCCGCGCCAGGAGAAGCTGTAGGGAATGGGTGACACGAGGTTCGGTGTGAAGCCATCGCGAAGCTCCCAGGGACTCGCGGGCCTTGCAGTGGCAGCGGCCGGAGCGCCGGAGATGCTGCCTGCGTTGCGCCCATCGGCCGCATCGTGGAGCGCAAGCGCGGCGAGGATCAGCGCTTCCGGCGGCACGGTGCCGGGCCCTGCGAACTCAGCGAGATTCTGATCGAGCAGCGCGATGTTGTGACGCACCTCAAGAAACACCGGGGCGCGCAGAATCCGCGCGAGCCAGCGCTCGTTGGTGGCGATTCCCGCGCAGTAGGTCTGATCGAGGGCGTGCGCCACGCGCGCCGCCGCCTGCTCGCGAGTCCCCGCCCAGGCGATCACCTTGCCGAGCAGTGAGTCATAGTTGTCGGGTACCGTGTCGCCCGAGCCGAAACCGGCATCGATGCGCACCGATTCCATCTTCGGCCACTCAAGCAGTGCCAGCCGCCCGGCACTCGGCAGGAATCCACGTGCCGGGTCCTCGGCACAGACCCGCGCCTCGATGGCATGTCCGCTGAGGCGAACCTCATGCTGGGCGAGCGGCAAGCGCTCGCCTGCCGCGACGCGCAGCTGCCATTCCACCAGGTCGAGTCCCGTCACCGCTTCGGTGACGGTGTGCTCGACCTGCAGGCGCGTGTTCATCTCCATGAAGTAGAACTCGCGCCCGTCGTAGAGGAACTCGACGGTGCCCGCACTTACGTAGCCAATTTCCCGCGCGACGATGAGCGCCGCCGCGCGCAGCCGCTCGCGCAGCTCTGCCGGCACCGCCGGCGCTGGGGCTTCCTCGATGAGCTTCTGGTGACGCCGCTGGATCGAGCAGTCCCGGTCTCCGAGGTGGAGGAAGTTGCCGTGGCTATCGGCGAA
>Ga0210384_10006151_pt1 | contig 12853 bp, 12 predicted proteins | sample IncBWH2MmetaG_FD_160574 | JGI IMG/M metagenome (GOLD analysis project Ga0210384, IMG submission 160574) | Forest soil microbial communities from Barre Woods Harvard Forest LTER site, Petersham, Massachusetts, United States - Inc-BW-H-2-M | ecosystem: Environmental > Terrestrial > Soil >... | reverse complement strand
TGGTGTAGTAGTTAATACACAGATATTAAACTCCAATCAACTCATAGTTTACAAATCATATAATGGCAAATCCATATCACAAAATCTGTCGCGATTATTTATTAACAAAAACGATATGCCCCAAAATAAAGCCGAATTTACAGCTATGATAGAATTTAAACCCAATCAACTTCATGATGTAAAGTTTCGTGTATCTATAATCCAAGAACACAAAGAGGTTGAAAGTGATATTGTGTTTGCCAAGTTATTGCCTTAAAGATATATGGATAATTCAAATAGCGAGTCCGAATAAAAAGACGGTTAGGAAGTTGTAGCACCATGCACAACGTCAATTTCTCCTGTCATCCAAGGATGTGGATCACAGTGATACTTTATTTTAGCCTCCTGAGTGAATAGGAATTGATAGGTTACCCCCGCCTTGATTATTCCAGGAGAGCCGAATTGACCACTGTATGCATCTTTGAACACACTATCCTGATCTGGCGTGACTGTGTGGCCAGTGTCAGGGCTCGTGTTTTTCCAAATAACAAGGTTGCTTACGCCAAGCTGGGCTTCTATTTTCTTTGGTACAAAGTTCTGTTCTTGTGCTTGGTTCTCTGCACCTGGCACTATAATTATGGTGGTTGTGTCACCTGGATGTAATACCTTATCAGGAATTATTGGTTTTGCATTTAATTCTGGAATGAAATATAATTGATAGTATGAAACTCCAACAGCAGCCCCAACTATCACGGCTATCAATCCTATGCCATAAGCGTGACTTGAACTTGGAAGGCTCAAACTGACAATAATTTTTTTGTTTGTCTTATAAAGCTATTCGATCTGAATAGTAAGAAAACAATCATGGTTTTTTAATATCAGAAGTTCCAACTGTTGGTTCTCTGATATTTTCTAGATTTACAGTTTTTATTTGAGGAGCAGGTGCTGTAGTCGCAGCTGTTACTGATGGAGGATTTTCTTTTCCAGGAAGTTTTGTTGTAGCGTCTGGCGAGGTTCCTATTGGTTTTGGAATTTCAGCTGTGGTTTGTGGTGGTGGGGTCGGAATCTTCTTTGCTTCACTTAATCCATGCCTGTAAAGGTGGAACATACCAGCAAATACCATTAAGATCAATCCTACTAGAAAGAGTGAAAAGTTTTTCATTCCCGAAAGTGCCGCATTATATGCTGCAATGTTAAGAAACACTTGAAATGCCAAAAGTGCAATAATTAACCAATTGATCCATTTTCCTGACAAGTTTATTTGAGCTACTTTATGTGGTCCTTTTGATGCAGCAATCTTTGCTTTCCTTTCGGCTTCTTTGGCAAGTTTAATCATCATATATGAGAAACCAAATCCAATTGGAACCAACAATAACATTACTAGATAAAAAAATATAGGATCTATGACGAGTCTAGCTACAAGTGCTTTTGTTGTATCTGGTGAAATATAGAATCCCCAGTAGGTAGTCACCATGACTTGAGCTATTCCAGTTATTCCAAATGCAGTAATTATGGGCCTATCCTTCCAAGAAAACTTCTTGTACCTATCAATGAATGGTGTCAAAGCAAGAGCTATGATAAACATGGCAGGCCAAGCTACTCCAGTTACAAATTTGTCATATTGAGTTCTAAGAAATGCGTAAATTCCTGTCAGATACCATTCTGGTACTGTAATTCCTGGAGGAACAGTGGGTTCAAATTTGGAACCAAGATCAACTGGAAAGACTCCACCTGTGATAAATATTGCACCAGCAATTGCCATGACCATCGGTACATCAAAGACCAAAAATCGTGGCATATGAACAGCCATTAGTCCCAACATCACTATTGGTAAAACAAATACATGTTGGGTATAGAATCGTAGAACGAAGTCTGCAAATCCTGAACCAAACATGGCATCACGTATAGTTGGTCCTGCCACAGGAATAGAGTTTGTAAGTGATGCTGCAATACTAAATGCAAGCTCAGCTCGTTCGCTAAATATTATATCATAGCCGGTAAAAGCTTCAAGGATTGTTACGGTGCCAAGAATGACACCAGTAAACCAGATGAGTTCGTTTCTTATCTTGTATCTTCCACTAAAGTATTGATAATACATGTGTAATACTGCTAAGAGAACCATTGCGTTAGAGGCATGATAATGAATATTTCTTATCATAAAACCAAACGGAACTGTATTGTTTATCTTTGCAACGCTATCCCATGCTCTATCTAGTATAGGTTCATAATAAAACATCAAAAGTGCGCCAGAAATTCCTAAAATTATAAAAGTAACAAATGTAAGCATGCCAAGGAATCCAAACGGGCTTACAAATCTTGCTGGAAACGAAAATTTAGTACCAATGAATATAGTTCTTTCAAATCCATCCCAAATCCAGTAGAAGAAATCTACTAGACCGTTTCTACGTTTTAAGGAAGCGACCAAATCCTACAATTCCATTTGCGTTTACGTCCCATTTAGCTGGAGTTATCCATAAATTTCCATCGCTATCTGCCTCAAGGTATAATGTTGCAAGAACATTTGAGGGCGGAGCTTGAAGTGATGCAGGTCCTGCGATAGCTTTTCCATTAACTGGGTTGTACATGCTTCCATGACATGGACATTCTCCCCTTTTTCTTCCGTCTTGAGGCCAGTATTTCCAAAGACACCATAAATGTAGACATACCATACTATAAACGCGAAAAGCACTAACATCATTTACATCTCCACCAAGTTCTGGCGGCAATCTGATAAACTGCCATTTTCTAAAAGCTTCTTGATCAAGAACTGTATCCCCAGTTAATGGATAAGTGATTACTTCAGAGCTATTTTTTGGAAAAGTTTTAGCGTTTGCTTGAGTGCCATCTGGTAGTATGACTTTAGCTTTTTGTAGTGAAGCATTTGATGGGTTTGGCATGAATTGACCCCAAGGAACAAAAGGAGTAAAAGTGAGAGCAGTTCCTGCTGCCCCTAGTAATTTTAAAAAATCACGTCTAGACAGAGTATTCTTAGGGCTAGAATCCTGCTCAGACATCTAGCTTTCGTTTTTGAAAAATTGCATATAAACCTTGTCTAACTTCTCTTTGAAATTTTAAATTTTTTTAAAGTAATTATAAATATAAAAGTTGCTGCTACAATTCCGATTATTATTTCTGCCCACGTAAAGTAAATTTCATTTGATGAACCGTTTCTTTCCGGAGAGAGCATTTTACTTATAGCATTATTGTCAACATTTATGATAATTGTTTGAATCTCTTTATTTCCTGCCTTGTCTTTTGCTAAAACCTTAATGCTGTATTGTCCATTTTCTAATGTCCTTGTGTCAAATCCTACAGATCTCTTATCTAAGACTTTTTGATTTGGAAGAATAACTGTTATTCCGCCATGATCTAAAAGATTCTGTTCATTGATCTCAAGGTAGATTGTTGCTATGTTTGAAATTGTCGAATCATTCATTGGTGATTTGAAAATAATTTCAGGTGGAGTGTTATCAATAGTGAATACAGATTCTTTAGATATACTGTGCCCAACTGTATCCGTTACAATTAATCTAATGGTGTGAACCCCTTCACTTAATTTCTTTGGTAAATCGTAAAAGCTACTTGCATTAAATTTCTGAGGCCCAATCCCGTCAAGATAATATTTTATACTATCAATATCTTCTCCTACAATTTTTGGTTCAATTTTGAATGTACTGTTTATAAAATCAGGCATGCCAAATTGTATTTGTGGGCTATTCTCAACAGGAAGAATGGTAGAAAATTTTGTTGAAATTGTAATTGGTTCAAAAAGAGATTGACCACCAAACAAAGTTGAATGCATTAAGATAGAATATGTTCCGGTCTGATTGATTGATGCATACAAAACTGTTGATGTTGCATCGTTGTTTTTTATCGGATAAAATCCTCCCCCTTCACTGAAAGGTTGACTAGTACCAAGCCAATCACCCGTTGGCCATCCTTGAATTTGAAGTACTCCAGGTGGAACATTTGTCTGTACAATTCTTCCAAGAGGATCCACTACAAAAACTGAAAGATTAGTGTCCTTATTTTCCCATGAAATGTTTAGTGAAACTGAATTAATTGTTTTGTCCTGAACATCAAAATAATATTGTCTCCAGTCTCCTGCATTATATCTGTTAGACATATCAAATGCCCCGCCGATGTAATCGTTCCCATACAGAACATCTCCATTCATAGAACCTTTCAAAACTGTAGGTATATCTTTTGATTCAAGTTTCTTTAAAACTCCAAAGGAAACTGGAACATTGACTTCATGTAAATCATCTTTGAAGGAAAGAAATCCTTGATAGGCGCCTGACTGAGAATCTGGAGGAACAAGAATTGTTGCGAGTACATGAGATGAACTGTGTGGTGCAACTTTAATGTCATTCGAGTTTAACCAAATATTGTTCCATTTGTCCTTCTTATAATAACTGGCAGAGATAGTATAATCCATGGAGGTAGAGTTTTTCTTTGTATCTCCTTGCCAGTAGGAATACCTTGTTGGAACAGGGTAAACACCAACTAGTGGCATATGTTTGATTTTTGAGTTTGGTTCTGAAATTCTTAGTTCTTGTACTGTTCCCCATGAACCTCCTCGATTTACCATTGAAAGTTCGGTGTAAGTTGGTTTACTATCATTATTTTTGTCATCCCAATCATAAAGATAAAGGGACGAAATCTTGATATCGTCTGCATACATCTTAGATGAGGAATTCAAAAATTCTGAAAATGGAAAGTTGAGGTTAAGGACCATCAAAGACGCATCATCCGGAATAGGTTTTGATTTTTGGAAGAAAGAAAGCAGATCTAGATGATTTTTTACATTTTCAAGTGGTAGATAATTTGGTCTGAAGACTCCTGATTTATTCAGGACCGGATCTTTTAGACTGACTACGGTAGTACCGTTATACTGTGATTTCTTTATCAATTCAAGAACTTTTGGTGTTATTTTAATTTCAAGTGTTCTATCCGTTGGATTTTCAATGGTAAAGGTCGCAGATGTTCTATCATCTGGAAGTAACCTACCTCCAAACCATGAAGTTTCTGGAAATGAATTATTATTTAATTGAAATCTTTCTAATCCAAATGAGGATGAATTGATTGCTTTAATGGGAACATCTAAGATCTTTTTTATGTTAGAGTATGATGCGTCATTATATACAATAAATGTATCATCTTTTCCGTTGACAAAATTTATTGCGTTTGTTATATTTACGAGTCCAGCTCCCTGTGTAAACGGATCATTTTGTAGATCAGTTGCGGTGGACATCAATATGTTTTCAATTCTAAAAGGATTATATTGTTCACCTTTCTGTTTTAAACTTTCCATCAATATTGCGGCAGAACCAGCAACAAGAGGAGCTGCCAAACTCGTTCCGCCAAAAAGTGCAAAAGGATCTGTTGCATTTTTGTTATATTTTGTAACACTGATTGGAGTAAAGCTGTATTCGCCAACTGCCATCAAATCAGGTTTTGGATCACCTACTAAACTAGGTCCCCTGCTTGAAAATCCGGCAACGTCACCTGAAAAATAAGTGCTGTTTCCAAATCTTGGTTGGTCCTTAAATGAACCAGAACCAATGTATACATTGTTTGTTACTGCTCCTACAGTAAGAGCATACGGTGCAGCATCTGGAGTTCCTAAAGTTCCATATCCATGACCAGCGTTTCCTGCACTACTCACAACAAGTACGCCTGGATAGTTTTTGCTAAGAGAGCCAGGTACTCCAAGTACACTTAGTAAAAGAGATTGAATATCAAGTCCTGGCACTGATTGTAAAATTGGAAAGGTGGAAATGCCCCAACTATTTGATAGTATATCTACTCTAGGTTTTCCTGCAAATACCCATGCATTTTTTTCTTGGTTAAATCCCGTTGCCCACAACCACCCATACACTGCGTCTCCAAACCACAATGCCTTTATTGGAACAATTTTTGCCCCAGGTGCAACACCTCGTAGAGAATATTTTGTTGTATTGAGGTAAATGTCATACTTTTCTGTTCCTTTTGATGTTATTGATGCAGCTGTAGAAGTCCCGTGACCTTCGAAATCATACATTATTCCAACGTAATTTCCTTTTGGATCAAGTGGTGCTAGTAGCGTTCCATTTGTAGCCCCAATTTTTTTATCAACCATAGATGAATTTCCCTCAATTCCATAAACATCAAGTACTCGTGCACCAGCCGTACCCGCGCTATAATCTAATTTTCCGTCCTTGTTTGAATCATATACAAGAAACTCTTTTCCATCCCCAAGAGTAGTTGGCATTTCATCGGTAAAATCAAAATCATAATTTGGCAGAGTCGATGTATCAAAGCGAGTAAAATCTTTCCAAGAATCAGACATATCCGGAATTATAGTATCATACAAACCTGAAATTTTGGAATCAACTACAAGTACCGGAACAAGTTGCAGGCGTGGAGATTGACCCCGCATAACGCTTTCATAAATTACACCGAAGTGATATATTCCACTTTTTGAAATAATGAAGTTTCTATTATTCTTTCCAATTTTATAATCATCTGACACGGTGCCAAGAATAACAGGTCCACTACCTCCTTTTGGATACAGAGAATTAAAGACTTGAATATCAGTACCTTTCCCATTTTTGTTCAGGTTTAAAAATACTCCTTTAGAATTTACATAAACATTGGAAGTAATGTTTTTTGGAATCGTTGTGGTATAGTTTTTTATTATTCCTTTATCATTTATGTTCGCAATGAAAGTTGTGTTTGTTAAAACTAGTCCCTGACCATCGGCATCAATCATAATTGGAATATTGTTCTCGTCACGTGCGAGAGAGCCTCTAATATCAAGGTTTGAAAAATCTGTTCCAGTATCTACGATTCCAATTGTTATCCCCTTCCCAGTATAGTTATACTTTTGATAAACCTCATTGGAACCAAGAATCTTTCCTATTCTAGATCCTTCCTGAGTAATTATTTTTGTAGGTGATTGATCTAAAGAGTCAAACTCTAAAGGAAAATCCTCAATCACTGTATATCCTTTTGATTTAAGATTTAGAATATCATTTTGAGAAAATACTCCTACGGAAAAAAATCCATTTTCTGAGCTTGTGTCATAGATTAAGTTATGTGCAACGGATCTTACATCTGAAATAGAACCAGAACCAAAGACTACATATCTTTTTTCAGGATTTTCGTATGATTTTGGGTATAATGTAATAATACCAGATTTAGATACAGAATCAAAGACTTGATTTGAATTATGAAGATCAACATCGTAAAATGCACAAGCAGGTTTTGCAACTGTAGAAAAAAGTAATGTGAAAATTAAAAAAATTGTTAATTCCTGAATGACAAAAAAATCTTTCTTTGCCATTATTGTTATCTTCGCCTAGCGAGAATTGTTATTTGCAATGCAATAATTATTGCTATCAATGCCACAACAGGAAAGAATAACGAATTAAATTGGCCTGACGCTGCTTCAAGATTACTAACAGAGTCCCTCATGGAGTTTACACTTTGGTTTATGTGTTGGTTCGCTTGGGTTACTGATTGTTGGCTACTGTTCAATACTTGACCAAAACCTCCAATTTCTGATTTTAATTTATCTAGTTCGTGAGATGTCGTATCCAATACTGAGTTTAGTTTGATTATTTGATTAGATATGCCTTCAATGTTCTGTTTGAGTACAACTGTTGCTGCAGATGCATGAGATTCGCTTCCTTGATTATAAGCTATCATATGGAATACATAGGTTCCTTCTTCCGTTGGCGTATAATCAAAATAATAGATTCCCTGATGAAGAGTTTGTAAAGAATCGACCAAGAGTACTACTGTGCCATCAGGCAAATGGATGTGCGAAGTACCCAAGAGTTTTGAGGCAGAACCCGCTACCAAATATCCGTCGCTTGTTACTTGAACAAATACTCTAATGGGTTGATTTATTGCAGCTGTCTGCGGTGCAAAGACGACTGTGCTCAGGGTCCTTTGTATTGGAGCCAAGTTAAGAATTGACGAATGAGCAAACGTAACATCGATTTTTTGCGACGTGCCTTTTTCTGCACTGGCTATTGCTTCTACAGAATACGTACCATATGCAAAATTTGTTGTGGCATTTGGCCATCTCATTAAAATATGATCAAAGTCACCATTGCTATCTGCAGTAATTTGATCAAATTTTGCAATGGTACCATCAGGAGCAAAAAGTCGTATAATTAGTGGTTCATTTGGCAGTGCTTTCCCATATACCAAAAGGGGTTGACCATCTGAATACACCTGTTTGTCAGTTGTTACTTGTAGTGCAAAGGCTTGTACCACAGATAAATTAATGACCAATATCAAAAAGAAGAAAAGTGTAGTTGTTGTTTTCAATATATTCATGATGCTCCCAGCCCATAGATATTAGTTCTGTTAAATATGAACAATTTATTCATCTAAATTGTAGTCAATAAAAAAATTGATCTTTCCTGCAAAATATTAAAAATGTTCTATCTTTAATCACTATGATACCTATCAGGACTCATAGAATTCATGGCAACCATGGAAAAGTTGGATTGTTCTTTTTTAACTATTGTAAGAGATGCGTTTCTGATAATCAATTCGTATAAAGATTCTGGTTTTAGTTGTAAAACTGTTGAGATCATTGCTTTTATTGGATCCATATGAGTTACAAGTAAAACGTTCTCACCGTCATGTTTTTGTGAACAATAATTTACCATGTCAAGAACTCTTTTTTTCACACTAGAAAAAGTTTCGACTCCATTTTTTTGTATCAATGGATTTTCTTGATAGAATTTTAAAAAAATATTACCATGCCTTGCAAACATTTCTTCATAATACATTCCTGAGAATATTCCCATATCAATTTCCGTTAGTCTTTCGTCAATTTCATAATGAAGATTTAGTTTTTCAGATACAATTTCTGATGTATGTATAGCCCTTTCAATAGGGCTAGAGTAAATTGCAGAAATTTTGAGAGGTTCAAGAAAGTTAGCTATTTTTTCTGCTTGTTGCACTCCAAATTCTGTTAATGGAATACCTGAAGAACGACCAGCAAGTACCCTTTCTACATTGTTTTTAGCTTGCGCATGGCGTAAAAAAATAATCAAGGACAATAGTACAACTGATATTGAATAGAGATAATAATAACATTACCAGAGCATGATTTTATGAAGATTGGAATCATAGGTGGTACAGGTGGAATGGGAAATGGTTTCGCAATTAGATGGTGTAAAAATCATGAGGTTTTAATTGGCTCAAGAGATGTTGTGAAAGCAACGGAGGCCGCTCTAGAATATTCTAAAAGTGCTATTGAACAATATGGAACAATCAAAGGTATTATAGCAGGAAAAGACAACCTTTCCGTTGCAAAAGAAAGTGATGTGCTGGTTTTATCAATTCCATATGAAAATATTGACTCTATTTGTTCACAGTTACTTCCAAACGTCAAAGATGACTGTGTTGTAATATCTCCCATTGTTCCCTTGAAAAAGACTGAAGCAGGATTTGAATTCATCTCTTTTATAGAAAAAAAGCCATCCGCATTTGAGCTTGTACAAAAACATATGAAAAATAAATCAAAGTTGGTTGCTGCCTTTCACACCATATCAGAAAAAAAACTGATCGACTCAAAATTAATCTTAGATTCTGATATTTTTGTGTGTGGTGATGACCAAAATTCCATTGAAATAGTGAATGGATTGATTAAAGAAATAAAGTCTCTAAGACCTCTATTGCTAGGTCCTGGTTCCCTTTCTTATCTTGCTGAAATTACAACCCCTATACTTTTGAATGCTATGATTAAAAACAAAATGAGAAACCCTGGAATAAAGATAATTTAAGTAGATGTCCCAAGATTACTCTTAGATTGTATTATAGGCGCAATAGAAATTGGTTTACTGCAATGGGCGTTCTGTTTATAGTAATGGCTGCCATTATTCTTATTAGGAATTTGCTCATTTGGGGTCCAGAATTTGTTGCTGATTTTTTTACATCTCCTGAGATTACTAACGAAAAAATATCTGTAGGCATGATTGGCGTTGGAAGTTTTTTGATCATTTTAGGTATGAGGAAGACGCAAAATGAGAACATCTGAATTTTTAAAATCTCAGAAAATTTTGAGACTTGCCACAATAGATAGTAAAAAAAATCCACATATAATTCCTGTATGGTATGAGTTTAAGGACAACAAATTCTATGTTGGAACCAACACTAGAACAAAGAAAGCAAAAAATATCATGAATAATCCAAAGGTAAGCTTTTGTGTTGATACGGGAGTAAAATCACCAGATATTTTTGGTGTGATGGGAATTGGCAAAGCAAGACTAATTGTAGAAAGAAACCAGGTTTCCTCTATTGCAAAAAGAATTTTGAAGAGATATTTTGAAAATCTGAAGGTAAAGTCTGCTCAAGAATTATTAGATGATACGAATTGCATCATAGAAATATCACCCAAAAAAACAACGATTTGGAAATTTTAAGCAACAAACTCTTCTATTTTGTCAAGAGCCTGTTCTAGTACATTAATTTCAGGCAAGAATACCATCCTAAAGTGACCACTTCCATACTTTGTCCCAAAACCAGAACCATGAACTGTAAGAACTCCTTTTGATTTTAACAGATCAAGGACAAAATCCTTATCGGATTTATATTTATTGTTCTCTATTTTTGGAAAAGCGTAGAACGCTCCTTTGGGATTTGAGCAGCTAAGACTATGCATCCCATTTAATCGCTTTATAACATAATCTCTTCGCTTTTTTAGCTCTGAAACAAATCTTGGAATATAATCTTGTGGACCTCGAAGTGATTCTAAGGCAGCATATTGAACTGGTAGGTTAGATGCAATCCTAACTCTTGCAAGCTTCGGGACGTTTTCGCGAAGAAGATCAAGTTTCTTGGAGTTGTTAAATGCAATATAACCTATCCTCCAGCCAGACATTAGATGAACTTTTGAAAATCCATTTAGTAATATTACAGGAGAATCACCACTAACTTTTCCTATACCCACAAACTTTTCATCAAAAACTATCTGATCATAGATTTCATCACAAATTATGTACAGATCATTTTTAATTGCTATATCAATCAAGTCTTTAAGAGACTTTTCGCTAAAGACAGCTCCTGTTGGATTATTTGGACTGATAAAGCATATGGCTACAGTTTTTGAGGTAATCTTTGATTTAACGTCGTCTAGATCTGGTGTAGAGTTGTTAAGGTCTACTCCAAATTCTACTGGAATGCCACCGAATAATCTTACATATGAGGCATATGGCGGATAATATGGACCTGGTATCAGAACTTCGTCTCCGGGTTCAACAATTGATGCCATCAACATCTCCAACCCCTCTGAAACACCATTTGTTACAATAATATCATCTTCAGAGACTGACAGACCCTTTGCCTTTTCTTTTACAGCAATAGCTTGTCTGAGTTCTTGGAGTCCTTCTGATGGAGCATAGAAGTTTTGCCCATTTTTGATTCCTTGGATTAAAGCTTCTTTCACGTTTTCTGGAGGTTGAAATCCATATGCCACGGGATCTCCTATGTTAAGATAGGTTATCTTCTGTCCTTGGTTTTCCAATTTTTTCGCAGAGAGTGTGATATCGCGTATAGCATATTCAACACCAGCTACTCTTTGAGATATTTTCAATTATCTAGACAGATATTTAGCCCCGTTAAATTCTTAATTGATCGGACCCGTTGCATAGCCAGGATAGTGCGGGTGGCTTCGGACCACCAGGTCGAGGGTTCGAATCCCTCCGGGCCCTTAGTTATAGAGTGGATTTTAAGACAGGAAAATAAATACCAGATGTATGAGAAAGTTAACGCCTTTTAGAATTGGATTGTCGTTAATGATTATTGGTTCAATTTGGGTAGCGTTTGCATTTTCTACTGCAGAAAAAATATCACAAGATCTGAACATAGGTGCAAAAGAAAATGTTAGTATTGATTTAGATCTAAAAAACAAAGGACTTGGTTTTTATAAAATCACTATTCCAAATTACTCAAAAGAAGCAATATTAGTAAAAGTATTAGATCCTCAAGGAAGTATGATGGATCTTAAACGAATAGGAACAAAAATGTCTGTAAATTATTTTGAATTTAGTTATACCGGAAAATATACTTTAGAAATAACTAACCTTTCTGAAAACCCCATGCAAATTAAAGCAGAGTTTGGAAATACAAAAGAGGTAGAATTTACATTTCCCTCATTCATGGCACTCATTGGTACGTGCTTAATTGTATGGTCTGGCTACAAAAGATTACGAAATTACAGTACTGCACATCCTGAAGAAAATAAATCGTAAACTGGTATACACAATACTACTGAGGTAAAAAGTAGAATTAAGTTAAAACCTATCCATGATGCAGAAAGAAGTACTGTCATAATAGCAACTGGCATAACTTTTCTTGTCTTTCTTTTGTCAATTTGACAAAGTGTCATAAAACTTCCAAGAGCACTTAAGAAAAGACCCGTTTCAATTGTAAGATGGGATAGAGTTACCAAACCATCTACGCCGTATATTTCATGGGAGATGGAATCAGCATAACCCCCAGCAAGTTGTAAAATTGAACCTAAAAGTAGGATCTTTATTCCTTTAAACAGAATTTTGTTTTCAGAATTTAGTAATAAAATCATCATACCCAAAACTGATGAACTAACAATCATTCCAACACCAGCATAAATTGTAATATGTTGAATTGTCCAAAATTTTTCAGGTGCTCGCAGAGCATGTGTCGATGCATCCCATATTCCACCTAACAGTTCTGTAACTGTACCACAGATAGTCAGAATCGAAATAACAAAGAGGATGGTTTTAATTTTTGAAAGAAATAGAGTAGAAATTAGATTGGATGGACGCATTTTGAAATAACTTTGTTTTATACGTAATATATAGAATTTTGTTTGTTAAAATTTAGCTTT
>Ga0210384_10006150_pt1 | contig 12853 bp, 9 predicted proteins | sample IncBWH2MmetaG_FD_160574 | JGI IMG/M metagenome (GOLD analysis project Ga0210384, IMG submission 160574) | Forest soil microbial communities from Barre Woods Harvard Forest LTER site, Petersham, Massachusetts, United States - Inc-BW-H-2-M | ecosystem: Environmental > Terrestrial > Soil >... | reverse complement strand
ATGGCGATGAGCGCGGAGTTGATTTCATAACGATACGTTAAGAATACAGCGGAGGGAGACGGAGCTAAAGCCGAAGATTGAGCCTTTGGTGAAAACGGTACGGTAGAAGAGATTGGGCGGACGTTTTTCTTTAGCGGCTTTCTGCGCAAAAGTGGACCAGCCAGGTCGGCCCGCAGCCATAAAAATTGTCCGGCGCAGCAAGCTAGTTGCGTTTGAGGATGCGGATGGTGCCGCTGTAAGACGAAAGTTCGACTTTGGCGAGCCCCTGCCCGACGGTGCCAAAGAGGCTGTGGGCGTAACGCGAGGCGGCGTGGCGGTTCGCATGCGTGTCGGGCTTCAGAAAAGCCGCGGCCTGATTGTCCACGACGCCGAGATTGGTCCGCGCGTTCAAATCAAAGGAATCGCTGCCGGAAAACCGGACCTCGACAAGCCCTTTTCCGCTGCGCATGGTGTAGAGGCCGGTGCGGATAAAGTCTCCATCGTAAAGAATGTTGCCGGAGGTAGTCATCAGGTTCACATTGGTGAGCGATGGCTGAAGAACCTGGGCGCCGCCGCTGATGGACGTGAACTCCAGCTTGCCGGAGCAGAGCGTACAGACCAGCGAGCCGCCGGTCGTCTTGACGATGATGTAGCCGGAAACTTCCTTCAGGTGAACGTCGCCCGCAACGCTTTCGAGCTTCATGTCGCCAGTAACCTGCTCCACGTAAATCAGGCCCGTTTGCGTTTTGAGTTGCAGTTCGGTCTGCTCAGGCACGGTCAGCTGAAAATTGGCTTCCACCTCATGGGGCAGCGGAGAAGCGCTGAGCGACGAAGCGCTGATGTCGATGCGATCGCCGACCTGCTCGATATCAATCGCCACTTTGTCCGCGACGGAGGTGCTGGAGACGACGACCTCCGGATTTTTCGAGGACTTGACCTCGATGCGCCCGTTAACAATGTTTTGCAGGACCACGACGGGGTGGCCCTTCACGGCGAAATGGCGTTCCTGATGTTCAGGGGAAGCGGCGATGGCGGTGGAAGCGGCGAAGAGAAGAAGTCCGAAGCTCCACACACTCAACGATTGGCGATGCTTGATCGTAGGCTGCATTTTAGTTGTCACCCCTGCCGCTTTCCATCATCGCGGCGAGTAAATCGGCCTTCTGCTGATACGCAGTATTCAGGTATTCCCGAGCAATTTCATCCTGAGGATTCTGCTTAAGATGTTGTTCGCACTCGGCGATAAAGGCGTTCAGCGTGCGCAGATTCTGTCGGAGAGCGGCATCCACCTGCGAATTGCCGGCGAGCTGCATATTGGGCACGTCGAGCTCCGCCTGGTTGAGGGTGAACGAAGCGGACTCCGAAGGCGAGGGAGCGAGGTCTTTCTCTTTCGAAAGAGCTGGTCCCTTTGGCCGCACATTCACGGGGGATGGGGAAGACGCAGGAGCAGACGCCGTCACCTGCGGCTGCGCTGGCCGCGCGCTTTCGACGGCCGGCTGATTCTTTGCGACGCCGGAAGAGGGATTGTGCGGACGGCGCGTTACATAAACGGCCGCAGCCAGCACCAGCGCGGCAGCAGCGACAGTGGCGAACGCGCGAGGCTTCATCCACGCGGTAAAGGATTCCCACCAGGAAGACGGATCCGCAACCTCGACAGGTTCTTTGATCAGTCCTTCGGCTTGGAGCTGCGCGCGCAGGGAAATCCAAATCCGATCCGGCGGCGTGACCTCGGCAGGAAGAGCCTTGGCCGCGGAGATGATGGTGTCGAGATCGGCGACAAGCCCCTGGCAAGCGCCACAGGTGGCCAGGTGAAGGCGGGCGTCTTGGGAAAGCTGCCCGAGTCCCTGGGTTTCGAGAACCGATTCCAATTCTTTACACTGCATACAAAGATCTCCCGAGGGATAGGCTGTGGGCGCCTATCGCTGGAAACGTAATCCACGCATTCTCTGCACCGGGTGACTGGAGTGTTTTACTCATTCTAGCTTATTCCAAGGAACCTGATGGGGTCTTTGCGGCCTTGCGTTCCTCGCGAGCCTGCTGTCGAATTTCTTCCTGGAGCAGTTCGCGAAGACGAGTGCGCGCTTTGTGCAACTGCGACTTCGAATTTCCAACGGAGCATCCCATGATGCTCGCAATCTCGTTATGCTCGTAGCCCTGCACGTCGTGGAGCACGAACACGGTTCGATAACCCGGAGGGAGCTTCTCAATCGAGCGCTCCAGGTTCACGCGATCGACGGCTCCGGAAAGCCGCAAATCGGGGGCACCGACATCCCTCTTCGGCCCGCTGTTTTCGGCGTCGGGTTCCAGGGTCTCTTCCAGCGAATCGGTGGGGAGCGATTTCTTCCGCAAGCGCATCAAAACGACGTTCACGGTCATGCGATGCAACCACGTGGAAAAAGCCGATTCGCCGCGGAACGTGCCGATCTTCCGGAATAACTGCAGGAAGGCCTCCTGCATCAGGTCTTCCGCATCGGCCGGATTCCCGACCATCCGGAGACACAGGGCATATACCCTGCGGCCGTGGAGCTGGTACAGAAACTCAAAGGCGGCGGCATTCCCCGCCTGAGCCAGACGGATAGCCTCCGCTTCGGTCCACGCTACCGGTTGTGCTGGTCTTTGACGGGCCAACTGTCCAGTTGCGGCGCCACTAATACTACGGATGCGCCGAGTCGCTCCTAAAGTTGTCCCTGAGATGACGGAGGAGGCGCACATATGCACCTATAGAGGGTGGATATCGTCTATAGGTTGCATGAGGCCAATAAGACGTCCCCAGGGGGTCAGAGTTTATTGTCCCTTGAGGAGGGTCATCCGTCTATGGGCAAGATGACGCTTCGGGGCAACCAGCGGGGAAGGCGAAGGAATGGGACCGCCGCGGAGTGCCGCGTTGAACTCCAGTAACTGCCCGTCCGGCAGAGCCAGCAGGAAGCATTTGAGAAGGACTATGGATTCACGGAGGCAAGTATTGATGTCGTAGTGGGAGGCGTCCAGTTGGTCCCATTCGAGTTCGGGCTGTACCGAGGAGGGATCGTTCAGCGATTGCGCAGCGCTGGTGAGGGACTCGTTCAGATTTTCAACCAGCTCCAGAAGAGTGGAGATTTTATGAAGGAATTGTGAACGTTGGCTGAGAAAGATGCGGCTGCAAATCCCATTGAAGCTGGCGGCGCGGCGGCTCTTCGCCTGATGAAAATTTTCAGGATCGAGAGGGCTAAGATTGGGAGTGGTGCGAAAGTGCTTCGCGTGCGCGAGCATGGCGCCGAGGAGAATCAGGAGAGGGTCAGCGAGTCTCCTGCATAGTGCCGGTGTGACGGAGAGGACTTGCTGGGCTTTGCCCAGACGGCCATTGCGGCGAAGGCCAATCGCTTCATCCAAATTCACGCTGAACATTGCGTACGATGTTTCAAGATCGCGCAATGTGTTCAAGTAAGTTCTGGATTTTTCGCTGGAGAGCGGGGATCTCCAGTCTTGAGACACAGAGCCAACATGATGAGGAGAGAAACTGATCCGCACTGTAAACCTCCGCGGGACTAGTCGAAGAGTGGACGGAGTATAGCAAAACTTTTAAGAATCAATAATATTAAATTTCGTGTACCAAAACGGGAATGGGTTGTTCAATCCCACCTTGCTGCCTTCCTTGCCCTAGCGAACCAGCCGCCTTTATACTCCTCTTGCAGCCACCGGGAGAGGGAACTTCAACTTGCAATTCGAGCCGCGCGACCAGTTTGAACAACGCCAGAAGAAGCTACAGCAGATCCAAGCTCTTGGATTTGAAGCATTTCCACGTGAATTTCGCTGGAGCCACACGGCCGCCGACCTCGTCCGGGAGTATGCGTCGGCGCAAGCTCCGGAACTGGACGCGGAGAAAAAAGAAGTTCGAGTGGCGGGGCGAATCGTTTCCTACCGGCTGATGGGGAAAGCGGCATTCGCCCATCTGCAGGGCGGCGGGAAGCGAATTCAGGTTTATGTGAAAAAGGACGTAGTGGGAGAGCGGGGTTTTCAACTCTTCCAACTGCTGGATTTGGGCGATCACGTCGGCGTGCGCGGACACATGTTCCGAACCAAGACCGGCGAACTTTCCGTGTGGGTGGAAGAATTATTTTTTCTGTCGAAGGCGCTGTTGCCGTTGCCGGAGAAGTGGCATGGGCTGTCGGATATCGAGTTGCGCTACCGGATGCGGTATCTGGATCTGATTGCGACGGAACGATCGCGCGAAATTTTCGAGACCCGGGCGCGAATCGTCCGCGAGCTGAGGAAGTTTTTTGACGGCCGTGGGTACATCGAGGTGGAAACGCCGATGATGCATCCGATTGCGGGGGGAGCGGCAGCGCGGCCCTTTGTCACCCATCACAACACGCTGGATATCGACCTTTATCTAAGGATTGCGCCGGAGCTTTACCTGAAGCGCCTGACGGTGGGCGGCTTTGATCGCGTCTATGAAATCAACCGGAATTTCCGGAACGAAGGTATTTCCACGCAACACAATCCGGAATTCACCATGCTGGAGTTTTACGAAGCATACAGCAATTACCGGGACCTGATGGACCTGAACGAGCAGCTGTTCCAGCAGATGGCCAAAGCCATCACCGGATCGACGACGGTGAAGTATGGCGACGTTGATCTGGATTTCAGCAAGATGCAGCGGTTGACCATGCGCGAGGCGATTGTGAAGTACTGGCCGGAAGCCGCCGGCGCGCCGCCGGCACTGGAGGAATTGGCGGCGCCGGGCGGAGCGCAACGCGCCACGGAGCGCTACAACGCCTGGGCCAAGGCGAATCATGCAGAGTATGCCGCGGCGAAGGGGAAGCTGGCGGACGGCGAGTGGACCGGATTGCTGTTCGAGACGATTGCCGAAGACCAGTTGATCCAGCCGACGATTCTGTACGATTTCCCAACGGAGATTTCGCCGCTCTCCAAGCAGAAGCCCGACGATCCGAGCCTGGCCGAGCGATTTGAAATCTACGTGGCGGGCATGGAGATTGCGAACGGGTTTTCGGAATTGAACGATCCCGAGGAGCAGGAGCGGCGATTCCTGGCGCAAATTGCGCAGGGCGGCGACGAAGTGCCCAAGCAATTGGATGTGGATTACGTGCGCGCTCTCTGCCACGGACTGCCGCCGACCGCAGGGGAGGGAATCGGGATCGACCGCCTGACAATGCTCCTGACGGATTCCCATTCGATTCGCGACGTCATTTTATTCCCCCTGCTGCGCCCGGAAGGAAAGACAGAAGAAGAGCCACCGGCGCAGGCAGCCGGGAAGGCGTAGAGGATCCGGCGCGCCATGAGCTTCGAATGGTTTGTGGCGCGGCGTTATCTTAGGTCGCCGCATCGCCCGGCGATTCTGCGCCTCATCACCCTCTTTTCAGTGATTGGCGTGGCTGCGGGAGTGGCCACGCTGGTGATCGCGCTCTCGATGAACAGCGGCTTCCGCGAAACTCTTCAGGACCGGCTGCTGGGAGTGACGGCGCACATTTCCCTGACCCGGCCCGGCTCCGGCGGAATCCCCAACTATCTGGCGTTATCGGACAAATTGCAGGAGATGGCCGGGGTGCGCTCGGTTACACCGGCGATTTACGAAACGGTGCTGCTCTCGTTTGGAGGTCAGGCGCGCGGCGTGGTAACCAAAGGAATTGACGTCGACCGCGAAAAGAAAAGCGACGAGGCCTTGCAGAAACTGACCTCGGGGCAATTGGACTTTTCGGCCGATGCGGACGGAATTGATGGATTGCTGATCGGCAGGCAACTTGCCGACGAATGGAAAATGCGGCCGGGAGATTATGTCACCCTGACCAGCCCGCAGGGGCGCCTGACACCGTTCGGATTGCTGCCACGGACGCGGAGATTCCGGGTGGCCGGCGTATTCGAGTCAGGTTTCTACGACTACGACGAGAACTGGTGTTTCGTGTCCCTGTCGGCGGCGCAGTCGCTGGCGGGCGCGGGAGATATCGTGAACGTGTTGGAGTTCCGGCTGGCGAAGCCGGAGTTGGCGCCGCAGATTGCACTGGCGGCGGAGCGAGCGGCCGGGCAGGGATATTCCGCTGCCACCTGGATGGAGGAGAACCAGGCGCTGTTCCGGGCGCTGAAGCTCGAGAAACTGGTGACGGCGATCTTCATCGGGCTGATCACCTTTGTTGCCGGACTGAATATTCTGGTGGTTCTTTCGATGACCGTGACCGACAAGGCGCGCGACATCGCCGTGCTGCTTTCCCTGGGAGCGCGCCGGGAACAGGTGCGGCGCATCTTTCTCTATCAGGGTCTCGCGATTGGAGCCTCGGGCACCACACTTGGATTGGTATTCGGTTACGCCTTTGCGTGGATTGCCGGAACCTATCAACTGATTCCCCTGGATCCCCAGGTTTACGCCGTGCCTTATGTGCCGTTCCATCCCAATTTTCTCGACGGCTTATGGATCGCGATCGCGGCCATGAGCATCGCGATGGTGGCTACGCTCCTGCCGGCGCGCGAGGCGGCGCGCTTGCTCCCTGTGGAAATTTTGAGGTTTGAATAGGACTGGAACGGGTTCTGGAACTAGGGGGCGATACCGGAGATGGTTCTCCATTTGCTCCTAGATAAGGGCAATACTTGGGAGGCTTTTCCAGCCGCGGCTGCCGCAGGTGCGGTGAGCCCGCAAGGCCTACTGTAAAGTATTGAAACAAAGATAATTAGGAATGTTCCAATTTCGAGCAGTTTTTCGGTCTCTCCACACCGGTAGCTTGGGGAAGGAAATGGGAAAACTGTTGGGCAGGGAAGCGCAAGTAAGTCGCATTAGTTGGGGCTGTTCCCAATTCAAGATGACGCATCCAATGTATATGCCCGCGGACTCGTGCTGTGACAGAAAACCTTGCCGAGGCCCACGCGGGGATAGAGGACGCCGCTGATGGCTTCGCCAATCACCCCCGGCACGGATCTTCAAGGCGATGTCGTGCTGGAATCGCGCGGACTGCGGAAGAATTTCCGGTCGGGCGAGAAAACATTGGAAGTTTTGACGGATGCAAACCTGGAATTGCGCGAAGGAGAGATGGTAGCGATCGTTGCGCCGTCAGGAGCGGGAAAAAGCACGTTGCTCCACCTGCTGGGCGCGCTAGACACTCCAACGAGCGGTACAGTATACTTTGCGCATAACGCGATCGAAACAAATGAAGACGCGGCTCTGGCGGAATTTCGCAATCGAGCCGTGGGGTTTCTCTGGCAACGGCATCAGTTGCTGCCGGATTTTACGGCGGCGGAGAATGTAGCGATGCCCTTGCTGGTGCGCGGAGAACCACAGCCAATCGCGCTGGAAACGGCGCGCAAATGGCTGGCGGAAGTTGGGCTGCGGGACCGGGCCGAACACCGTGCGGGAGAACTTTCTGGTGGGGAACAGCAGCGTGTCGCGATAGCCCGGGCGCTCGTCACAGGGCCGCGCGTGCTGCTGGCAGATGAACCCACCGGAGATCTGGACGAGCAGAATGCTTGGGCCGTGTTCGAGTTGCTGGAACGGTTGCATCGCACGCATCGCCTGACGTCGCTGATCGCGACGCACAACCTGGCGCTGGCAGCGAGATGCGACCGGGTGGTAGGACTGGAACATGGCGTTCTGCGGACTCGCTCGGTGCGAGCCGAAGCGACGGGGACCCCAGGGGGAGAAGCGAGCTAATCGTGTTCGAACGATACACAGAGAAAGCGCGACGCGTCATCTTTTTTGCCAGGTACGAAGCCAGCCAGTACGGCAGCCCGTACATCGAGACGGAGCATTTGCTGCTCGGCTTGATGCGCGAGGACAAAGCGCTGGCGAACCGGTTCCTGCGGCAGCAGGGCTCCATCGAATCCATTCGAAAAGAAATCGAAGCCCGCATCACCATCCGCGAGCGCATCTCCACCTCGGTGGAAGTGCCGCTGAGCGCGGAGTGCAAGCGCATCCTGAACATGGCAGCGGAAGAAGCCGAGCGCCTCGGCCACAAGCACGTGGGCACCGAGCACCTGTTGCTGGGAATCCTGCGCGAAGAGAAATGCTTCGGCGCGGAAATCCTGATGGAGCGCGGGCTGCGGCTTTCGGCGCTGCGGGAAGAGTTGTCGCGCACGTCGGGCGAGAAAACCACGGCTTCGCGGCCGAAAGAGACTTCACTGCTGGCGGAGTTCAGCCGCGATTTGACGCAAGCGGCGACGGAAGGCTCTCTCGATCCGCTGGTGGGACGCGAAGGCGAAGTGGAGCGCGTGATTCAGATTTTGTGCCGGCGGACGAAAAACAATCCGGTGCTGATCGGTGAACCCGGCGTTGGCAAGACGGCGATCGTGGAAGGGTTGGCGCAACGCATTTCCGATGGCGATGTGCCGCCGTTCCTGGCTGACAAGCGGATTCTCTCGCTGGACTTGTCCTTAATCGTAGCAGGAACGAAATATCGCGGACAGTTTGAAGAGCGGCTGAAGACCATCATGAAAGAATTGATGGAGAGCCAGAACTCCATCGTCTTCATCGACGAGCTGCACACGCTCGTTGGGGCCGGGTCGGCGGAGGGCTCGCTGGACGCCGCGAATATTCTGAAGCCGGCGCTTTCCCGCGGAGAGATTCAGTGCATCGGCGCCACCACCCCGGGCGAATACCGGAAGTCGGTGGAGAAAGATCGTTCGCTCGAGCGGCGGTTTCAGGCGGTAAAGGTTCCGGCGCCGAATGAGGAAGAAGCGATCCAGGTGATCAGCGGTGTGCGGGAACGCTACGAGAAGTTCCACGCGGTCAGCTACACCGATGAGGCTCTGCGCTACTCGGTTTATCTTTCGAACCGGTACATTCCCGACCGGTTTTTGCCCGACAAGGCGATCGACTTGATCGATGAAGCGGGCGCGCGCGTGAAACTCCGGCAGGCTTCGGTGCCGGAAGAGGTCGCCGAGGTGCAAAAGCGCGTGAAGTTCATCACCCACCGGATGGAATCGGCGATTGCGGCGCACGAATTCGAAAAGGCGCGGTTTTATTCGGAAGAGGAGCGCAAGGAAAAAGAAAACCTGCGCGTATTGCGGGAGCGTTACAAGCTGGACGACGCTTCAACCGGCATCGTGACGCGCGAAGATATCGAGGAAGTGGTTTCGCGTTGGACCGGCATTGCCGTCACTTCTATCAAGGAAGACGAGCAACAAAAGTTGCTGCGCATCGAACCGGAACTCCACAAGCGGGTGATCAGCCAGGACAAGGCCATCACGGCGCTGGCGCGGGCCATTCGCCGCAGCCGCGCGGGATTGAAATCACCTTCGCGGCCGGTGGGCTGCTTCTTTTTCCTGGGGCCCACGGGCGTCGGGAAAACGGAAGTCGCGCGGCGCCTGGCGGAATTCCTCTTCGGCTCGGAAAAATCGCTGGTGCGGTTCGACATGTCCGAGTTCATGGAAAAGCATTCGGTGTCTAAGCTGATCGGCGCGCCTCCAGGGTATGTGGGCTACGAAGAAGGCGGGCAGTTGACCGAGCGCGTGCGCCGTACGCCGTATTCAGTTATCCTGCTGGACGAGATTGAGAAGGCGCATCCCGACCTCTTCAACATATTGTTGCAGGTGTTCGAGGACGGGCAATTGACGGATGGACTCGGGAATACGGTCGATTTCCGGAATACCATCATCATCATGACATCCAATATCGGCGCGCGGCATTTGCAGAAGCGCACGTCCATCGGATTCCAGGCGGGAATCGACGAAGCCAGCCTGCGAAGTATGGAAGACTTGGTACTGGGTGAAGTGAAGCGCGCGTTCAATCCGGAGTTCCTCAACCGGTTGGACGAAGTAATCCTCTTCAATCCATTGGGTGACGAAGATCTGCTGCGCATTATTGATTTGCTCGTCGGCCAGTTGAATGACACACTCATTCACCGGCAAGTGCAAGTAGTGTTGTCGCCCGAAGCAAGGCAGTGGGTTCTCGAGAAAACGTGCGCGGACCGCAATTATGGAGCGCGTCCGTTGCGCAGGGCTCTTCAAAAATACGTCGAAGACCCGCTCTCCGAAGCACTGATCCAGGGGGGAATTCAGAGACCTGCAACATTGCAGATTTACGTTGCGGGGGAAGGTCTCGCGTTCCGGCCTGTTGGTGAGGCAACCCCAGTCGTCCACTAGCGAATCTGACGCAACACGTGTGAACGCGAAACGGTTTAGCCAGACTGGAAACCGTCCAGCGTAGTACGCGCAACCAGCCCCATCGGGCCTGGCGGGAGAATAACATCTTGAGTTTGGGGGCGCGGCCTTGAGATTCTCAATGGCCGCTCAAAGGACAGTCTGTGTGTTCTCGGGGATGAACCTAACGCGTTCTGAGCGTACAGGCGTCTCCTGGAGACGATTCCTTCTACTCGGTCTCGTGTCGTGTGTTGCTCCTGCTTTGATTCAGGCCGGGGCTTCCGGGTTAGAAGAAAGAACCGGCAGCGAACAAGCTCATTACCTTTTTCACGCCAACCTGGATGTGAATTCTCTCACCGAAAAAATTGACGATTTCGCGCCGGAGCAATCCGGCGGAGCCGCGCCCGCCGCCAGCAACCTGCTGATTGACCGGATCGAGTTCGTGGGGAACCGCCGCATTCGAACCGACACCTTGAAGGCGCGCATCTTCAGCCGCGACGGCGATCCCTACAATGAAGAGACCCTGCGGCGGGATTTCCAGGCTCTTTGGAACACGCAATTTTTTGAGGACGTGAAATTGCGCGTGGAAGACTCGCCCTCCAAGCCCAACGGAAAAGTGATCGTATTCGAGGTGAAAGAGCGGCCGGTGATCCGGCGCATCCGTTACGACGGCATCCACTCCATTTCGGAATCCGACATTCTGGACCGGTTCAAAGAGAAAAAAGTGGGTTTGACGGTGGAAAGCCAGTTTGACCCAACCCGCATCAAAAAAGCAGAGGTGGTCCTGAAGGATCTGCTGGGCGAGCACGGGCGGCAATTTGCCACCGTGACGCCGCAGTACGAGCGGATTGCCTCGAGCAACGCCGTGATTCTGGTCTTCAAGATTGAAGAAGGGCCGAAAGTCAAAGTGGGCCAGATTCAATTTACGGGGAATCATGCGTTCAGCCGGCGGAAGTTGATCCGCGCGATGCGCAACGACCGGCCCTATGCGATCCCGCTGAAGATCACGGAAATCAACGTGATGTCCAAGACTTACGACCACGACAAGCTGATCGAAGACATCGAAGTCGGCATTCGCGGGCTCTACCAGGACAATGGATATTTCAAGGTGCTGGTCAAAGAGCCCATCCTTGAAAACGTCGACACGACTGGCTGGCGCTGGGGCGTTCCGGTTGTGGCGGGACGCACCAGCGGCAAAGCCGTGAACATCACCATTCCCATCGAAGAAGGGCAAAAGTACACGATGGGGACGATAAAGATCGCCAGCACAGACCCCGACAAGGCCCTTTCGCTGAAGGTGGACGCTCTGAAGGGTGCGTTCCCGCTGAAACAAGGCGATGTCTTCTCCACCGCGAAGATCCGCAAGGCCCTGGAAGACTACACAAAAATTTATGGACAGTACGGGTTTATCGATTTCGTGCCCACGCCCGAAACCGATATTGACGATGCGGCCAAGCGGATTGATGTCACGATGAAGTTCGACGAGGGCAAGCAGTATTACGTCCGGCGCATCGACTTCAGCGGCAACACCACCACCCGCGACAAAGTGATCCGCCGGCAACTCCTGATCGACGAAGGCCAGCTCTTCAACAAGCGCGCATGGGAATTGAGCGTCCTCCGCATCAACCAGCTGGATTATTTCGACAAGCTCGATCCTGACAAGGCCGTGGAAATCAAGCGCAACCAGAAGCAGGGAACCGTGGACCTGCTTCTGAAACTCAAGGAAAAAGGCAAACAGTCGATCGGGTTGCAGGGCGGCGTCAGCGGGCTGGCCGGCGGCTTCATCGGGCTCACCTACCAAACCAACAACTTTTTGGGACTTGGGGAAACGCTCACCCTTTCCGCGCAGATCGGGCAGTACCAGCGTAACCTGATGTTCGGGTTCACGGAGCCGTATCTCTTTGACCGGCCGATCAGCAGCGGCTTCACCGTATTTTCCACGCTGTACAAATTCAACCAGGCGCAGCAGGCGGCCCAACTCACTGGGCAGCAAGTCAGCATCAACCCGCAGTTCATTCAGGATTACAACCAGAACAGCACGGGATTCACCACCTTCGCGAATTACGCCTTGAAGAAGCACGTGTTTACGCGGGTCGGATTGACCTACGGCCTCACGCGCACCAACATTTCCACCTTTAACCAGTCATCGGCGCTTTTGTTCGAGTCGTTGCAGTTCGGCAGTCTCGCAGGGCCCAGCGCTCTGAATGGAATCATCGCCAGCACGGTGACGGGAACGATCAGCTACAACACCATCGACAATCCCATCAACGCGACGCACGGCAAAAGCTATTTTTATTCGGTGTCCTTCACGGGCGGGCCGATCGGTGGCAACGTGAACACGATCACGAACACCGGCGAGTTCAAGTATTTCCGTCCCATCAACCACCACCGCAACGCCGTCGGCGTCAGGTTCTTGGCCGGATTCACCACCGGGTATGGCGGAAAAGAAATTCCTCCCTACAGCCGCTTCTACCTGGGCGGGGAAAATGACCTGCGCGGGTTCGACATTCGCGCGGTTTCCCCGGTGACGTACATCCCGAACACCGTCAACCAGACGGTGAACGTATCGGGTGCGGCTTTCACCGTGCCGGTGCTCCTGAAGACCATCACCTTCCCCGGCGGCGACACGCAAGGTGTAATGAATCTGGAGTACCGCATCCCGATCGCGGGACCCGTGTCGATGGCTCTGTTCAACGATATCGGCACGGTTGGAACCCTGCGCAAGAGTGGATTACTGCTGGCGCCCAGCGGCATTGAAAACATCAATAATCTATTCCCGCTGGCCAATCAGCAGGCGCAGTTGCAGATCGCCCCGGGAACG
>Ga0210384_10006149_pt1 | contig 12857 bp, 11 predicted proteins | sample IncBWH2MmetaG_FD_160574 | JGI IMG/M metagenome (GOLD analysis project Ga0210384, IMG submission 160574) | Forest soil microbial communities from Barre Woods Harvard Forest LTER site, Petersham, Massachusetts, United States - Inc-BW-H-2-M | ecosystem: Environmental > Terrestrial > Soil >... | reverse complement strand
GATTGCGCGGGAAGTGTGCCAACGGGACGAAGCCAAAGCTGTCGTGGGTGGTTCCATTCTCAACCTCGGGGGTAAGTATGTAATCGACCTGGATGCCACCGACTGTCTCACGGGCACTTCCCTGGCCCATCAAGAGATCCGGGCCGACAATCGGGATGAAGTGCTGACTCAGTTGGGGCAGTTGATTCCGAAGCTGCGCCGCAAGCTGGGCGAATCCATCAGCTCAATTCAGAAGTTCGATACTCCAATCACGATTGGTACCACCAAGTCCCTCACCGCCCTGAAGGCATATTGCAAAGCCGACGATCTCGTTGCGCAGGGGCGCGAGGCCGAGAGTATCCCCATGTACAAGATGGCGATTGAACTGGATCCGGACTTTGCCATGGCTTACGCCGGGTTGGGTGGGGTAAATGCCAACCTGCAGCAGCCTGACGTTGCTGCCGGGTACTTCCGCAAGGCCTTCGATCTGCGACAGCATACGAGTGAGAAAGAAAAGCTCAATATTCAGGCGTTCTACTACAGCACCGTAACCAGGGAAATGGACAAAGTGATCGAGACTTACCAACTGTGGGCCGACGCCTATCCCCACGACTTTATTCCTTTCGTCAATCTGGGTAACGATTACAACCTTACCGGTCAGCTAGAAAAAGCGGTCGCGGCCAGCCAGCAGGCCCTGCGCCTGAATCCTCTCCACGCCTCCTCGTACGGGGTTCTTTGCCAGGCTTATGTACGGGCCTCCCATTTCGCCGAGGCCAAGACGATCTGCGAAAAAGCGGTCGCAGAAAAGCTGGCTAGCTGGCCTACCCACCGGGATCTCTATGTGATCGCCTTCGTGGATGGAGACGCGGCGGCCATGCAGAAGGAGATTGATTGGTTCAAGGGCAAACCGACGGAAAGTGTGCTCACGTATTACCAGGCCCGGGCAGCTTTGAGTTTCGGACAGATTCGCGCAGCGCGTGAACTCTTTGATCGTGCCCAGGCCGTCGCCCTCAAGAACGGGCTTAAAGAACAGGCTGTCGCGATGACGACTGACCGTGCATCGTTCGAGGGAGACTTGGGAAACTACCGGGAGGCGCTGGTGCAGGCCAATCTGGCTCTACGCAGGGCGCAGGATTCTCCGCGGCACAAGGCCTTCGCCACGCTCGCTGTCGCCTGCGCCGGCGACGCACCCCGAGCAGAAGCCCTGCTGAACGAACTCAGCAAGCAGCCCATCCCCGGTACGGCTCTGAATGAGGTTGTTCTTCCCAGCATTCGCGCGGCCATAGACATGGACCGAAAGAAGCCAGCCGCAGCCATCGAGGAACTGCGACGCAGCCTGCCGTATGATCTCGGCGCCGAGGCCAGTGGGGCAACCCTCTACTATCGTGGTTTGGCATATTTGGAACTGAAATCAGGGAAAGAAGCGGCAGCCCAATTTCAGAAAGTCCTCGACAACCACGGCGTGGCAACCACCGGCGTCTATTGGCCGCTGTCCCGGCTGGGCCTGGCCCGCGCACTCGCGCAAACTGGAGATACGGAAAACAGCCTCGCCCAGTATCGGGAATTCCTGGACCTCTGGAAGAACGCAGACCCGGATGCGCGCATCCTCAACCAAGCTAAGGCGGAATACAAGACACTCAGTGCGCGTTCACGGTCCTCGCCCTAGTCTCTGATGGCATAACTCGACTCGATTGATCGTTTTCGGCGTTCGCCGCAGCCGCTGCATGCTTGGAGATCCGTGGGTTGTACGCTGAGCCCCTTCGGTTTCTGTGAGCCTGTTCGTTGGGGGGTGTTGGTTGTTTGCTGTGCGGCACACGTTGGAACACTTGGAAAGCCTGCCCCTTGGGGGGAGAGTAGCGGATGTTTACACGACGAAGTCCCGCGACTTGCACTCGCCGCGCAGCGTAAGCCCATCTCAATTCAAGTCGGAAACGACCATCGACGATTGGCACTCAATCCGCGGCCGGCGTTCGTGCAGCGACAAGGATGAGCGTCATCCTGCTGCATACGACTGGACGACTATTAGGGACCAATGGGGGTGACAAAACACCCGCTCACCCTGTCAAATACGTGGGTAGACATCACCCGCTACGCGCAGCGCCGGGACTCTCCGTTGTCACCGGGCAATTCCAAAAGTTGAATCTTTGCATCTCGACATGAAATCCCGTTGCGAGAAGTGCAAGGCTATCCTGCCGGCCGACGGCAGCGCCTACATTTGCTCGTTCGAATGCACATTCTGCTCGCGGTGCGCCTTGCAAGCGCAGAATGCCTGCCCGAATTGCGGAGGCGAACTGGTTCTCCGGCCGCGACGCAAACCTGCTGTGAGCCCTGAACTTCCAGCCGAGATGCGTACTTCCGCATCGGCTGGGGTTTGGTCGGGTCGGATTTGGGCGCTTAGCTTTGGCGTGTGGGGCTTTGTCTCGCTCGCCGCGACGGTAAGCATCTACGCTCTGTACCACCTTCGCGACAACGGTACAAGGTTTGGCACCGTTGCCGGCATGGAGTTTGGAGAGATCCTCACGTATGCGCCGCTTACCCCTTTCGTCTATGCCCTGGCCATCCGATATCCGTTCCAGCGAAGCAACTGGATGAGGCGATCGATGTTGTATCTGGCGGGCAGCCTGGTATTCACCCTGTGCCACATCATCCTGGCGGGCGCGACCCCGTATGACTACTGGGACCCTGTCCATCGCGAATGGAGCTCGGCCTTTTGGAACCGGCATACCCACTCGCTGCGCGATCCGCGGGCAGCTTTGAAAAGCATGTTCTTTTTCCATCTCGTCGATGACGCCACCGGGGAGTTTGTGCCGATCGTGATCGTGGCCCACGCCGTGGCCTACTACCGTCGGCTCCGCGAGAGGGAGCGGCGTGCAGTGCAGTTGGAAGGGCAGCTGGCGAAGGCGCGGCTCCAGACGCTGAAAAGCCAGTTGCAACCACATTTCCTTTTCAACACGCTGCACTCGATTTCGTCGCTCATGCTGACCGATGTGGTCGCGGCCGATCGCATGATGACTTCCCTGAGCGACATGCTGCGCATGACCCTCGAGAACAACGGAACCCAGGTCACCTCGCTCAGCCGCGAGATCGAATTCCTTAACGTTTACCTCGACATCGAGAGGACTCGGTTTGAAGACAGGCTGCATGTGGCACTGAACATCGCTCCAGAATGCCTGGACGCGCAGGTTCCGCACCTGTTGCTGCAGCCGCTGGTGGAAAACGCGATTCGGCATGGCGTGTCGAAGCGTTCGGCGCAGGGCAATATCTGGATTGTAGCCACACGCGAAAACGGGGATTTGCAGCTGTCTGTGCGCGATAACGGGCCAGGTTTGATTCATTCCGCAGATCAGCCGCCTCTTGAAGCGAAAGCAAGGCCTGGGCTGGGGTTGAGGCTTACCCGCGAACGACTCCGGGCTCTTTACGGAGAAGACCAAAGCTGCGAGATACGAAATGCCACGGAGGGCGGGGCAGAAGTGTATTTGAGAATGCCGTTCAAGACGATTCCGCAACCATCGCAACCCGAGGCGATGGTGCTGGACTGATGAAGACTGATGAAGTTTGGGCCAGAAAGAGAGTGAACAGGGAGATGATCGTTCCAAATATTCGCGCAATTATCGCCGATGACGAGGGCTTGGCGCGCACTAAGTTGCGGCTACTGCTGAGCTCGGAAACGGGAATCAGCGTAGTCGCCGAATGTGGAGACGGTAAACAAGCCGTCGACGCAGTGCAGGTGCACAAGCCGGATCTGCTGCTGCTCGACATTCAGATGCCCGATCTCGATGGCTTTGAGGTGTTGAAGCAGATTCCTCCGGAGCAGATGCCGCTCGTCATCTTCACCACGGCCTACGATCAATATGCCATTCGCGCCTTTGAAGCCCACGCGCTTGACTACCTGTTGAAGCCCTTCAACCAGGAGAGGCTGCACAACGCCCTGGAACGGGTCAAAGCTGAATTGTTGAAGTCGCACGACCACAGTCTGCGCTCGCGGATTCTCGACATGCTGGGAGACGTAAAGCCCGACTCTCCACAACTGCGGAGGTTGGTGATCCGGTCGGCGGGCCGCGTGGTGTTTCTTGACCTGAACGAAGTCGACTGGATTGAAGCTGCGGCCAACTACGTCAAACTGCATGTAGGGAGGGATTCATTCCTTCTGCGCGAGGGCATTGGCCACATCTCCGCGCGACTCGATCCGAATCGCTTTGTGCGCATTCACCGCTCTTCCATTGTGAACGTCAGCCGCATCCGCGAGTTGCAGCCCTGCGACAGCGGCGAGTACATCGCTGTCCTGAGAGACGGCAAGGAACTCTCCTGCAGTCGGGGTTGCCGGCCGCAACTTCTGCGGCTCATCGAGGGCGGCGTCTAGGGTGGCCTTTAGGGCGACCTGTGAAGACCAGGCCTTACACTCCACGACCGAATCGATTCACGCCACTTCGCAAGAGAGCGATAGGGAAAGCCCGATGTCCTCTGGTCCCACACCAGAGGGCGATGGTCCCAGCCGATGTGAATGGTTTGCGTAGCCGTGCTAGCGTTGCTCCGCCGAAAGGAGACAACATGAGAATGCAGAGTGCGGGGCCGATTGCGGCATTCCTTATATTCGCGGCGATTCTCGCCGTTGCGTGGGTTCGAGGAGGAGTGAAAGGTGTGAGTGCAGCGTCACAACCCCAGGCTGCCGCGGCTCAACCGAAGACGCCTTCCAGCAATCAGAAGATTCGTGTTGCTTTCGTTTTGACCGAGGGGGCAACCATGATCGACTTCGCCGGGCCCTGGGAAGTTTTTCAGGATGCAGGCGGCGAAGATGGACCCGATATATTCGAACTCTTCACCGTGAGCGAATCCAAGAGTCCGATTCGCACCTCGGGCGGTATGACGGTTGTGCCGGATTACACGTTTGACGATGCTCCTCCAGCCAAGATAGTGGTCATCGGAGCGCAACGTGGCGCTCCTAGGCTGGCAGACTGGTTGCGGCGCGTCGACAAAGAAAGCGAAGTCATCATGTCGGTTTGCGTCGGCTCCTTTCAGCTAGGCAAAGCGGGCCTGCTCGACGGCAAACAGGCGACTACGCACCATGGTTACTACGATCAATTCCAAAAGTCTTTTCCCAAGGCCACGCTGATCAAGGGACGTCGCTTCGTCCAGTCCGACGAAGTGATTTACACCGCAGGCGGACTGACTTCGGGGATCGACCTCGCGCTGCACATCGTCGAGAAGTATTGCGGCCGCGACGTTGCCCAAAAGACCGCCAACTATATGGAGTACGAGAGCAAAGGTTGGATGGCTCAGCAATAACGCAGCGCCGGAAGCATCTGCCCCAAGGACGCATGCAAGGAGAGAACGAATGAATCGAGTGACCAAGGCCGCGCTTCACTTGTGGCTGGGAATTGGAATCACCGTGTTTGCTGCCGCACAGGATCCAGCCAAGGTGGTCAAGATCAATGCCGCCATCTATATGGCAAGTACGACCGGCAACGTCTACCTGGTCACCACGCCTGCCGGGAACGTGGTCATCGACACTGCGATGGCAGATCAGGCCGAGGAGGCCAAGCGGCTGCTCAGTGCGCAAAGCCACGGGCCGATCAAGTACATCCTGTTGACGCACGGCCACGCGGATCACATCGGAGGCATTCAACTTTGGAAAGAACCGGGCACCCAGATCATCGCGCAAAGGAACCACGTGGAATTCGTCAACTATGTTGCCCGGCTTGATGGGTTCTTTGCCCCGCGCAACGCCGCCGCGTTTGGCCGTCCTGTGGGTGAAGTAGGCCCATGGCGCGGAAACTACGGTGCGAGGATTGAACCGACAATCTTTTTCGACGAGCACTACGAATTTACTTTGGGAGGAATAAAGTTCGAGTTGTTCAGCACGCCTGGTGAAACTCCCGATCATCTCACGGTCTGGATTCCGGCCTACAAAACGGCTTTCATCGGCGACAACTACGCCGGCGCGGGAATTCCCGAGCCTATGTCGTTCCCAAACCTGTATGCGATCCGGGGCACCAAGCCGCGTTGGGCGCTGGATTGGATCAAGTCGATCGATAAGGTGCTGGAACTGAAGCCTGAGATCGTTCTGAACGGGCACGGCGACCCGATCTTCAGCAACGCCGAAATCACCCGGCGGCTCACGCGATATCGTGATGCAATTCAGTACGTGCACGATGAGGTTGTAAAGGGAATGAACGCCGGGAAAGATGTGTATACGCTAATGCAGGAAATCAAACTGCCTGCCAGCTTCAATCTGACAGAATCGTTTGGGAAAGTCAGCTGGTCGGTGCGGGGAATCTACGATGGGTACGCTGGCTGGTACGATACCAATCCTTCGACCATGTATGAGACTCCGCCTGCTTCCGTCTACCCGGACCTGGTGAAGCTTGCCGGCGGACCGGATGCGGTGGTGAAGCTGGCGCTGGAGAAGGTCGGCGCCGGCAAGCCGGTCGAGGCACTGCACCTGACGGACGTCGTTCTGGCTTCCGATGCAGGCAATAGTGGGGCGCTCGAGGCCCGCATCAAGGCGTTCAAGTATCTGCAGGATCGCTGCCAGAACTTTGTTGAAGAGGGCTGGCTGGAGTACGGGATCCGCAAAGCGCGAGAGAAGCTGGGCCCCAATTGACTCCGGTCGGCGTCCTGTCCGTTTCGAAGAACTCGCCAGAAAATACACCTGCGTTTGTCGACAGAAAAAGCGCTGGGAAATGACCGCCCGCCGCAAAGTCCGGTATGCTGGCCGTCATGCCTGCGTCGGACAGCGGTCCGGTGGTTGAGTTCCGTGATGTTTCGTACCGTGTGAGCGGTACCGATGTTCTTTCCGGGTTCAATCTGCAAATTCAGCGCGGGGAAACTCTCGTCCTCCTGGGGCGCAGTGGCTCGGGAAAAACCACCACGCTCAAGCTGGTCAACCGCCTCTTGGTGCCTTCCAGCGGCGAGGTCCGGGTCAAAGACGTTCCTACTACCCAAAGCGATGTGATCCGCCTGCGCCGCAACATCGGCTACGTGATTCAGGATGTCGGCCTGTTTCCTCATTTCACAATAGAGCGCAATATTGGTCTCGTTCCCAGAATTGAGGGATGGAGGCAAGACCGAATTCGCGCGCGGGTCACGGAGTTGATGCAATTAGTCGGGCTCGCGCCCGAAATGGGTTCGCGGTATCCGCATCAGCTTTCGGGAGGACAAAAGCAGCGAGTCGGCGTGGCGCGGGCGCTTGCGGCGAATCCAGAGATTCTGCTCATGGACGAGCCATTCGGCGCGCTCGATCCACTCACGCGGGATGAGTTGCAACGCGAGTTTCTGTCGCTGCAGAAACGGCTGGGCAAAACCGTTGTGTTCGTAACCCATGATTTGCGCGAAGCGGTACGGCTGGCGACTCGCATTGCGTTGATGGAAGCCGGGAAACTGGTTGCCGTTTTGTCACCGGAAGAGTTCCTGAGGTCGAACGATCCCTGGGCGTCGGCTTACGTCAGGGCCTTCGGGGATGGCTGGAGTCCCAGTACACGCGAGGCTTGAAATGCATTTCTTTCAATTCATGGTGCAAAACCAGAGCCAGGTGTTGGACCTTACGCTCGAACATCTGTGGCTGGTCGGGATTTCCACCGCGCTTGCCGCCGTGGTCGGCATGCCCCTCGGCATCGCGATCGCGCGGCATGAGGGCTTCAGCAAGTCGGTTTTGGGCGGAGCGAACATCATCCAGACCGTTCCCAGCCTGGCGCTTTTCGGGTTCCTGCTGCCCGTGCCATGGCTTGGAACCAACGCCGACCGGCTCGCAATTCTGGCGCTCACGCTTTACGCGCTGCTTCCCATCATTCGCAACACGTATACGGGCATTCGTGGCGTCGATCCGGCTGTTGTAGAGGCGGGGCGCGGCATGGGACTTACCAATTCGCAGCTTTTGTTTCAGGTGCAATTGCCGCTGGCTCTGAGCGTGATTCTTTCAGGCGTGCGAACCGCGGTCGTCATTGCCGTAGGACTGGCCACGATTGCAGCCGCGATTGGCGCCGGAGGACTGGGCGAGTTCATCTTTCGCGGGCTGGCTATGGTGGACAACAGCGTGATTCTGGCCGGGGCCATCCCAGCGGCAATCCTGGCGCTGGTAGCCGATTTCGTCGTGGGATGGCTGGAGCGGCGCCTGCGGCCGCATTGAAATGAGGGAGAGCGGGGGAATGATCAACCGTAAGCGACATCTGTTGCTCGCCGTTTCGTTCGCGCTCGCTGTTTGTCTGGCGACATTGTTGACATCCTCTTGCGACCCGGCACGGTCCGATCGCATCGTCATCGGTTCCAAGAACTTCACCGAGTCTCTGATTCTCGGGGAAATGATGGCGCAGCAAATTGAAGCGCATACGCATTTGAAGGTCGAGCGGCGCTTTTATCTGGCGGGCACTTACATTTGTCATCAGGCCATTCAGGCTGGGCGAATCGACATCTATCCGGAATACACGGGTACGGCTTTGAACGCCATTCTCAAGCAGAGCGGAGGCGACGAGAAAGAAGTCTATCGGCGGGTGAAAAGGGAATATGAACAGCGCTTCCACCTGACGCTGGGGGAGCCGTTTGGCTTCAACAATACGTTCGCGATGGAAATTCGCGGCGAGGATGCGCGCCAACTGAAGATAACAACACTTTCGCAGGCTGCTGCTTTTGCGCCGCACTGGCACGCCGGATTCGGCTATGAATTCATGGAGCGGGCCGACGGATACCGGGGGTTAGTCGCGGCCTATGGTCTTCATTTCGCTGAGCCTCCGCGCGTGATGGATTTGGGCCTGCTTGCACGCGCTTTGCGCTCGCATCAGATCGATTTTGCAGCCGGCAATGCCACCGACGGGCTGATCCCTGCGCTGGATTTGTTCGTCCTGGAAGATGATCGACACTATTTCCCGCCCTATCAGGCAGTGCCCGTGATTCGTGTGCAAACACTGCAGCGGCATCCGGAGGTGCAGCAAGTGCTGGGTGCACTCGGCGGCGCGATTTCCAATGGGGAGATGCAGGGCCTGAACTACGCCGTGGATGGTCAGCACCGCGACGTAAAGGAAGTCGTGCGCAGCTTCTTGCACCAGAAGGGCTTATAGCTCGCCTTCGGTCGGGTCGTTCAAGTCTATTCGGATGGATTAGCGCCGGTTGCAGCATCCTTGCACGAATCGTGCCAGAAAAATGTTAATCTCACGTGCGACCTTGCCCCCGGCCGGACATCCAAAGGGGGGCGTGGTGGGCAACGTCCTTCTGCGTTCTGGCCGAGTAACCCCTTTCGCACGTCTCTGAACATCGCGAAAGTTCGCAATCAGAATTCGTCTTCGCGCTTCGATCTTCGTCCCAGGGAGGATCGCTTGATCACCGCACCGACGGAAGCTCCGGCCGGGCATAGCCTGCTGGAGCGAATGTCACAAGCCCGCGAACGGAGCGACAACCTATTCCAGGTAGTACGCCCCGACGCTCTTTATGATCGCCCAATCGCCGAGCGCCATCGCATCATTTTCTATGTAGGGCACCTCGAAGCCTTTGATTGGAACCTGCTGCATGAACGCTGGTTTGGGCTGAAGAGCTTCCACCCTGAATTTGACCGGCTGTTTGCTTTTGGCATCGATCCGGTTGGTGGCGGACTGCCTTCGGACAAGCCTGCTGACTGGCCTGCCGTCGAAACCGTTCACGAGTATGTGCGCGCAATTCGATCCGCTTTGGATCGAGAGTTGACTGAGAGGCTTTCCGGGAGACGCGCAGCGGGAGCTGATGGTTTTTCTCCCGACACGCTACTGAATGTCGCCGTCGAGCATCGCCTGATGCACGCCGAGACGCTGGCCTACATGCTGCACCAGTTGCCGTTGGATCGCAAAAGCGGGTCGATCGATCCGCCGCTGGATGTTTCCGCTCGCGTCGATCATGGAATGGTCGCGATTCCAGCCGGCCGCGTGGTCCTGGGCCTGCCTCGCGACGCGAACCTATTCGGCTGGGACAACGAATTCGAGGCGCATGAGGCCAACGTCTCTGCCTTAGAGATCGACCGATACAAGGTGACGAATGCCCAGTACCTCGATTTTGTGGCGGCAGGCGGCTACGATGCGCGCGAATTGTGGAGCGGTGCGGACTGGACCTGGAAGAGCGCGAACGGAATTACACATCCAGTTTTCTGGGTAAGACGGAGTGAGCGATGGCTGTACCGCGCTATGTTCGGCGAGATTCCATTGCCGCTGGACTGGCCCGTCTATGTGAGCCATGCCGAAGCGTCGGCCTACGCGCGTTGGGCAGGGAAGTCGCTTCCGACAGAAGAAGAATGGCAGCGTGCGGCGTACGGTACTCCGGACGGAATTCAGTCCGATTATTCGGAGGGCTCGCACGCGCTTGATATGCGTCGGGGCAACTTCGATTTCAAGCGTTGGGATCCTGCACCGGTGAATGCATTTCCGGCGGGACGGAGCGCGTTCGCCGCGCACGACATGCTGGGCAATGGCTGGGAATGGACTTCCACCGTTTTCGGTCCATTCGTTGGGTTCGAGCCGTTTTCTTTCTACCCAGGTTATTCGGCTGATTTCTTCGATGGCAAACATTTCGTCATGAAGGGCGGTTCGCCGCGTACGGCGGCGTGCATGGTTCGGCCCTCATTCCGCAACTGGTTCCAGAGCCACTACCAATATGTGTACGCAGGTTTTCGTTGCGTGCAACGTTGAACTACAGCAATATCCCAGGAGGACAAAAATGCTCGTCCACGCCATCGCCGCAAACGCCAGCTACGAGTTTGCCACTGAAGTTCGGGCCGGGCTGGCCCGGGGCGGGCAGAAGGAACTACCGTCGAAATATCTTTACGACGAAATCGGCTCAGCCCTGTTCGAAGTGATCAGCCACCTGCCGGAATACGGTCTTACCCGCGCCGACGAGCGGCTCCTGCTGCGGCACGCCGATGATATTGTCGATCGCCTGGCCAAGCCAGTCGCGGTGGCGGAGTTAGGGAGCGGCAGTGGACGAAAAACGCGCTGGATTCTCGAGGCTCTGTGCCGGCGGCAGCGTACTTCTTACTATCCCGTCGAAATCTCGCGCTCGGCGCTGGCCATGTGTGAACGCGAACTGCAAGACATCGATTGCATCAGCATTGTGGGCTTTGAGCGCGAGTATCTCGACGGTCTGCTGGAGGTGGCCGCGCGGCGCGGTCCCGATCAGCACCTATTCGTGCTGTTCCTGGGTAGCACGATCGGGAACTTCGATCGCCCAGCAGGCGTCCGATTTTTGGCTGAGATGCGAAGGATTCTGCAGCCTGGAGATTCGCTTCTGCTGGGGACGGACCTGGAAAAACCGAGTGGGCAACTGCTGCCAGCCTACGATGACAGTTTGGGAGTGACCGCGGCATTTAACCGGAATCTGCTGGTGCGCATCAATCGCGAACTGGACGCCGATTTTGATTTGAAGCAGTTTACCCATGTGGCGAGGCTCAACGCAGAAGCGCGCAGCGTCGAGATGCACTTACTATCGTTGAAACGCCAAACGGTCTGCATCCCTGCAGCAGAAGTCGTGGTCGAGTTCCAGGAAGGCGAAACCATCTGGACCGAGAGCAGCCACAAGTACGCCATTGCGGAAATCGACCAGATGGCGCGCAACGCCGGTTTCCGATGCGAAGCGCAGTGGATCGATGAAGAATGGGCGTTCGCCGAGAACCTGTTGGTTGCAGAGTAAGCGAACCCGCGGGCGCAGGATCGCCCGTCTATGAGCCAGTCGTTCGCCGCCACGCACGCAGGTTCACGGCGCTGACGACGATGCAGAATATGTTGGCCGGGACGAACCCCAGTTGAGCCGTTCGCACGCCGATGATACAGATGAGTACACTGTTCACAGTGGCCAGCGCCCAGCCTTCCCAGCAGCGACGCCCTACCAGGACGGTAGATGCAATTGTTAATATGCAAGACAGATAATCAAGACGCAGCACAGATGAAATCTCCTCCACGAACCATTGTGGAGGAGCGAACCAGCATTTGTCTGTGATTGTGCCCTTTCGTTACATGACTCGCGTAACTTCGCGGATGCATTTCTTAGGAGGAATTAATGCCCGAACAATGCACGCACCTCGACCAGATCAAATTCAAAACCACCGACAAGCACGTGTGCGAAGAATGCGTGAAGATGGGCGACACCTGGGTGCACTTGCGGCTATGTTTGATTTGCGGACGCGTGGGTTGCTGCGATTCCTCGAAAAACAAACACGCCACCAAGCACTTTCACAAGACCAAGCACCCGCTGATCCGCTCGATTGAGCCGGGAGAAACGTGGATGTGGTGCTACATTGACGAAGTCGAACCCGGAGAACTCGTGGCCTGACGGCGGCTGGGTCCACCCTGGCCGTGCAATCGAACGAAAAATTGATTCGGTTGCCACCAAGGGGCCGCATCTGATATCCAATTCTTTCCTGCCCCTGCAGCAGGCTGGCACTACTTTCCATTCCTTTGGGGTATTCGAACAACATGGCAAAACCAGTCTTATTGAGTGTCGACGACGATTCCGATGTGCTGCGGGCGATCGAACGCGATTTGCGGTCCCAGTATGGCGCCGATTACCGCGTCATCAGCAGCGACTCGCCTACGTCTGCTTTGGAGATTCTTCGCGAGCTGAAGGTTCGGAATCAGGGGGTTGCGCTGCTTCTCGCGGATCAGCGCATGCCCGTCATGGACGGCGTCGGCTTTCTGCAGCAGGCGAAGGAGATCTTTCCCGATGCCAAGCGGGCACTGCTCACCGCCTATGCCGACACGAACGCCGCCATCAGCGCTATCAATAAAGCCGATGTCGATTATTTTTTCCTGAAGCCCTGGGATCCTCCCGCGGAGCATCTTTATCCCCAACTCGACGACCTGCTTGGGGATTGGCTCGCGAACTACCATCCGGCGTTCGATGGAATCCGTGTGCTGGGCACGAGATGGTCTCCGAAA
>Ga0210384_10006148_pt1 | contig 12857 bp, 11 predicted proteins | sample IncBWH2MmetaG_FD_160574 | JGI IMG/M metagenome (GOLD analysis project Ga0210384, IMG submission 160574) | Forest soil microbial communities from Barre Woods Harvard Forest LTER site, Petersham, Massachusetts, United States - Inc-BW-H-2-M | ecosystem: Environmental > Terrestrial > Soil >... | reverse complement strand
CACTCATCGAGACCGGCTGAGGGATAAGGCCCTTAGACGCCGGGGCAACCGCCAGGCTTAACCACCCTGGAAAGGTGCCAACTCCTGCAACCCTTCGGGGTAGACAGATGAGCGGTTGGCGTGGCCTTTGAAGGCGTTTTCGCAACACCTTCTGAGGATGGACGCAACAAGCCTGCCCATTCGAGGGCGGGCGCGCTCCGCAGGAGGTTCGGTGAGCCGAGCCATTACTGAAAGCGGAGCCAAGCATGAACGCCCCCCGGAGCAAATCGGCCGTAAACGCCGCGGCCAGCCAGGTCACGCAGACGGTGCGTGCCGGCATTGAATGCGGCGACCCCACCGGATGCGTCGTACCCCCGCTGCACCTGTCGGCAACCTTCGCGTTCCGCGCCTTTGCCGATAAGCGCGCGTACGACTACACCCGCTCGGGTAACCCGACGCGCGACCTGCTCGCCGAGGCCCTGAGCGAACTGGAGCAGGGTGCGGGCGGGGTGGTAACGGCCAGTGGCATGGCGGCGATTACGGCGGTGGGGTACCTCGTGCCCGTAGGGGGGCGCATCGTGGCTCCCCACGACTGCTACGGCGGCACCTATCGGCTCTTCGATGCCTGGCGGCAACGCGGTGAGCGCCAGGTTGAGTTCGTCGACTTCGCCGATGAGGCGGCGGTGCGTGCGGCGCTGGCGCGTCGGGCCGCAATGGTGTGGATCGAAACCCCCAGCAATCCGCTGCTGCGCATCACCGACATCGCCGCCGTTACCGCGCTCGCGCACGCGAGCGGCGCGCTGGTGGTGGTCGACAACACCTTCCTGTCGCCGGCGTGGCAGCAGCCCCTGACACTCGGGGCCGACCTGGTGGTGCACTCCACCACCAAATACCTGAACGGTCACAGCGACGTGGTTGGCGGCGCGGTGGTGGCGCGGGATCGGGCGGTGCATGAGCAGCTTGCCTGGTGGGCGAACTGCCTGGGGTTAACCGGCGCGCCCTTCGACAGTTACCTGACGTTGCGCGGCTTGCGCACCCTGCATGCGCGCCTCGAGCATCACGCGCGCAACGCCCAGGCACTCGCGGAGTGGCTCGAGGGCGAGAGCAACGTCCGGCGCGTGTGGTACCCGGGCCTGCGCAGCCATGCCGGTCATGACATCGCGCGGCGGCAGCAGCGTGGCTTCGGCGCCGTCGTGACGCTCGAGCTCGAGGGCGGCCACGATGCGGTGCGCGAGTTTGTGTCCGACCTGCAGTGTTTCTCGCTGGCGGAATCCTTAGGAGGCGTCGAGAGCCTGGTGGCACATCCGGCAACCATGACTCACTCTTCCATGGATCCGCAGGCGCGGGCGCGCGCCGGTCTTAGCGACGGGCTGATCCGGCTCTCGGTGGGGATCGAGGCGCTCGAGGATCTGCGGGCGGATCTGGCGCGCGCGCTCACCCGCGCGGCGCGCGTGCTGCCGCGGCCGGCGCTGAAGATGGCGGCTGCAGCCTGCTGAGTACCGCGTCCCCGGCCGCGGCCGTGCTGAGCGCGCGCGCGTCCGCGCGCGCCAGATCCGCGGTGAGCGCGCCGGCGGTGAAGGCCTCCGACACCGCACGCTCGAGCGCCGCGGCTTCGGTCTCGAGCGCGAGTGAATGCCGCAGCAGCAATGCGGCGCTCAGGATCGCGCCGTAAGGATTGGCGAGGTTGCGTCCGGCGATGTCGGGCGCGGAGCCATGGACCGGCTCGTAGACGCCGCGCCGCCCGTCGCCCAGCGAGGCCGACGGCAGCAGCCCGAGGGAGCCTGCCAGCATTGAGGCCTCATCGGTCAGGATGTCGCCGAACATGTTCTCGGTCACGAGCACGTCGAAGTCGCGTGGCCGGTGGATGAGATGCATGGCGGCCGCATCCACCAGCATGTGCTCCAGCTGCACGCCGGGGAATTCACGCGCCATGAGTCGCTGCGTGACGTCGCGCCACAGGCGCGAGGTTTCCAGCACATTGGCCTTGTCGATGGAGGTCAGCCGTCCGCGCCGCGCCTGCGCCAGCCGCGCGGCCACGCGCACCACCCGCTCGACCTCACCGACTTCGTAGACGCAGACATCGCGGGCGCCGCGCGCATCGCGGTGCTTGTCGCCGAAGTAAATTCCGCCGGTGAGCTCGCGCACGAAAATAAGATCCACGTCCCGCACCACCTCGGGCTTCAGGGTGGACGCCTCGACCAGGGCAGGGTGGACCCTGACCGGGCGCAGGTTCGCGTACACGCCGAGCTCCTTGCGCAGCCGCAGGAGCCCCGCTTCCGGGCGCAGCGGCGCATCCGGGGCGGACCACTTCGGACCGCCGATCGCGCCCAGCAGTACCGCATCCGCCGCGCGGCAGGCGCTGAGTGTGGCGTCGGGCAGCGGGTTCGCGTGCGCGTCGATGGCCGCGCCGCCGAAGGGCAGGTCAAGAAATTCGAAGTCGTGCTGGAACAGGCGCGCGACGCGCGCCAGGCAGCGCCGGCTCTCGGCCGTTACCTCAGGCCCGATGCCATCGCCGGCCAGCACGGCGATGGTGGCCTTCACTGGCGCAGCTCCCAGGCCGTGATTTCGTCCCCGCGGGCGAGCAGATACCCGAGCTCATCCACGCCGTGCACCAGGCAATGCCGCGCGAATGCTTCGAGCGGAAACCCGACCGCGGCGCCAGAGGGGAGGGTGAGGGTACCCGCCGCGACGTCGAGGCTGATCTCGACGCCGGGGTGGGCGATGAGCCAGGCGCTCGTCGGCTCGTCCACCACCACCGGCAGCAGGCCGTTCTTCAGGGCATTGCTGCGAAAGATGTCGGCGATCTGGGTACTCACGACCGCGCGCAGGCCGTAGTCGAGCAGCGCCCAGGGCGCGTGCTCGCGCGAGGAGCCGCAGCCGAAATTGCGCCCCGCCACGAGGACGCTGCAGCCCTGTGCATCGGCACGGTTCAGCGCGAAGTCCGCACGCGGGGCGCCACGCTCGTCGTAGCGCCAATCCGCGAACAGATGCCGACCGAGGCCGGTGCGCGTCGTGGTGGTGAGAAAGCGCGCCGGGATGATCTGGTCGGTGTCGATGTTGGCCGCCGGCAGCACCACCGTGCGCGAGCGCAGCCTCGTGAAGGGCTCCATTCAAGTAAGCTCGCGTGGATCGGTCACGCGTCCGCGCACCGCGCTCGCGGCGGCGGTGAGGGGACTTGCGAGCAGGGTGCGCGCGCCTTTTCCCTGCCGGCCTTCAAAGTTGCGGTTACTGGTGCTGATCGCGTACTGGCCGGCACCGACCAGATCGCCGTTCATGCCTAAGCACATGGAGCACCCGGACTCGCGCCACTGTGCGCCGGCGTCCAGGAACACCTGGTGCAGGCCTTCAGCTTCCGCCTGGCGCTTCACATCCTGGGAACCGGGCACGACGAGCATGGTGATGCCGGGCGCGACGTGCCGGCCGCGCAGCACCGCCGCCGCACTGCGCAGGTCCGAGAGGCGTGCATTGGTGCAGCTGCCGATGAACACGACGTTCACCGGCTGATCCTTGATCGCAGCCCCTGGGGTGAGACCCATGTAGGCGAGCGCCTGGGAAAAGGCCGCATCATCGCCGCGCGTCGGCACCGAGCCGCCAATCGGGATGACCATGCCGGGATTGGTCCCGTAAGTGATCATCGGCTCGATGGTCTGCGCATCAAAGTGCTCCTCGCGATCGAAGCGCGCGCCGGCATCGCTCGGCAATTGCCGCCAGGCATCCAGGGCGCGCTCAAATGCGGCGCCCTGCGGGGCGCGCGGGCGGGGGGCGAGGTAGGCGAAGGTCGTCTCGTCGGGTGCGATCATGCCAGCGCGCGCACCGGCCTCGATGGACATGTTGCACACCGTCAGTCGCTCCTCCATGTCGAGCGCCCGGATGGTCTCGCCGCGATACTCGATCACGTGCCCGGTGCCGCCGGCGATCCCCAGCCGGCCGATGATCGTGAGGATCAGATCCTTGGCCGTGACCCCGGCGCGCAGCCGGCCGTGCACGTTGACGGCGAGGGTGCGCGGCTTGCGCTGCAGCAGACACTGCGTCGCGAGCACGTGCGCAACCTCGGTGGTGCCGATGCCGAAGGCGAGGGCGCCGAGCGCGCCGTGCGTGCTGGTGTGGCTGTCGCCGCAGACGATGGTCTTGCCGGGCTGGGTGAGCCCGAGCTCCGGCCCGATGACATGCACGATGCCGCGCTGCGCGTGCCGCAGCCCCAGTAACTCCACGCCAAACTCGGCGCAATTCACCTCCAGCTCGCGCACCTGGCGCGCGGCAGAATCAATCGCAATGGGCGCGCCGCCGAACACCTGTGCCGTGAGCGTCGGCGTCGAATGATCCATGGTCGCGAGCGCGCGCTCGGGGCGCCGCACACCGAGGCCGCGCTCGCGCAGCAGCGCGAACGCCTGTGGCGAGGTGACCTCGTGGATGAGATGCAGGTCGACGTAGAGCACCGCCGGCGTCGCGGCGCTCTCCGGACTCACCTCGTGAGCCTGCCAGACTTTCTCGAACAGCGTCTGCGGTGCGCGCGGCATTCTATCCGGATGCCGCCGCCCGCGGCGCCGCCATGTCCACGTAGTCGAGCCAGCCCCACTTGTCGGCGGTCTTGCCCGAGAACAGTCCGAAGAATGCGCTCTGCAGCGCTTCAGTGACGGGACCGCGTTTGCCGCTGCCCACCGGCAGCCGGTCCACCGAGCGGATCGGCGTGATTTCCACCGCCGTGCCGGTGAAGAACGCTTCGTCGCACAGATACAGCATCTCGCGCGGCAGCGCGCATTCCTGCACCTCGATGCCGCGTTCACGCGCGAGGCGCATGATGGTGTCGCGGGTGAGGCCCGCGAGCGCTGAATGCGCGAGCGCGGGAGTCAGTAGCACCCCATCCTTGACCAGAAACAGGTTCTCGCCCGAGCCTTCGCTCAGGTTGCCGTCGGTCGAAAGCCCGATGCCTTCCGCAAATCCGAGCCGGCGCGCCTCGGAGCCGATGAGCTGGCTCGAGAGGTAGTTGCCGCCGGCCTTGGCGAGCGCCGGCAGCGTGTTGGGCGCCATGCGCTGCCACGAAGACACGCACGCGTCCACGCCGGCCTCCTCGGCCTCGACGCCCAGGTACTTGGCCCATTCCCAGGCGGCGATCGCGACCTCCGTCGGCGGCTCGTTCTTCGGCGTAACGCCAATCTCGCCGTAGCCGCGGAACACGATGGGTCGCAGGTAGGCGCCGCGCGTCAGGCCGTTGGCGGCGATCACCTGCCGGCAGGCATCGTTCACCGCATCCGCCGGGTAGGGGATGTTGATGCGGTAGATCTTCGCCGAGTCGTACAGGCGCCGCGTGTGGTCCTTGAGGCGGAAAATCGCGACGCCGCGCGGGGTCTCGTAGGCGCGTACGCCCTCGAAAACCGACGAGCCATAGTGCAGCGCGTGCGCCAGCACGTGCACCGTGGCTTTCTCCCACGGCACCAGCTTGCCGTTGAACCAGATGAACTTGGTGGCCGGAATGGGCATCGCGACTCCTTAAGCGGGCGTGGCGGCCGCGCGTTCCTTGCGGGCGCGCACGCGCTCATGCGCCTGCTCGATACGATTGATCACCTCGAGGAACGCCCGCGTGCCCGACTCCACGATATTGGTGCTCACGCTCGCGCCCCGATAGATTTTCTGATTGTACTCCACGTACACGCGCGCCTCGCCCTGGGCGTCCTCACCCTCGGAAACGGCGTGGACCTCGAACTTGCGCAGCGCCACGCTGATGCCGGTTGCGGCTTCGATCGCCTTGAAGGCCGCATCCACCGGGCCGTCGCCGTCGCAGGCATGCTCGGCAGTGCGGCCGTCAGCGTGGGTGAGGCGCACCACCGCGCGCGCGCTGCCGCTGCTGTGCGCTTCGGTGCCGAGGTCCACCAGGGTCCAGGGCCCGGCGGCCGAGCCTGCGGCGCGCAGCACCAGCGCCTCGATGTCGCCGTCGAAGAGCTCCTTTTTCTTGTCCGCGAGCGCCTTGAACTCCTCGAACACGCGGTTGAACTCGGGCTCCTCGAGCTCGAAGCCGAGCGCCTGGACGCGTTCGCGGAAGGCGTGCCGGCCGCTGTGCTTACCGAGTACCAGATGCGTGCGGGCGAGCCCCACCTCCTCCGGACGCATGATCTCGTAGGTGGAGTGGTGCTTGAGCATGCCGTGCTGGTGGATGCCGCTCTCGTGCGCGAAGGCGTTTTCGCCCACCACCGCCTTGTTGCGCGGGATCGGCATGCCGGTGATGCTGGAGACGAGTCGTGAGGTGGGGTAGAGACGGCGGGTCTCAATGCCGGTGCTGACGTTGAAGAACGCGGCGCGCGTCTTCAGCGCCATCACCACTTCCTCGAGCGAGCAGTTGCCGGCGCGCTCGCCGATGCCGTTGATGGTGCACTCGATCTGGCGCGCGCCCGCGACCACCGCCGTGAGGCTGTTGGCCACCGCCATCCCCAGGTCATCGTGGCAGTGCACCGAGAGTCGCACGCCCTCGATGCCGCGCACGTTCTTGCGCAGGTAACGAAACAGTTCCGCGAACTCATCCGGCACGGTGTAGCCCACCGTGTCGGGGATGTTCACCGTGGTCGCGCCCGCGCCGATCGCGACCTCGAGTACCTGCGCCAGGAACTCAAGTTCCGTGCGCGAGGCGTCCTCGGCGGAAAACTCCACGTCCGCACACAGCTCGCGCGCGCGGCCGACCCCGCTCGCGGTCAGCCGCAGGATCTCTTCCTGCGCCATGTTGAGCTTGTACTGGCGGTGGATCGCGCTGGTGGCGAGGAACACGTGGATGCGATGGCGGGCGGCCGCCGACAACGCCCGGGCGGCGGCGTCTATGTCTTCGAAGGTGCAGCGCGCGAGTCCGCAGATGATCGGGCCGTGCACCTCGCGCGCCACGGTCGCCACACTGTCGAAATCCCCGCGGGACGCGGCGGGGAAGCCGGCCTCGATGACATCCACGCCGAGCTCGGCGAGCGCGCGGGCAACCCGCAGCTTCTCCGGCGCGGTCATGCTGCACCCCGGGGACTGCTCCCCGTCGCGCAGCGTGGTGTCGAATATCAGGACCCGGTCGGGGCTCGCGCTCATGGTCGGGCTCCCTTGCGTGGGCCTTCCTTGAGCCACGGCATGCGCGCGCGCAAAGTGGCGCCGACTTTTTCGATCTGCCGGCTGGTGTCCGCGTCGAGGAGCTTCTGGTACGTGCCGCGACCCTGCGCGTTCTCGCGGATCCACTGGCGTGCGAAGCGGCCGCTCTGCACTTCCTTGAGCACCTTGCGCATCTCATTCTTGACGCGCTCGTTCACGATACGCGGCCCGCGCGTGAGATCGCCGTACTTGGCGGTTTCGCTGATGAACTGATGCATCTTGGCGAGCCCGCCTTCGTGCAGCAGGTCCACGATCAGCTTCAGCTCGTGCAGGCACTCGTAATAGGCGACCTCGGGCTGGTAACCCGCCTCGACCAGGGTTTCGAAGCCCTTGACGATGAGCTCGGTCGTGCCGCCGCACAGCACCGCCTGCTCACCAAACAGGTCCGTTTCGGTCTCTTCCGCGAAGCTGGTCTCGAGCACCCCGCCGCGGGTGCCGCCGATGCCGTGCGCATAGGCCAGCGCCCGCGCGTGCGCCTTGCCGCTCGCGTCCTGGTGCACCGCCAGCAGGCACGGCACACCGCGCCCTTGGGTGTATTGACGCCGCACCAGGTCTCCGGGTCCCTTGGGCGCGATGAGCACGACGTCCAGGTCCTTCGCGGGCTTGATCTGGCGGAAATGGATATTGAATCCATGCGCGAACAAGAGCGCCGCGCCGGGCTTGAGGCTTTTCCTGATGCCGCGGTAGAACTCCTTCTGCGCCGTGTCAGGCACCAGGATGGCGATGAGGTCCGCGCCCGCGGCCGCGGCGGCGGGTTCGGCAACCTTCAGGCCATCCTTACGGGCCCGCTTCCAGCTGGCGCCGCCCTTGCGTACCCCGACGACGACGTCGTGGCCGCTGTCCCTGAGGTTCAGCGCATGGGCGCGCCCCTGGCTGCCATAGCCGAGTATGGCGATGCGCGCGCGCTTCAAAGCCCGGCGGTCGACGTCTTTCTGCGAATAAAGCTTCATCTGCAGGTGCTCCTCGTAGCCGGCTTGCGGAAAGGCCGGTTGGCATGCATAAAAAACCCCGCAGCGGCCATCAGCCGGTGCGGGGTTTTTTGGTGTCTTGTCTCGCTCGTGTCTGGTTTCTTGAATCAGGCGTTCGCGAATGCCCCGCACCTTGCTTCGCTAAGAAGCAGCAGGGCGAGCAGGCCCGGAAGCGACGACGGCCGGCGCTGGCGCTGCGGCAGCGCTGCGAAAACAAGGGCCGTGGAAGCGTTGGACGTCATGGATGCGAACCAAATCAGATAGGGGCGATGTGAGCACACCCCCGCCTGCGTTGTCAAACGAGCTAAAGTCAGCACCTGAAGCAAGCCAGGACTGAACATGCTGCGCGACACTGTGGGCGGGGAGCTGATCGCACCGGAGAAGCACTTTCGCTGGCGCGGGGGACGGATCACGCGCCTGGAAGGCTTCACCGACGCGGTGTTCGCCTTTGCGGTCACGCTGCTGGTGGTATCGCTCGAGGTGCCGCGCACCTTCGCGGACCTCATGACCGTGATGAAGGGATTCGTGGCCTTCGGAATCTGCTTCACCATGCTCACCTGGGTCTGGTATCACCACTACCTGTTTTCGCGTCGCTACGGGCTGCAGACACCGTACGTGATCGCGCTCAACCTGCTGCTGCTGTTCGTGGTGCTCTTCTACGTCTATCCGCTGAAATTTCTGTTCACGCTCCTCGTCGGCAGTGTGGGCGGCGGCCGGATCATTGCGCAGGCGGCGGTGGAAACGATGATATTGCCTTCCCAGAACGCGGCGCTGATGCTGATCTTCTGCGTCGGTTACACGGCCGTGTTTGTGATTTTAGGTCTGCTCTACCAGCACGCCTGGCAGGTGCGGGCCGCCCTGCAGCTCGATGGGTTCGAGACCCTGCGTACCGCGCAGGCGCGCGTGCAGCACTTCGGCTTTGCGGCGGTGGGCGTGCTGGTGGCACTCGCCGCCGTGTCGCTGCCCACGCGCCTGGCGGGAGCTTCCGGACTGCTGTTCTTTCTGAACGCGGCGGTGGGCACGCTCGTCGGCTGGCGCTATGGCAAGCGGGCGAGGGCGCTGCTGGCGCGCGCGCCCACCCCCGCGGGGCCGTCATGAAAAACCGCGTCGATCCGCGCCGTCACTCGCGCCTGGTGATGGACGGCGCCCGGCAGGCGCCGGCCCGGGCCATGCTGCGTGCCACCGGCTTTCGCGACGAAGACTTCGCGAAGCCCCAGATCGGGGTCGCCTCCACCTGGGCGAATGTGACCCCCTGCAACATGCATATCGGGGAGCTCGCGCGCGAGGCGTGTGCGGGGGTGGACGCCGCCGGCGGCAAGAGCGTGCTGTTCAACACCATCACCGTTTCCGACGGCATCTCCATGGGCACGGCCGGCATGCGCTACTCGCTCGTATCGCGGGAAATCATCGCTGACTCGATCGAGGCTGTGGCCGGTGCCGCCGGCTTCGACGGGCTGGTCGCGATCGGCGGCTGCGACAAGAACATGCCGGGCTGCGCCATGGCGATCGCGCGGCTGAACCGTCCGGCGGTATTCGTTTACGGCGGCACCATTCGCCCGGGTGTGGCCCGGCGCGACATCATCTCGGTATTCGAGGCGGTCGGCGCGCACGCGGCCGGAAAGCTCTCGGCTGCGGGCCTCACCGAGATCGAGCGCACCGCCATTCCGGGTCCGGGGAGCTGCGGCGGCATGTACACCGCTAATACCATGGCCTCCGCCATCGAAGCCTTGGGCTTGTCCTTACCCGGGAGCTCCGCCCAGGAAGCGGTGGGAGAGGACAAGCGCGCGGACTGCCGCCGGGCGGGCGCGGCCGTGCTCAGGATGGTGGGCGAGGGGCTGCGGCCGTTGGACATTCTCAGCCGGCGCTCCTTCGAGAACGCCATTACGGTCGTGATCGCACTGGGCGGCTCGACCAATGCGGTGTTGCACCTGCTGGCAATTGCGCACGATGCGGGGGTCAAGCTCACGCTCGATGACTTCACGCGCATCGGCAAGCGCGTTCCCGTGCTTGCGGACCTTAAGCCCAGTGGGCGGTATCTCATGTCCGAGCTGGTCGCCATCGGCGGCATCCAGCCGCTCCTGAAAATGTTGCTCGCCGCGGGCCTCCTGCACGGGGACTGTCCTACCGTCACTGGCCATACGCTGCGGGAGAATCTGGAAAACATTCCCATGTACATGAGTGAGCAGGACATTATCCGTCCCCTTTCGAACCCCCTGAAGAAGGATAGTCACCTGGTGGTCCTGTACGGCAACCTCGCGCCCGAGGGAGCCGTAGCCAAGATCACGGGCAGCGAGGGGGTGCGGTTCGAGGGCCGCGCGCGCGTATTCGAAGGTGAGGAGCGGGCGACACAGGCGATCCTCGCCGGGCGTGTCAAGGCGGGCGATGTGGTCGTTATCCGCGGTGAAGGTCCGCGTGGGGGCCCGGGCATGCGGGAAATGCTCAGTCCCACGAGCGCCATTGCCGGCATGGGGCTCGGAGCGCGGGTGGCACTGATCACCGATGGACGCTTTTCCGGCGGCAGCCACGGGTTTGTCGTCGGACATATTTCTCCGGAAGCGGCCGTGGGCGGACCGATCGGCGCGGTGCGCAACGGCGATCGCATCCGCATCGATGCAGCGAAACGCGTGCTCCACCTGCAGGTCCCGGCCGCGCAGTTGCGCGCCCGCCGCGCGGCCGCCAGGCCCGCCAGGCCCTACGCGCTTACGGGCGTGCTTGCCAAGTACGCGCAGCTCGTCGGCAGCGCCTCGCGCGGAGCGGTGACTGAGCCGATGCAGACACGTCGGCGCGCTTCTTGAGACTGTCGCAGCAGTTGTCAGTGCCAAGGGCAGCGGTTACAGTTCGACGCGGCACGCTTATCGCCAAGGCGGTGAGTGGCCCTGCGGGGGATTCGTACAATTAAAGCGCCCGCCCGGGGCGCATGCTGGAAATGGGTGTGCTGTACAGTGTGGCGCTAAGGAGTCCGGCGGGAACTGCCGCCGGCACGGGGGTCCGGTCCCTTCAGGCTGAGGGCAACGAATAACAGTTGGTTTGCTGCCGCCGCGCCTGGAGCCGGTGTAAAGACAAGCTCATCGCTAACAACTCATGACTGCCTACGTACAAGATCCAACCTTCCTGACGCGCCGCGGTATGGTGCTGGTCGCGATCGTGGGCCTGCACGTGTTCCTCATCTGGGCGCTGGCCTCGGGACTTGCGCGCCGGGCGATGGAGCTGGTGGCACCGCCGATCTCCGCCGACATCGTCGAAGAGATCAAGAAGGAGGACCTGCCGCCGCCGCCGCCCCCGCCGGAGCTGGAACGGCCGCCGGTGGAAGTGCCGCCGCCGGATGTGACCATCGAGATACCCGTGGAGACGACCTCCACGGCGATCCAGGACGTGACGGATAAGCCGGTGGTGCGTCCGCCGCCGCCGCGGCCTTCGGTCCCGGGGACTGCGATCGGCTTCGGCAAGAATTTCCCGAACGTGGACGACTACTATCCGAGCAGCGCGCAGCGCCTGGGGCAGACTGGTGTCGCCTCCGTGCATGTGTGTGTCGGGCCGGACGGCAAGCTGACCGAGGAACCCAGGATCGAGAAATCTTCGGGGACCGCGAGTCTCGATGAAGCCGCCGTGAAGCTCTTCAAGGCCGCCTCGGGCCGCTATAAGCCCGCGACCGAGGAGGGCAAGCCGGTCGCCGGTTGTACGCACCTGGCGGCCCGATTCCAGCTCAAGTGATGCAGACGCCGCACCTGTGCGGATTATTTTTCTGATTCGAGGAAAACATGGATACCCTACCCACCGCAACCACCGATAACCCTTATGGCCTGGGCGCACTCTGGGCAGGCGGCGACCTCATCGCCCGCTCCGTACTCATTCTGCTGGCGATCATGTCGCTGGCATCCTGGTACGTCATGTTCACCAAGCTCTGGGACCAGAGCAAGCTCAAGAAATCCGCCCGGGTCGTGGAGAAGCAGTTCTGGACTGCGCCCTCGATCAAGGACGGCGTCGACCGCCTGAAAAAGGGCGATGACTTCCGCGGCATCGCCGAGGACGGTCTGCGCGCCGCTTCGCATCACGACGGACGGCTCACCGATCGCATCGATCTGAACGAGTGGATCACCATGTCGCTGCAACGCGCGGTCGAGCAGGTGAACAGCAAGCTGCACAACGGGTTGGGATTGCTCGCCACCGTCGGCTCGGTGGCGCCGTTCGTCGGCCTGTTCGGCACGGTGTGGGGCATCCTGAACGCGCTGGTGAATATCGGCGTCGCCGGCCAGGCGAGCATCGACAAGGTGGCAGGACCAGTCGGCGAGGCGCTGATCATGACGGCCATCGGACTCGCTGTCGCGGTGCCGGCGGTCATGGGGTACAACTGGCTCCTAGGCCGCAACAAGCTGCTGCAGGACGCGCTGCGCAACTTTGCCAGCGACCTGCATGCGTACCTGGTGGGTGGCGTGCGTGTCGACAGCGGCGCCGCAGGCGGCGCGCGCCCCGCGGCAGCCAAAGCAAGCTCGATGGAGTAGGCGATCATGTCAATGAGCATGCCTTCGGGCGGGGGCGGTGGCGGCATACCGGTGATGTCCAACATCAACACGACGCCGCTCGTGGACGTCATGCTGGTGATGCTCATCATCTTTCTGATCACCATTCCGGTGATCAACAAGACCGTGAAGGTCGAGCTGCCGAAAGCGGTGAACATACCGACCACCACCAAGCCGGAGAACATCACCATCGCGGTGGACAAGAACGGCCAGGTGTACTGGAACGATAAGGCCGTGCCGAACATGCAGGCGCTGCTCGACCAGATCAAAGGCGCGGCGGTGA
>Ga0210384_10006146_pt1 | contig 12858 bp, 19 predicted proteins | sample IncBWH2MmetaG_FD_160574 | JGI IMG/M metagenome (GOLD analysis project Ga0210384, IMG submission 160574) | Forest soil microbial communities from Barre Woods Harvard Forest LTER site, Petersham, Massachusetts, United States - Inc-BW-H-2-M | ecosystem: Environmental > Terrestrial > Soil >... | reverse complement strand
CATCGTCCGCACAGCAGTTTAGCGGACGTACCCCCGGTCGAGTTTCGGGCCGGCGGCGCGTTTATCCCGGACCGCAGCCGGCTGCAATTCGCACGAGGCTAGTGGACCAAAGTCGGGGAGGACTGCCTCGTCACCCACGATTCAGGCGCCGGGGGCATTCACTGATACGGGTTATGCCCTAACCTTGATGGCAGTGCCAGCGTTGATAGCGCCTGTTTTGGCCATATAAAGATTCTTAGCTCAAGTCTGATCCACCAGACCATTACCGAAACTCCGTCGATAGTCCTCAATGAACAAGTGCGGGTCCCGTTCTCATTTGGTGGACTCTTGCAAATTCAGGCAAATAATTTTGCCTTCGCAAATTCGAGCATTGAGGCGACGGTCACTGTTGATCCGATCTTCACGCTCGATAGCCTGACTCCGGATGCCTCATACATCACCGCCAGCGGTCTCATCTATGAAACAACCCCGAACCCGCCACGCTCCTCCTCTTTGGCACGACGGTAGCCGAGCTGGGGCTGGCTCGCTGGAAGAGCCGCAGATAGAAGGAGCAAGAGCACCCGAAGGGGCAGCCTCTCTAGAGGGCGGCCCGTCCCCTTCGGGCGATGGCCGGGTGTGTGGGCAGGCACCCAGTGTGCTCAGTCTACTGTTCGGCGTGTTCTCTCGCCATAGTCCCGCCCCGCTGGCCCGACGAGCAGGGCCGTCCGATTCCCACGTACCCCTGCCCGCCCTGTGGCCTGGAGGTAGCCTCGCGGTTCCGGGGCTTCCGTGGAGAATCTGAGACACCTCGGCTGGCAACTCTTCCGAGCGGAGGCGTATGTCAACGGTGGCGTTATGTTCGTGCCGGTGCTGGGGGAGGCGCGCTAGCCGGGTGCGCGATGCGCGCCCCGCACGAGCAGGAGATCCAGACGTACCCGTTGTCCTTCCCGCCGTCCAGGTCTCCGTACCGCTGATGTTCCGCGACGAAGGCCACCAGGGCGTTGAGCGCGTCCGGCATGGGGCGGGAGATTATCACACCTCTGAGAGACGGCAAGTCCGTCGCGTCTCCCGCTCGTGTCACTGGGATAGTAACGCTCGTGATGCAGACATTACTTGACAGTCGCCTCGCAACCGGCCTAGGCTCGCCGCAGTTTCCCGCCCTTCAACCGTCCGGCCCTCGGGGGAGGTGCTTATGTCCCTAGATCGGCGCCTGATTTTCCTCATAGCTCTTGTGCTATTTAGCGGAACACAAGCCGACGCGGTGCCCCTGACGTGGAACTTGTCGGGGGTAACATTCTTAGACGGGGGAACTGCAACAGGTTCTTTCACCTTCGATGCCGATGCCGCTACAGCTGGAGTTCTTAGCGCACCGATCATCACGGTCACTGGCGGCGCTACGGGCGTCTTCCCACCGCTGACATACAGTATTTCGAATGTGGTGGGAGGGACGTTGAATGTGTCGGGAGGGTCATTTGGGTTGAATCAATTCAACCAGGGGAACCTGGGCTTTATTATTGACTTGATTGTCCCCTTAAGTGGGCCAGGAACGCCACCTCCTTTGGCCTCGGGACTGACTCGGGAATTGTTTATCCGCACGTCTTCCAATCTGACAGACAGTGGGGGTACCTTCGCTCTTGCCGGAGAAGAGGATTTGGTCCTGTTAGACGGCGTTCTGGCGACACTAGCGATACGACAAACCACGGGCGGCGAGCTACAAGCCACCCCTGAGCCCGCCACGCTCGTACTCCTCGGCGCCACGCTGGTCGGGATCGGGTTGAGGGCGCGCTGGAGGCTGCGCAAGCAGAGCTAGAAGCATATAAGAGCCCGAAGGGGCAGCCTCAAGAGGGCGGCTCAGCCCCTTCGGGCGATGGCCGGGTGTGTGGGCAGGCACCCAGTGTGCTCAGTCTACTGTTCGGCGTGTTCTCTCGCCATAGTCCCGCCCCGCTGGCCCGACGAGCAGGGCCGTCCGATTCCCACGTACCCCTGCCCGCCCTGTGGCCTGGAGGTAGTCTCGCGGTTCCGGGGCTTCCGTGGAGAATCTGAGACACCTCGGCTGGCAACTCTTCCGAGCGGAGGCGTATGTCAACGGTGGCGTTATGTTCGTGCCGGTGCTGGGGGAAGGCGCGCTAGCCGGGTGCGCGATCTGTGCGCCGCACGAGCACGCGAGCCACACCCGCCCGTTGTCTAACCCGCCGTCCAGATCTCCGCAGCGTTGGTGTTCGCGTACGAAGGCCACCAAGGCGCTGAGGATGCCTGGCATGGGGGCGGGAGATTATCACAGCGTTGACGCCCTGGGCTACGACAGCATTGACAGCATTTGAGGGACTGGCCTAGAGTCCTCCCTGTTTCTACCGCATCACTGTCCGGTCCTGAGGGGCGGAGGAGGCCCCTCGTTCCCGGATCCTTCGGTAGTTTCCAAGTGTTACCGTTTCAGCCTTCGGGGACAGAGGAGGTCCCGTAGGTTCTCGCCGTAGCACGCGGTAGCCGTTGCCCCCCGGCGTCCGGACACCAGGGAGGAAAGGGATTCGTATGAACAGAGCCCGATTCGCCTACTGCATAGCCATTGCTGTCCTCGTCGCCTTGATGCTACCCATGAGTGCGGGCGCTATCTCCACCATCGTCTTCGAGGGAGCGGGTGCCGATGCGGCGTCGATTCAACCCTTGGTGGAGGCCTTTCGAGCCGCGCTGGGAAACCCGAACAACGGCGATAATCCGGGGCCGCTTTTTACCGGCAGGCGCGAAATCAACTGGGACGCTGGCGGCCAGGCGGTCACGGTATCGAACGCCGGGACGGCTGACCGAGTCGGCGCGTTCGACGCATTTCTAAACAATCGCGGTGCGCTCTTCACCAGCCTCGTCGGTCCGTTCCCCCCGCACCCGCAGAATGAACCCAACCAGTTCGTGCAGGCGCCCCCATCTGGGGGCCCACAGGGCGGCCTCGCCACGCTTTTCGGCAACCCGTCGCTCAGCGACTTAAAAACGTTCAGCGATCCGCGGCTCTTTGCCCAGCTCAACCCCCGACTCATAAACGTAGACTTCTTCGTGCCCGGTACCAACGGCGGCGTCCCGGCCACCGTAACGGGATTCGGCGCCGTGTTTTCAGACGTCGACCTTAGCGCTAATGCCTTCCTCAGCTTCAAGAATGCCAATGGCGTCTCCCTGGGTGAATTCAATCCCCTTGCGGCCAACAATGGACTCTCGTTCCTCGGAGTCATTTTCCCCGGCGAGCTAATTAGTCAGGTGGCGATTGGCAGCGGTAACAGTTTCCCATTCGGCGAGGGCGGCTCCGACTGCGGGTTGACGCCGTGCGACTTCGTCGCTATGGATGATTTCCTCTTCCGCGAGCCCGCCCCCGTTGTTCCCGAGCCCACCACGCTCCTCCTCTTCGGCTCCACGATGGCGGGGCTGGGGCTGGCCCACTGGAGGCGGCGCAGGCAGAGCTAGGAGAGTAAGTAGGAGAGCCCGAAGGGGCAGCCTCTCTAGAGGGCGGCCCGTCCCCTTCGGGCGAGTTTCCCGGGCTCCGGAAGGAAGAGGCAACCGCCCTGCGGATGCAATCGGAGAACGGCGACCACCGCGGCCGAGGCTAGCGCTTCCGGCTCGTCCGCGAAGCGTCACAGCCTCCTCTTCCCTCTTGTAGAAACCCTCGCGCGCCGCGTGAGTGCGGCGCCTTGACAAGGTAGTCGGCCGCCACGCATACTCATCTTCCGTCGTCACACGTAACGGACATCGCGGTATTCGACATTCAGCGCCGAAAGCCGGAGCCCCGCGCCGAAAGCGACCAGCAACGTAAGACCTGTCAACCAGCAGGAGCAGCCGCCCCCGTCGGAGTCACGTGATAGAAAAGCATCGGGACCGAAAGAATGACGAGGGAAATCAGCAAGTCCACAAAGACTCACGATCACCGCGCTGGCGGGCATGACCAGCCGCAAGAACATTACTGTTTTTTGACATCATACTGGTGTTGCCGATCAGGCTGTTGCTCCCTTCGGCCATACCGGTTCGAGCCATGAGCTTTTCTGGTCAGACAAAAGCCATGCATTGCGTTATCGGCTCCGGCCCGGCGGGCGCCGCTTGCGCCCACGCCTTGCTGCGGCGAGGCGGCGAAGTGTTAATGCTGGACGCCGGATTGGAGCTTGAATCTGAACGAAACCAAATCGTAAGCGCCCTCGCCGCCACGAGCCCGTCCAACTGGACGCCCACCCAGCTTGCCGCATTGAAGGGAAACATGGACGTCACTGCCCGGGGCGTTCCGCTCAAATTGCTCTTTGGCTCCGATTATCCTTACCGCGAAACGGAACAGCACGCTCCATGGCGCGGCGTCGGCGTCGGCATCCGGCCCTCGCTCGCCTTGGGAGGTTTGAGCACCGTCTGGGGCGGCGCTATGCTGCCCTACCGCGATACCGATCTGGAACGCTGGCCGATCAAAAGCGCCGTCCTGGAAATGTATTACCGCGCCGTTCTTGAATTGACCGGTCTTTCCGCGCGGCAAGATGACCTGGCGGACCTGTTCCCTTTGCATTGCGACGCGCCGCAGTCTCTGGAGCCCAGCAACCAGGCGCGGTTGTTTCTCAAACATCTTGAACGTCATCGGGACAAACTTCGCGCGGTCGGCTGGAACTTCGGCCGGTCCCGGTTGGCCGTGCGCGTTGCGCCCACCGCCGGGGACAAAGGATGTGTTTACTGCCGCCTGTGCATGTATGGCTGTCCTTATGGTTACATTTACAACAGCGCTGACACGGTGCGGCAGATGCGTTCGGAAAAGAATTTCACATATCAGGCGTATTTCATCGTGACCACGCTGGAGGAACGGGGCGACAAGGTAATCATCAACGGCTACGATCGTCGGACACGCAATACGCTGGCCATTGAAGCCGGCCGTGTCTATCTGGCCGCGGGAGTTATCTCTACCGCGCAGATCCTATTGCGTTCCCGGTCTGACTACGACCGGCCGCTGCGGCTGTGGGACAGCCACTATTTTCTTTTCCCGCTGGTGCTTGCCCGGCGGACCCAGCTGGTGCAGCGCGAGGCGCTTTACACGTTGAGCCAGTTGTTCATCGAAATCTTCAATCCCCAAATCAGCCGTCGCGCCGTGCATCTACAGATTTACACCTACAACGACCTGGTCGGGCAAGCTGTGCGCAAAGCCTTCGGGCCATTCGCGCGCGCGCTGACGCCTTTGGCGCGGCAACTGGAAGAACGAATGTTGATGGTACAGGGCTATTTGCATTCAGACGAATCACCGGGGATCGAAATGACGTTGCAGCGGGACGGCAACAGTGGTCGGGACTGGCTGCAGCTGAGCGCGGTGCCGAACCCCGAGACGCCGCGTGTTGTGAAGCGAATCCTCCGTGAAATGCTGCGGCAATCGCGACGATTGGGCGGAATAGTTGTTCCCCCGCTGCTTCAACTCTCCGAACCCGGACGTGGTTTTCACAGCGGTGGGTCGTTTCCGATGCAGGAACGGCCCGAATCGTTTGAAAGCGACTGCCTCGGCCGACCCTGCGGCTGGACACGCGTTCACGCCGTCGATGCGACGGTTTTTCCGAGCGTTCCGGCAACGACGATCACTTATACAGTCATGGCAAATGCCTACCGCATCGGCTGGGAAACAGCGGCGCTGAACTGATCGCCGATGAGTGCGACCATTGAAAAAGCCAGTTTGCGCCATCACCGGCGCCGGGGGTTACGTGGGCGGTTGCATCAAGCATTACCTGCAACGTCGCGGGTGGGATGTTTTGGAGCTGACGCGTCAGCCAAAACCCGGCTCGCTGGCGGCGGTTTTTCAATTGGGTCGGGAATTACCCGTGCCCGCGCTTGCCGGCGCCCTCGCCCTTGTGCATTGTGCTTACGACTTCCAACCCGTGCGCCGGGACGACATCTGGGCCGTGAACGTGGAAGGCGCGCGCCGGGTGCTTGAAGCCGCGCGCGCCGCCCGCATCGAGCGTGTGGTGTGCATTTCCTCGATCAGCGCCTACGACGGCTGCCGGTCGCTTTATGGGAAAGCCAAATTGGACATTGAGCGATTGGCTTTGGGGAATGGCGCGTTGGTGGTCCGGCCGGGGCTGGTTTACGGAAATCATCCGCAAGCAATGTTTGGGAAACTGGTGGCCCAGGTGCGCAAGTCGTCGGTGCTGCCGATTTTCGGCGATGGTTCGCAAATCCAATATTTGGTGCACAACGAAGATCTGGCCGCGTTCATACTGCGTTATGCTGAAGGGCAGTCCCGGCCTTTCGCGCGTCCGTTGACGGCCGCGCATGAACAGCCCTGGACCTTCCGTGAGTTGCTCCTGGAGATTGCGCGCCGACTGAACAAACGGCCGCATTTCATTCGCCTGCCGTGGCGACTGGTCTGGGCCAGCCTGAAGATAGCGGAGGTAGGCGGACTACGCCTGAATTTTCGCAGCGATAGCCTCGTCAACCTGATGTCTCAGAACCCGAAACCGGATTTAAGCTTCAATGCGGGCGCGGGCCTGGTTTGCCGGCCTTTGCAAATCGAAACGCTCAGCCTTTAACAGTTCTCTTCTTCCGAACGGGCAGGTGGTTTGCGCGTCACGGTTTTCAATCCGAGCACGCTCATGAAAAAGCTCGAAAATATTGTCTGGATGCCGATGATCATCACCGTGGCGGCCGGGACCAGACGCCGCAAGTTGTCGGCATAAGGCAGAAGTCCGTAGTCAGCCTGCTTCCAGCGCCATATCGCGTTCAGAATCAACACCGTCCCGGTCAGCAGCAGAAGCAATCCGGCCACGATGCCCTTTTCGAGCGAAAAGAATCGGAAGAACCGCGTCAGCCGGGCGTCCTCCGGCAAGAGCCCTTCAGCAATCGCAAAGACTTTTGTGAAAAGCGCGAACGTCACCAGCTGACATCCAATGACGGTGGCCATGCATGCAACGGTCAAAGTGCCGACATCAAACACGACCGCACCGAACCGAATCTTTCCGAACGACAGCGCGCTGCTGGCCACGACACCCGCCGCCGACAGGACCAGGCCGGGCACGAGAAACAACCACCGCGGCGAGTAGATCAACATGAACCGCAAATGCCGCCAGCCGTCGCGCCACGGTTTCAAGTGCGGCGCGCGCGAACGACCGTCGGGATGCAGCGTGACCGGCACTTCGCCGATGCGGAGCGACTTGAGCGTAGCTTTGATGGCCATCTCCGAGGCGAATTCCATCCCGGTCGTTTTCAAGTCCATGGTTTCGAACGCCGCCCGGGTGAAACCGCGCAGGCCGCAATGCAAATCACGCGCGGGGCAGCTGAAAAACACTCTGCCGATGAACGAGAGCGAAGGATTGCCCAGCCAACGGTTTTTCCAGGGCATGGCCCCGGGCAAGATCGTGCCGCCGCCGGACGGCAACCGGCAGCCCATCACCAGATCGCACCCTTCCCGGAATTTCTGCACGAACCCTTCGATGCGTGAAAAATCGTAGCTGTCATCCGCGTCGCCCATGATGATCCATTTCCCCTCGGCGGCGCCGATCCCGCCGAGCAACGCGCTGCCATAGCCTTTCCCCTTTACCGGCACGAGCCGCGCGCCGTGTTGCCGCGCGATGTCTTGCGAGCCGTCCGTGCTGCCATTGTCCGCGACGACGATTTCTCCGTGCACACCGGCGCGTTGCAGTCCGAGTCGGGCTTTCTCAATGCACCGGGCCAGCGTTTCGGCTTCGTTCAGGCACGGCATCAGAATGGTCAGTTCAACCGATTCACTCATCGGATCAATCTATCCACGCCGCCGGTGCTGTTAGGTTTCAGGACGTAGGGGCGGCGAACTCGGCGCCGGCGCCCGCAGAACCGTGGCGCTCTCGCAAGAGCAATTCGTGCCGGGCTTCCGGATGCAAATGTGCCAATGCAAAGGCAAACAACGGAGACAACGGCCGCAAAAGCATTTCGGCCCCAATGAGTCAGGTAGCGTTACGTCACGCCGCCCGCCAGGACATATACGTCAGCCACGGTATGAGTTCGAACATGTCGATCTTCAAGGAAGGATAGCGCTGCTCAAAATCAGCGGGATCACGCACGACAACCATCCACGTCAGCGCCTGGTTGCAGTCCATCGTGGAATACTTCTGCGAGAAAAACCACTTCTGGCGACGGCATCGGTTCGTGATGCGATGCTCGACGTTGCCCACACGCCGTTTGCTAGGCTTTTCTTCGGGCGGTTTCGAGATAACTCCGCCGAGCATCAGTGTGCGTTGGGCTTCTTTGAAAAACTCTCTCTCACATCCGGAATGTGATGGGTCACAAAAGGAAAGGCCGCACCGAGTTGTCCGCGAAAGGCAGCCTCCGAACGTCAATCACGCGGTCGGCAATGTTCTCCGAGTGATCAGCGAGGGTTCCAGGCTTTTCAGGTAACTGCGGGCGTTCCCGGCCGCAGTCCTTTCAGTGTGATGGCGCCTGCCGAAACGGGCTGCACGGCAAGAACAGATGCAAGGGCCAAAATGCCAAGCCGTAATTGTAGGTTCATGGCCTCTCTCCCCCGTCGCTCCGCTGGGAATGTGCAGGTCTGTTTGCAAGCGCGAACCAGCGCCTCAGAACCGGCAACACTTGAGCAGTGGACGAACCCGCGAGGGCCGGGACTAGGGGCCCCCTCCGCCCCTCAGGACCGGATGGTTATGCGGTGGAAAACGGCGGAAGCGTAGGCTCGTCCGACGGACGCTGTCAAGACTGATTCTTGCCCCCTACGGGTTGTGGCTGGGGAATCCCCTCTGCCCTAATCTGGTAGGAGAGGAGGACCGCCGATGACACGACGCTCGCCCTGCATCCTGGTCGCCACGCTCTGCTGTCTGCTCGTGCGGCACCCGGACGGAGGCACGGCAACGTGTGGAGACTCGTACGCCTTCGGTATTCACTCCATCAGCGCGGCAGAGCGTGACCGCCAGTGCATCGCGGACTACCAGCGGCAGGGGTTCGAGCGAGCACCGCGGTGAGGGAGGGTCACCCTGAGTGATGCCTCACTGGATCATGCCACCCACTTCGGGGCCCTTACGCATTTACCGGGCCTATGCTAATCTCCCGCCCCCATGCCGGACGTGCTACGCGCCCTAGCGGCCTTCGTCGCTGAGCACCAGCGGTGCGGCGACCTAGATGGCGGGCGAGACGACGGCTATGTCTGGCTTCAGTGCTCGTGCGGCGGCCTGATCATGCAGCTGCCAAGTCAATATGAAGGAGCAGGGATGCCACGACGTACCCCTCCCGGTAAGCTGCCGCGCAAGCCCCTCCCTGAAGAGATGGCGAAGCACGCCATCGCGCACGAGGAGGCGGTAGTCCGCGACAAGGATGCGCAGGACCTTTCGTGTGAACCTCGGCCGTCAGCAGGCTGAAGAGCTGGCAGCCCGGGCCATCCGAAGAGAAGAACATCGGGACGCTGGTGACGGAGATTCTCGAGGCGGACTACTCCAAACGCACATGAGCACGGCTTACCGCTATGCTCGCTTCTGGGCGGGGGCACTGACGGTGCTCGGGACACTGTTCGTTCTCGTCGGCGTTCTACTCGCCATAGTTCTGATCCTCATCCCGACCGTCGGCGGATGGGTCCCGCGCCGCGGACATGAAGTGTTGGCCGGGGTCGTTATGGCGGTTCTTTCCGTCCTAGCCGGCGCCCTGCTCGGTGGCCCGCTGATCGTCGCGGGGCAGTCCCTCCGGGTGCTGCTCGCACAGCGCCTACTCCTAGAGCGGCTCAACCAGCACGGGGCTCGATCCGGTGATCAATGACTATGCCGCACGTCCGATGCCTGAAGTGGATGGAGACGGACGGGGGTCAAGCAGAAGGAGGGTCCGATGAATCAGCCTGGCGTATCAGCACGCGAATGTCGCGACTCTGGTGTCAGCAAGGTTGAGCTGATCGAAGACGCCGCCAGAGACCTTGAGAACGCCAGCGGGGAGATCATCGCGCCAGGCCACTGGCCCTCTTGGAGCGACCCCGACATCCCCGATGGCCTTGCCCTCTGTGTCGGGTGCTGGCGCCTCATCGCGGCGCAGCAACTCGGCCGAGAGCGGTGCCCACGGACCAAGCGGCGGACGGCCCGATGAACGCCGCCGCCTCCACTCGCATCGTGGGCGCTGCACTGGGCTGGGTGCTCGCCTGCGCCACGTCGGCGTCTGCTGAGTGCGCGTGGGTGCTATGGCTGAATCACACTGCAGTTGTTACGGGTGAGGAAATCGACCAGTGGATCCCGCTCAACGCCTCAACGGACAAGATCGCCTACCAGCAGGTACTCGCTGCCACGCTGCAAGCCAATGCTCGGCCCGCGAACCCTGGCGACGTGGTCACGCTGAGAGCGTCCAATACGATTGACGTTGTGACGGCGGCAGGCCCGCATACGTTGGTCTACGTCTGCCTGCCGGACACCGTGGATCCGCGTGGGTCGCAGGGGAAGTGAGCAGGGGCTACGACAACCCGACGTCTTAGACTTGTACGACGCTCTCCACGTGCTTGCGGCCGTCACGCTCGGTATAGACCACCTTGAGCTGCGTCCCCAGCGGGTAGGTGCAGGTCGTGCCCTCCGGAAGGTAGAAGACGCCGCCGTCCCCCACGACAATCCGATCCGGGTGCGCCTCAGTCAGCTTCCCATACGTGACGCCGTGCTGGCCCACCGCTGGCCGCATCCATGTCGAGAGGTCCGGGCCTTACCAGAACCATTTAGACCGATCAACTGACCCCCCGGTTAGCCTCTTCGGTCCCGTAGACTCTTCCGGGCCAGAACAATAGTCTCTGAAGAGTCCTCCCCGCTCGGTTAGCAGATCATCCTAGCCGCATTTTTGGCGGTCCCGAGTGCAGGGCCCACCCCTTGCTATTACCTAATGCAGTTGCGGGGTGCGCTATGCCAAAGTGTCCGAAGTGCGGCCGACCGATGGCCAGCGTCCTGAAACGCGAAGGCGGGGTGACGCGGGTGTACTACGTGTGCCCAGCATGTCCGGACACGGCGGAGGAGCAGACGAAGCCTCACGGCTAGTACGGTCCCTCATGCCCCCCATGGAGGTAGACTCCCACCCGGGAGGTGCCGGGATGCATGCCCTGCTTGCCCTTATTTGTCTGCTCACCTTCGCCACGTCGGCCTCGGCCGAGGGCGCCTGGACGCTGTGGATGACGGGCGCCTCGTCGCCCTGGGATTCCGTTGGTACCTTCTCCACGCGGGAGCTGTGCGTGGAGGCACTGCACCAGCAAATTCAGGCAGTCGAGAAGCTGGGGCTCAAGATCTCCGAAGACGCGGCCGCTGGGTCGTTCCTCGCAACCGGTGCTGACCAGGACATTCGCGGGCAGTGCCTGCCCGACACTGACGACCCGCGTGGGCCGAAAGGCAAATAGCCTGTGAGGCTCAGGGCATCGCTTGCGGCAGTCCTTTCTATCCTGGCCAGCATTGTCGGCGGCGCCGACGGTGAAGATCGCCCGGACACGCTGGCGTGCGTCGCTAACGCGAAAGCATCGCGTGACTTCACCTTCCGCGATCAGTTGTGGAGCCCAGAGCGGACATTTGACATGAGTGGCCCGGCCAGCCAAAGCGGCTTCGGGCCGTTTGCCCTCAGGGATAAGGTGTTCATTGGCCTCAACACGCTGATGCCCACCGTCCGGTCCATCACACGATATGAGAAGGAGCCAGACGAGGTAGCCGAATTCGCCGGTAAGGTCGTTAGCCGCACAAGCACTGCGGTCTTTCTCATATGGACGAACGATCCGCCTTCCAACAAGCTATGGTCGGCCGCGATTGATTTCACTCAACGCCGAGCTACGGTGGCCCAGGTATACCAGGGCGATACATCCACTGGCGCGGAGGTGGAGACGTTGGATTGCCGGTGACGCTAGGGCTGGCTAGACCAACAGCAACTGTGTCGGTCCTTGCTCGTCGCTCGGAGGCTCCTCGACCGTCCACGTGTGGTCGGCGTGCTGGAGCGCCTGGTGTGGCATCACAGCATGATCTTCCCTGCCCGGCGCCTAGCCGATGATGGGCTGAAGGCGTGGCAGGAGGCGATGGCGAGGGGCTACGAGGGAATCGTGGCGAAGGACCCTAAATCGCGCTACGTCGGTGGACGCTCGCTAAAGCGGCTGAAGGTGAAGCAAGCCGACTATCGGGTATCGGAACGCGGCTGGTCGCCGCGGGAGGCACGCTGACATGGCGACATGGATTGTCGAACTTCGGTTACTCGACCCGAATGGCGACGCAGTGAAGACGTGGAAGAAGGACCTCGACCAGATCGACGCGAACAAGCTTTATACGGATGAGATTGAGGCGCTGCGGCTTCGCTACCCTGACACGAAGCCGTAGACATGAGCTGACAGCCCGGACTTCCGGCGGCGGTTGGTTAAGGCTGGCGGGGCCGGCCCTTCCTTCCCTGTCAAGTTTACCCCTCATCTAGACCGGGTAGACCGGGCGCCCAGAAGGGCGCGCTAAGTAAGTATGGCGTTCGCGACTGGTATAGAACTTGCGGCCACGCTTATCGTGGGAGTTAGTCTCTGTACTACAAAGGAGGGCCACCATGAGACGTGGGAGACTGATTGGACCAGGAATTCTAACAATCGGCATTCTTGCAGGAACCGCCTTGGCCGCTTCGCCCACCAAGGGGGATATGGATTTCTGCAACATGAAGGCGGCCCAAGTGAGCAAAGCCCCAACGCAGCCAGGAGCCGGGGCGACGACGCGGCAGCCAGCTCCGGGAACGCGCAGCGCTCAGCCCGGCAGCAATCCTACCGGTGGGAGGGTAACGGACAGTAGCCCGCCGGGAACCCCGCCGTCGCAACTCGGGATGGATTCCATTGGCGAGACCGATCAAAACTACCGACAGGCTTACCTCGCGTGCATCGCTGACCGGACGAAATAGCGCCCGGTGTGCGTTACGATTCACCTACCGGGTGGTTGCCGAGACGCCTGGATCTGCCCGAAGGGG
>Ga0210384_10006145_pt1 | contig 12859 bp, 9 predicted proteins | sample IncBWH2MmetaG_FD_160574 | JGI IMG/M metagenome (GOLD analysis project Ga0210384, IMG submission 160574) | Forest soil microbial communities from Barre Woods Harvard Forest LTER site, Petersham, Massachusetts, United States - Inc-BW-H-2-M | ecosystem: Environmental > Terrestrial > Soil >... | reverse complement strand
TCGGGAGAGAGTCTGGAGCTGCATGGCGAATAAAATCTCTGTCTTGTTGGTGGATGACCACAGCCTGGTGAGGCGCGGATTCCGGCGCATTCTCGAGGACGAGCCCGACATCGAGGTCACGGGTGAAGCCGGCGATGGCGGGGAAGCCGTTCGCCTGGCAAAAGAGCTTCAGCCCACCGTGGTCGTGATGGACTGCGCCATGCCCAACATGAATGGCTTGCAAGCCACCCGCAAGATTCTCGAGCAACAGCCGCAAACCCTGGTGTTGATGTTAAGCATGCATCCCGAGGAAACCCTGGTGCGCCAGGCGCTGGATGCGGGCGCTCGGGGCTACGTCCTGAAAAATGCCGTGGACCTGGAATTGGGAGCAGCCATCCGCCGAGTCGTAGCGGGAGAAACCGTCCTGGATTCGCAGCTCAATCGCCCCGCCGCGCTCAAGGGAGACCGCGCCGAGCATCTTACCCCGCGCGAACTCGAAATCCTGCAAATGATCGTCGAAGGAAAATCCAACAAAGAGATTGCCTCGGTCCTCGAACTGAGCGCGAATACTGTTGCAGTGCACCGCGCCAACATCATGGATGCACTGGGAATCCACAAGACCGCCGAACTGGTCGTCTACGCGATCCGCAATGGCCTGGTAAATCTTCCGTGAACCGGCGCCATTTCCTGTGGGGCATGGCCGGCCTGGCGTCGACTTCAAGTCTGCTGGATGCGTTCGCCGCGCCTGCGCGCACATCTGCTCCTGGCTTCCGGTTGGTTGATGTGACCGCTGGGGCTGGCGTGCAATTCCGTCACAACAGCGGCGCCTATGGCGGCAAGCTGCTGCCTGAAACACTCGGTGCGGGGTGCGCCTTTCTGGACTACGACGGCGATGGCTGGCCGGACATTCTCCTGATCAATGGTACAAACTGGCCCGGCCCCAAACGCGAACGCACCATGTTGAAGCTCTACCGCAACAATCGTAACGGGACATTCTCCGACGTGACGCGCGCCGCCGGCCTCGAGATCGAAATGTACGGCATGGGGGTCGCGGTCGGAGACTATGACAACGATGGCTATCCCGACATTCTGGTCACTTGCGTCGGGCAGAATGTCTTGTTCAAGAACACGGGGAAAGGCACATTCCGCGACGTGACCAAGACCTGCGGACTGGGCGGCCGGCAGGCGTTCAGCACGTCGGCGGTCTGGTTCGATTTCGATCGCGACGGGTTGCTGGATTTATTCGTCTGCAACTACGTGAAGTGGTCTCCCGAGCACGACGTGTTCTGCAGTCCCGACGGAAAAAACAAATCCTACTGCACTCCCGAGGCGTACCGCGGGGAAACCTGCTGGCTCTTTCGCAATTTAGGCAACGGGAAATTCGAAGACGTCACGCCGACCAGCGGCATTTTCGACAGCAGCTCGAAGTCACTCGGCGTGGCCCTCCTCGACTACGATCAGGATGGCTGGCCGGACTTGCTGGTCGCCAACGACACGCAACCCAACAAGCTCTATCGCAACCAGCGTAACGGAACGTTCAAGGATGTCGCCGTGGACGCCGGTATCGCGTTCAGCGCCGAGGGCAAAGCCCGCGCCGGCATGGGCGTTGACGTGGCCGACTTCAATAACTCTGGAACTCCGGGCGTCGCCATCACTAACTTCGACAATGAGATGATCGGTCTCTACCGTGCCTCCGGAGGTGGAAATTATGTCGACGTGGCCGCACCGAGCGGCGTTGGGCTCGCCTCCAAGGACAAGCTGGGTTTCGGTTGCCTGTTTCTCGATGCCGACCTCGATGGCGCGCTCGACCTGGCTGTAGTCAACGGACACATCGACGACACGGTGCGCAACGTTCGCGGGGTCGGTTACGCGCAGCCCCCGCAACTATTTCTCAATGATGGCCGGGGAAGATTTCATGACGTGGCCGCCGAAGTCGGTGACGGTTTCGCGCAACCCAAGGTCGGCCGCGGACTGGCTTGCGGCGATTTTGATCGCGACGGCGACCTCGATTTGTTGATCACTACCAATAACGGCCCCGCCTACCTCTACCGCAACGATCAGCTAGGCGGAAACAAGAGCGTTCGTATTCGTCTGGTCGGTACGAAATCGAACCGTGACGCTATCGGCGCCAGGGTCCGTATTTTTCACGGTGATACCAGCCAGTTGCGCATGGTGAAAGGCGGATCGAGCTATCTGTCGCAGTCCGAACTTCCCCTGACTTTTGGATTGGGGAAACGGGACAAGGTTGATCGCCTTGTGATCGATTGGCCCAATGGTGGCACGGAGGAATACAAGAATCTTGCCACCGGCCGCGCCTATGAATGCGTGGAAGCTAAAGGAATCACGCCGCTCGGAAGCTACTAGACTCCCGTTACTCAGCCTACTACCACTCTGTTTGCGACTCTATTCAACCGGGCAGGGCCGGAAGTCGAACGTAATCGCAACCGTTGCTGCTCGCTCGTCGAGTTGCTGGTGCATACGTGACTCACGCGACGCATCGTACGGCACTGAAGGGATAATTTTTTCGAGGAAGAGATCGACCAATCTCTGGTCGTAGACCTTGCCCGGGTTTAGCTGTATGTGCTTCAACAAATCCTCAGAAGGACGCTTGTCCAAACCCAGGAAGTCGACACTATTTATGTAAAACTTCATGCCTTCATCGATATCTATCTCGAGCACAACCTTCTGCTGGTCCTCGTTGAACTGTGCAGCGGGAATAGAGGTAAAGTTGATGTGGCCCAGTTGGAGATACATACGGCGCAAGTTTTCGAGGCCCTTGGCAACCGCGGCTCGGGCGAAGACGTCACCGTCCTGCAATGGGAATTGGCTGCGCAAGGCTTGCAGGTTGGTGATTTCCTTGTTGCCCTTGAACGTGATCCTCTCCAGACGATATTGCAGGCCCTCATCCACGCGAACTGAAACTGCGATCCGCTCACTGACTGGACTGCTGCTCAACACCTTTACGTCGGCCCGCGCCTGCACATTAAAGTACCCGAGATTCTGCCAGGCTGAGCGAACCTTTTCTTCGATTCCGCTTGCAACGTCGTCAACATCACCCGAGAGGACCTGCTGCTTGAGCGAATCAGACAACTGGTTCTGCTCCTCGATTGGCACTTGAAGGTTGCCATCGAAGACTAGCTCCGCGATGGTGACTTGAGGGGCGAAAGCCTGGTTGTGTACGGGCAAGGGCGCCAGCGAACAGGCTTCGCTGTCTTGAGCCTGAGACATCATGCCAGAAACCTGTGCGAGGGTGGACGGATCCCAACTCACACTGTAAGCGATACCCAAGACAATGAGCTGTACAAACTGACAGCGCATCACGGCATTATAGGCTCGTTTCGCACGTTCGAGACATTGAGCAATGTGTTGTCGGCCTCAAGCGGTGTTTACAACGACCAGGCCCAAGTGCCGCGGGCATAGACGGCTTCTAGTGTTTTCACAGTATTGCGTCCTACTATCAGCGCGGCTACCTTGGGACAGCGATTGAGAACTCAGAACTCGGCCTTCCCCGGCCGCGGTTTTGAGGGATACACCCCACGAGAGAGGCAGGTACGGCTACCTGCCTCTTAATTCTTTCTGACCTCACATTTTTCAATTTTCCAATCTTCAATTTAGATACCGGTCGCCCCGGCCGTGGCTCTGGCGAGGCGTTACCACTGACCACGTGGGACAGCCGCCCTCGGCTGTCCAGTCGAGCGCAGCTCGACAGCTTTCGCCAACGCAAAAAACTCGCGGAGTGTCGCTCCGCCGGACAGCCGAAGGCGGCTGTCCCCACGTGGTCTGTGGTAATTCCTTGCCTGGGCGCGGCGCTCGGGCCTAAATTTCTCTCTTATTCCTTATTTCCTCGGCTTCATCACGTCGGCCATGTGGGCCTTCAGGCCTTCGATTGTTACCTGCCCCTCCAGTGGGTGGGTAACATTAAACGACTCAGCCGGGTCGAGCACCCAATCGTAGAGCTGATCACCCATGGTTTCATGCGTGATGAGTTGCCACCGCGTTGTCACCAGCGATTTCATAGAGCCGGTGCTGGAGGTAGGAACCAGCGTTCTGGCAGCCCGGTCTTCTTTATCCGAAATGGCGTTGTGCGCCAGCTCAGATAGTGGCTCGGGCCAGTTGGGCACGCCACCGGTTTGCCAAAGCGTACTTAAGGACGACGGCGGAAATGGGCTTTGCGGGCCGGCACCGAGGAGATCCATGATCGTCGCAGGAATCGCAGCATTGGTCACTGGCGTTGTCACCGTTACGCCCGCCGGCACGTGGCCGGTATACCAAATCACCAGCGGCACATGGATCTGCTCCCAATAGAGCGCTTTGCCATGAGTCCTGAGATGGTGCTGCCCGAGCGCTTCACCATGGTCAGAGGTGATGACCACGAGCGTGTTGTTTGCTAAACCGCGTCGGCGAAGTTCTTCCATCAGCCGCCCAATGTAATCGTCAACGTACTTCACACCGTTGTCGTATGCGTCCAGCTCGCTTTGCTGCGGCCATGAAGTCTTGGGATAGTCTCGCGGCCCGCCGTAGGGATCATGCACATCGAAATAATTGAGAAAGGCGAAAAAAGGCCGCTGGCGATCGCGGTCAACCCATTCGGTTACTTCCTGGTTGACGACGTCGGCATGCTTACGGACTCCGAAGGCGCCGCCATAACTTCCGGAGCCTTCGGCATCCTGATCCAGCAGGGAATTAAAGCCCAGCTTTCGCAGCGTGCGCTTGACCAGGCTTTGCTCGCTGCGCTTGAGATAGATACGTGCAAACTCCCTGCCGTAGAGCGTGCGCACGAACGCGTCGCTGGGCGAATGAAAATAGTCTTCGAAGTGGACAAAGCCCCGTCCAAAACCGAGGTCTCGAGAGAAGTAGGTCCGGTTGGCTGAGAATGCCCCCGTGCGATAGCCTCGGCGCTCCAATGCCTCTCCCAATGTGGGGAAGCCACCCATGCCTTTATTACCCCATCCCAGCCACGGCTCGGGCTGCACGCTCCCCACCTCGTGTTCAAACTGGTAGAGGCCGGTCACGAGCGAAACATGCGAAGGCAGGCTCCACGAACAAGGCGAGATCGCATTGTCGAAGCGCACGCCCTGCTGTGCCAGTCGATCAAGATTCGGAGTAGTGGGACGCGCGTAGCCGTACGAAGAAACGTGATCGGCGCGCAACGTATCCACGACGATCACCAGCACGTTGGGCGCGCCCGTCACAGCCGGCGAAAGATTCGCTACCGCACTCCGTTCGTGCAGCCACTTACCGCCTTGAATTCCGGCGAACGCGAGTACCCAGGCGGCGACCATCCACGGTGTGGTCCTCTTCCAGAATCGCAGGAAGGCACCTTCATGTTTACCGCACCAACGAGTGAACGCAACCGCGACACCCAGCGCCAGGAGTAGACACGCGCGTAATAAAAGGCGGCTGGTCAACGTGAGCCAGTCATACACGCTGAAAAATGTCAGCAGGAAGACAAGCACTCGCATTGCGGGAATACGAGGCGTGAGCCGGGATACCGCAATGCAGATCAGCGTTAGCGAAAGGAAGAGAATCGCATCCACGATGGGTGAGATCCAGACGATCTCCCAGGACACGTGCATCATGGGACCCCATCGCGCCCAGTTGATTCTCTGGAAAAGCAGCAGCCCTAGGCCTTCAATGAAACCCACGACAATTCCGGAACCCAGGCCCAGAATCAAAAGCGAGCCTGCGTTCCAAGGCGCGGCGGCCGAGTTGTCCAGACGAGTTGTGATCACGATGGAATCGAATCATTCAGTCTAGCAGTTCGTCGCAGCCGAAAGGTCCGCCACGAACCACGTGGGGACAGCCGCCCCCGGCTGTCCAGTCGAGCGAAGCTCGACCGATTTTTGCCGTAAGCCCAAACCCTAGCGGAGAGTTGCTCCGTCGGACAGCCGGGGCGGCGGTCCCCCCTTGGTTTGTGATGAGTGGAACTTTCTCCTACGCTGAAGTAAAGTGAACTCCCGCGAACGCGGCGGGCCCAGAATGACCCGGCCGGACAATCTTCAATCAACATCCTCTGTGCTGGCGCCGGAAATTCTACCGGCTGCGAGGACGAGATGGCTTCTTCCGGCGCTGCTGGCCGTCCTATATGTGGCACAGTGCGCCTGGTTCATCCGCACGCAATCGCTCACCTACGACGAACCCGTACACATCGCTGAAGGGCTCAATGCCTGGCGTTACGGACGCTTCGAACAGTACAACGATCACCCTCCGCTGGCCCGCCTGTGGTGCACCATCCCCCTGATCGGTTCCCAATGGCAGGTGGACGTCGAGCCGCTGTTCGATTCATTTCGCGTTACTCGCATTGCACCCGATCCGGTGGCGCTGGCATGGCGGGCGCGCGCCATGAATGTGTTGTTCGGATTGCTTCTGGCCTGGTTAGTCTGGCGAGCCGCAGATCGTTTATTTTCCCGAACCGCCGCAAATTTCGCGCTGGCCCTGTTCACGTTTTCGCCTTCCCTGATCGCGCACTTTTCGATCGCGGCAACCGATGGCGCCGCCACGCTGTTCATCTTCGCCACCGCATGGGCGCTGGTGCGTTGGCGACAGCAGCCGACCTGGGAGAAGACGATCAAATTCGGGCTCCTGTTAGGTCTGATGCTCCTGGCCAAGTTCTCCACTGCGCCCATGTTCGTGCTCGCCCTGCTATGGATGCTTCTTCTCGGCGCAGACAAGGTTATCCGGGCGCCCACGAGATGGAGTTGGGGCAAAACGGCAGCGGCTGTGCTGCTCGCGTTGTTCATTGTTTGGGCGGGATACTTCTTTCATGTGGCACATCTCACCGTCCACGATGGCACTTTGACCGCCACCATTCCCAACTGGAATGCGTCGATCGTTAAGCCGGTGCGCGGTGAGAGAAACTACAGTCTGCTGATTCCAGCCGGAGAATACGTCGAAGGTTTCCGTGAATTGGTCCGGCACAATCGGCAGGGCCAGCCCGCGTTCTTTCTTGGGAAGATTTCATATCACGGCGGATGGAAGTCGTACTACCCGGTTGTGATTCTTCTGAAGTGGCCGACTATTGCGTTGGCTCTGTCCCTGGCGGGCTTGGCGATTGCCCTGAGAAGTAAGGTGCGCGTCCCGCCCGACTTGTGGATCATGGCATCATTTCCCGCGCTCTACTTAGCGATTGCGATTTTCGCCCGCTTCAATCTGGGAGATCGGCACGTGTTGCCCATGTATCCCTTCGCCATTCTGTTTGCGGCAGTGGTGTGGGAGTGGGCTAGACGCAAACGCGCTGTCGCGGCGCTCTTGATCTTGCTGGCGGCGCTGAACGCGGCCGATGCCCTGCGCTACGCCCCAGGCTATCTTTCGTATTTCACGCCTTTCGTGCGCCCGGCGGAAAGCTTCCGGCTGCTGACCGACAGCAATCTCGATTGGGGACAGGGGTTGCTGGCGTTGAGAGACTATCAACGCAATCATCCCGGTGAGCGAATCTCGCTATCGTACTTTGGGAGCGTCGATCCGCAACTGTATGGAATTCAGGCTGATTTCTTTGGCGGGCACAAGCGCGTCCCCGGCACCGTGATCGTGAGCGCAACCAATCTCTCAGGACAGTACCTGGCCGAACCGGAGAGATATCGCTGGCTGCTGGAACAGAGGCCGGTAAAAATCCTCGATCACTCGCTCTACCTATTCGAGGTTCACGACAATGACGGAAACAAGTAACTTCTTGAGGTCCCGCGGTTGGCAGAAAGCCAGGGGTTGAAAACTGGAAACAGGAAACCGGAAACTCGAAACTGCGAATCTATTGTCCCGCGCGTAAGGGCGAAATCAACAGACGCCCGGCAGCTTTCTTGGGATCAGCTTTCTCATCCCGATAAGACAGGTCGAGCGAGCCCTCAGCGGTTGGGGATGCCTGCGCGAGCGCAGTCGCCAGGGAGCGGAAAGAACGGCCAATGTCGGTATTCTCCTGCATTGCCACCGGAACTCCCTTGTCGATCGCGGGCGCAATCGACTGGTAGTTGTTGGGAATCTTCCAGAGCAGCTTGCAGCTGGTGGCTTTCTCTATGTCCTCGTCGGTAAAGCCGGGAATCTTTTTGTAGCGATTGAGAACGATGCGGACTCGGTCCCGGGTGGCGCCTTCTTCCAAATACGCGCGTATCCGACTGGCGCTCCACAGCGAAACCACGTCCGCCTGAGCGACCAGCAGGATCGCATTCGAATGGTCGCACAGCAGACGGGCAGTCTGGTCGACCCGGCCTGAGCAGTCGACGACGACATAGCGGAAGTGGGCAACCAGGAGATCAAAAAGCCGCGCCAGCTCCGCTGCGGTCGGCGCCAGTCCTTGCGGCTGCTGCGGCCCGGCCAGCAACTGAAGTCCGCCTTTGCACTGGGTCATCAAGCCTTCAAGAAGCGAGGCATCCAGGCGGTGCAGATTCTGCAGGGCATCCACCACTCCGAAGGTAGGCCGGACATTGAGATGAAGCGCACAGTGCCCGAGGGGAGCAAAATCCACGAGCAAGACCCCGCCCTGCGTTTCCTGCAGGGCAATCGCGGTGTTAACGGCAATGCTGGTGCCGCCCGCTCCGCCCTTGGAATTCATCACCGTAAAGATTCGCGCCCGGCCTGAAGAAGTGCGTCCCTTACTGCGGGTGGCTGTGTACCGTGTCAAGGCCTCGATCAGGGCTTCAGAGGTCGCGCTGCGTTCCAAAAATTCGCCCGCACCGGCTCGCATCGCCGCCACGATGGTGGGTGGATGGCTCATTTCACCGACTGCGAAAATTGCAATGTCCGTAGTGTTCGTCTGGATCAGTTCGATGGTGCTGATGGCGCGCTGCGCATTCTGCGCATCAATGTCGAGGATTACGACTTCCGTCCGAACGTCCTGCATCTGGCGCAGTACAGGATCCGTGGGGCTGGTGGGGAATCCCAGGTGACTGAAGACGTTGCGACCCATTCCGGTTCCTTCCAGACGATGCTGGAGTACCGACAGCCGTTCTCGGTCTTCTGTCAGAAGAGTTACCGCTACACCCTGCATGGCTTCACTCTGGATCTTGCATCAGTATGTTATTGAGATATAAGGGTTACGCCAAATGACTTACGTAACTCGATCGTATTTCCCGGGCAGACCCGAATTCCCTAACCGCCGCACACGCTGCGAGCCAATCTTCATTGATTGCTGGGGGACAGGTGCAAGGAGGAATCCGAAGCCACTCTTCCATCTGTAGTTAGCATTTTATGCAAAAAATAGAGGATTGGGAAGGAGTAAAAACCGTGGAAAAACCGCCCCCCGCAGCCCGTCCGACGCCGGAGGCCTATTCTGTTGACCGTTTCTTTAGCCCTCGACCGCTAGGGTAGGCGCACCTGGGACAGGGGAGCTTTTTCGAGTTTGACTCGCGTCGTGCGCGCCAGATACCCGGGGAAAGCTGGCCGAAACCCGAGTCGCGCTCTCGGCTTGAGAGAGGTATTCATATCCCTCCAGATGGACCGCCACGCCAAACTTGCTTTGTGCCGGCAGAACGCGTGTGACCCGGCCACGACAGCGCACCCGCATATTCTCAGTCAGGGTGATTTCGGCGGGCATCACGAAGGTCAGCTCGACGGCGTCACCTTCCGCGACCTTGAAATCGGTGTAGAAGAACGCTCCACGTCCGCTCAAGTCCTGGGTAAAGCCGCAACCCTCGCGCTCGGTCCCAGCCAGGCGAACGCCGACCGGAAGCTGGAAGTCGAAGCGCTGCGACGCGCGACGCTCAAGGTGAACCTGATCGGTGCTCATGGTTTCTCCGATAGCCGGGGTTCCAACATGAGGAATGGTTTGCAGAGCTGACATTCCCGGAATTGTCTGCGCGGTCGCAGGTAATTCCGGAGTCGATGAATGCCGAGCCCTATACTAGCCAAACCAGTTGGAAGCTTCCGGACAAGCCGACGTCGAACATGGACTACTCTACTCTAAGGCGGAGCGGTGCGGAAGCTGGAAGTTTTTATAGCCAGCTGAATTTCCAGTTTTGGGTCACGCCGCCGGAAACGGTCTCCAGTGGTTGCGGGCAGCAGTCAAAACAGAGAGACTGAAAGCGACCGATTCGGGTACGTCCGACGGAATCTATCGGGTAATTATCAGTGAACTCCGGACAATCGGCGCAGAAAGCGGTGTGGCTCCCCGCCACCCTCCGGTCCTTGCGCCACCGTAACTTCCAGCTTTTCTTCAGCGGACAGCTCATCTCCCTGATCGGAACCTGGATGCAAAGTATTGCAGAGTCGTGGTTGGTCTATCGCCTGACCGGCTCTGCTCTTCTGCTAGGTGCCACGGCGTTCGCCAGTCAGATTCCGGTATTTGTAGTCGCCCCGTTGGGCGGCATTGTCGCCGATCGTTTCAACCGCCAACGCGTCGTTATCGGCACTCAGATTTCGTCCATGATCCTGGCGCTGGTCTTTGCCACCCTTACCCTGACCGGACTCATACAGGTCTGGCACATCTTCGTGCTGGCGGCCTTGCTGGGAGTGGTGAATGCCTTCGACATTCCCGCGCGGCAATCCTTTCTAGTGGACATGGTGGGCAAGGAAGACCTGATGAACGCTATCGCGTTGAACTCGACCATGTTCAATGGCGCGCGAATTATCGGCCCCTCTATCGCCGGGATCCTGGTCGCCAGGATCGGCGAAGGCTGGTGCTTTCTTGCCAACGGCCTTAGCTACATTGCGGTTATCAGCGGCCTATTGATGATGCGAGTGACCAAGCCGACGCGCCTGGCGTCACACGGCCCGGCGCTGGCGCATCTGATTGAAGGCTATCGTTTTGCCCGCCACACCGCCCCCATTCGCTCCCTGCTGCTTCTCTTGGGCTTAGTGAGTTTGGTAGCTATGCCCTACACCGTACTGATGCCCGTCTTCGCAGACCAGATTCTGCACGGAGGAGCTCGTGGCCTGGGCATTCTGATGGGAGCCACCGGCGTGGGTGCCATGTTTGGAGCGCTCACTCTCGCCACACGCTCCGGAGTCCTGGGACTGGGCCGCTGGGTGGCATTCTCATGCGGTGGCTTCGGGCTCTTCTTGGCGGCGTTTTCATTCTCGCATCATTTCTGGTTGTCCGCCGCTTTGTTGCTTCCGGTGGGGTTCTGCATGATGCTGGGAATGTCGTCTTCGAACACCCTGATTCAGGCGATGACTCCTGACCATCTGCGCGGGCGCGTGATGGCGATGTACACCATGATGTTCATGGGAATGGCGCCGTTCGGCTCTCTCTTCGCGGGCGCCTCGGCGGAACACCTTGGAGCCACCTTCACAGTGTCAATCGGCGCGGTGGCCTGCATGGGCGCCGCGTTCTTGTTCTTCTTCCACCTGCCGAAAATACGGGTTGAAGCCCGCCAACTGATTTTGGCCCAGGACGTCGCCGGTGGTGAGCCATCCATCGAGATGACGGCAAGAGTAGTCGAAGACTAAAGTGTGTGGTTTTTGTAGCGCTACGAGAATCTCTACTGCCCGCGTATCGCATGCACCACCTGACGCAGGGAACTGTGCGCGAACGGTGCGGGCGTCAACGTGACCACCATCATCAGCAAAGCGAAAGCTGCCAGCCATCGCCGCCCCGATGTTACCCCAGGCCATTCCTCCACCATGGGATGCCGCATCCCGCTGATCCGCAGCAGGATCGCCCACAGCAACCAGCCCGCCCAGAAATAAAACGCCATCGGAATCAGCGCCAGGATGGTCAGTCGCGACACGATTCGATGGGCCCTCGGATTAAGCGCGAATACGATGTGTCCACCATCCAGTTGTCCACCGGGCAGAAGGTTGAGCGCCGTGGCGAACATCCCCACCCACGCCGCAATGGCGGTGGGATGGAAATAAATATCCTGCAGGGGTGCCGATCCTCCGTGTGGGTTGGCCAGCGGCAGCAAGGCCGCGACCATGCGGAAGATCAATGGATGTCCCATCTCGATATCCGAATTTTCCATCACGCCCGGCATCACGCGGGAGTGAGGCATCGCGATCACCAGCACGGTCAGCGCCACCGCAAATCCGGCGATGGGGCCCGCGATCCCAATATCAAAGAGCGCGCAGCGCGAACGGATGGGAGAGCGAATCCGGATAACCGCTCCCAGTGTGCCAATCAGCGTAGGCGCCGGAATAAAAAAAGGAAGCGTGGCATACACGCCGTAGTAGCGGCAATACAGATAATGCCCCATCTCGTGCGCCAGAAGAATCAGAAGCAGTGTCGCCGAGAAGGGAAATCCGAGCAGCAGGCGCGACGGTTCCTGAAGGGCCCAGCCCACGGGAAAGAGCGGCAGCGTTTCGTCCCCGTGGACAAACGGCGGCGCGTTCTGCAGGAAATCGAATTCCATTTTTGCGCCGACTACCAGCGTGGTGAAAATCGTGGCCACAAACAGCAGCATATGCAGCCAATACCTGGGATTGGGCGGCCGGACAACATACACTTCGGCCGGCAGGTACTCAGGCGGTGGGGCGGGAAGTGAAGGAGTAAGGTCGGACATGAAAACTCAGACGCTACGATGATACGTGGAGACGGAGGTTGTTGCCGCGCGGATCGCACCGACGGCTCGGGCCAGAACTGTCTGGGGCAGCAGTCCTATTCGATCGACTGCAACTCCTTACCGGGCTTGAACCGGACCGCCTTGCCGGGCGGAATCGAAACTTCGGCGCCAGTGCGCGGATTGCGCCCGATTCCGGTCTTACGTGGGCGCACGTTGAACACGCCAAAGCCCCGCAATTCAATACGATCGCCCTTGGTGAGCGAGCGCCGCATGCTCTCGAAAACGGTTTCGACGGCCAACTCGGCCTTGGTCTTGGTAATTCCGGTCTTGTTCACCACTTCGTTAATAATGTCGAGCTTGATCACTGGCGGCTCCCGTCGTCGGACTGAGAATAACCTACCAAGTGATTGATGCTAAGGGACATAAGAGAGATTGTCAACGGCAGCGTGTCT
>Ga0210384_10006144_pt1 | contig 12862 bp, 7 predicted proteins | sample IncBWH2MmetaG_FD_160574 | JGI IMG/M metagenome (GOLD analysis project Ga0210384, IMG submission 160574) | Forest soil microbial communities from Barre Woods Harvard Forest LTER site, Petersham, Massachusetts, United States - Inc-BW-H-2-M | ecosystem: Environmental > Terrestrial > Soil >... | reverse complement strand
GCCGTGGGCCGTGCCTTTGAGGAATTCTTCATAGCTGGTCTGGAGCCAGCGGCGGGTATGCTCGGCGCGAAGAAGGGAAAAGGACGAAGTAGTGAAGCAAAGAAGTAGAGAAAGAAGGACCATTCGGGCTGGCGCGCGGAAGTGGCGAGTAGAGGAAGAATTGGCGTGCGTGGACTTTGACATTTCGATGGTCACCGGATTTGGAGATTCAGAGAGATAACGCCGGAAACTGGGCCGCCTAGTGCGATCGAAGATTCGCTGACGAGAGATTCGCGAAGAATTTGCACGGTGCCGGGCGTTGGGCGGCCGTCGATAACATTAATTTGCGAGAGAGGGATGTTGGGAAGTTCTTTGTCGTCCCAGAGGATGGTGGGCGTGGGGGCGAACAGTCCGACGTAGAGGCGGTCGTTGCGGCGTTCACGGTTCAGAAGGACGATGAGTTGATCGAGGCCGGCGTTGCTGCCGCCCGCGCCGCCAAAAGAGAAGCCGCGAGAGGCGCGGTTGAGCATTTCGCCGTCCGTGACAAGAACGCGGAGCGTGGTGCCGCGGGTGGCTTGCTCGGGCACGCGGACTGTTGTTTCTTCAACGCGCGCAGGGCCGCGATAGGGGCGCAGCAAAACGCGGACGCGGAGAGTTTCGCCAGGGGCGGCCTCGCCTTTTTCCAGCCAGGCACTATCGATGCTGAAGGATTGGCGGCCGGGCACGCTTTCAACGCGAAGGGCGATGCGGTCGAAAACGGGAACTTCGCGGGTGTTGGTGAACAGGCGCGTAAACACGCTTTGAATGTTTAGAGCGATGGGCAGGCCGTCGGGAGAAAAGGAGTCTCCAGGCGCGAACGTGTTTTCAATCTGGACGGGAACGTGGCCATGTACGACAACTTCTCCGAAGAGATGGAGCGTGGTGCCTTCGCCGTAGAGAGAGTTTTGCGTGAGGCCGTTGAATACGGTGAGGCCCATGAGAAGCGGAGTGAGCTTGGGGTGATTGACCATCTCGAAGTGGAGTTTCTTTTCGGTGCCGCCAACGGCGAGAGTCAGGTCGATCGGGATCATAGGAGGCGGAACGCCTAGTTTGCCGGTTACCGCGGTGAGATGGTCGCCGGTGATTGTGCCGATCGAACCGCCTACGTTGATGATCTTGGTGGACGCTAGGTCCGAAGAGAGTGTTGTGACCACTGCGGTGCGGGCCATGGGAAATTGCACGTCGCCGAGGTTTAGAAAGGGGTGGCCGCAGAGGTAAACCTGGTTGGAGCGGATCGCGGTGACGGTGCAGGCCGAGCTGATGGTCATGTCGCCTTGCACTAGGACCATGCCGGCCATGTCGCCGGGTAAGAGATGCGCGTCATCGGGCTTGGGGACGGCGGTGCCGCCTTGTGCCGCGACAAAGCCGTAGCCTCGGAGCTGGTCGGCGAACTGACGGAGGGCTTCGGGTTGGTAGCCGGAGAAGACCAGCGGTGTTTCAATGGGTTCGAGGGCCGAGCCGGTGGGCAAGCCGGTGCGAGAAGCCGCATCTTGCGGGAGCGAGAGTAGCTGCGCGCCTTCCACAGAGGCGTGGGATTGGGGCGGGGGCGGGATGTTTTCAGAGGAGCTTTGCGGCTGGGGATGGATGATGTCTTCGATCGGAGTGACACCGCCGATGGGTTCCTTGGTGAAGACGCCAAGTTTGAGGGAAAGGGCGCCGGCGAGTTTGCCTTCGAAATAGACCGGGCTGCCGCTCATGCCGGCGACTACCCCAGTGTGCTCGACTTTTGGACCTTTGAGCTGGACGAGAATGATGGTTTGGCGGGGGCCCAAAAAATTGGGCATGATGCCAATGACCTCGAGGTCAAACTTTTCGACCTGGTCTCCGGCGAAGATAGTGTAGGCGTAGCCTTGCATGCCTGGGCGAACTTCGCGGAGGGGAAGGATTTCGCTGGCTGTCGGCGCCTGCGCTTGCGCCGTCGAGAACGACGGGGCGATGGCAGGCGCGGAAACAAAAGCCAAAGCTGACACCATGAGAAAGCGGGAGATATTGCGAGTCGTGGACAGAGTAAGACGAGCCGGGAGCATGAACTGCCAATGATACGCGCGCGAGGCACGGGGAAGCAATTGGACCGAAGGGAGTCGGAAGGCAGGACGGAGAGGCTCGGACGTTCACCAGGATAAATGAGCCATATACATATAAAAGACGCGCCCTATGCCGGCTGTCGTCGAAGTGACGTAACGGACCTTTGCCTAACCTTTTGCCAAGTAGTCGGCGATCACGTTGGCGCAGGCTTCTACAAACTGTCGTTCCGATCTGGTGAAGGTCTCAGCAAAATAGCTATTGATATCGAGCTCGGCGGCTAACTTCTGTTTCCTATAAATGGGGACAACGATCTCAGACTTCACCAGGGACGATCCCGCGAGATAGCGCGGATCTTTGGAGACATCTTGCACGACGACCACCTGACCGCTGGTGGCGGCCGCACCGCACAGTCCGGTGTTGAGGGGAATGCGAGTCTTTGGTGTAAAGCTGCCGGCGAAAGGTCCGACGACGAGATAGCCGGGATCCGTCGGATCGATGAGGTAAAAGCCTGTCCAGTTGTAGCGCGTCATCTGTTCGTGAAGACGCTTGGCCATCCGCTCCATGACGGACTCGACCGTAGAGGCGGTCTGGGCGTAGTTTTGAAGCTCACGGAGAAGTTCTTCATGTACTGGCGTCATGATTTGGCTTGGTGTTCTGAGTCAGGAAGCTTTGCCGGCGCTTAGCCTGTGCCTCCGTCCGCCCCTCAGTTTACACGAACGACCCACGCGTACGACGGAAGGCGCATGCCGGCGACTCCTCTGCCGGGGCGCAGCGAATCATCGACGTTTTGCCTGCGGGAATGTAGAATTGCGGCGGCGAGGTGCGGAATGGAAGAGTTGAAACGATTGAATCGCGCCGAAAAGAGCGGAGTCTCGCGGCGGGAATTTCTGGGGAAGACGGCCGCGGCGGCGGCCGGGTTTTCGATTGTGCCACGGCATGTTCTGGGCGGGGCTGGGTTTGTGCCGCCTAGCGACAAGGTGAACGTGGCGTTTATTGGAGTGGGGGCGCAGGGATTGCGCGTGATGCTGCATTTCTTGAAAGAGGCGGACGTGCAAGGCGTGGCCGTGTGCGATGTGAATAAGAGTGGGGCGAATTATCCGCAATGGGACACGCACGAGTTTTCTAAATCGGTGCGAACCTTGCTGGGAACGGACAGTGGGTGGGATTGGTTGAGCCCGGACGAGCCGATTCAGTTGTCGCATACATTGCGAGTCACGAGCGGCGTGGCCGGGCGCGAGCCTTGCCAGAAGATTGTGAATGGATATTACGGATCGCAACAGCGGTCGGGAACGTATAACGGATGCGCGGCATACGCGGATTTTCGCGAGTTGCTGGACAGACAGAAGGATGTGGACGCCGTGGTGGTGTGCACCACAGACAATTTGCACGCGGCGGTTTCGATTGCGGCGATGAAGAAGGGGAAACACGTTTTTTGCCAGAAGCCGCTGACGCATACGATTTATGAGGCGCGGAGAATGGCGGAAGTGGCGCGCGAGACGGGTGTGGCGACCCAGATTGCGGTTGGGAATCAGGCTTCGGAGGCTACGCGGCTTTTGTGCGAATGGATCTGGGATGGAGCGATTGGGCCGGTGCGGGAAGTTCACAACTGGTCGAACCGGCCGTTCTGGCCGCAGGGCATGGAGCGGCCCAAGGAGACGCAGCCTGTGCCGGAGGGGCTCGATTGGGATTTGTGGCTTGGTCCAGCCGAGGCGCGGCCATATAACGGGGCGTATTTGCCGTTTGTTTGGCGCGGATTTGCAGATTTTGGCTGCGGTGCGCTGGGAGATATGGGTTCCTACAGCTACGACACGATTTTTCGCGTCCTGAAGCTGGAGGCTCCGGAGAGCGTAGAGGCGAGCTCAAGCGACCGGTATGAAGAGACCTATCCGCTGGCGTCGATTGTCCGGTACAGCTTCGGAGCACGCGGGAATATGCCGCCGGTGAAATTTAATTGGTACGACGGCGGGCTGAAGCCGCCTCGGCCCGATGAGTTGGAGGAAAGCCGCACGCTCACGCACGAGGATGCCGAAGGTGAGGGGCTCCTATTTGTTGGAGACCGCGGGAAAATCCTGTGCGGATTCAATGGATCGAATCCCAAGCTGATTCCACAGGGCAAAATGGACAGCTATCAGCAGCCGGCGAAAACATTGCCGCGTTCGCCGGGAAATGAGCGCGAATGGTTGAATGCGTCGAAGGGCGACAAAACGAAACCAGGTGCGAACTTTGAGTTTACCGGGATGGTTACGGAAACGCTGCTGCTCGGGAACGTCGCGACCATGACCGGAGAGCGGCTGCGTTGGGACCGCGCGGGGATGAAAACGAGTTCCGACGCCGCGCAGAAATTTGTGAAGCCGGAGCGGCGGAAGGGCTGGGAGCTGTAGGAGATGCCCAATCGCGACCAAAAGCCTTGCAAAGCGTCAGGCTTCGTGGAGATTCTGAACTGCGTCGGTATGCATCGCGCGCCATAGCGGAAGACTCGCTGCCAACGCGGCGACGGCGATTACTGCTGCGGCAGCGACCAGCAGCATCAGCGGGCTGTGCTCGCTTACGCCGAAGACCAAGCTCTTCAGCCAACGAGAGGCACCCCAGGCGCCGATTGCGCCGAGAACGATTCCCAGCGCGGCAAGGCGAGTGGCGCCTAACGCGGCCCAGCGAAGGATTGTAGAGCGCGGCGCGCCCAGCGCAAGGCGAATAGCGATTTCTCGTTGGCGCGCGCTGACCCAATAGTTGATAACGCCGTAAATCCCCACGGAAACCAGAACCATGGCCAGCGCCCCGAAAAGACCTAAGAGCAGCGTCGCGAAGCGTCTGCGCTTGAGGGTTGCTCCGAGGCAATCCTCGCTGGTTCGCAGCGATTGAATGGGGACATTCCGGTCGATGGCCGAAACATGGCGGCGAGCGGCGCTAGTCCATTGGGCCGGATCGCCGTTCGTTCGAATCATCACCACCATCGCCGAGGAGGGCTTTTGCGAAAACGGATAGTAGAACGTCGGCATTGGTTCGGCGTCGAGACCCATCTGGCTGACATTCGCTACAACTCCGACGATCTCGAGCGTTGGCCCTTCCGCGTAAGGACCGCCGACTTTGAGGTGCTGCCCTAACGCCAATTGAGGATCGGACCACGACTGTCGCGCAAGTTGTTCGTTGATGACCGTGACGGGCGATCCCCCGACGCGATCCGCATCGCTAAAGGAACGCCCTGCAAGAACGCGCATGCGAGCGGCACCAAAATAGGCACCATCGGCGATGTTGAATAAGGTCATGGGAACATCGCTGCGAGCTGGCGTCGGCTGCTCGAGGATGGAGTACCACCAGTCGCCGCAATCGCCGGCTCCCGGAGGACACATCACCAGGCCCACCCCTTCGATGCCGGGTTCGGCACGCAGGCTTGCAGACAGCTGGCCATAGTATTGGCGGATGTTTTCGTCGCTTTTGTAGCGCGATTCAGGCAACTGGAGTTCGAGCGCAAGTAGATGCTGGGGATCAAAACCGGGATTCGCAGTTTGGGCGGCGATGAGGCTTCGCACGAGGAGTGCCGAGGCGAACGCCAGAATGAACGTGAGAGCCATCTCTGTGATAATCAGCGCGCTTCGCAAGGCTTGGCCGCGCCTGCCAGTGCCGGAAGCTGCCGAGCCTTCTTTCAGGGCGATGGTCAGGTCAACTTTTCCGGCCGAGAAAACCGGAGCGAGTCCCGCCAACAATCCGACGACCATGGAGATGATCACCGCAAAGGTGAGCACCGGAAGATCGACGGTGGCTTCCGAGAGGCGCGGAATGTCAACAGGGCCAATCAAAACCAGAGTGCGGAGGCACCAAGACGCGACGAGCAGCCCCAACGCACCTCCGAAGGCCGCGATGACCAGGTTTTCGGTGAGCAGTTGTCGCGCGAGGCGCCCGCGGCCCGCCCCGATCGCCACGCGAACCGCAATTTCCCTGGCTCGCCCGGTGCTTCGAACGAGCAGCAGGCTGGCTACGTTGGCGCACGCGATAAGCAGCACCAGGCCAACGGCGCTCATGAGAACGAGCAGCGTCGGGCGAATTTCGCCAGTGGTTTCCTCGGTGAGGTACGTTGCGTAGGCGCGATGATCGTCTTCTGGACCGGGGTCGCTGAGCGCGAGCCGTTGCATAATGGCATCCAGGTTGGTGCGCGCCTTGGCCAGGGTCGCCCCCGGTTTAAGAAGGCCCAACGCGCGCATCGAACCATGGTCACTGCGTTTCAGGGAAGTGCCTCGAGAGCGGCCGATCGGCAAATAAAAATCGAGGGGACGCGAGAAGAACCGCAGTCCCGGGCGAAGCATGCCGATGATTTCATAGGATCTGCCGTTTAGTCGCAGGGTCTGACCAACGACGTTGGCATCACCTCCTAGATTGCGTTGCCAAAAGTCTGCGGTTACTACAGCCGTCGGCGCGGCGCCGGGGGTGTCGTCGGCGTCGGTAAAGAGACGACCCAACGCGGGTTTAGCGCCGGTAAGTTCGAAAAAACTGCTGGTTACCAGGCCTGCATGTGTGAGCACGGCATCGCCGCGACCAGTGAGAGTCAAGTCTGTCGTCGCGAAGGCCGCCATGTTTAGGAAGGAATCGCTCTCTTGGCGCCAGTGCTCGAAATTGATCCAGGTGACGCTGATGCCGGGCTCATTAGAGGTGGATTCGCCGAGCCAGACCAGTCGCTCGCCGTTCGGATAGGGTAACGGCCGCAAAAGCACGGAATAGACGACGCTGAAGATGGCGGTATTCGCGCCGATGCCCAGGGCCAGCGTCAAGATGACCACAACGGAGAAGCTAGCTGATTTGCGAATGCCGCGCAGGCCATAACGGATGTCTTCGAGAACTGTTTCAAAACGCGGAAACTGCCAGGCTTCGCGCGCCTTCTCTTGCGTCCGGGTCATATTGCCGAAGGCCCGCCGCGCCGCGGCACGAGCCTCCTCGGGAGGCATGCCGCGTTCCATGTTATCGGCGGCGAGCAGGTCGAGGTGGGCTTCGATCTCGTCGGAGAGTTCGTTTTCAAGGCCGTTCTGAAGATGCAAGGCGCGGCAAATCTTTGACCACCATTCGCGCATAGCGTTCACCTTTCAGGAGCCAGGACGCGCGCCATGGCTTCGACGAAGCGCATCCATTTCGATTTCGCCGCGACCAACTGCGTACGGCCGAAAGGCGTCAGCCGGTAGTATTTGGCGCGCCGGCCGTTCGGTGTTTTTTTCCATTGCGAAGTAATCCAGCGGCGCTGGAGCAGGCGTTGCAGCGCGGGGTAGAGAGAACCGTTGTCGACAAGGAATTCGTATTCTGATTGTTGCTCGAGGAATTGCGAGATGCCGTAGGCGTGGTTCGGAGTGGTTTGCAAGCTGCGAAGGATTAAGACTTCGAGCGTGCCCTGCAGGAATTCCAGTGATTTGCGTGGATCGTCTACCGTAGACACTCTACCTGTTTACGCCCGGGAGTGGTTCTTGTCAAGCGCACCGCGCGCCTTTGGCCAACACCGGGACAGGCCCCGCCGGGGTCAGCCACAAGGTGATAGTCGGTTGCCCGCCAGGTCCCGGCGCGCCGTGCCCGTCCGGGCGGATCAGAAACGGCGGATGGGGCCGATGAGGTTCCAGTGGATGGAGTACCAGGATAGAAAGACGCAGGCTGCCGCTACCAGGGAAAATTTTACGCAGGAGATGGTGCGGACGTCGGGACTTTGCCAGATGCGGACTCCGGCGACGAGCGCAAAGATGCTGAAGAAAACGGCCAGGAGCGAGAACCAGTTTACCAGCCAGAAATAGCGCTGGATTGAGGGGAATGAGGGCAGCGCTTCGCTCTGAAGACTTGCGGCCAGAGCGGCGAGCCAGACGGCGACGATGGTCCACGTGAAGGCGGCCAGGCGCGGACCGAGAGTGACCCAGAGAGTGCGGGGCTGAGGCTTCCACTGCGGGCGCGTGCGGAAGAAGAGGCGTCGGAAGAACCGGACTAAGCTGGCGGCGACTACCGGAAGCAGGATCAGCAGGCTAATGGCTAGGGAGATTCCAACAAAGGATTTGTGTTCGTACCAAGGGACGCGTTGCAGCTGGACGCCGGGGAAATTGACGGCCACGCGAACGATTTTTCCAGACGAATCGCGAATGGCGAAGAGGCGAGCTTGCTCGCCTTCGACTTGCCAGAGATCCTTGCCGATGGGCTTCCATTTGCGCGTGTGGCCGCGGAGATCCTTCGCGGTGTCGATGGTCAGGACGCCGTCTTTGTCGACGCTGAAGACAGATTGGGCCGCGGGATTTCCGATGGCCAGCTTGGTGCTGTCGGCTCGGCGCGTGGATTGGAAGTTACCGGCGATGTCTTTGAGTCGCTCGGCTGGGATGGATTGGACCGCGGGCGGCGTGTAAGCGGGGAAATAGCGATCGGCAAAGCCGTCGAGGAGTTCAGCGCGGTTGCGCTGCGCGGAGCCGGCGGAATTGTAGGAAACAAAGACCACCAGTTTTTGCGTGGGTTCGAGCAGGAACATGCTGTGGAAGGCTATCAGGTCGCCGTCATGGCCGATGAAGTGCAGATTGTTGCGCCAGGTCTGGTAGAAGCCCATGCATTGCGCTGGAAGGGCATCGGAGGTGCCGAATTGGCGAGTCCACATGGCGTCGCGCGTTTCGGTTTTGAGGATGCGATGACCGTCGAGTTCGCCACCGTTCAGAAGGGCTAGCGCGAACTTTTCCATGTCGCCTGCGGCGGAGGAGATCCCGCCCGCGGGAGCAGGATTGAAAATTTCAAAGCCGATGGCGGGTTTTTCGGTGGTGGCTCGGTAGCCGTCGGAGATATAAGGGGCCAGTTCCGCGGTCATCGGCTCGTTGAAGCTGGAGTGCTTCATGCCCAGTGGCAGGAAGATGTGCTCGGAGACGTATTGTTCGAACGGTTCGGCGCTGACGCGCTCGACGATGTAGCCGGCGAGGCCCACGCCGTAATTCGAATAGGCGGGGATTTCGCCGGGAGGATACATGCGGTGCGGCTGATTTTGCATCATGAAGTCGCGAAGGGAATGCGCCTTTTTGGGGTTGAGAAAAATAATGTCGTGAACCACTTCTTCGAACCCGCCGGTGTGGGTCATCAGGTTGCGGAGCGTGATGGGTTTGTTGAAGGCCGGGGCGATTGGGAAGTCGAGGTATTTGTTTACATCGGCGTCGATGTCCAGCTTGCCTTGCTCGGATAGTTGCATGACGGCAACCCAGGTGAACAGTTTTGAGATGGAGGCCAGACGGAACATGCTGGTGTCCGCATCGATGGGTGATTTCTTCGTGATGTCCGAGTAGCCGTAACCTTTTTTCAGCAGTTCCGTTCCATCTTTCATCACGAGCACGGTCGCGCCGGCTACGTCGCTGCGCTCCATCTGCAGAGGAACGAGCCCGTCGAAGAACGCTTCGAGGTCGGCTTTTTCGAGAGGATGCGTGGATGGCGGGGGAGTAGGGGAAGACTGCCGTGATCCGGCGGCTTTCACCGGAGCGGCGGATTTTTGTGGAACGGGGACTTGAGGAAGCGCGAGCGCGGGACCTAGGATGCACAGCGCTAGAAGTGGGATAAAAGTGCGAAGCCGGGTCATGTCGCCTCCGAAGGATGAGAAACAAAGGACAGAGTGTCTTGGAAACGGGGAGCCGGCGCAACAGAAAACTCAAAAATCAGCGCAGCAGCGCACCGGCCGAGCCCAGGTTAAGAGCTTAGAAACGATTACTCGTGGCGCCGAGTCTATTCATAACGAAGAGCGATGATGGGATCGACGCGCGTGGCGCGGCGGGCCGGAATGTAAGACGCCAATAGCCCGGCCCCAAGGAGGAGCAATGTCACTCCGCCAAAAGTCAGCGGGTCGGTGGCCGTCACGCCGAACAGCAGCGACTCAACCGTGCGCGTCAGAGCCAGCGAACCAGCAATGCCAATCGCCACTCCAATGAAAATGGTGCGCAATCCCTGGCCCAGGACCATTCCAAGAACGTCGCCGGGGCGCGCCCCGAGAGCGATACGCACGCCTATTTCGCGCGTGCGGCGGCTAACGGAATAAGCCATCACGCCAAACACTCCTGCCGTTGCCAGCAGCAGCGCGGTGATTCCGAAGAATCCAGTGAGTATGACGTTGAATCTCCTGGAGCCCAGCGAAGCGGAATAGACTTGCGAAAATGTCCGGAACCTAGTGGGAATCTCTGGGTTCAGGCCCTCAAGGATTCCTCGCGCTGCCGAAGTGACGGACCCTGTGTCGGCATCACTCAACATGGTCAAGGTGATCGCCGCGCGCGGCCGCTGGAACAAATTCACATAAACGGTCGGTCGCGGTGGCGCATCGAGGCCCTCTTCGTGCGTGTCGCCCACAATCCCGACGATGGTCAGCAGACGCAAGTCGCCGTCCATGTTTCCGAACTCAATGGTGTGGCCGATAGGGTCCTGTTTTGGCCAACGGTCGCGGGCCAGCGATTCGCTGATCACTGCAACATGCGGAGAATTCGCGCCGTCGTGCTCGTCAAAAATTCGCCCTCGAATCAGGGGAATTCCGAGAACCTGGAAGTATCCGTCCGTGACCACTCCAAAATCCGCAACGCCGAGCCGTTCTTTCTGCTCGAACAGCGCAGGAAGGCCATCCAGGGTCTTGGGAATCTCGTTCTGAGTCATGAGCACAAACATTCCGTTGGGAAGGCCGCCATCCTCGAGTGGCAAGCCGCTAGTTGCGCCAACGTTGCGCACGCCGGGGATTTGTTTAAGGCGGTCAATCAGATTTCGAAAGAAAATTGCCTGGCCGGCCTTTGCTTTGGGATCGTCTATCCACGGAAGGGAAATGTCCATGGTAACGATTTTGTCCACCCGGAACCCGGGATTCACTTCGAGCACTTTCACGAGGCTGCGCCCGAGTAATCCCGCACCAATCACGAGGATCAAGGTGATGGCGATCTGCGCCGCCACGATGACCCTGCCAACGCGCTGGCTGCCTTCTGAACCCGCTTGTCCGCGCCCGCCTTCGCCGAGGCCCTTGCGCGGGTCCCCGGAAGTCGCCCGCGCGGCGGTGAACGCTCCGAGGCCCGTGGCGACCGCGGTGGAAAGCAGAAACGCGAACACCAGTACGGGAATACTGATCGAGACGCTGTCCAGTCGCGGCAGATTTCCCGGCGCCAGCGAGACTAGTCCGGCCACGCCCCCGAGCGCTCCGAGTACGCCGAGGCCGCCGCCGGCCAGCGAAAGCAGGAATGCTTCGGTAAGGAATTGACGGACGAGCCGCCCGCGTGCCGCCCCGAGCGCGCTGCGAATGGCCAGCTCGCGCTCTCGCACTGACGCTTGTGCCAGCAGCAAGTTCGCCACGTTCGCGCACGCCACCAGCAGCAGAAATCCCACCGCCCCGAGCAGCACCAGCAGCGGCGAGCGAGCCTTGCCCACGATCGAGTCCTGAAGCGGCACGACAATTCCGTCTTTGAGGAGATAATCGCCCTGCTCGCTGGATGTCTCGTGAATGCGCTGGGCGATCGCGCTGATATCTCCACTCGCTTGCTGGACGGTCACGCCGTCGCGCAGGCGCCCGACAGCGCTGTAGTTGTGCGACGTCCTGCTTTGATTTTCGCCGTCCAAATCGGCGGGCAGCCACAGATCCACGTCTTCTGGGAAACGGAATCCGGCCGGGAGCACGCCGATCACGGAGTAGACCGCGCCATCGATCTTCAGGTGAGATTGTGACAGATCCGGCGACGACCCGAGATACTGCCTCCAGTATCCATGGCTGACAAGAACGGTGGGGCCGGCACCTTTTTTCGCGTCGCTCGGGCTGAAATCCCGGCCGAGCATTGGCTGAACTCCGAAGACTTTGAGAAAGTCGGGGGAAACCCCCGCAACCGTCGTGCGCGTCGGCTGCGAAGTACCAGAAACGGACACGACGTTATCGTTGTACTTAGCAATGGCCTGGAAACTGTGGTTTTGATCGCGAAAATCGTCGAAGTTCGGATCCGCAAGGCGATTTGGTCTGCCCTCCGAGGTCACCTCGAAGACGGCCACAATGCGGCTCGCATCCGTGTACGGCAGCGGCCGCAACAACACCCCGTACACAACGCTGAAAATTGCCGTGGTCGCGCCGATGGCCAGGGCCAGCGTAAAGAGCATGACTGCGGTGGTGCCGGGGTTCTTGCGGAGCTGTCGAAGACCGTAGTTGAAGTCCTGCCAGAGCGAGTCCATCGGAGTCCCTCCCAAGGTCTTGGCGGTTGACGGGCAGAGCATATGCCACACGGGCGAGCCGTTCAACCATTTGAGAGTACGAAATGCAATCGAATTTGTTCAACCGAGAAACCTTCAGCTGGCGAACAAACGGGGATTGCTGTGGCCCGGGAAGAGCAGATATGATGCGGGCGGCTCTGATTCGCATGGTGGGTGGAATATCGGGCGGAGCCGCGATTGCCGTGACCGGCAGCAAAGGGGGAGAAATGAGGCGCACGTTTTTGATTTTTATGATTCTGGCGGCAGCACAGACCGTTTCTGCGCAGGACTGGGCGAAGGAGAAGCTTCTGAAGTCGCCACGGCATAGCGAGTGGCTGACCGTGAAGCACGATGGGCGGTCGGTGGAGACGTTCGCGGTTTATCCGGAGTCACGGGACAAACGGCCAGTGGTGCTGATTATTCATGAAATTTTTGGAATGTCGGATTGGGTCGAAGATTTGGCGGATCAAGTGGCTGCGGCCGGTTACATTGCCCTTGCTCCGGACTTGCTGTCGGGAATGGGTCCTGGCGGCGGGCGGACGTCGTCGATCGCGGCCGACAAAGTTACGGAAGCGGTGAGCAAGCTGAATCCGGACCAAGTTACCGCGGACCTGAATGCCGTGGCGGATTACGGGAACAAAATTCCCGCGTC
>Ga0210384_10006143_pt1 | contig 12863 bp, 9 predicted proteins | sample IncBWH2MmetaG_FD_160574 | JGI IMG/M metagenome (GOLD analysis project Ga0210384, IMG submission 160574) | Forest soil microbial communities from Barre Woods Harvard Forest LTER site, Petersham, Massachusetts, United States - Inc-BW-H-2-M | ecosystem: Environmental > Terrestrial > Soil >... | reverse complement strand
GCACTATAATGCATCAACAGATCGTTGAGTAGGACAATATTTGTGGAACAAACTCTTCACTTGACGTTTAACGCCGTCTGGCGCAAGAATGCACTATATTGCACTTAATGGGGGGTCACATGGCGGAACCCGCAACAACGATGGTAGAGCCGCCGGCCTCGCCGGTGAATTTCGACACGCATCCCTCCCGTTATCGGCATTGGCGCCTTACCGTGGAGGGTGCCGTCGCGACGCTGGCCATGGACGTGAATGAAGAGGCCGGCATTCGTCCGGGCTACCGCCTGAAGCTCAATTCCTATGATCTGGGTGTCGACATCGAGTTGTACGACGCGTTGCAGCGCATCCGATTCGAACACCCCGAGGTGGGCGCGGTGATTCTCACCAGCGGGAAGGAGAGGATATTCTGCTCCGGCGCGAACATCTTCATGCTCGGCCTCTCGAGTCATGCCTGGAAGGTGAATTTTTGCAAGTTCACCAACGAGACGCGCAACGGAATGGAAGACTCGAGCGCCCACTCCGGAATCAAATTCATTGCGGCATGCAATGGCACGACGGCCGGAGGCGGCTACGAACTCGCGCTCGCCTGCGATGAAATCGTGCTGGTCGACGACCGGTCATCGGCCGTGAGCCTGCCCGAGGTGCCCTTGCTCGGCGTATTGCCCGGCACCGGGGGGCTGACGCGGCTGACCGACAAGCGCCGCGTGCGCCGCGATCTGGCCGACGTATTTTGTACGACGGTCGAAGGTGTCCGCGGTCAGCGTGCGCGGGATTGGGCGCTGGTCGATGCAATCGTCAAGCCGCAGTATTTTCAAGAGTACGTTCAGCGCCGCGCGCTGGCGCTCGCTGCGCCAAGCGAGCGGCCGAAGGCCGCCGGCGGAGTTGCGCTCCCGGCGCTCGATCGGGTCACGGAGCCGCACGGCTTCCACTATCGCTTTGTCGACGTCCGGCTCGACAGTTCAACACAGCGCGTCGAATTGACGATCTCGGCGCCCGACGCGGACCCGCCGTCCTCCATCGATGCAGCGCTTGCCGCGGGAGCGCAGTGGTGGCCGTTGCAGATGGCGCGAGAACTCGATGATGCCGTCTTGAATCTGCGCACCAACCATCTCGACTACGGCGTCTGGGTAGTCAAGACACGCGGGGCGGCAGCCCGCGTGCTCGCGACCGATGCATTTCTGCTCAAGCACCGCAAACACTGGTTCGTTCGCGAAGTCATCGGGCAGTTGCGGCGCACGTTCGCGCGGCTTGATGTCTCGTCGCGCTCGCTATTTGCCCTGATCGAGACCGACAGCTGTTTCGTCGGGTCGCTGCTCGAACTCGCGCTCGCGTCGGACCGCATTTACATGCTCAATCAGGATGCTGCATCGGGCGGTCCCGTGACGATTCTCTCCGAGGCGAATTTCGGCCTGTTTCCGGCGGTACATGGGCGATCGCGGATCGAGGCGCGCTTCTATGGCGATGCCGAACTCATCGCCAAGGCGCGCGCCGCCGTGGGCGCTCGGCTCGAGTGTCCTTCGGCCCAATCCCTCGGACTCGTCACCTCCGGACCCGATGCCCTCGACTGGGACGACGAGATACGCATCGCGCTCGAAGAGCGAAGTGCGTTGTCGCCCGACGCGTTGACCGGCATGGAAGCGAACCTGCGTTTCGGTCCGGGCGAGACGCTGGAAACGCGTGTATTCGGCCGCCTGTCGGCATGGCAGAACTGGATTTTCACCCGGCCCAACGCCGTGGGTGACGCAGGCGCTTTGAAGGTATTCGGCACCGGCCGCAAGGCGAAATTCAACCGGGATCGCATCTAGGAACACGCAAATGACCATTACCTACGCGGACACCATCCCCAACAACGTCGATCTCGGCAGCGACAAGGTGCTGCAACGTGCGCTCGAGCACTGGCAGCCCGAGTTTCTCAAGTGGTGGACGGATATGGGCCCGGAGGGCTCGCATACCGCCGACGTGTACCTGCGAACCGCCGTCAGTGTTCATCCGAGCGGTTGGGCGCATTTCGACTACGTGAAGATGCCCGATTATCGCTGGGGAATTTTCCTCTCTCCGGCGGACGGCGAGCGCAAGGTCAATTTCGGCGACCACAAAGGGGAACCCGTCTGGCAGGACGTGCCCGGCGAGCACCGCGCCAATTTGCGGCGGATCATCGTCACTCAGGGGGATACGGAACCCGCATCGGTGGAGCAGCAGCGCCATCTGGGACTTACCTGTCCGTCGTTGTATGACTTGCGCAATTTGTTTCAGGTCAACGTCGAAGAAGGGCGCCACCTTTGGGCGATGGTGTACTTGCTGCATCGATATTTCGGCCGCGACGGCCGCGAAGAGGCGGAGGCCCTCCTGCAGCGCCGCTCTGGAGATCGCGACAATCCGCGAATCCTGGGTGCTTTCAACGAAAGAACGCCGGATTGGCTGGCATTCTTCATGTTCACCTATTTCACGGACCGCGACGGAAAGTTTCAACTTCTCGCGTTGGCCGAGTCGGGCTTTGACCCCTTGGCCCGGACCACGCGCTTCATGTTGATGGAGGAAGCGCATCACATGTACGTCGGTGAGTCCGGCGTCGGCCGGGTCATACAACGCACGTGCGAGGTCATGGCGCAGCACAAGACCGATGACCCCGCCCGGCTGCGCGCGCTCGGCGTCATCGATCTGCCGACCATTCAGCGCTACCTCAATTTTCATTTCAGCGTAACCATCGATCTCTTCGGCGCCGACGTCTCGTCGAACGCCGCGACGTTTTATTCGAGCGGCCTCAAGGGGCGCTACGAGGAAACGAAGTACGGCGATGACCACCTTCTGCGGGACGCCATGTATCCGGTACTGCAGGTCACTGACGGCCGCCTCGCGACCTCTGAAGCGCCGGCGCTCAATGCGCTCAATGAGAAGCTTCGCGACGACTACATCAAGGATTCGGTCGCGGGCGTCGGACGCTGGAACCGCATCATCCGGAAGATCGGTATCCCCTTCGAATTGACTGTGCCGCACAAGGCGTTCAATCGGAAGATCGGTCCGCTGGCGGGGCTCAAGTTTGCCCCCGACGGCCGCATCGTCAGTGAAGCCGAGTGGGCCGCGAAAGCGCGCGACTGGCTCGCGACCGATGAGGATCGGGCTTTCGTCGCCTCGTTGATGGGCCGAGTGGCCGCTCCCGGCGCTTTCGCCAATTGGATATCGCCGCCGACGCTCGCCATCAACAAGCAGCCCGCCGATTTCGAATTTGTGCGGTTCAATTAAGGAGCCGCACGGTTCAACTAAGGAGTCGCGCGGTTCAAGTAAAGCACGTGGTGCAGCCAGGGCGGGTGGTTCAACTTGCGGCGCGATTTCCGGGCATTGAAGCCATCGCGCTCGTCAACGCAGCCTGTTGCTCGCGCCACCATGCCGCCGTCAGCAGATCCGCGTGGTGCTGCGTGAAGACTGCGCTCAATGCCGGCGGTATGGAAAGGAAGGGCAGCCATTGCTCCGGGAACACGTCGTGCGGTCCACAGTGAAACCAGGGCTCGGCGCTGGTTTCTTCCTCCTCGCAGGTGGCCTGAGGTAGGTCTCGGAACACGCAGTCGGACACCAGGCAAATTTCGTCGTAGTCGTAGAAGATCACCCGCCCGTGACTGGTCACGCCGAAATTCTTCGGCAGCAGGTCGCCGGGGAACACATTGCTCACGGTCAGATCGCGCAGGGCGTCGCCGTAGTCGATGATGGCGGATTCGGCGGCCGCGGGATCGGCCTCGCGCAGGAATAAATTGAGCGGCCGCAAGCGGCGTTCGATATAGCAGTGCTCTACGATCAAATCGTCGCCTTCGATCCGGCAGCTTTCGCTGGCCTCGGTCAAGAGCTCATCGGCCAGGGCGGGCATGAAGCGCGCGCGCGGCAGGCGCAGGCGCTTGAACTCCTGGGCGTCGACCAGGCGGCCGGCGCGGTCGTGCCGGAACACGAACTGGTAGCGCTCGATGACGTCTTCCCGCGTGCTGCTCTTGGGCGCGCCGAAGCGGTCGCGGATCACTTTGAACACCAGATCGTGAGAGGGCAGGGTGAATACGATCATCACCAGGCCGCGCTCTCCCGGCGCATGCACGAAACTGTCGATGGATTTGTCCAGGTGCCTTTGCAGCGCGAAATAGCGTTCCGTCTTGCCCTGTTTTGCGCGGCCGAGCACCGTGTACAGCTCGTCGATGGGCTTGCGCGGCATGAAGGAGCGCAGCAGAGTGATCGCCGCGCTGACCACCGGCAGATCCACATGAAAGTAGGAGCGCGCGTAGCCGAACAGCGATCCCACGTCGGCTCGGGACAGCATGACGGACTCGACCTGCACCCCCTTGGGCGAGTTGGTGAAGGCCAGAACCAAGGGTGTGAGCGAACCGTCGCCGATCAGCCGGCCGACGACGAAGGCGTGCATGCCTCGATAGAAGACGGGTTCGATCAATTCAATGGACTCGGGGTGGTCCGTGGCCCGTCCGGTCTGGAAATATCGGCCGATTTCGGCGCTGATCCGGTGCACCGCCGCGTCGGTTTCGCCGATCGCCGCGCCGAACGGCAAATCGGTGAGGATCTCCCGCACGGCCGTCGGCAGCGATGCGCCTACGCGATAAACGCGGATCGGCACCGCGCCTGAAGCGCGGCCCACGCTGGTCGCGCAGAATTCGACTTCCGGATTGACGCCGACCGTACCGAACAAATCGCGGGTGACCGAATTGAAGAACGTGCGGTAAAAATCGCTGTCGGGCCGCCGCGCGACGACGGTTTCGTAGGCGCGCTTGATTTCGATCCACAGCGGGACATCGGTGCGCTTCGATTGCAGCCCGCTTGCGATCGCCGCGACGCAGCGTGCTACGCGGAGCTCATACAGCTCGATGCGGGCCACCGCATCGAGCTGCGCGCTCTGCCAATCCTCCGCGAGGAAGTTCAGCGCCGCGCGCCGCGTGATTCGGCCGAACTCTTCGTTGTACTGGCGAAAGTGTTCGGCGATCAGCGCGGCGTGATCCTTTGCCGTGCCCCCTTCTTGCTTCGCGGCGGAAATGACGGCGGCACTCATGAGCGCAAGCACCAGGCCCGCTATGCCAACGCGCGCTCGTTCGCCGGCTTCTCAGGCGTGATGAATTGCTCCGTCTCGGTGCTGCCGGCCATCGCGCCGGTGGAATGTGCGCCCGCGCTGATCGCGGTCTGCACCGCATCGAAATAGCCGGTGCCGACGAAGGCCTGGTGCTTGGTGGCCCTGTAGCCCGAGCTTTCCTGGCTGAACTCGCGCTGCTGCAGCTGTGAGTAGCCGAGCATGCCGTCTGCGCGATAAGCGGTCGCCAGTTCGAACATGGACAGATTCAACGCATGCCAGCCGGCGAGCGTGATGAATTGAAAGCGGTAGCCGAGCGCGGCCAGCTCTTCGCGCCACCGCTTCATCGCCGCCGCGTCGAGCTTGGCCTGCCAATTGAACGACGGCGAGCAGTTATAGGCCAGCAATTTGCCGGGGAACTTGGCGTGGATGGCGGCCGCAAAACGCCGCGCTTCGGCCATGTCGGGCTTGGACGTCTCGCACCACAACAGATCGGCATAAGGGGCATAAGACAGCCCGCGGTCAATGGCTTGATCGATCCCGGCCTTCACGTAGAAGAATCCCTCGCTCGAGCGCTGGCCCGTGAGGAAGCGCGCGTCGCGCGGATCATGGTCGGTGAGGAGCAGGTCCGCTGCGTCCGCGTCGGTGCGAGCGATGATCACCGTGGGCACGCCGAGCACGTCGGCAGCAAGACGCGCAGCCACCAGCTTGTTGATCGCCTCGGCGGTCGAGACCAGCACCTTGCCGCCCAAGTGTCCGCATTTCTTGGCGGACGACAACTGATCTTCGAAGTGCACGGCCGCCGCGCCGGCGCGGATCAAGGCCTTGGTCAGCTCGAAGGCATTGAGATTGCCGCCGAAACCGGCTTCGGCGTCGGCGATGATGGGAACCAGCCAGTCGGTGCCGGATTTGCCGTCCATGTGATGAATCTGGTCGGTGCGCAGCAAAGCATTGTTGATGCGCTCGACCATTTTCGGCACCGAGTCGACCGGATACAGGCTCTGGTCGGGATACACTTCGCCGGCGGTATTGGCATCACCGGCGACTTGCCAGCCTGAGCAGTAAATGGCCTTGAGGCCGGCTTGCACCGTCTGAATGGCCTGATTTCCGGTCATGCAGCCCAAGCCCGCGATCACGGGCTCGCTGTGCAGCTGGCGCCAGAATTTTTCCGCGCCCAATCGCGCCAGCGAATGTTCGATATGCACGGAGCCGCGCAGGCGCGCCACGTCGGCCGTGCTGTAGGGACGCTGGATGCCGCTCCACCGGTCGTTGATTTGGTCGCTCAATTCAATTCTCCTAATTGCACAAAAAAATGCGAGCTTGCGTCTCGGGATCGCAGAAGCTTAAAGTATGGATCGGGCGGATTTACACATTAGAAATTTGACAGTGTGAATTTCACATCGGGGGTGCCTAAATGACAACCAGCGGTCTAATGCTCGCGCAGCGAGCACTAACGGACGGGGTCGCATCGACCCCGTTGAGAGTTGCGCGAAGCGCATGGGAACACTGATCCGACAGGGGCATTTTCTAGGGACCAAGCTGCGATCCCTGCGCAAGCGCAATGGCCTCACCCTTGACGAACTTTCCGCCCGTTGCGTGCAAATCGACGCTGCGGGAGCCCCGTCCGTCTCCTATCTCAGCATGGTGGAGACCGGCAAGCGCATGCCCTCGGCCGACATGCTGGACATGCTGGCAGGCATTTTCAGCAAGGACGCACGCTGGTTTCTCGACGAAAACACCGAGGTCGAAGCCGCTCCGGCACAGCGTGAACGAGGGGGTCTCGAGGCCATGCCGTTGGAACCGGCATTTCTGTTCTCGCATGAGCTGCTGCAGAACGCATTGCCGGAGCTCCTGTCGCAAACCGGCACCACCGGACGGCAATTCGCGCAATTATTGATCCGCGTCTGGCAGGAAACGCGCCACAACAACTTTCCCGACATCGAGCGCGCGGCGGAGGAGTGCGGCGAGCGCCAGATGCCGCTTACCCTGGACACCGTGATGGCCATCTGCAAGCAGCACGCGCTGAACGTGCAATGGTTCGACGGCGACGCCCGCAAGCCGAGCGGGGCCTTGGTGCGATCTCAATTCGAATCACCCGGGACGGTGCTCATCAACAAGCGCTTGCGCAAGCAAGAGGAACGGCTGAAATACGAGCTGGCGTTCTTCATCGGTCACAAGATCTTGCACAACGGCGACGGCGCCATTTCGCCGCACAGCGCCATTCATTCCGGGGACGGCGAATCGTCCGGCTCAGCCGCCGGTATGGGCGCGCAGGACGTGCTCTATGCCTGGCGCGATTTCGAATGCAGTTTTTTTGCCGGCGCGCTGCTGTGCCCGCGCGTTCCGTTTCGGCGCTTTTTGATTCGCGAGGCGCACAACGTTGCCGGCTGCCGAAAACTGGGAGTGACGCCGGCGCTGGTCATGCGCCGCATGACCGCCGTCTCGCCATACCGGCATTGGCATTTCTTCGACGCGTACGCGCCGGGCTACCTGCGCGCGGTGTATCGAGGCAACGGCATCCCTCTGCCTTGGGGCAACATGAGCCTGGTGTCCGACCCGTGCCCGCGATGGGCCGTGTTTCGCCTATTGCATGCGACGCCGGGGGCGCCCCCGATGCAGAAGCCGAAATCGCAGATCTCGGTGATGCAGGATGGCAAGCGCGCGCGGCTGTACTGCTGCCATTCGCTGCTGACCCGCGACGCACTCGACGAAATGCACGTGCTCTCCGTGGGCGTGGACCTGCTGCCGGCGCTCGATGCGCAGGGCTTCGACGGCGAAGAGATGGTGGCGGAGGTGGCGGAGGCCTGCCGACGCGGCGGCGGCGACGGCGTGATTCCGGAGCAGGCCGCCGCCGGCATTCGCGCCGCCTCGCAGGTGCTCAACATCGCATGGATCGCCGAGGCACTCGACTCACCTGCGAGCGTCATCTGCCCGCGCAGCGGCGCCTGTCCGCGGCAGCCGCAAGGCTGCGTGTAGCGGTGTAGGTTTCGGCAGCGGGCTGCGCGCCCGCGACGCCTCAAAGGTTATGACGCAGGAAGAACGTGAGGAGCGGCTCGCGCGGTCAACCGGGAAATAGCTTCTTCGCGGTCTCGGCGATCAGCTGACCCTGATGACGCGCGCCCGCGAGATCCAGAGCACTCGGCTGGCGCTGTCCGGATGAGCCGGCGACTGTCGTTGCGCCGTACGGGCTGCCGCCGACGATTTCGTCCAGAGTCATCTGTCCTTGGTGACTGTACGGCAGGCCGACGATGGTCATGCCGAAATGCAGCAAATTGGTGATGATCGAAAATAACGTCACTTCCTGACCGCCGTGCTGGGTCGCGGTCGAGGTGAAGGCACCGCCAACTTTGCCGTGGAGGGCGCCGCGCATCCACAAGCCGCCGGCCTGATCGAGGAAGCTTGCCATCTGCGAAGAGATGCGGCCGAAGCGTGTGGGGCTGCCGACGACGATGGCATCGTAGTTCGGCAGATCGTCGATGGCCGCAACCGGTGCACTCTGATCCAGCTTGAAATGTGCCGCCTTCGCCATTTCAAGAGGGGCGGTCTCGGGTACGCGCTTGATGTGGACGCTGGCGCCGGCGGAGCGGGCGCCCTCGGCGATGGCTTTCGCCATGGTTTCCACGTGGCCATAGGAGGAATAATAAAGAACCAGGATTTTTGCCATGGAGGTCTCGAGTTGGGGTGACTGTGATCGAGCCGAAGGTTAAGCCAACCTCCATACCCCGACAAGATGGCATAATAGGAAGAGACTACGCCAATATTGTAAGGAATCCTCGTGCTGGATCTCAACGAAGTGCGCATGTTCGTACAGGTGGTTCGCGCCCGAAGCTTTGCCGAGGCCGCGCGTCGACTGGGAGTGCCTTCCAATACCCTGAGCAGACGAGTGCGTCAGCTTGAAGCCGGCCTCGACACCCGCTTGATGCAGCGCTCGACCCGCAAGCTCACCCTGACTGCGGCAGGCTCCGCGTTCTTCGAGCGCTGCGCGCCGGCGGTGGACGGAGTGTTGGACGCGGGAAAGGATTTGGCCGGCGGCAGTCAGTTAGCCAGTGGCACGGTGCGCATCGCAGCGCCTGCCGACTTTCTCGATTTCTTCGAGATAGAGTGGGTGGTGCAATTCTTGGAGCAGCACCCCAAGGTACGTTTGGATTTCGTGCTGAACGATGCTCGGGCGGATCTGATCGGCGAAGCGATCGACGTTGCGTTCCGCGGCGGCTCCGTTACCGATCAGCAGCCCGTATTCCGCCGGCTGATGACCCAATCGATCCAGTTGGTTGCGAGCCCTGCCTACCTGAAAACGCGCGGAAAACCGGTCACTCTGCAGGAGCTTGGACGACACGATTGTCTGACGGCCTCCGGACAGCCGGGTCTGGTCACATGGACTTTGCACGGGCCGGGCGGCCGGGAGGAAGTCAAGGTCAGCGGCCGATTCCGCGCCAACAGCGCGCGGGTTCTGGTCAAGAGTTGCCTGGCCGGCTTAGGGATTGCTTTGCTGCCGGGAGTGATGATCGACGCGCACATCCATGCCGGCCACTTGGTGCGCGTGTTGCCTGACTATGGCCGCGAGGGCGCCGATCTCAACGTGATACTGCCCAGCAGTCAGCAGATTCCGACCGCTGTATCGGCCTTTGTCGAATTTGCGGCCGGTAAGCTTCAGTCCATCATTGGGCGTCAAGCGCCGAAGTCGGCTCCCAAACGGCGTCGGAGGTAGGACATGGTGCAGGGCAAGTGGAACATCACGATCAAGACCCCGATGGGCGACAAATCAGGTGTGCTCGATCTCAAGACCGAGGGGTCGACTCTGACGGGATCGCTGTCCGATGCTGAGCACTTTGCCGCAATCAGCGACGGCAAGGTGGAAGGCAACAAGCTCAGCTGGTCGGCCAAGATCACGAAGCCGATGCGCATGAGTTTCAAATTCACCGCCACTGTCGAGGCGGATCGCATCAGCGGCGCCGCCAAGCATCTGCTGGGCAAGGCGACGTTCACGGGCACGCGCGCTTAGCGAATGCGCGCGTAGCGGACAGATGCGCGCAGCGAACAGACGCGCGCAGCGAACAGACGCGCTTAGCTAATACGCGCGCATAGTGCCAATAGGCTTCGGCACGATCGCGATCGAGCGCTCCACACGAATGCTGCGCGGCAGCAGCATGCCGATGAAGGGCCGCGGTTTCGCGCCGCCATATATTGATGGATGTCGCAGTTCTCCAGCTACTCGCTACTGGGTGCGCCGGGGAACGCCGTACGCTACAGCTTCGCCAGGATGAGCCGATAGCGGTTGTGTACCATGCAGATTCTGAAACGCCTATTTGGACGCATCGACGGTCCGCTGCTGCACGGGATGCTGGCGGGATGCGCCATCATGGTGATCTCCTCCCTCGGTCTGTTCTACCTGTGGCATTCCGCGCGGGAGGCACAGCTGGACGCGGTGCGAACCGAGCTCAAGCAGCTGGCCCGCGTTGCGGCGACACTGGTCGATGGTGACCGGCACCGGCTGCTCAAGTCTCAGGCGCAAGCCGGCAGCCCCGATCACCTGGCGCTCCTGGCGCCGCTCGTCAAATTTCATCGAGCCACTTCCGATCTCATCTACGTCTACACCGCCATCCTCGACGAGAACCGAATTTACTATGTCGTGGGAACAGACTATCTGTATCACGTCGAGGGCGACAGTGAAGCGCCCGATCCCATCATGGCGCCGCACGACACCTTGGACCCGACGCTGCGCCGCGCGCTCGAACGGCATGAGATCGCCGTCGATGAGGAGCCGGTGAAAGAGGCGGTGCGCAGCTACATGAGCGCGTACGCACCGTTCTACGATTCGCAGGGGCGCTTCGTCGGGGTGACCGGTGTCGACATGTGGGTCCGGGATTTCGACGCGCGCGTCGGCGCGCTTCGCCGCGCCGGCATCGGCGCGTTCGCCGCGGTAGCCCTTCTGTCGGTGCTCGCCGGCTTCGTGGTATATCGCCTCAGCCGCACGGCCTCGCGGGCGCGTCGCCGCGATCGAATCATTCAAGCGAGGCTCGCCGACGCAAAGCAGCAGGCCGAGATTCATGCGCAACGCGCCGAAGCGGCATCGAGGGCCAAAAGCGATTTTCTCGCCATGATGAGCCACGAGATCCGCACCCCGATGAATGGCGTGCTGGGCTTCGCCAATCTGCTGCTCGAAACGCCGCTCAATCCCGAGCAGCGGGAATTCGCCGAGACGGTGCAGCACTCGGGCGATGCGCTGCTCACCATCATCAACGACGTGCTCGACTACTCAAAGATCGAAGCGGGCCGCATGACCGTCGAGCAAATCGACTTCAATCTGCGCTCGGTATGCGATGAGGTGCGGGCCATTCTGCAGGCGGCGGTCGCGAAACGGGGACTCACCATGAGTCTCGCGTGCGATGCGACATTGCCGAAATTCATCAAGGGCGATCCGGTGCGCTTGCGCCAAGTCCTGCTGAATCTGGCGAGCAACGCCGTCAAGTTCACCGAGCGCGGCACGGTTGCGATCGAGGTCTCACGGCTGGACGGAGCCCAAGTCAAGGTCAGCGTGGCCGACAGCGGCATCGGTATCGCGGCGGAGCAGCTGGATCGCCTGTTTCGACGCTTTACGCAGGCGGATTCATCGACGACCCGGCGCTACGGCGGCACCGGCCTCGGGCTCGCGATCAGCAAGACGTTGGTGGAGCTCATGGGCGGCACCATCGGCGCTCAGAGCCATCAGGGCGCGGGGTCGACGTTTTGGATCACATTGCCGCTCATCGCCGCCCAGCAAGCGCAAAGCGAAGCCAAAGCGGCAGAGCCGCCGGCGGCGGTGCCGACGCTGGTGGCCGTGGTCTCCGAGCCGGTCGCCGCACCGCCCACCCTCGGCGCGACGCAGCCCACCCTCGGCGCGACGCAGCCCTTGCTCGGCGTGACGCCCTTGCACGGCGCGGCGCTACCCGGCGCAGGCCGCGTGCTCTTGGTCGAAGATAATTTCGTCAATGAAAGGGTTGCCGTCTACATGTTGACCAAACTGGGGCATCAGGTCGACGTGGCCAAACATGGGCGGGAGGCGATCGACATGCTGGGCAAGGCCGGCTACGACCTCGTCCTCATGGACTGTCAAATGCCGGAGATGGATGGATTCGAGGCCACCCGAGTGATTCGCGATCGCAGCTCCGCCGTTCTCGATCATGACGTTCCCGTGATTGCCATGACCGCGAACGCGTTTCCCGAGGACCGCGCACGCGCGCTCGCCTGCGGCATGAACGATTTCCTGTCCAAGCCCGTGGACCGATCAATGCTGGCGAGCATGCTCGACAAGTGGATGAAGCCGGCCCCGGAAACGGCAGCGCGCGCCGCCGTCGGCTAGGGGGAACCGCTCTCGTTCAATTCGCCGGCGGCGGATTGAATGTAATTTTGCAGGCCCATCTTGTCGATGAGCCCCAGCTGTTCCTCGATGAAGTCGATATGCTCTTCCTCGCTTTTCTGGATGTGGACCAGGAGCTCGCGGCTGACGAAGTCGCGGACAGATTCGCAGTGCTCGATAGCGGCGTCGTACAAAGGATGTGCGGCCATTTCCAGCTTCAGATCGCAGAGCAAGATCTCTTTCACGTCCTCGCCGATGAACAGCTTGCCGAGGTCCTGCAGGTTCGGCAGTCCTTCGAGGAAAAGGATGCGTTTGACCAGGCGGTCCGCATGCTTCATTTCATCGATCGACTCCTGGTACTCGATCTTGCCGAGGCGCTTCATCCCCCAGTTATCGAGCATGCGGGCGTGCAGGAAGTATTGATTGATGGAGGTCAGTTCGTTCTTCAATGCCTGGTTGAGGAAGTCCAGAACTTTCGCGTCG